>JAAGKN010000147.1_pt1 | contig 55455 bp, 45 predicted proteins | sample 6206371 | NCBI WGS metagenome assembly JAAGKN01 (sample SAMN11533720, study PRJNA540317) | gut metagenome | isolation source: fecal pellets from male and female animal of same cohort | host: Peromyscus leucopus | place: USA:CA | collected 2017
GCTATCATCTGAACCTGAGCCAGGATTCAGGGATAGAGACTCCCGAGGGTTCACTGTCGGCAGGAGAGATCACAGCGGCCATCAATGAGTTTCCCGAGAAGTACCGCGTGCCTTTCTCAATGCATGTGGCCGGCTACAAATACAACGAGATCGCCGAGAAGATGAATCTTCCCCTGGGCACTGTGAAGAGCCGTATTTTCTTCGCACGTCAGGAGCTCCAGACCCGTTTCGCCGATTACCGTTGATTCTCACAATAAAACGCATTAAACTTCAGATACACACATATATCTACCGAACGTACTATTTTTCTTCTACAGTTTCCAGACTGTACAGATAATTTAAGGTAATAAAAGATTGTGCGGGGCACAGCCCCGATGTTAGGAAAGAAATAAGGTTAATTTTCAAGAATTTTTCTTCAGCCATAAGTATTGATATTGTTATCGGAGGCCTGCGCGTGAGCGCGGGCCTCCGGTGAACTTACCCATAGCCGCCAATGTTATTCTTACACTGAATAACACACACCAAAACATACCACTATGAGCTACAAGATTGAACAGATTGAAGGCATAGGCGAAGCATACGCCTCCAAACTTCGTGATGCCGGCATCAGCACTACTGAAGAGCTGCTCGAAGCCTGCGCTACAAAACGCGGACGTGAAAAGACTGCGGAAGCCACAGGCATAAGCGGCAAGCTGATACTGAAGTGGACCAACCATGCCGACCTGTTCCGCATAAAGGGCGTGGCAGGCCAGTTTGCCGAACTGCTCGAAGCCGCCGGAGTTGACACCGTAAAGGAATTCCGCCACCGCACCGCTGAAAACCTCTACAAGAAGATGGTGGAGATAAACGACGCCCGGAATCTATGCAACCGCGTACCCTCCGCCACAGAGCTCCAGCGCATGATTGATCAGGCCAAGGAGCTTGAACCGATAATCACCTACTGACTTTCAGAATAGCATGTGGCCCGTCCTTTTTCCGGCAGGCCACATGTATTTTTTTAAATGGCTATTTGCGGGTATCACTGTTTTAGATTATTTTTGTGAAAAACAAAAATACATCAAGCAATGAGAACCAAATACCAGAGAGTGCTTCTGAAGCTCAGCGGCGAAAGCTTGAGCGCAGGAAGCGGACATGGCATCGACACCACACGCCTGCAGCAGTATGCCGAACAGATAGCGGCTATAGTAAATGGTGGCGTACAGGTAGCCATAGTGATAGGCGGAGGCAATATTTTCCGCGGACTGCAAGGCGCATCAAAAGGTTTTGACCGCGTGAAGGGCGACCAGATGGGTATGCTCGCCACTGTCATCAACTCGCTGGCACTCAGCTCTGCCCTCACAGCCATAGGACAGCCCGCGAAAGTATTTACAGCCATCAACATGTTCCCCATCGGTGAGCACTACAGCAAGTGGCGCGCCATCGAAGCGATGGAACGCGGCGAAGTAGCCATCATTTCAGGCGGAACAGGTAATCCCTTCTTCACTACCGACACAGGCAGCGCACTTCGTGGCATCGAAGTGGAAGCCGACGTGATGCTAAAAGGCACCCGCGTTGACGGCATATACACAGCCGACCCTGAGAAGGATCCTACAGCGACAAAATTCACCGAAATATCCTACGACGAGGTTTACACACGTGGCCTGCGGGTAATGGACCTCACCGCCACCGCACTCTGCAAGGAGAACGGCCTTCCCATAGTGGTATTCGACATGGACACCCCGGGCAACCTGGCCAAAGTGATAGCCGGCGAACCGATTGGCACTCTTGTATATTAATCAAAAAAAACGATATATAATGGACGTAAAAGATTATCTGAATCCCGCAGAGGAAAAGATGGAACTAGCCGTTGCCTACCTGGATGAGGCCCTGGCACATATCCGTGCCGGAAAGGCAAATCCCAAAATCATCGACGGCATACGCGTGGAATACTACGGCAGCCTCGTGCCCATCAGCAATGTTGCCAACGTGTCTGTGCCTGACGCCCGCACCATAGCCATCACTCCTTGGGAAAAACCGATGTTCAAGGAGATTGAGAAAGCTATCATCAATTCCGAGCTCGGCATCACCCCTGAAAACAACGGCGAGGTGATACGCCTCTCCATCCCCCCGCTTACCGAAGAGCGCCGCAAGCAGTTGGTGAAGCAGTCAAAAGCTGAAGCCGAAACAGCGAAAGTATCTGTACGCAATGCCCGCCGTGAAGCCATCGACGGACTGAAGAAAGCCGTAAAACAGGGCATGCCTGAGGATGTTGAGAAGGACGCCGAAGCTACCGCACAGAAAATTCACGACAAATTCCTCAAGCGCATCGACGACCTCTTTGCCGCCAAGGAAAAAGAGATTCTTACCGTCTGATTCAGGTCAGTACGCGCACGAAACACACCCGGCACTCCATCAGGGAATGCCGGGTGCTTTATTTCTGTATCTGAACAGCGGTCTAAAACAGTGTGAGCTGAGTGTTCAGGAGCCGGAATGACATACGGTGATACGGCGTCGGCCCAAACTCTTCAATAGCTCGCCGGTGAGCTGCCGTAGGATAACCCTTGTTGACATTCCACCCATACTGAGGGTATTGCTCATGCAGACGCGCCATCAGCTCGTCGCGGTGAGTCTTGGCCAGGATTGACGCCGCGGCAATATTCCCGAAACGTCCATCTCCTTTGACAAACGTGGTCCAGGGCAAATCGCCGTACGGCTTGAAACGGTTGCCGTCCACAATCACTGCCTGCGGACGCACTGCAAGCATGTCAAGAGCCCTGTGCATCCCCACAATAGAGGCATTGAGGATGTTGATGCGGTCAATCTCTTCATGGTCAACCATAGCCACAGCCCATGCCACAGCCTCGCGCTCTATAATGACACGCAGCTGCTCACGCCGCTTCTCAGAAAGCTGTTTTGAGTCATTGAGCCACGGATGACTGAAATCATCAGGCAGAATCACCGCGGCAGCCGCCACTGGCCCGGCCAGACATCCGCGTCCGGCCTCGTCGCAGCCGGCTTCCATCACCCCGGCGGCAAAACATGGTGGCAAGAGATTATGCGCGCGTTTCATTCCACGAATCCATAGCCATAGCCATGGCGGTTCACAATATTGCGTCCGTAGGGTGCTATTTTTTTACGCAGGCGCGATATATTGGTGTCAACAGCGCGGTCCGACACATTTCCTTCATCCTCCCACGCCTCATGCTGAATCTCGGCACGGTCAAAAAACTGTCCGCGATGGCGCAAGAACATGGCCAGAATCAGAAATTCGGTGCGGGACAGACTCACAGCCTGACCGGCAAGAGTCACAGTGCCCTGCCCTATGTCGACAGCAAGATCGGCATACTGCACGATATTGCTCATGCGGCGTCGACCGGCCATCATGCTACGGCGGCGGAGCACTGAACGCACCCTCGCAATAAGCTCGCGTGTGGAAAATGGCTTGGCAATGAAGTCGTCGGCACCGGCATCAAGAGCATCCACCACATCATCCTCACTACGGGGCGAGGACATGATGATGACAGGGATCTGATACGTATCCGGCGAGCGCTTCAATGCCTCAGTAAACGCTATTCCGCTGAAGTCTGTATCCATCAGGTCGACGAGCACAAGAGAATAATCTGATATTTCGCACTCAAGAGCTTTCCGCCCGTCATGAAGCACATCCACAAGAAAACCCTCGTCCTCAAGCTTGTACTGCAGCAATTCGCATATCATGTGCTGGGCATCAACTATAAGAAGTCGATGCTGTCGTTGCGAATTGTCAATACCTAAAGCCATCTTAGTAATGTGATAAATAAACTACCGAAGGAATATATACGCAAACTCAAACGTTTGCATCGCATCAAATTTAGCAATAAATAATCTTGCCGACCCGCATGCAACAACAATGTAGCATTGTTGTCACAGAATTTTAACTTTTGTTTACGCTGTTACGGTACGATGCTGGTTCTTTACCGTATCAACCACATTGATTATATAGTCGCCGGTTTTTTCAAGATCAGACACCAGATCCATATAATAGATGCCGGCCTGATATTCGTAATGGCGGTTGTTGATATTGTCGATATTTCCGCTCCGAAGCTGGTTGCGCAGATTGTTGAGTTCGCGCTCCTTATTGTAGGAAGCTATGATGGTGGCCTCACGCGCATGCTCGACATCGCTCAGAAGCAGGAGCATATTCTTCATTGCATCCTCCACATGGGCAAACATGGTATCGATATTGGCATATATCTCATCGTTGAACTGCACATGAGCCTGAGTCTTGCGCTCAAGAATCTTACCGGCACCCATACAGCAGTCGGCTATGCTTTCAATCTCACTCACCATGCGGAGCATCGATGCTATCTTAGTCTTACCCTCGTTGGACAGACGTCCTTCCGAACAGCGCTTCAGATAGTGGGCTATCTCTATCTCCATACGGTCAGATATATCCTCGTATTTCTGCAGACGTGAGTATAGCTGTGCGAAATCCTCGCTTTCAGCGGGGGTATGAAGCAGCTTCTGTGCCATGCCTATCATGCGTTCCACACGCTCGGCAAACACGGCAATCTCCTTTTCAGCCTGTGTGATATTGAGTTCGGAAGCATTCATAAGACCGCCCGATATGAACTTGAGCTGGAATTCCTCGTCCTCCACATGCTTTGCAGGCACCAGACGCTCCACAATCTTGACATACAGTCCGGTGAGCCATATCATGATGGAGAGGTTGATGAGGTTGAATACGGTGTGGAACACCGACAGGCCTATCGACACGCTTGTCTGCATGGCGGCAATCTTGGCGAGCACTTCATGGCCGGCAGGGAGCGAATTGTCAAACAGATGGTTGTATATCTCAGGCTGAGTGGCCTCGATATGATTCACATAGCCTGACAGAGCTGTCGGGTCGCCCGACCCTATGGCTTCAGTAAGCCATACATTAAGGTGTACAAACGGATAGAACAGACACACTACCCATATCACACCAAGCAGGTTGAAGAGCAGGTGCCCCATGGCGGCTCGCTTGGCGGCCACATTACCGCTCATTGAAGCCAGAAGAGGGGTGATGGTGGTACCGATGTTACTGCCTAACACCAGCGCGCAGGAGAGGTCGAAGTCAATCCATCCTTTCGAACACATTATAAGCGTTATGGCAAAGGTGGCGGCTGAAGATTGTATCACCATAGTCACCACAATACCCACGGTCAGGAATATCAGCACTGAGCCCATACCCATGGAAGAGTAGCGGGTCAGGAACTCGAACATTTCGGGATTGCTCTGCAAGTCAGGAACATAACGGCTTATCATATCAAGTCCCATGAAGAGGAATGCAAAGCCTATCAGGAATTCACCTATGCTCTTGTTGCGGCTTTTCTTTGTAAACAGTAGCGGAATAGCGAGGCCTATTATCGGCAGCACGAACGCCGACATGTCAACCTTGAATCCGAACAGCGATATTATCCACGCCGTAAATGTAGTACCGACATTGGCACCCATTATCACAGCCATGGACTGCGCCAGTGACATAAGTCCGGCATTAACAAAGCTCACCACCATAACGGTAGAGGCCGACGAACTCTGAATCAGTGCGGTTATGAAAAATCCGGTGAGGGTCCCGGTAAAACGGTTGCGGGTCATGGCCGACAAGATATTGCGCAGGCGGTCGCCGGCGGCTTTCTGTAGGCCTTCACTCATCACCTTCATTCCATAAAGGAATAATCCCACGGCTCCTAAAAGCCCCAAAAAGTCGAGAAAGCTATAGCTCATGTAATGTCAAAAAAATGATTTGAGGCAAATTTAATTATTTTATATTAGAAATAAAAAATTTTAGTAGTTTTGCACGCTATTATATATACACATCCGTTTATGCCAACCAAACGTACAATAATCCTCTTCAAGAGCCTGCTGGTAATTTCCGGACTGCTTATCGCCACGGCTGCATCCGCAGTTATCCCCTCGGGCTACTATTCAGGTGCCGTAGGAAAATCAACCACAGAGCTTAAAAATGCCCTGTATGTGATAGTCAGCAATCACACCCAGGTGTCGTCATACAGCGCACTCCCCTCCTACTTCGAGAAAACCGACCTCTATCCACAGTCAACACGCTGGTGGGACATGTACTCCAATATCCCGCTTTATCTGCCATGGAACGGCCAGAAGCTCAACCGCGAGCACTCGCTCCCCAAAAGCTGGTGGGGCGGCTCCACATCGACACCCGCATATACCGACCTCAACCATCTGTACCCCGGCGAAGCGGCCGCCAACCAGCGCAAGAGCAACTACCCGCTCGGAGTGGTGACCGGTACTCCGGTGTTTGACAACGGTGTGTCAAAAGTAGGTCAGGGTGTCAACGACGGCGGCGCGGCCTACGTGTTTGAACCTGCCGATGAATTCAAAGGCGACTTTGCCCGCACCTATTTCTATATGGTGACATGCTACCAGACAATGAACTGGGTAACGACATGGCAGGTACGCAACGGCACATACCCCTCGCTGCAGCAATGGTCCATCGACCTGCTGCTCGACTGGCACCGCCGCGACCCTGTCAGCGAAAAAGAGCAGCTCCGCAACGAGGCTGTGTATCAGATTCAAAACAACCGCAACCCATATATCGACTATCCAGAACTGGCTGAACTGATATGGGGCAACCGTATGGGCGAATCATTCAAACCCGAAACCTCCACACTGCCGGAAGGTGACCCCACTCTCATAGCTCCGGCCAACGGTATGGAACTCGACTTCGGCCAGGTAGCCATAGGCAAGAGCCTTACCTCCAAACTGTTTATCAAAGGATCGGAGCTTACCTCCACCGACTTGCGCCTGCGCCTTATGGGCAAGGAATTCACTATCCCCGGAGTGACTCAGAGCGCTTCCGGACTTACCACATACAACGTAAGTTCTTCCGTGGCCAACTCACCCGCAGGCACATATATCACAATATCCTTCACTCCCACGGCCGAGGGTGAGTGCACATGCACCGGCACTATAACCGGCGGAGGTATAGAAGGCGTGCGCTTCACCATGCGCGGCGAAGGAATGCCTATGCCTGAGCTTACCGCTCCCCAGGCTACAGAAGCCACCGAGGTAACCGACCATAGCTATGTTGCCAACTGGACCGCTCCTGCCGGCGAGGTAATAGATTACTATGTGCTGACCCGCAAGATATTCCATACCGACGGCTCCGTTGAGACACGCACAGAACTTGCCGAAAGCAACAGCTTGCTTATAAGCGACTTCGATGCATCGACCTATGAATCATACAGCGTACACAGCGTACGCCTGGAATGCGACTCGCCCGAGTCAAACGAGATTTTGGTGCGAATGGCCTCCATAGGCTCTGTGACGGAGGACGCTGATGTGCCCTTCGTGGTCGAATCATTCCCCGGAAAACTCCGCATACGCTGCTCAGGCTCACATTACGGACTTACCGCGTATGACATGACCGGACGCATCGTGCTCCGCATTGACGAGGCGGTGACGGACCGTTACGAGTTCTCACTCCCCGCCGGCGCCTATATCATAACTACTGAATCGCATAAAAATCCAGTGAAAGTTATAGCTCGCTGATGTAGCCAAAACATGACATTTTGTAGGCCAGCTCCACCGAGTTGGCCTATTTTTATAGCATATTGTTTTAATTTTGATATAAATTTCCTACTTTTGCAAGCAAATTATATAGAAAACAAATGGGAAAAATAGATAATCTTGACCGAAAAATTCTAAACATCGTGATGAACAACGCCCGCATACCCTCAAAGGATGTTGCCGGCGAATGCGGTGTGTCACGTGCCGCCATACACCAGCGCCTCCAGCGTATGGTGGAGTTAAACGTCATTACCGGTTCGAGCTACAATGTGAATCCCAAACTGCTCGGCTACCGCACATGTACCTTCATCGGCGTAAACCTTGAACGCGGAGCTATGTACCGCAATGTAGTACCTGAACTGGAGAAGATTCCGGAAATTGTGGAATGCCACTATACCACAGGCCCCTACACAATGCTTATCAAGCTCTTTGCCCGCGATAACGAGCACCTGATGGAACTGCTCAACGGCAAGATTCAGAACATCCCCGGAGTGAGCGGCACAGAGACCCTTATCTCACTCGACCACAGCATACACCGCAATATCCCTATTGACACAGAATAATAGAGGGCGCACAAAAAAGAATCACGCCGTGAAGATATGCTTTCGTCATATTTTCACGGCGTTTTCTATTCTATTCAGAGAACATTGAATGCGCTGAAATTTATTATGTCAGGCAACTCACGCGCCTCATCCACTATAAGGCGGAGAGCCGAGGCCTTCACCCGCTCAAACGGCTGAATACGTTTATGCCCTACCGACTCACCGGCGCCGACATTTACCCAACGTCCGTTGACCTTGGCTTCCACCCGGTAGCGAAGTATACGCTCCCCTCCACGTATATTTTCCTGAATCATGAAATAGTTTACATCCTCCGGCCTCTTAAACTTCATGGTCAGCGTTCGGCTCTTCCCTGAAGTCCTGGCCAATGGTGTCGAAAATCGCTTTTCCACCGCCGCGCCGAATTCATGCAGACGCTTCACATCGCCTTCGGGAATAAGCCCGTCAGGGTCAGGCGTCAGCCCCAATATCAGGGTGGCATTCCGTCCTACTGACTTTTCATACTTGTCAACCAGGACATCAAGCGGAAGCAGATTCTCTTCATCATCAGGCTCCCAGAACCATTCATGACGTCCGTTGGCTCCACGCAAAGGAGTATCGGCCATTGCCGGCACCCAGTATCTGCCATCCTTATCACCATGCTTCTGCAGCTGAAGATGCGCTTCCTGGCTTTCTATCTTATTGTTATGGGAGAACGGAGTAGGAAATGTAGACCAGCAGGGATACTCCACCGTACCCGATTCAGAACCGCCCCAACGCACATCTGCACGGTCCACATTATGATAGAACAGGCATTCAGGCTGCAGACGGCTTACAATAGGCTCCACATCGGGGCCAAGACCACGCGGATCGTCGGCCCCGCCGTCAAACCATATCATAAATAGCTTCCCGTAGCGGGAGCAAAGCTCCTCAACCATCTTCTCACATAGCCCCTTGTACCACTTCTGACGGTTTGCGGCAAACTCTCCGGAGCCTTCCGAACGGAAATTATGTATCCCCAACAGCGAATTCCATCGTATACCCACATATATACCGGGCTCAACGCCATATTTGCGGCATGATGCTACAAAATCAGCAATCACGTCGCCCTTTCCGTCGCGCCATTTGACCGCCTTGAGACAATAAGGATTTACATCGCTCTGCCACAATCCGAATCCCGTCTCGTGGGTAGCGGTCAGGATAGCGAACCGGCATCCCGCATCTTTAGCCGCTTTCACCCATTGGTCGGTATCGAGTTTCCGCGGATTGAATATATTGTAATCCTCTATAGGATTTATGCGGTTGTTACCCTGACCGTAGCGGATGCCGTCGAACACATGCAGGTCGTAATGAAACACTGCGCCCAACTCCGCTTCATGCCATTTCACCTGATGCGGAGCCGGTACTACCGTCCGCTCCACGGCCATGACAGCGGTTGATGTCAGCAGCGCTATTATAAAATATAGTATTCTCATGACGTAATTATTATAATGCGGCGCCCGCTACAGCTTCATACCGGGCGCCGCAAGCTAAATTATACAATATTTGCGTATCAGGCAAGTATTGACATCATTATAAATCCGAAGGAAGAGTACCGTCGTTCATTGACCATCCGGGATTCTGATATATGGTGGATGTCTCAACCTCACCTGACCCGGGCACAGCCGTTGTCAGACGGAATTCACGGTTAACGATAGGCACAAGATAATTGGCCTTGTTCCAGTTCAATCCGTTGAAACCGATATTTGCTGTACTCTTACGATACGGCAGCAGATACTTGCCCTCGGCATGGATATCATCCTTTGATGATACGTTGGCCGACGAGCCTCCGTCATAAGGCTTGAGGGTTATCACCGAAAGGGGCGAAGCGGCATCCTCGGGAGTGGGTTCGGTATAAAGCTTGTAGAAACCATCCCAGAAGTTAATACCCTGCACATGTACATCCTTGACCTGATCCAGCGAACGCCAGCGCTTCAGGTCATTGAAGCGGAATCCTTCGGCTGCGAGCTCCACACGGCGCTCACGGCGTATGTTGTACAGAGTGGCATCCACCTGCGATCCGGCTGAATAGCTGCCCCAGTCAGCCTTTTCGCGCGACATGTCGGTAGCGGCAATAGTGGCTGCATAGTCAGTTGACACACCGGCTCGGCTGCGGAGAGCCGCCCAGTAGGTGCCGCAATTGCCCTGCAGATTATGATTCAGTTCATAATAAGCCTCGATATAGTTAAGCATAGCCTCGGCCACACGATAAACCGGGCAACCGGTATATGAAGGCTTGGTGCACTGCATGTCGCCTGAAGTATTGAGGCCCTTGCGCAGACTGTAGCCGGTAGGATTGGCATTTTCTGTCTGTCCCTCGAACAGCGGAGGACGATAGAAATATCCTCTTCCGTCAGTCTTGATATATGACACCAGGTTGGGCGATTCGGAAAGAAGGTCGCCTGTCTTGAGGATGGTCATGTCCATACGCGGGTCACGTCCGGCAAAAATATGCTCGTAGCTGTCATCACCCTTGTAGTCAGCGGAAGCATATATGGGCTTGCCGTCAGCCATCAGGTAACTATCAACCATAGAGCGTGTGAAGCCAACATTTCCGGCACCGTCACGCTGCAGATAGTTGACCACATTGTGAGTGACATTATTGTTGGACTCAGTGCTGTACTGACGCCACAGAAGCACCTCTTTCATCGGAGAGAGGTTAACTGAATTAAATATGGCTGCATAATCGCTGTAAAGGTTCGGGCTTGCCGACACCACTTTCTCAGCGGCGTCAATGGCCTGCTGAAGGAAATAGCGCACTTCGGAATCGCCGTCGTAAGTATAGTCAGCCAGATAGTCGGCTGAAGCTCCGGGCCATCCGGGACCTTTAGGAACAAAAGCTGTACCGGCATGGTACTTCTCCCATGTACCTTCATAGAGCGCCACACGGCTTTTCAGAAGAGCCGCACATTCACGTGTCAGACGGTTAGTCATCGGCGGGGTGGACAGCATCATTTCATACGCCTTGTCAAGATCCTCTATTATAAAACGGGCCACTTCATTACGCGGACGTCTTTTCGACGCTTCACGTACCGCTTCATAGTCATCGCTTATGCCGGTACGGTTGATTGGGAAGTCGCCGTAATTCAGAAGAGCGCTGTAGTAAACCAGAGCACGCATGAAATACATCTCACCTATATAATGACGGATATTAGCACTTGAGCCTGAGAGCTGACCGGCTTCATAACGAGGAATCACCTTGTCGAGGAAATGATTGCATGTACGTATGTTCTGCGAACATGTGTACCATATATTTCCGGCATCGCCTACATGGATCTGTCCGGTTACGAAGTATGTCGACGGCTGTGCTCCGGTCTGATTGTCAGTACCGTTATCGTTGGCGAAGAGGCCTACATTATAGCCCGACCCATGTGAGGGTAGTAGGCCATACATATTTGCCGCATAGGCACCGAGGTCATTCTCAGAATAGAGGAATGTTTCAGTGCTCACATTTGTTATGGGCTCGGAGTCAAGATAGTCATCACAGCCTGCAAGTGTCACAGCAGCCAGTCCGAGCAGAGAGTATTTGAATATATTTTTCATTTTTCAGATATGCGTTTAAAATGTCACATTAAGTCCAAAGGAATATGTCTTCTGAAGAGGATATGTCTTACCGTTACCCCAACCGGCGCCGCTGACTGTCTCAGGATCAAAGGCCGAGGGAAGGTGATCGAAAGTAAGGATATTCTCACCGCTGAAATATACACGCAGATGCTCGATTCCAATCTTGTCAAGAAGCGATCTCTTGAATGTGTAGCCAAGCTGGATATTCTTCAGACGTATGTATGCTCCATTCTGGATATACTTGCTCTGAGTACGCTGGTTCTTGGTATTGTTCATATACGGTTTTGGGAAATATGCCTCTGTATTGGGGCCGAGATTTGACTCGGTATCAGCCGGGCGGTAGTAGTCAAGATGCTCGTTAAGGCCGGTTGACTGCCATTCATCACCTACCACACCCCAGAACATGGCTCCGCCGAGTGCAAGGTCGCGCTTGCCAACACCCTGCCAGAACATGCTGAAGTCAATACCGTTCCATCCCAAGCCTGCAGTCACACCGAAGCGATATCGGGGTGTGCTGTTGCCCAGAATCTTCATATCGCCGGGATCGCTCAGCGTGTTGGCTCCGGTATTGATTATACCGTCATTGTTGAGGTCAGTGTACATGATGTCACCTTCGCCCCAGCCTGAGCCCCAGGAGGGCTTGTTGTTCACCAGCCATTCGTCCATTTCTGCCTTACTCTTGGCGATACCGTGTGTCACGTATCCCCATATCTGGCCTAATTCCTGTCCTTCATAATAGGTGCTGAGCGACTTGTCGGCATTAGGATATTTGTCAACATAAGTACGTGAGTCACTTACGTTGAAGCCTACATTGTAGTTTACGCTTCCTATCACATCCTGCCACTGCAATGCAAGCTCCCAACCTTTGGTAGATAGGTCAGTGTTGTTCGACGAGGGCATTCCGATACCGAATATACCGGCTATTTCAGAAGCGGGACCCACCATATTCTTTGTCTTGCGGTTATACCAGTCAAAATTCAAGGTAAACCGATTGTTAAGCAGGGCGAGGTCAACACCTACATTGAGCGACTCGATGGTTTCCCATGTAAGAGAGTTGCTGATCACACCGGGGCTACCGGCCACTGTGGGCTTGCTTCCGTCCATAAGCCAGCTGCCGCCGTTGACGGTCACTGACTGATTGAGATACATCGGGTAATACGATGTGGTGTTCTGGTTTCCGAGCGTACCCCATGAGATACGTGGTTTCAACTGGTTGATGAATGTCTGCTCCTTGGCCAGGAATTCTTCGGCCGCGATATTCCAACCGGCTGAAACCGACCCGAATGTACCCCAGCGGTCCTTGCGGAGGAATCGCGACGATCCGTCATAACGCAGATTGCCGGTGAAGAAGTATTTATTGCCGTAGTCATAGTTGATACGTCCGAAGAAACCGGCTGTCGACCATGAATAAGCCGGAGCGCCGGTAATCTTGTCGTCACCTGTGGCAGCGCCTATTTCCGGCACTTTCTCCGATATAAGATCCATACGGCTCACACCAAGCCAACGTCCGTTATACTTCTCTGTGTTCATACCCACCATCACCTTGAATTTGTGGTCATCAAATCCGAAAGAGTAATCGGTATGTATACTTGTTGTCAGGTGAGTATCCTTCAACCACGTCTGCATGGCACCTGTCTGACCGGCACCATAACTGCCTCCATAGGCAAGCGTTAGCGGCTTATTGTCCTGATTGTATTCATATACCTGGTTGAGGTTCTGCATGACAGTCTGGTTAATCATGCGGTAACCCACATTGGCATATATGTTCCAGTTCTTCAACGGATGGAATATCAGCTGCCCTTGAAGGTATGTATTGTTGGTCGATGTCTTGGAGCGGCTGCCGCTGGTGAGCTGCGCGATCTTACCGTTTCGCATATAATGTCCGTTGGGGTCCATAAATGGCATCATGGGCCACATACGCACTATATCATGGTACAGCAGGCCTCCCAGATCAGTATAAAGCGGATTGTCAAGCTTCTTATATACATATTTTGTAATAGCTTCCACTTCAAGCCATTTGTAGGGCTGGGCATTGATACGTGCATTCACCGAAAGGCGGTCAAAACGGTCATCGCCATAACGCAGGTTACCATCCTGACCCAGATAATTGGCTGATATATAGTACTGAGCCTTCTCTGTACCGCCGGTTATGTTCAGATTATGCTCCTGAGCCCATGACCACTTGTAGTGCACATCATACCAGTCAACATCATCATTGGCCTGTTCATGGAACTGCCAGTTACCATTGCCGGGATTGGCAATGGTGGATGTTGTGATTTCTCCTGCACGGTATTTCTTGATACGGTCAAGAGTATTATCATTGAAAATAGGATTCGATCCGCCATTGCGGGATGCATCGTTGAAATAATTGGCGAAATCCCATGAATTCATAAGATCGGGCAACGAACCGGGACCGTAGTAACGCGCATTGCCGGCATAACTTACACGCGCACGCCCTACATCACCTCTCTTTGTGGTGATAAGAATCACACCGAATGCAGCTCGTGAACCGTATATGGAGCTTGCGGCAGCATCCTTGAGCACTGAGATTGACTTCACATCGTCAGGATTGAGGTCATTCATATTGCCCTCGATACCGTCAATAAGAACAAGAGTCTGTGCGGTTGATCCTGTTGATATTGTACCTGTTCCACGGATATTGACATCCATTGCCTTGCCGAGCTCACCTCCAGAGGCACTTGCGCTCAGGTTAAGGCCTGGCACAGTTCCCTGCAGAGCCTGCGACAGATTAGTTACCGGACGTGATTCAAGGCGTTTGGTATCCACCGTGGTCACAGCATCAGTGATATTGGCCCTGCGCTGTGTGCCGAATCCCACTACCACCACCTCATCAAGAGTGCTGGCCGCAGGGGTCATCTTAACTGTAAGCGGACTTCCATCCCATGTGACCGTCACCGGATTATACCCGATGAAACTCACTGTCACTTTTGCACCTTTGGAAACCCCACTGAAACTAAAACGTCCGTCAAGGTCTGTGGCCCCCATGATTTTAGTCCCCACCACACTTACTGTGGCGCCGACCAATGGATCGCCATTTTCATCCACTGCCGTCCCTGTACACTTGTCGGACGATTGAACTACAGGAGCGGTAGATGCGTAACTACCCCCCCCTCAGCAGGTTGCGCATGGATAGCGCCTGCCGGAGCCAACATACTCACAGCAGCCAGAACAGAAATGTACTTTCTTTTCATGAATTAATACTGGTATTAAAATTAATATAGGTTAAAAAATGGACCATACCATAACATGGCATAGGATTCTCACTTATTATTTTAGTATCAATAAATTCGATTACAAAAAACCAAAATTGCGCCATGGCATTCCTTACGGAAAAGCCATGACGCAAATATAATATAATTCGGTTAAAATTTATGTATAAAAACGAAATATTCTTAGATTCCGAGGAATATCTCCGTGGGGAAGTGATCGGAATATCCGTCAAGCCATACGCCTCCGGAATATGTGCGCAGAGGGTAGCCCTGACGTGAACCTTCGGTATCATAGAGGAAATCGAAGTTATTCACCTTGCAGCCTACATAGTGCATGCGTCCCTTGGCATGCTCCTTGAGCAGAGTGCCGCTGACTATGATCTGGTCAAACAGATTCCATGAACCTTTATAGGCCAGGGTACCGATACCGTTGTCAAGCAGCGACCACCAGGGGTTGTAGAATCCATGCTCCTGCACCTTCTTCATATCCTTGAGCGCACCGAGCGATTTGGCACATGACTTGTCGTGGGGATCATCATTGAGGTCGCCCATAATGATCACACCCTGATACGGGTCGATGGCCCAAAGCGAATCGGCTATATGCTTGCTGAGTTCGGCGGCAGCCTCGCGCAGATAGCTCGACTGCTCCTGTCCGCCCAGACGCGAGGGCCAGTGGTTGACGATGACGCTGAGCGTGTCGCCGCCGAGTATGCCGGTGACGCACATCTGGTCGCGGGTGCGGAATGATTCATATCCCGGTATCACCAGGCGATGGTTTGTCACATTGAGCACACGGAAGTACGCCGGATTGTAGAGCAACCCCACATCCACACCGCGGCGGTCAGGGGAGTCATGGTGCACTACCTGCAGATTCCATTCGGCAATCGGAGCAGCCTTTACCAGATCGTCAAGCACACCCTTGTTCTCAATTTCGCTCACACCTATTATAGCCGGCACCACATTGTTGTTGGCAGCTTTCATCTCGGCTATGCAGCGGGCCAGATTGTTGATTTTCGACCAATAGCGCTTGCCGGTCCACTGACGTGAGCCCTGGGGTGAGAACTCAAGGTCATACTTACCATTGTTGTTGATAGTGTCAAACAGGTTCTCAAGGTTATAGAAAGCTACGCCCAGCCGTCCGCGCGACTGGCTGAATGCGCTTGCGCTTAGGCATACCATCAAGGCAGCTACGAGCAGAATACGTTTCATTGTCAATGAAGATATAGAATGATAATATTGGTTATTTCAGCTGATATCACGAATCACAACTATGAATCCCGCCACATAGACTACCAACGGCCGATTCACAGGTGCCAGTCATGTTCATTGATGCAAATATACAAATATTTCATGGCTTTTCAAGCGCTTTTGCAGCAGTTATATTATGATGTGTTTTTTCCGGATTTACACATCTACAATTCAAAATTATTTGTACTTTTGAAAGTTAAAATGATTAACATCCGGATTTATGCCCTGATTGCAGCCGAGTCCATTCTGACAGAATGAAAGCAATCATCGTCATATTCCTGATTTATGATAGAAAACCGACAATATTCATACTTAAAATAACCAAAACCAATCGATTTATGCGACTAAAACTGTTTTTGCTATTGATGCTGACAGTATGTCTGCCCGCCCTGGCCCAGAAAACCGGTGTGTCGGGTAAGATTATTGACGCTACCACCGGCAATCCGGTGTCAGGCGCCATTGTCATGCTCAATCAACAGGGGTTGTCTGTGACAACAGGCCCCACAGGTGAATTCATTATCGAAGGTGCTACTCCCGGTACCGACGATATAGTAGTCATGGCCTACGGCTATGAAGATCTTTCTTCACCCGTCAAAATCACCCCTGCCACTATCGGTGCTCTCGGAGTGCTGCGCCTTGAGGCTGAGAATACCACCGGCGCAGGCAATATATTCTACGAAAGCCAGCAGGAAGCTATCTTCGACCAGGCCGCCCTTGAGGATGAAGAGGGCAACGCCCAGTCAGTAGGCGTGCTCACCGGAGCCGGCGACAACGTGTATTACAACGCTGCCAGCTACAACTTCAGCCTGATGCGTTTCCGTACACGCGGCTATGACTCGTACTTCAACACCACCTACATCAACGGCATCAGCTTCAACGACCTGGCCCGCGGCCGCTTCAACTACTCGACTCTCGGCGGCATGAACCGCGCTTTCCGCGACCGCACCAACACCATCGGTCTGGGAGCGGCCACCTACGGCTTCGGCGACATAGGCGGAAGTGCCAATATCAACACCATCACATCGAGCTACGCCCCCGGATTCAACGGAAGCATAGCCTACACCAACTCCAACTATCAGCTGCGTGCCATGGCCATGTATTCGACCGGTATCAATGACCGCGGATGGGGCCTGACAGTAGGTGCCATAGGACGTTATGCCAACGAGGGTATCATCCCCGGCACATTCTACAATTCAGGAGGCTACTTCCTCTCGCTCGAAAAGGAATTCAACCGTCAGCACTCTCTGACATTCACAGCCTTCGGAGCGCCCACACAGCGCGCCTCCAACTCGGCCACATATCTCGAGGCCTACGACCTTGCCGACAACAACCTCTACAACCCCAACTGGGGCTATCAGGACGGCAAGAAGCGCTCGGCCAAGATAGTCGAGACCTTCGACCCCACGCTATCCTCAACTGGATATGGAAGCCCCGAAACGGCACCCAGCTCAACACCGGCGCCGCAGCACGCTGGGTCAACTACAGCACATCGGCCCTGAACTGGTACAACGCACGCGATCCGCGTCCTGACTACTACCGCTATCTCCCCTCCTACTTTGCCGACAACAAAGAGGCCTATGACCTGTACACCGACCTCTGGCACACAGAATCGTTCCGCCAGCTCGACTGGAACAACCTGTATCAGGCCAACTACCTCAACAATATGTACAACAGCGAGAACCCCAACGCTACACAGAAGGGCTCGACCTACATCCTGGAGAACCGTCATTCCGACCAGTTCAACTTCATATTCAGCTCAGTGCTCAACCACCGTCTGAACCGCTACATGAACCTCCAGGCCGGTATCACCGCCAATGTGACACGCGCACATTACTACAAGACAATACGCGACCTGCTCGGCGGAGAATTCTGGCTCGACATCGACCAGTTCAGCGAACGTGACTATCCTGACAATCCCAACATTCTGCAGAACAACCTCAACGACCCCAACCGCAAGGTAAAGGACGGCGATATATTCGGCTACAACTACTTCATCCATGCCGTTCAGGCCACCGCTTGGCTGCAGAACACCATAGCGCTCCCCCACTGGGACATCAACTACGGCCTTGAGCTGAGCTACACACAGTTCTTCCGCGACGGTAAGATGCGCAACGGACGCGCTCCCAACAATTCGTACGGCAAAGGTGAAAACCACCGCTTCGACAATGGTGCTATAAAAGTAGGCGCCACATACAAGTTCAACGGCCGCAACGCCATTACAGGCCACGCCGAATACGCCACAAAGGCTCCTCTCTTTGAATACGCCTACATTTCACCCCGTATCAAGGACACAGCTATCGACGGACTCGCCAACACCCGCATCCTCTCGGCCGACCTTGGCTACAACTGGAACTACCGCCGCTTCCGCGGATCAATCACCGGATTCTACACACAGATGTCGGATATGACCGAACGTACCTCTTACTACGATGACCAGTACTCCACATTCATGAACTACGTGATGAAAGGCGTACGTCAGGTGTACAAGGGTATTGAGCTCGGCATGGCATTCAAGATCACCCCGAGCCTCACAGCTACAGCCGCCGGAACCATTGCAAGCTACCGCTACAAAAACAATCCTACCGGCGTGCGCAGCTACGAAAACGGCATGATGCCCGATACCGCCACAACAGTCTACATCAAGAACTACCATATCGGTGGCACCCCCCAGACAGCTGTTAACATCGGTCTTGACTGGGCAGCACCCGGCATGTGGTTCTTCAACGTCAACGCTTCATGGATGGGCGACGCCTACGTCAACCTCTCGCCCATACGCCACGAGGCTCTGCCCGACCTCTGGGAGAAGTATCCCGACCCTGACCAGCTGGCTCAGGCTGTGGAAGCCATCACCGGCGAGGAGCGCCTCAACAACGCTTTTGTCCTGAACGCATCGATAGGCAAGCTTATCTACATCAACCGCTCGATGTCGCTCAACCTCAACCTCAACGTTGACAATATCCTTAACAAAAAGAACATAATGACTTACGGCTACCAGCAGGGACGATTTGACTACACTGACTTCAATCGCCTCAAATACCCCAACCGCTACTTCTTTGCCCAGGGTATCAAGGTATTTGTCAACGTAGGCCTCCGTTTCTAAGTCAATATTCGTAACGCTTTAATAAATTGATGAATATGAAATTTATGAAATCACTGCTGGCTGCCGCTCTGCTCGCTGTAAGCTCTGCAGCCCTGACAGGCTGCAACGAGGAGCTTGCACAGCCGCCGATGACCATCCCCTCGTCGGACTGGAAAGCCAACACCACTATAGCTGAACTCAAAAGCCAGTACTGGCAGGATGAAACCAACTACTGCACACAGGTAACCGCCGCCACTGATGGCAAGCATGTGATTCTTGGCGGTCGTGTGATAGCCAATGACTCAACCGGCAATATCTACCAGAACATCGTGCTTCAGGACGCCACCGGAGCTATTTCAATATCTGTAGCCCTGAAGGATTCCTACAAGAAATTCAAGATCGGCGAAGAGATGTTCATTGATGTCACCGGACTTTACGCCGGTAAGTACGCCGGACTGTTCCAGATAGGCAAGGAGGATTCCTACAACGGCACTCCGCAGACAGGACGCCTCGAGGAAGATGTTCTGAAAGCTCATGTGGAGCTCAACGGACTGCCAGTTCCTGCCGACGTCAACATCCTCGATATGACCATCGAGGAAATCAACGCAGCCAAATCAGTTGCCGACCTTCAGAAATATCAGAGCCAGCTCGTGCGCATCAATGACGTATCATTCATTGGCGGCGGCACCGAAACATGGGCCGTACAGGGCTCAAGCGGTGTAAACCGTTATCTGATTGACTCGAAAGGCAACCGCCTGCTTGTACGCAACTCCGGCATGAGTTCATTCAATCAGGAGATTCTTCCTGCCGGACATGGAGCCGTGACAGGTATCCTGAGCTACTTCAACGGCGTATGGCAGTTCCTGTTCCGCACCTCGACTGACTGCGTTGGCTTCGGCGGCGAAAGCTATGCTCCCGTAGTGGAAGGCAAAGGCACAGCTGACGAACCTTACACCTCAGGCTCTGTGCTGGCAGGCGTAAGCGGCTCAGGCGTATGGGTTACCGGCTATATCGTAGGATGGGTTGAAGGACAGGTGCTCAGCAGCGGCGCCCACTTCACCGTACCGGCCTCTGCATCATCCAACCTACTTCTGGCAGCCTCACCCACTGAGACCAATGTGGCCAACTGTGTTCCCGTACAGCTTCCCACCGGAGCCGTGCGCACTGCCCTCAACCTTCAGAACAATCCCACTAACCTCGGCAAGCAGGTGACCCTCAAAGGCTCGCTGGAAGCATATTTCGGAGCATCAGGCATCAAGAGCGTCACAGCCTACGTATGGGGCGACAAGGGTAATGACAACCAGGAACCTGAAACTCCGGAAACTCCTACAGGAACAGCTACATTCAAGCTTGTGTCAGCAATCACCTCCGGACATCAGTATGTAATGGTGGTTGACGGCAAGATAGGCAAGGCCATTGACTCGTCAGTCACTTTCGGCCGCTTCACAATGGAAGCTGTCACCATCACTGACAACACCCTTACCACAGATGTGGCAAATGCCATAACCATCACTGCCGTTGAAGGTGGCTACACTATGAAGGATGCCTACGGACGTTATCTGTCCATGGACGACTCCCACCTTTCAACCTTCCAGCTCTACACAACACAGGAAGCAGGAAGCGTATGGAGCATAACCGCCGAATCTGACGGACACATGAAGATAGTGAACAATCTGAACACTAACTGCTGGGTGGTACGTTCAGGCGAGTTCACCAATATAGCGCCTAACGATGTGGTGAAATATACCACATATGACATGCCCTTATTATATGAGAAAGCTAACTGATTTCATCAAAAATTAGAACAATGAGAAAACTTACCAAATATGCAGGCATGCTCATGGCAGCTATTGCGGCTTGCGCATCACTGACAGCATGTCAGGATGATGTAAACGCACCCGGCATCGACGTGCCGCATGCCACCCTGCAACCCAACACTACCATCGCCCAGCTGAAAGCCCAGTACTGGGACGATGCTTCAAATTACATTGACACCGTGGGCCTCGCATCATCAGGCGAGCACATCATCGTGTCAGGACGCGTGATAAGCTCCGACGCCAGCGGCAATATCTACAAGAGCCTCGTAATCCAGGACGAAACAGGCGCGCTGGCCATGAGCATCAACGCCAACTCACTCTACACCACCTACCGTGTGGGACAGGAAGTGGTGGTTGACGTCACTGACATGTACATAGGCAAGTACAGCACTCTGCAGCAGCTCGGATTTCCCGACTATTCAGCCGGCTACGGATGGCAGGCCACATTCATGCCCTTCGAGTTCTTCAAAAAGCATGTACAGCTCAACGAGCTTCCCCAGCCCTCAAAGGTTGACACCCTGACCATCACCATGGCCGAGCTGTCAAACGATGCAGCTTCGCAGATGCGCTTCCAGAGCCAGCTCGTGCGCTTCAACAACGTGCACTTCAAGGAGGGCGGCGAGGCAAGCTTCTGTACCGCACACAAGGAGAACACCAACCGCACTCTGCTTGACGCCAACAACAATGAGATTGTGGTACGTACAAGTGGCTACGCCAACTTCTGGAGCCTCAAGCTTCCGGCTGAAAGCGGCGACGTGGTAGGTATACTCTCTTCATACCTGTCAAGCGGCCAGCTCAAATGGCAGCTGGTGCTCCGCTCACCTGACGATCTGCTCAACTTCGGCGATCCCACTCTTCCGAAGGGTACCGAGACCAATCCCTACGATATTCTTGACGCTGCTTCGTTCAACGCTGCTGACCGTGCCGTATCGGGTTGGTACACAGGCTACATAGTAGGCGCAGCCAAGGTAGGCGTGACAGATATCACCTCAGCTTCCGACATCCAGTGGACAGCCGAGGAAGAGGGTGGATTCTTCCTGTCAGACAACACTCTTGTGATAGGTCAGACCGCTGATTCAAAGACACTTGACGACTGCATTATCGTGACACTGCCTGACGGTTCTGCCCTGCAGAAATACGGCAACCTCACTGACCATCCCGAACTCAAGGGTGTGCAGATCTGGATTAACGGTACCACAGGCAAGGTCCGCGCTATGTCAGGACTCGAAACCACAGGACGCTCCGATGCATTCCGCATTCTCGGCGTAACCATACCCGACGATGGCGACACCGCAGGCTCAATACCTACAGGCGACGGCTCGGAAACCTCACCCTACAATCCGACTCAGGTAGTAGGATTCGGAACCTCGGCCAATGAAGCTAACAAATGGGTGAAAGGCTACATAGTAGGATGGGTCGACGGCACATCACAGAACTATGCCGATGAGAACAACTCCCACTTCACCGCTCCCGCCACTGTGGCCACCAACGTGCTTATCGCCACAACCCCCGATGAAAAGAACTGGAAAAACTGCTGCGTGGTCAATCTGCCCACCGGTGAAATCCGCAAGGCCATCAATCTGCTTGACAATCCTTCCAACTTAGGTAAGGTAGTAAGCGTCTACGGCACTATACGCAAGTACTTCGCTATGCCCGGTGTGCGTGACCTCACCAAATATATCCTTGACGGATCAGGCTCAGGCGACACTCCTACACCAGGCAATCCCGTAACCTCACTTGACGAAAGCTTCGCTGCCGGGTCATGTCCTTCAGGCTGGACAGTAAAGAATGTGTCAGGTAATAAGGACTGGTTCTTCAGTTCATTCAGCGGAGTGACATTCGCGGCATGCTCGGCCTACAACGGCACCACCTCCGACGGTCAGTTCGAATCATGGCTCATCACTCCGGCCATCGATATCAACAACGTGACCAACAAGGTGTTCAGCTTCAAGTCAATGGTAGGCTATACCGGCAACGGCACACTCGAAGTATTTGCCATGAACTCAGCCGATCCCGCTACAGCCACCCTTACGAAGCTCAACGCCAATATACCTCAGCCCACAGGCTCGTGGGGCGACTGGACAGAATCGGGCGATCTGTCACTGGCATCGCTCTCAGGCACAGTATATATCGGATTCCGCTACAAAGGCGCACAGACTTCGGGCTACACCACCTACCGCGTGACCGAAGTGAAACTCGGACAGAGCGGCGGCGGCAACACTCCTGATAATCCTGACACCCCCGTGACCGGCAATTCAGCTGACCTCAACGAACTCGAAACACGCACCTCCTACTCAGGCTCCGTGACAACACCCGCCGGATGGGTACTCACCAACTGCGCTGTGCAGAGCGGATCAGCTGACGGCGATTCAAATCCCGCCTTCACCTTCATAGGCGCTCCTACCGTACGCGCGGCATGTCTCAACGGCAAGCAGGGCGCAACCGGATCTATTGTATCGCCCGTGATAAGCGGCGGATGCAAGAAGCTCTCACTCAACTACGGATTTGCTTTCGGCGACAAAAAATGCCAGTTTACCATCAACATCAAGCAGAACGGCTCTGTAGTAAAGACCGAGACCGTGAAAGTTGATCCTGTTGAGAAGCTCAAGGCATTCAGCTACAGCATGGATGTAAATGTAAGCGGCGACTTCTCTATAGAGATTGTAAACGATGCCCTTTCAGCCACAGCCTCCAAGAACACCGACCGTGTGTCAATCTGGAACATAAGCTGGACAAATTGATGACGCACGGCTTCGGCCAATCCATATTAACGACACTCCCGCGTAAATCATGCGGGAGTGTTTTTTATGTGTAAAAATATGCTAACACCGGGGCTACTCTTTTGTTCACTCTCCTTTTTTATGTAAATTTGTGCCGAATAGTCCCCTGACCATACAGCCGGGGGCAGCAATATTATATACTCATGACTGCCGAATACCCGTACCTAAACCTGTCGTTGCGTTATGTGCACGGCACAAAGTCAACTACCGTATTCTCCTACCCGTCAAAGACAAAGGCTCCCAAAGCCCCCTTTGATGCGGCCCGAATCATATCAAAATTCCTCAACTTGAGCGAATTTTACGTCATTGGATGCCATGACGGACGCCGTTTTTATTCATTCATAAGCGTGGACGATGCCGACCATACAGGCGCCCGCCTCGAGCTGACCATTACACTTGACAGCGATGTACTCCTGCCCGGACGCACGGTGCTCAACCTTATCAACTCCGTAAAGGATATGCTTGAACATGACGAGCCGTTCAACGACGATACTCTCGCTGCAGCGCTGACCTCGTCAGGCTTCCCACAGGAACCGCTCCGCTCCGCCGCCCGCCATCAGGGCAACGATATTGCCGACAAGCCGTGCTACCGCACTTATGTGTCAGCTACGGAGCTTACCAACATCATGTCATTCCCGCGTCAGAGCGCCTATGCACCGTTCAGCGAGATAGCGCTTGTACATGTCACATCGGCACCCGTATCGGACCAGCCCCTTCCTCAGATCAGCGAACCTCTGATTCAGGCCTTCACCGTAGTGAGCCCCTCAGGAGTGACCCCCTCGGCTGAAAGCGTGGAGCTGACCGACCATCTGGCGCTTACATATACACGCGCCGGATTCGAACCTACCACTGTAAGCTTCGAAGTAGGAACCACCAACCGCTATGTACGCATCACAGGCCCCGCCCTGATAGTGAATGACGCTGACAAGGCCGGCATAGTGTTCACACAGCGTATCCCTTACAATATTATCTCATCCAAAGGCACAGCAGTAAAGGCCTACACCATCCTTATCAACGGACGTACGGCCAACCGGGCCGATGACACCTTTGAGGTAAACAGCACCGACTTCAACTCGGAGGGTAAGGTAAATATCACGGTGTCATCCACCAACTACTTCACTACCACCATTGACCTCACCTGCGAGGAACTCCTCGCCAAGCAGCCGCTTGAACTGGTGCTCGTACCGGAGGAGATGCCTGTGACACTGCGCATGGACTTCGGCGACGGACGCACCATGGAGCAGGAAATCATGCTTGAGAAGAGCTCGCCTGAATATTGCCGCCTGCGTGCCGGCAGCTTCCACGGATTCCGTGCCCACCGCCTTATGGGACATGAACCGGAAATATATAATGTGGATCTGACCACAGCAGCGGCCGGCATAGCTGCTGAACCGCGCCGCACAGCCGAACCCGTCGTTACCCGCCAGCAGCCTGTCAAACCGGTTGCCGAACCGGAAGTGAAGCCTGCCGAACCGGTACAGCAACCCGTGCAGCAGCCTGCCGAAGAGCCGCAGCAGCCTGTGGTGAACGAGCGTCCTACCAAACTTGACCGCCCGAAGAGCGCAGCCGAACTGCGTGCCGAAAAGCTGCGCGCCGACATTCCGCAGAAGGTGACCGACGACGACCGCAAGGCTGAGGAAGAAGCAAAGCGCAAGGAGCGCGCCAAGAAATTCGCCTATCTCAATGACCGTCCCGAAAAAGTCGACATACTCAAGGATGACCCTGACGATGACGAGGAAACAAAGCACAAGTCACTTTCACCCATGATAATAGCGGCAGTCGTAGTGGTACTGATCACCGCAGGTATCGTGTGGTATCTCTTCAACCTGATACCCTCGGACAGCAACAATGGCGATAACACCGATGAGTACACTGCCATGACCGAAAGCAACGACAATCAGGAGCGCATAAGCGTAATTGACGATGTGCCTGACGTCACTGCATCGGACAAGGAAAAGAATGCCGAACCCCAGCAGCCCGATGCTGCCAGTACCCCCATCACTCCTGAAGAGAAGGCTGACATAGAATACCTGAACTCACACAATGTGTGGCGTCCGGCTGACATGAAGTCCGACAAATTCCGCCGCTTCTTCGAGCTGTTCGCACAGGGCGATATCGACGGGCTTGCCAACTCCGACTATTATGCTGTGGCCGATGTGGCTACCAACCAGAAAGCTATACAGATAATTGACTTTGTATGGAAATCAAAGGGCACATTCCAGGAAAACAACAACCGTAAGGTACTCAAGTCGACAAGCGGCAATGAATCAATAGATCTTTCAAAGATAGTTGATGACCTTGCACGCCGTCAGGATAAGACACCCTACTCCGAACCACGTCCAAAACGCTGATTATGAAACTGAAATCGATTTTCCGCCCGCTACTGTCTGCCGTAACAATTGCAACAGCTCTCACCGCCATGGGCGCCGAGCCCACGGAAACAGTGCGCGCCACAGGCAGCAACTACTATGCCTATCCGTACACTGACGCTCCAGCCCCGGCGCTGACTCCTGCTCCTAAAGGATATGTGCCGTTCCACATGGAGCACTACGGACGTCACGGCAGCCGATGGCACATAGGATCATGGGTATATCCCCAGCCTATAAAGCTGCTTGAACCGGCTGAACGGGCCGGCAAGCTGACTCCACGCGGAAAAGAGATTCTGGCACAGCTGCGCACCATAGAGCAAGCATCGCACGGACGCGATGGCGAGCTGACTCCGCTCGGAGCACGCCAGCACCGTGGCATAGCACGCCGCATGGTGAAGAACTTCCCCGAGATATTCACCACCGGCACATTCATCGATGCCAAGTCGACCCCGGTGGTACGCTGCATACTCTCCATGAGCAACGAGCTGCAGGAGATAGAATCGCTCAAACCTGGGGTAAAGGTGCGTTGCGATGCATCCTACGCCACCCAGCCGATACTCAACTATACCGACACCACAGCCAATAAGATATATGCCTCCACCGGTAAGGAGAGAAAAGAGCTGATACGCCCCGTAGCAGAAGCTCACAAACCGAGCTATCAGTTTCTTGACCATATAGTGACTGACCGTAAATGGGCCATGGACAGTATGGATGTCAAGAATCTGCTGAGCGCGCTGTTCCGCATAGCGTCCAACACTCAGAGCCACGACGATCAGCCCTCGCTCTACGACATTTTCACAGAACAGGAGCTCAACGACTGCTGGGCAGTGAACAATCTGGAATGGTTCCTTCAGTACGGCAACAATCCATATACCAAAGGACGCGGTGCCATGATACAGCGCTATCTGCTGGAGGATATCATATTGGGAGCCGACTCCGCACTTGTATCGCCCAACCGCAGCGCCAATCTGCGATTCGGCCATGAGGTGGCACTGATGCCGCTTGCCGTGCTTATGGAACTGGGGCACTACGGCGAAGAGATTACCGACATGACCCAGGTGAAAGAAAAATGGAAGAACTATGAAATATTCCCCATGGGTTCCAACATACAGCTCATATTCTACCGCCGTCCAGGAGCAACGGATGCCTCGGACGTGCTTGTGAAAGCTATGCTCAACGAACGTGAAATGTCACTCCCGGGAACTCCGGTTACCGGACCTTACTATAACTGGAAAGAGGTGGCCGGTCATTATCTCAACCGCCTCAACATGCCTATTGACGCACCTAATACAAAGAAATGATGAAATTCGCAGAACTATCTGACCGTATATTCAACGAAGCCACAGCGGCTTATCATGTGACTGACCACGTTGACGCCCCTCAGCCCAATCCGTACGAACCGGGCAGTGTAGAACACACTCTGTTTGCAAAAAACTGGATTGACGCCGTTCAGTGGCACCTTGAAGATATCATACGTGACCCCGCCATTGATCCTGTCGATGCCCTCGCTCTGAAACGCCGCATCGACAAGTCAAATCAGGACCGCACGGATATGGTGGAGCAGCTTGACACGTATTTCCTCGAAACCAACTCGTCGGTCACACCGCTGGCTGACGCCACCATCAATACCGAAAGTCCTGCCTGGGCGCTTGACCGCCTTTCAATCCTGGCACTCAAGATATTCCACATGCTTCAGGAAGTGAAACGTACCGACGCGTCGGCCGAACACCTCGAGCGCTGCTCATCGAAGCTCAACATCCTCCAGCAGCAGCGTGAGGATCTGATACAGGCTATCGACACACTGCTCGACGATATAGCTGCCGGACGCAAATATATGAAGGTGTACCGGCAGATGAAAATGTACAATGACCCGGACACCAACCCGGTGCTCTATGGAGCGAAAAAATAATGCCGCCCCGCGCGAAACACTGCTCATAACCCGATTTTCGGCGTTGGGAGATGTATGTATGGCCATTCCGGTCATATATGCCGTGTGCCGGGCAAACCCCGACATACGGTTCGTGATGCTCACCCGCCGGGGGGCCGCCGGAATGTTTGTCAATCCGCCGGCCAATCTCACCGTTGAAGGTGTGGAATTCACAGGCCGCTATAAAGGTGCAGCGGGAGCCCTACGGCTCTTTGCCGACATGCGCCGGCGCTACAGCGTGACGATGATGGCCGACCTCCACAGCGTGCTGCGCACACATCTGATGCGTGCCGCTGCAAGGATACGCGGCATACGCACAGCCGTCATTGACAAGTGCCGCAAACAGCGCCGCCATCTTGTCAGCAACGGCGCCGAGGCTTCAAGGCCACTCCCACCTGTTACCGACCGGTATGCCCGGGTGTTTGAATCGCTCGGAATCATCACGCCTGATCCACAGGAAGCGGCATCACCGGCCCGCAACCTGCCAGATTCACTCTTCAGCAAAGTCACAGCACCCCGGAGCGATGCCAACGAAAAATGGATAGGCATAGCTCCATTTGCAGCCCATCAGGGCAAAATATACCCTACGGAGCAGATGCACGCTGTGATAGAACGGCTTATCGAGCAGACAGACGCAAGGATATTCCTATTAGGAGGTGGCAAACATGAACAGGAGGTGCTCAGCGGATGGGCTGCGGAGCATCCTGAACGGATCACGTCAGTAGCCGGAAGCGGCATAGGCTTCGCAGGGGAGATAGCTCTGATGGGGCAGATGAATGCCATGGTAGCGATGGATTCGGCAAACATGCACCTTGCATCACTTGCCGGCATACCTGTGATAAGCATCTGGGGAGCCACGCACCCCGCTGCAGGCTTCTACGGCTGGCGTCAGAATCCGGCTCTTGCCCTACAGCTGCCCATGGCATGCCGTCCATGCTCGACATTCGGCAACAAGCCGTGCCGCTATGGCGACTACCGCTGCCTCTCAGGGATAACACCTGATATGATAACAGAAAAAATCAAGAATCTTATATATGGATAGCTTCGATATACATTCAGCTCCTGAAGGGACCGGCTTTTCAGACAGCGAGCGCGATCTGGAACGGGCACTCCGCCCCTCGCAGTTCGATGCCTTCAACGGTCAGGAGAAAATAGTGGAGAATCTGAAGGTATTCGTTGCCGCCGCACGCATGCGTGGCGAAGCACTTGACCATCTGCTGCTCCACGGTCCTCCCGGACTGGGCAAAACCACGCTGTCAGCCATCATAGCCAATGAACTCGGAGTGGGCTTTAAGGTCACTTCCGGACCTGTGCTTGACAAGCCGGGCGACTTAGCGGGCATACTCACCTCGCTTGAAGAGAATGACGTGCTGTTCATTGACGAGATTCACCGCCTGAGTCCAATAGTGGAGGAGTATCTATACTCGGCCATGGAGGACTACCGCATAGACATAATGATCGACAAAGGTCCGGGCGCGCGCAGCGTGCAGCTCTCACTGAGTCCCTTCACACTGATCGGAGCCACCACCCGCAGCGGCCTGCTCACCTCGCCTCTGCGTGCCCGCTTCGGCATCAACTGCCATCTGGAATACTATGACCACGAGGTGCTGGAGCGCATCATACTCCGCTCGGCAACACTGCTCAACGTGAAGTGTACCGCCGAGGCAGCCCATGAGATAGCCATGCGCAGCCGCGGCACGCCCCGTATAGCCAACGCGCTGCTGCGCCGTGTGCGCGACTTTGCCCAGGTCAAAGGCATCGGGCGACATCGACCCCGAGATAGCCCGCTTCTCTCTCGAGGCCCTCAACATAGACCGCTACGGCCTCGACGAGATGGACAATAAGATACTTACCACGATAATAAATAAATTCGGAGGAGGACCCGTGGGACTCAGCACCATTGCTACGGCTCTGGGCGAGGACCCCGGCACGATAGAGGAAGTGTACGAGCCGTTCCTGATAAAGGAGGGATTCATACGCCGCACTCCCCGCGGACGTGAGGTGACCACTCTGGCTTACACCCATCTTGGACATACTCCCCCCGCGCCGCAAGGCACACTCTTCTGAACCACATCAAACCACTTACTACTACCGATGGCATCTGTAAAAAGTTTAGCCAAGGATACAGCCATCTATGGGCTGAGCAGCATAATAGGACGCTTTCTCAACTGGTGTCTGGTGCCGCTGTACACCAACGTATTCGCACAGTCCGAATTCGGTATGGTGACGTACATATATTCCATTGTTGCGCTCACACTTATCTGCCTCACCTACGGTATGGAGACAGGCTTCTTCCGGTTTGCCAACCATGAGCGTTACCGTAACCCGATGGAGGTCTATTCCACGGCACTGATATCGATCGGTGTCAGCTCCACGCTATTCATTGCATGCGTGCTTTGGCTGTTAGGCCCTATATCGGAGGCACTTGACTGCAGCTCGCATCCTGAATACATATGGATAATGGCGGTGGCGGTGGCGGTCGACGCCTTCACCTCGCTTCCGTTTTCGTACCTGCGTTTCCGCAAGCGCCCCATGCGTTTTGCAAGCATACGCCTGATAAGCATAGCGCTCAACATAGGGTTCAACCTGTTTTTCATCCTTATCTGTCCATGGCTCTGGACTCAGGCACCCTCGACCATAGCATGGTTTTACCGTCCCGACTTCGGGATAGGCTACATATTCCTGACCAATCTGATAAGTTCATCAGTGACGCTACTGCTGCTTATACCCGAGCTGCGCGGATTCGAGTGGCGGTTCAACAAGGCGCTGTGGCGTGAGATGCTTGTCTACTCGTTTCCGCTGCTTATCATAGGGCTGGCAGGAATCATGAATCAGAATCTTGACAAGATACTACTGCCCGAGCTGCTCAAGGGTCAGCCCGATGCCATGGCTCAGGTAGGTATCTACGGAGCCAACTACAAGATAGCCATCGTCATGGTGATGTTCATCCAGGCTTTCCGCTTTGCCTACGAGCCGTTCATCTTCGCACAGAACCGTGAGAAAGGGGGCGACCGCCTTCAGGCTTACCGCGATGCCATGAAATGGTTCGTGATATTCGCCATGATGATATTCTTAGGGGTGATGTTCTACATCGACATCGTGAAGCACTTCGTATCATCGGCCTACTTCAGCGGCCTGAAGATAGTGCCGATAGTGATGATGGCCGAATTCTTCTTCGGGGTATTCTTCAACCTGTCGCTATGGTACAAGCTCACTGACCGCACCATCTGGGGCACATGGTTCTCACTCATGGGGCTGGTGGTGACCGTGACCCTCAACGTACTGTTCGTCCCCACCTACGGCTACACAGCCTGCGCCTGGGCGGCATTTGCCTGCTACGGGGTGATGATGGTAAGCTCATGGGCTGTAGGACGGGCTAAGTACCCGATAGGCTACAACATTCCACGTCTGGCGCTCTACACCGCAGTGGCACTCGGGCTCTACGGACTTTCGCTGCTGATAGCCACCGGACATGCGTGGCTCGACATGGGCATACGCACTCCGCTGCTGCTGCTCTACATTTTCTTTGTGCTGAAAAAGGAAAAAATACGCCCGGCTCAACTTTTGCCGCACAGGAGCGTTTAACAATTGACCGTCAAACTATATCTTTATGAAACCGGGAATAGCGACTCGCATCACCAACTTCATGGTCCAGTACTTCACTCTGTCCGGACAGCTTGTGCCGCAGAGCGAGGCTGAGCAGTCGATACGCGACGGGGTGTCATTTTCCGGTACCAACATCATAATCCTGATACTGGCCATCCTTATAGCATCGCTGGGGCTTAACACCAACTCCACCGCCGTAATAATAGGCGCAATGCTTATCAGCCCGCTGATGGGGCCGATAATCGGGATGGGGCTCGGAGTCGGTATCCATGACTTCCAGCTGATAAAGAGGTGTCTGCGGAATCTCCTGATGGCAGCCGGATTCAGTATCATAGCCTCCACGCTCTACTTCCTGATTTCGCCGGTCAGCGAAGGCCACAGCGAGCTTCTTGCCCGCACCTCGCCCACCATCTATGATGTGTTTATAGCATTTTTCGGCGGAGGCGCCGGCATTGTGGCCATTGCATGCAAGCAAAAAGGCAATGTGATACCCGGTGTGGCCATTGCCACTGCCCTTATGCCTCCGCTATGCACCGCCGGATATGGATTGGCCACTATGCAGCTCCACTATTTTTTCGGAGCCCTGTACCTGTTCATCATCAACTCCATCTTCATAGGATTCGCCACATTCATAGGGGTGAAGCTCCTCGGCTACAAGGGTCAGCAGGCCGACAGCGTGCGTGCGCGGCGCGTGCGCACCATAGTCTACTGTGCGGCTGTGCTCACCATGCTTCCGAGCATCTACCTGACCTACAACATGCTGCGCGACAACAAATTCTCCATGCGTGCCACTGAGTTTGTCAACGACGAATGCCGCTTCCCCTCCACACAGGTTCTCACCCATTCGGCTTACATGGAGGAGGGACAGCGCATCATATCCGTCACCCTCATAGGTCGGGCTCTACCCATCGACTCGCTTCAGCTGGCGCTCACACCGCGCCTTGCCTACTACGGACTGTCGGGATGCCATCTGCGCTTCATCCAGGGCACCGACGGCGCCCCCGCCATAGCAACTGACAAAGACAATACACGCGATATATATATGCTCACGCAAGCCACCATCACCGGGCAGCAGCAGGTCATCGACTCCCTGCGTCAGGTAGTGGCCGAAACAAAGCGCGCCAACGATGCCGGCGTGCTCGTGGCTCCCGAACTGCGCATTCTGTTCCCGCAGGTAAGGGAGATATCGGTGAGCCGAAATGTATTTGCCTCAACAGCCGAAGGAGCCAGGCCCGATACCGCAAATGTGGCTATGGTGCACTTCACCAAGCCGATGTCGGCCGCTGAGATGAAGAAATTCAAGGAATATCTCTCGGCAAGGCTGGACATCAAGGATATACAGATAGTGAACGTTCAAGATATCAATAATTCATCACCAAAAAACAAGTGAAAGTAACCCTGATTTGCCATAGCGACATGCTCGGAGGAGCATCGGTGGTCACCACACGTCTGATGCGCGCCCTGCGCGACGAAGGGGTGGATGCCCGCATGCTTGTCTACACCAAGCTATCTGACGACCCCAACGTAGGAATTGTAAGCTCACGCGGTCTGCGCGGACTCCGGTTCATGGGCGAACGCCTCTGCATAGCGGCCGCCAACGGCATGTCACGCTCCAATCTCTTCAAAGTGTCGATAGCCAACACCGGCGCACGCATTGACCGCCATCCGTGGGTAAAGGATGCCGATGTAGTGGTGCTCAACTGGATCAACCAGGGGATGCTGTCGCTCAGAGGTATCAGGAAGATAGGGCAGATGGGCAAACCGATAGTGTGGACCATGCACGACATGTGGTGCCTGAGCGGCATATGCCACCACTCGTACGAATGCAAAGGATTCGAACAGAGCTGCGGCAAGTGCCAGTTCCTGCGGAGCAAAAGCGACAGGGACCTTTCGCACAGGATATGGAAGCGTAAGAAATCGCTATATGACTCCATCCCGGTCACGTTTGTTGCCGTCAGCCAGTGGCTCGGCCGCAGGGCACAGCGCAGTTCGCTGCTCGGCAACGCCGACGTCAGGGTGATACCGAACGCTTTTCCGGTCAATTCGTTCTCCACACAGCCTGAAGGCTCCGTAGCAACGATGAAGTTCAACCCCGAGCAGAACATCATAGTGATGGGTGCGGCACGCCTCGACGACCCTATCAAGGGACTCAACTATGCTATCGATGCGCTGAACTATGTGTTTGACAACCGTCCCGAAATGGCACGCGATTCGCTGGCCGTGTTCTTCGGCTCGATACGCGACCGTTCGCTGCTCGACAACCTGCGCTTCCCGCACGTGTACCTCGGCACGGTGTCTGACCCCAAGCTGCTCCGCAACATCTACGCCGCCGCCAAGATAGTGCTCTCCACATCGCTCTACGAAACCCTCCCCGGCACACTTATCGAAGGACAGGCTTCGGGATGCCTCCCCGTGACATTCGGCCGCGGCGGTCAGAGCGATATTGTCACACACCTGAAGGATGGCTACATAGCCCGCTACAAGGACGCCGTGAGCATTGCCGACGGACTCCAGTGGGCACTCAGCCAGAATGTTGACCGCGAAGAGCTGCACGAAAGCGTGCGCCGACGCTTTGCCGCCAGCTCCGTGGCTCAGCGCTACATCGAGCTCTTCAACGAGCTTCTGGCACGCAAATCCTGACTTTCACATCCTAAAGATGTTACCCGTGTTACCCATGTTTCCCTGTTTCCCGGACAGCAAAAGCGGTAACATGCGGTAACATGCATCGTCCCCGCCGCGGGGTATTTTGTCATTATTATAACTATTTGACGCGCCGTTAATTTTATTTAAGCGCCCGCGGCAGATGACCGATTGTATAATTCACGTAAAATTAGTACTTTTGCGGATTAACTATATTATTGCAAGCTAACTCTCAATCTATCAAAAGATGTCATTAGATGCTATCATAGCACAGGCAGTGGCCCGTGCGGTCAAGGAGCTTTACGGCATTGACGCCGACGCTTCATCAGTACAGATCTCAAACACCAAGAAAGAATTTGAAGGCAACCTCACCGTGGTGGTATTCCCCTGGGTAAAGGCTGCCCGCAAAGCCCCCGAAGCAGTGGGTACGGAAATAGGACAGTGGCTCGTCGACAACGAACCCGCCGTCGACAGCTTCAACGTCATAAAGGGATTCCTCAACATCGTCATCGAGCCCACATTCTGGACTCAGGTGCTCCGCCACATAGAGAGCACCCCTGACTACGGCATCAAGCCCGTCACCGACGATTCACCTCTGGTGATGGTGGAATACTCTTCGCCCAACACCAACAAGCCCCTCCATCTGGGCCATGTGCGCAACAACCTGCTCGGCTACTCACTCGCTGACATACTCAAGGCCTGCGGCAACCGTGTGGTGAAGACCAACATCGTCAACGACCGAGGCATCCATATCTGCAAGTCCATGCTTGCCTGGCAGAAATGGGGCAACGGCACCACTCCCGAACAAGCCGGCAAGAAGGGCGACCATCTGATCGGCGACTTCTACGTGCTCTTCGACAAGCACTACAAGAGCGAGCTCGACAGCCTCATCAACTCAGGCATGACCAAGGAGGAAGCCGAGGCAGCATCACCGCTTATGCAGGAAGCCCGCGCCATGCTCCGCGCATGGGAAGAGGGCGACAGCGAGGTGCGCAGCCTCTGGGCCATGATGAACCGCTGGGTCTACGACGGATTCGACGCCACATACCGCCGCATGGGTGTGGACTTCGACAAGATCTATTATGAAAGCGACACCTACCTTCAGGGCAAGGAACTGGTGCTCCGCGGACTTGAAGAGGGCAAGATGTACCGTCGCGAGGATGGCTCCGTATGGGCCGACCTCACCCCGAGGGCCTCGACCACAAGCTGCTGCTCCGCTCCGACGGCACATCGGTCTACATGACCCAGGACATCGGCACCGCCAAGCTGCGCTATCAGGACTACCCCATCGACAAGATGATCTATGTGGTGGGCAACGAGCAGAACTATCACTTCCAGGTGCTCTCACTGCTGCTCGACCGTCTCGGCTTCAAGTGGGGCAAGGACCTCGTGCACTTCTCCTACGGCATGGTGGAACTCCCCGAAGGCAAGATGAAGAGCCGCGAGGGCACAGTGGTGGATGCCGACGACCTCATGGACGACATGGTAAGCACCGCACGCACCGTAAGCGCCGAACTCGGCAAACTCGACGGATGCACCCCGGAAGAAATCGACGCCATCACCGAAACCGTAGGACTCGGCGCGCTGAAATATTTCCTGCTCAAGGTCGACCCCCGCAAGAACATGATCTTCAACCCCAAGGAATCAATCGACTTCAACGGCAACACCGGCCCCTTCATCCAGTACACCTACGCCCGCATCCGCTCCGTACTGCGCCGCACCGCCGAGCAGGGTATGGACATCACCGACTACACTCCCGTAGCTCCCGGACAGCGTGAGATAACACTCATACAGCGTCTGGCTGACTTCCCCTCCGTAGTGAGCGAGGCAGGCGCCAGCTACAGCCCCGCACTGATAGCCAACTACGTGTACGAACTCGTCAAGGAGTACAACCAGTTCTACCACGACTGCTCCATACTGCGCGAAGAGAACCCGCAGGTACGCTCCATGCGTCTGGCACTCTCCGACGCCACCGCACGCATCATCAAGCGCGGCATGAGTCTGCTCGGCATCAACGTGCCTGAACGTATGTAACATATCAGTTGTTACAAACAGTAAATAACACAACAACAAAACACAAACCTCTTATGTACACAAACCAGTATTCAAACATACCGCCCGTTCCCGGATCAGGCAGCAACGTAAGCCTTGACACCCGCGTGAGCAACATCATGAAGCGCGTATATCTCAAGATGACCTTCGGCCTTATAGTGACAGCCCTCGTGGCCCTGCTGTGCGCCTCGTCACCTTCTGTGATAAACTTCTTCATCACCAACCGCTTCGCCATGTGGATAGTTATCATAGCCGAATTCGCCATAGTGTTCGGCATATCAGGAAGCGTCCGCCGCCTCAACGCCGGTCGAGCCACACTGCTCTTCTATCTCTTCTCGGCACTCAACGGACTGATGCTCTTCCCCATCTTCATGGTCTACTCTCTCTCGGCCATCTACAAGACATTCTTCATCACCGCAGGAGTGTTCGGAGCCATGAGCATCTACGGCTACTTTACCACCAAGGACCTCACCCGCTGGGGAACATTCCTCACCATGGCCCTGATAGGACTTATCATAGCCTCACTGGTCAACATCTTTGTCCATAGCTCACAGCTCGACTGGATCATATCATTTGCCGGAGTATTTATCTTCGTAGGCCTCACCGCATGGGACACCCAGCAAGTGAAAGCCATGGCTCAGATGGCCCCCGCCGAATATACAGGAGTGCTTGCAGCTCAGGGAGCTTTCTCGCTCTACCTTGACTTCATCAACCTCTTCCTCTTCCTGCTCCGCATATTCGGAGGCAACCGCGACTGATACTGTAATCTCACCCTATACAAAAGGATGTTTCTCTCAAAGCAGAGAAGCATCCTTTTTTCATGTTTCCCGTTTCCATGTTACCGGGTGTTTCCCATGTTACCGTGTTACCGCCTCGGGAAACAGGGAAACATGGGTAACACGGGTAACACATCATGTGCGATAACAAGGTTCAGCTTGGGGCCGGTCCGTGTCGTATCTTTGCAGTGTACTACGCACTGTTCCGACACTCCTTGTTCATCCGCTCTCTTTTTAATAGAGAGAGAATGAGGAGAGGGGGAGCGTATATATAGTGCCTGCTGTGCAGTCATATATATCTGACAGGGATAGAGGCGCATTCATAAAAATATGAATGCAGAGAGGCATAAATGATTATAAAAAACATATTGGGCCATATAAAGCTTATCAGATAGCGAGGGATACCTGAAGGTATCCATGGCCCTGCAATATTGTTTGTATTCAGCCATAACGAAAACTGTGTGGGCCATACAAGGCCATGTACGGCCATCGACAACACACAACCTGACATGATCACATACTCCGTAGGGACATCGCTTTGCGATGTATCGGATGCATCCGGACATGGAACCTGAAAGGTTCATTCCCCTTGTAGGGCCATGCCTTTGGCATGTATTGGATACCACCTGGATAGCGAACCTGAAAGGTTCATTCACGTCGTAGCCGTGGGCCGAGGCCGTCAGGGCGAGTCCCACGGTAACGGACGCCCACACAGAATTATCTGAAAGATAACTTTCAATCCAATAACTATCATAGCCCGCAAGGACGGCTTATTCCACCTGACAGACAGAATCCGTCCTACGGACTCACACGGCGGGTGGCGTCTGCATCCCCGCACGCCGCTGACGCTTTGTGCGGGGTTACATAAAAAACGTCCGTTCCGGACTCCAATAGCCCATATATGATTGCATGGCCATATAAGCATCGAAGATGCGGGTTGCGGAGAACCCTGCTTCGAGCTGAAAGCGAGGAGTAGGGATAAAACAATCGAAACCAGTTATGCCCTCGAAGTGGGCTGCTATCCATCACCATAACAGGCATCTCCGAAGCCATTCATCAGCTATTGGGCCTTTATCCCCACTCCTCGGCCTGACGGCCTCGAAATGGGGTTCTACCTATTTCGCTTCTCCGAAGCTCCCTATGTACGACTCCGGTATCAAACTGTACGGACATCGCTTTGCGATGTGTCAGACGCATACTATACATGCCGAAGGCATATCCCTACGGATTGCATGCGCTACGGATGTTTCCCATGTTACCGCGTTACCGCCTCCGGGAAACAGGGAAACATCGGTAACACGGGTAACATAAGCTACATCTTTTGAGGAGTAAAAGCGTTGTATATCAGAATATTTCCGTATCTTTGATATAGAGGGTGCAGAGGCATGTTCATAACAGTGTTAATAACCTGATAAAACTTTTGGCGTAACTTTCAATAACTATATTTGCTTTCCACGGATTTTTGTATATACCCATCGGCATGCGCTCCGTGCAAGAAAGATAACATAAAGCTATTAAAGCGCTACTAACACTATTTCGTGGAGTTATTTAATGCAAATGTGTGGGAAAGTTATTAAATTTGCACTTTATAAACAGGCTGTTGATAAAGTAGCTAATCATCATTGAATCAGCATAAAGAACTGTTGATAGTGTGAAGATTATTTATTTTCTCAGTTTTATAACTCATAAAGCAAATTTAGAGCCGGAAAGTTATTGCTGTTATCAACACCCTTTATTATTCTTCTTTCAATTTAAAATTTTTAAAACTTTAAAATTCTAATATAATATATATGAACGTTGAAAAGGGATATGTCGACGCCCCGGTGGATCCATCGCTGAATCTGAAGGAGGAGATTCTCCGTTTGAAGAAGGAGAAGGGTGCCGTCATCATGGCCCACTATTATCAGCGTGGCGAGATTCAGGAGATAGCCGATTATATCGGCGACTCGCTTGCTCTGGCCCGCATAGCCGCCAAGATCGAGGCTCCGGTGATAGTGATGTGCGGTGTTCATTTCATGGGCGAGACAGCCAAGGTGCTATGCCCTGACAAGAAAGTGCTCATTCCTGATCTGAATGCCGGATGCTCGCTGGCCGACAGTTGTCCGGCCGACAAGCTGGAGCAATTTATCAAGGAGCACCCCGGACACACGGTGATAAGCTATGTCAACACCACCGCCGCCGTGAAGGCGCTTACGGACATCGTGGTCACCTCAGGCAATGCACGCAAGATAGTGGAGGCGCTTCCCGAGGATGAAAAGATAATATTCGGTCCGGACCGCAATCTGGGCAATTATATAAATGGCGTCACCGGACGCTCTATGGTGCTGTGGGACGGTGCATGCCATGTGCACGAAGAATTCTCACTGGAGAAAATCATGGAGCTGAAAAAAGAGCATCCGCAGGCCAAGGTGCTCGTGCATCCAGAGTGCAAGAAACCTCTGCAGATGATAGCCGACAAGGTGGGTAGCACAGCCGTGCTGCTCGACTTTGCACGCACTGACAGCGCCGAGGAGTTTATCGTAGCCACCGAGAGCGGTATTCTGTTCGAGATGCAGCGCAGCTGTCCCGGCAAGCTCTTCATACCGGCTCCGCCCAATGACAGCACCTGTGCCTGCAACGACTGCTCGTACATGAAGCTCAACACCATGGAGAAGCTCTACAACTGCCTGCTCCACGAGGCTCCGGAAGTGACCGTGGCTCCCGAGCTTATGGAAGCCGCACGCCGTCCTATCGACCGAATGCTTGAAATGAGTAAATAAACCAAATCAAAAGAATGGAATATAATCATAAAGATATTGAACAGCGTTGGCAGAAGTTCTGGAAGGACAATGCCGTTTACAAAGCTGAGATAGATGAGAAGCGTCCCAAGTTCTATGTGCTCGACATGTTTCCCTACCCTTCGGGGGCCGGGCTGCATGTGGGTCACCCGCTTGGCTACATAGCATCCGACATCTATTCGCGCTACAAGCGCCTGCAGGGCTTCAATGTGCTTCACCCCATGGGCTACGATGCCTACGGACTGCCCGCCGAGCAGTATGCCATACAGACGGGTCAGCATCCCGAGATGACCACACGTCAGAACATAGCCCGCTACCGCAGCCAGCTCGACAAGATAGGTTTCTGCTACGACTGGGACCGCGAGATCAAGACCTGCGACCCCGAGTATTACAAGTGGACCCAGTGGGCGTTCATGCAGATGTTCAATTCATGGTATGACACCTCTGTCGACAAGGCTCGCCCTGTCAGCGAGCTGATAGAGCATCTTGACAGCTGCGGTACCGAGGGACTGCACGCCGCATGCTCGCAGGAGATGGAGCTCACCGCCGATCAGTGGAAGGCCATGGACGAGAAGCAGCGCAGCGACGTGCTGATGAACTACCGCATAGCCTATCTTGGCAACACGATGGTCAACTGGTGTCCGAAGCTCGGCACCGTGCTCGCCAACGACGAGGTGAGCGAGGGTCTGTCAGTCCGCGGCGGCTACCCCGTGGAGCAGAAGCTGATGTATCAGTGGTGTCTGCGTGTGTCGGCCTATGCACCGCGTCTGCTCGACGGTCTCGACACAATCGACTGGACCGACTCGCTCAAGGAGACACAGCGCAACTGGATAGGCCGCTCCGAGGGCGCCGAAATGAAGTTTGATATTGACGGCTCCGACGTTCAGCTCGAAATATTCACCACACGTGCCGACACAGTGTTTGGCGTGACCTTCATGGTGCTTGCCCCGGAAAGCGAGTATGTGCAGATGGTCACCACGCCTGACCGCAAGGCCGAGGTAGATGCCTACCTTGATGCCACACGTCATAAGACAGAGCGCGAGCGCATGATAGACAAGCGTGTGAGCGGCGTGTTTACCGGCGCCTATGCCATCAATCCCCTGTCAGGTAAAAAGATTCCAGTGTGGGTGAGCGACTATGTGCTTGCCGGCTACGGTACAGGTGCCATCATGGCTGTACCTGCCCATGACAGCCGCGACTATGCCTTCGCCCGCCACTTTGACCTCCCCGTCATACCGCTTATCGAGGGTGCCGACGTAAGCGAGCAGAGCTTCGATGCCAAATCGGGCAAGATGATCAATTCATGCGGTCCGGAGCTTGACCTCAACGGTATGGAAGTAAAGGACGCCATAGCCGCAACAAAACGCTTCATAGAGCAGAAGGGTATTGGCCGTGTGAAGGTCAACTACCGTCTGCGCGATGCCATATTCTCACGTCAGCGCTACTGGGGCGAGCCGTTCCCTGTATATTATAAGGATGGCATACCCCACGTGATGGACCTCGACCAGCTGCCTCTGCTGCTTCCCGAAGTGGACAAGTATCTGCCCACCGAGAGCGGGCGAGCCCCCGCTGGGCCGCGCCAAGGACTGGGTGACCGCCGAGGGCTATCCCATCGAGCTCAACACCATGCCCGGATTCGCAGGCTCGTCGGCCTACTATCTGCGCTACATGGATCCCCGCAACAATGACGCTCTCGTATCGAAGGAAGCCAACTACTACTGGCGCAATGTTGACCTCTACATCGGTGGTACGGAGCATGCCACAGGTCACCTTATATACAGCCGATTCTGGAACAAGTTTCTCTATGACCTCGGCGTGGTGTGCGAGGACGAGCCATTCCGCAAGCTCATCAACCAGGGCATGATTCAGGGACGAAGCAACTTCGTTTACCGTATAAAGGACACCAACACCTTCGTAAGCGCCAACCTGCGCAAGGAGTATGACGTGACACCGATACATGTTGATGTCAACATCGTGAGCAACGACATACTCGATCTTGATGCGTTCCGTGCATGGCGTCCTGAATTCGCAACAGCCGAGTTCATCCTCGAGGATGGCAAGTATGTGTGCGGCTACGCTGTGGAGAAGATGTCGAAATCGATGTTCAACGTGGTCAACCCCGATGACATTGTGGAGCGCTACGGCGCCGACACTCTGCGCCTCTACGAGATGTTCCTCGGTCCGCTCGAGCAGAGCAAGCCTTGGGACACCAACGGCATTGACGGTGTGAACCGCTTCATCAAGAGACTGTGGGGACTCTTCTATAAAGGCGACCAGTGGCTCGTGGAGCAGGGTGAGCCTACAGCCGAGTCGCTCAAGTCAATCCACAAGCTTATAAAGAAGGTGACCTCCGATATTGAGGCATTCTCCTACAATACCTCGATAAGCGCCTTCATGATATGCGTCAACGAGCTGACACAGCAGAAATGCCACAACGCACAGGTGCTGTCGCAGCTCCTTACGGTGCTGGCACCATTCGCTCCGCATGTTACCGAGCAGCTCTGGCACGACATGGGAAACACGGAAACAATATTCAATGCCGCATGGCCCGTGCATGATGAGAAATATCTCAAGGAGGACACCGTCACTTACGCCGTGCAGTTCAACGGAAAGGTGCGCTACAACATTGAAGTGAGCGCCGAGCTTCCGCGTGAAGAGGTGGAGAAAGTGGCCCTCAGCCACGAAGGAGCCGCCAAGTGGATTGACGGCAAGACGATACGCAAAGTCATCGTAGTGCCCCGTAAGATTGTAAATATTGTGGTATAAGAGCTGGTCGATACTAACAGCACCATATTTCACGTTATATATGCGGACGTAGCTGTAAGGCGGCGTCCGCATATTTATTTTTTGCTATGGAACGAAAAAAACTTGTTTTTGCTACAAATAATCAGCACAAGCTGCGTGAACTCCGCCAGATAGCCGGAGACAGATGGGAGATACTGTCGCTTGCCGACATAGGCTGTCATGAAGATATCCCCGAAACAGCCTCGACCCTTCAGGGCAATGCAGAGATCAAGGCCCGATATGTGAAGGAGCATTACGGATATGACTGCTTTGCCGATGATACAGGACTGCTTGTCGATGCCCTCAACGGTGAGCCGGGGGTATATTCGGCACGCTACGCCGGTCCGGCACATGACTCTGAAGCAAATATGAAGCTCCTGCTGCGCAATATGGTGGGAGTAGCTGACCGCTCAGCCCATTTCAGCACGGTAATAGCGCTCTGCCTTGGCAGCGACATACATTTCTTCGAAGGAAGGGTTGACGGCCATATTGAACAGACACCACGCGGAGAGGAAGGATTCGGCTATGATCCGGTGTTCACCCCCGAAGGCAGTGCACTTACATTCGCACAGATGGACAGCGATGCCAAGAACGCCGTGAGCCATCGCGGACGTGCCGTAAAGAAACTAATGGATTATCTGCTGTCATGAAACTTACTCTCCGATTACTTATAGCCCTCCTGCTGCTGTGCCGTGGAGCCGGTGCGCAGGCTGCACTGGCACTTCCGGGCGAGTGGACAGCCGTATCATCCTACACCTATCCCGTTCAGGATATAATAGAGACATCCTCAAAGGTGTTCTACCTTGCAGGAGGGTTCCTGTACTCTTACGACAAGAATTCGCAGGAAACCTATTCATATACCGTCGACAATATGCTTACCGAGGCTGATATAGCCTCCATCACCTACAATGATGACCGTAAATATCTGCTTATAGCCTACAGCTCCGGAAGCATTGACCTGCTCTATGATTCAGGTGAGGTAGTGTCGCTTCCCGATATTGCCGATGCCCAGGGTATGGAGTCGCACGATATAAATCAGGTGGCATTTGACGGCTACTATATCTATGCCGCCACACCATTTGGTATAGTCAAGTTTGATGAGCGCAAGCGCGAGGTAGTGGAGTCAGGTATATACAATAAGAATATCCCGGCCATAACCATATCGGGCGATTATCTGGTCATAGCTTATGACAGCTATCTGTGGACGCTGGAGAAGAGCAAGTCAATCCGCTCGTTTGATTCCTTCAGTCAGCTTGTCTATGCTACACTTCCCGTGCAACTCTACACACTTCCGGATGGTACGGTAGTGTCGCGCGGCAGTTGGCCCGGCTTTTCAGCTTTGGTGGCTGTAAGGGCTGACTTTGCCCAAAACAGGGTTACGCTGCTTGAAAGCCTCAATCCGCAGGAAAATGTGATAGACTGCATAATACCATCAGCCGGATGCTTTTATTATCAGGATGGCGACGTATTATACCGTGTTGACTACAGCACGCTTGCTGTGGCAGAGGTGCTCAAGCTCCCGCAGGAGTATATGTACAATCGTTTTGCCGCTCCTGAAGGACTCGGATCCGTATGGGCCATGAGTCTTGAAGGTGTGGCTCATGTAGGATTCTCATCCGACGGCCGTACAACTGTCTACTCCGAGCGTATGCTTCCCGATGCGCTTAGCGTAAGGCGTGTGTGTCTGTTCATTCCCTCGCCCGATGGCAACCGTCTGTATATAACCACCAATGCCAACTCGAGCTCGCTTTATGACGGCGGTGGATCCGATTATATGTATCAGCCGCAGCAGACGTCGATGCTTGAACTTGACGGTATGGACCGCTTTGAAAAAAGGGAAGTCTATCCGGTGGAGGTAGGCAATGCCGACCTTGTGGAGTACAGCATGAAGAATGGACCCTATGCACAGGGAACACACTCGCTTGCCGAGGATCCTGACGATCCTGACACATACTTCATCAGCACCTCGCGCGATGGTATCTACAAGGTGAAGGGGCGCACCTTCGCAGGGCGTATTGACCATACCAATTCGCCTATTCCCAATGTATGGGGGCCTATGACCTACGGCGTCAATATTGACCGTGCGGGCAATATGTGGGTGTTTGGCGAAGGTGCCATAATGGTTCTTCCTGCATCGAAACGCCGCACTGACCCCTCAAAGCTGAAACCGTCGGACTGGAAAGTGATAGATATTCCCGGCTATAGCAACGGACATGATGTGGTGATGCTCGAATGCCGCCGGTCGAATATGATATTCATAGTTGACCACATGCGTGAACACGCACTGCTTGCCATAGATACAAAAGGTACCTACGACAATCTCAACGATGACACCTACCGTGTGTGGACTACTTTTACCGACCAGGATGGTAAGCAGATCTCACCCCAGTATGCCACATGCGTTGTCGAGGATATGAACGGCCATGTATGGTTAGGCACAGAGCAGGGAGTGCTGTCGCTCACACGCCCTGACAAGGCCACGGACAGCAACATGACTGTGACGCATCTGAAGGTGCCACGAAACGACGGTACGAACAATGCTGACTATCTGCTTGGCTCCGATGCCATCCAGGGTATATCCGTTGACCGTGCCAACCGCAAGTGGATAGCCACGAAGAATGCCGGACTCTATCTTGTCAACGCTGCCGGTAATGAAGTGCTCAGGAATTTCAACAGCACCAATTCCATCCTCCCCTCTGACAATGTGTTTTCTGTCTACGCCAATCCTTTCAGCACGGATGTCTACGTAGGTACAGCTTCAGGAATGTACGTCTACGGTTCCGATGCCACAGCTCCTGCCGATGACTATTCCGATATATATGCTTATCCTAACCCCGTACGTCCTGAATACACGGGACAGATATATGTGAAAGGGCTGATGGATAACTCGCTTGTCAAGATAGCCGACTCGAAAGGCAATGTAGTGGCTCAGGGACGCTCCGAAGGGGGTATGTTCATATGGGACGGATGCAACTTCGGCGGACGTCGTGTGCCCACAGGTGTATATTATATATTTGCATCGCAGAATGCCTCCGGTACAGGCTCTGGTGCCGTGGCAAAGGTGATGGTCATCGACTGAGCACCGGTTTCCCTATCCCGAACCATGATATGCAGGACAGGGCTACGGTAATGGCTGCAGTCAGTGCCAGGGTGGTCATGAATCCGAGGCTTTCGCTCCATCCGAGCTGCACTGCCACCTGTATCACCGGAAAGTGCATCAGATACATGTCATACGATATATTGTCGTTGCGTCCTGTCCATGCTCCCCATCTGCCGGTAGTGCCGGCGGTGATAAGGATTACAGCCAGAGCCGCCGGACGGCATATAAGCTGCATGGGATAGTTGAATATTGACAATACATATAGAATCACAGCCACAGAGGTGATGCTCCATTTGTGGCGGCAGAAGCGGTCATATGCTATGTATATGGCCGCTCCGCTGTAGAAATAGGCCATCTGATAGAACACCTGGCGTGCAAGTATACGGTAGATTTCATTGCCTGTGCGGCTGTATATGTACTCCATGGTAAGCCGGTAAAAAATGGCGCTGGCATACACGGCGGCAAGTATTGTGAACCGTCTGTTGCGGTAACGGTCGGTCAGCCATACCGCTGCAGGCATCGACAGGTAGAGCAGCCACTCAACTTTCATGGTCCATAGCGAGCCGTTGACAGCCGTTATAGGATTGTCTGTGAATACACCTGGAAGCGTAGGATGCAGGAAATTGAGAAACGTCAGGTTGGCTCCGAGGTATTTATAGAATCCCGTTGAGGTGAAGTACTCCGCCGGTGCAAGCGAAGAGAAGCAGGCAAGAAGCAGAGCGCTTATTATGACAACAAACATGTACTGCGGCAGTATCCTCCGGGCACGGTGAGATATGTATGCAGCCAATGAATTGCGACTTTTGTAGCTCTTGTAGATCAGAAAGCCACTTATGGCGAAAAATCCACCTACTAAATCCGAGAGCTGTATCAGAGGATTGATATCCCTGCCTGAAAGCACGTAGTAGTGCCCTGCTATGACTCCTGATGCCAGTATATAGCGCAGCAGACCTATATTGTTCTTTGATGGTAATTCCACTTTATTCGGCATAAGGAAGTGAGCTGTTGAAAACGCAAACTTACAAAAAAATTACTATATTTGCTTCCGTTTTGCCCTTGGCGGTGTTATAGAAAAAAACATTGATACATTATGAACGATACTTTCAGTTATACCAGCGAGGATGATAAATGCTACGGGGCTACAGGTATGGCCATTGCGGTAGTGGTATATGACAGCGAGGATATGCTTGCATCCATATCGCTTGACGCTTCACCGGAGCATATGCTGGAATATGTGGATGATTTTTTCTTTGCCGGCAATCCCGGACTGTCAGCTAAAAGCGCATGGAACCAGATTCTGAAGAATTTCAATCTTACCATGGCGCTGACCATAGCCAACGTAATGTGCCGCTCGATGGTGCTTGACCGCAAGCCGGTAGCTGACGAACTGCGCACACGTCTGCATGATGTGGTGATGGAGGAGGGACGCGATACATGCTCGCTTGACGACGACGAGACTGAACGTCTCTTTGACAAGAACTATCACTATCTGTACCGCATATTCAATCATCAGGGTGTACATGGTGTTGCACATGACTTCGCCGATTCTCTGAAGCGCATGCGCCGCATGAGCCGTATGGAGGTGGTTGATCGCCTGCGTGCCCTGAATATGATCTGATAATACTACTATTTTTTATTTCCTCCACATGTCACGGAGCACAAGCTGTGCTTCGGGTCCCATATTGAACAGCAGGTCAAGTATGGTCATGTTGGGCAGGAATCCAAAGCGGCAGTCCCTTACTTGCCAGTAAGGGATAGCTTCTATATTTCCGGGTATGGAGCGGCGCAGGTCGTCCACATTGTCGAAGCGTGATGTGTCGGCATACGGTATCATTCTGACTGATGTCAGCCCGAGCATTCTTATTATAGCGGCATCAGTACGCTCTATAAGCTTCTGCAGCGGATCTCCTGCAGCCTCGGGTGAGAAAAGCGGTAGAATATCATCGCTGTAATATTCAAAGAAAGGTGTACGTCCGTAAGCCGATTCGAGGGTAGTGCGCGCCACATTCCACCACTGCCCGTGCTCCGATACAAGGATGTCGCTCCACCTCAGCCGTCCCTCTACATTGTCAGGCCGGCTTACCGGTACCACTATGCTGCGCTGGCCATGTGTGTCGCATATATCAAACCGGTGGGTCAGTTTCTGACGCTTGTCATAAGGCATCCCGAAGTCAATGCACACATTGCCGTAAGCCGCAAGAGCGGCATAATAGGTAGTGGATCCGCATAGCCTCGGAGCCAGCAGAGCCACAGTGCTGTCATCAAAGCGTCGCAGCATTACAGTCCGGGATTAGCGTCCTTCAGAATGCGGTTCCAGCGTATGCCTCCGTTGAGCAGTCCCTTATCCTTGTCAAATGATATAAGTACACGCATAGGCTTGCCCACGATATGGTCCTCCGGAACAAAGCCCCAGTAGCGTGAGTCCAAGGAGTTGTCGCGGTTGTCACCCATCATGAAATAGTAGTCCATTTCAAAGGTGTAGGTTTTGGCCGGACGTCCGTCGATATACACCGTGCCGTTCTTGATATAAGCATCCGTGTGCCCCTCGTAGTTGCGTATCACACGTTCGTAAAGAGGCCATGTCTGCGCGTTGAGCTCCACTGACGAGCCTTTCTTCGGAATCCATACAGGACCGTAGTCGGCTCTGGTCCATTTCGATGATACACCCGTACCGGGGAATATCAGGTCGTCCGTAGGAGCAGGTTGCTTCATTACTTTCAGTACATTTTTCATCCCCTCCAGTTTGCTTATCATCTCCTGTGTGAGCGGCGACAGATATACCGGAGGTACCGAACCGTCGGGATTCACGGTAAATCCGAGATGTACCATTCCGTCCTTGTCTTCATCGGTGATAGGCACACGGCTACGGTCGTCCATAGCTATCCCGAGGCTTTCCCATTCAGCTTCTGTAAGAGGTGCGGCAGTCTGGAAGTAATGGTTGAACTGTACATCGGCCGGAGCAGTCTGCTTCTTGCCATCGATGAATATCTCACCGTCCACTATTTTCAGAGTCTCTCCCGGCAGGCCTACAGCTCGCTTCACGTAATTCTCCCTTCGGTCAACCGGACGGTATATTATTTCGCCGAATTCCTGGGGATTGCTAAGTACGGCATCACGTCCGAACATCTTCACCAGAGTGTAGTAGTCCGGATTTGTTATCTTTGAAGCCACGGTATCGCCTGCAGGGAAGTTGAACACCACAATGTCGCCTGTCTGTACCGATCCGAATCCTTTCAGGCGATGGTATTTCACCGAAGGATTGTCAAGATAGCTCTTGCAGTTCAGTATAGGGAGTGTGTTCTGTACAAGCGGGAAGTGTACCGGAGTCATAGGTACACGCGGACCATAGGCCATTTTGTTGACCCACAGGTAGTCGCCCACAAGAAGTGACTTTTCGAGCGATGATGACGGTATCTGGTAGTTCTGTCCTACGAAGGCAAACACGAAATATACCAGTATCAGTGCGTAGACAATCGCATCAACCCAGCTCATCAGAGCCTTCACCGTCTTGTTCTTGCTCTTTTTCCACCATGTGAAGGGTATGTAGCCTGTGATATATATGTCAAACAGCAGGGGCAGCAGCAGTAAAAGCCATGGATTGCCCATCCATATTACCCAAGCCAGATATATGGCAGTAACCACACCGAAGCGTATCCAGCGTGTGGTTTTAGTATCTTTTACGCGGTCCATGAATCCGCGTGATTGTTTTTTATCGGTCATATCAATATGATTATTTGGAGAGAAGATAGTTCATGAACATATCCATGGTGAGGAAGCCTTTCTTGTCAACTATCCATTCGGCAGCCATGACAGCGCCGAGGGCGAATCCCATGCGGCTCTTGGCACGGTGCTCTATGGTGATGGCGTCAACATCGCTTTCCCACTTGATGATATGTGTTCCGGGCACCTCCCCTTCACGTTCATGACGTATGAGCAATGTGCTGTCGGAAGCCTCCGCTTCATTTTCGGTCCATCCGGTCACCTTCGGGTCAGCTTCCTCTATGCCGTTGGCAAGTGTTATGGCTGTGCCGCTCGGGTGGTCGAGCTTGTGGATATGGTGGATCTCCAACATTTCGGGACGATACTGCGGAAATCCGCTCATCATGGCGGCAAGTTTCTTGTTGAGGGTGAAGAACAGATTGACACCTATACTGAAGTTGGATGTCCAGAAGAATGTGGCCTCACCGTTGCTGCACATTGCCTCTATCTCAGGCATGCGGGCAGTCCATCCTGTGGAGCCTGACACTACGGGCACACCCTTGCTGAAAGCGCGCATATAATTCTGCACGGCTGTGGCGGGGGTGGTGAACTCTATGGCTACATCGGCTGAGGCAAACTCTTCAGAGTCAAAGTCGGCCTGATTGTCAGCATCTATGCGGGCCACTATTTCATGGCCGCGTCCGAGGGCTATGCTCTCAATGGCATGCCCCATCTTTCCGTATCCTATAAGTGCTATCTTCATAGAGTGCAAAATTACTGATTTTTGGTGTGGTTTGATGCCTTGGAGAGAAAAATATGTAACTTTGTGTGCCGTTATTGACGCTAAAGCGTTATTATAATAAAAATTCAACTATATGGAATCAACACGACAAGCAAAAATAGCCCGTCTGCTTCAGAAGGAGCTAAGCGAAATATTCCGCCTCCAGACAGCCAAGATGCGGGGCGTAATCGTATCGGTCAGCGCTGTGCGCGTATCGCCTGACCTGAGCACCGCACGCGCATATCTCTCGGTATTTCCCTCCGGAAAGGCTCAGGAGGTGATAGAAAGCATCAACAAGAGCGCCAAGACAGTACGCTACGAGCTGGCACAGCGTGTGCGCTATCAGCTCCGCCGCACCCCCGAGCTTTCATTCCATCTCGACGATTCTCTGGATTACATAGAGAATATAGACAATCTGCTGCGTCAGGACTCAGCTCCTGCCGCCGACGAAAGCGCTCAGTAAGCTGATGGTGGCCCTCAGGATAGCCTTGCGCTATCTGTTTGCAAAGAAAAGTCATAACGCGGTCAATGTCATTTCCATCGTCTCGACAGTGGGAGTGGCAGTGGCCACGGCTGCTATTGTATGTGTTCTGTCGGTGTTCAACGGCTTCACTGACCTGTCCATGTCGCGTCTGTCGGCTGTGAGTCCCGACATCAAGGTCATTTCCGCGAAAGGAAAGGTTATAGCTGCCGCCGATTCACTTGCCCGTGTGCTGAGTTCGGTACGGGGGGTGGAAAGTGCATGGCCTCTTATCGACGAGCAGGCTTTGGCTATATATCACAACCGTCAGATTCCGGTACGTGTCATAGGGGCTTCCGTAAAGCCTGATTCAACACTTGCGCTTATGCCGCGGGTCATTGACGGTGAGTATATGCTGGCCGACACGATGTTTACCGGCATCAACTATGCCGCTGTGAGTGTAGGCGTGGCCATCCAGCTCGGTGCCCGTCCCGGATATTACGACTGGCTCGCCCTTTATGCTCCAAGGAGAATAGGACGTATCAATCCGGCCAATCCTATGGATGCCTTTGTAAGCGATTCGCTCTGTGTGAGCGCCGTATATGAAGTGGAAGATAATGATTTTGACGCATCGACGGTGATTGTGCCTATCGATGTGGCGCGCAATCTGTTTGACTATACTGGCGAGGCTTCGTCAATTTCAGTTACCCTGGATGAAGGGTGTGATGCCGCTGAGGTGGAGAAAGCTGTCAGTGCGGCTGCCGGAAGTGATATGCTTGTCTACGATCGTCTGCGTCAGAACGAGCATTCTTTCCGTATGATAGCGGTGGAGAAATGGATAACATTCGCCATGCTTGCCTTTATTCTTGTCATAGCGTCGTTCAACGTGGTGTCGACCATGTCGATGCTTATCATTGAGAAACAGGAGAATATAAGCACACTTCGTGCCATGGGTGCCACTGACGGAATGGTGAAGCGGATTTTTATGCTCGAAGGATGGTTCATATCGCTGCTTGGGGGGGCCGCAGGACTTCTGCTCGGCACTGTTCTTGTGCTTGCGCAGCAGTATGGCGGATTTATCAAACTTAGCGGCGACCCGTCGCAGATGACCATCACCTCCTATCCCGTGAGTCTTCAGCCACTTGATCTGTTGGCTGTGGGGCTATTGGTAGCTTTCACAGGTTACCTGTTCGGCTATCTTACCTCGTGGCTTTCAACACGCCGTTGAGCAGATACGACGTACTTTATCGTATGTATATTTGATACGTGCCTTTACTGTGGTGACGGGCAGTTCAAGCTGTGAGGCTATCTCATTGATGTCATATCCCTTTACATAGAGAGCGTAGGGCTGGCGGTGAATTTCATCGAAGCTTTCCAGAGCCTTTTGTATCTGTGAGGCTTCTGTGACACCTGTGGATGCCATGTTTTCTGATTCTGCAACAATGTCTATTGAATAAGTGCGTGCCCGGTGGTCGCGTACTATTGTCTTTCCTTTATAGCGTGCGGCAAAGATGCTGCGCATTGTAGCTATGGCGAGTGTTTTCAAATCGGTGTCGCACTCTTGTGCTGCCTGGCTGTTCTGCAGAGCGGTGGTGGTAGCGTTCAGAAGACTGTAAGCGTTGTCGCGGCTTGAAGTGAGGATGTAGGCCATGCTTAATAAATTGCTCTGAATGCTTGTGAGGCGTGTCTGAAATACGTTCTGTTCCATAGCTTGAGTTTTTAGAGATTGTTTATGACCTGGATGCGTTTGTAGAATCGTTTGTTGTTCGTTTTCGTTTACAAGGCAAAGTTACGGATAAACAAGGCTAAAATAGGATTTTTGTGTTAAAATATGTGAAATTTGTTACATGTATATTACATACTTGTGTCACACATGTAGCTACAGTGTGGCATATACCCCCTTATCACACCTTATAATATAAAGAAACCGGTTACAAAAAAAGAAAACGGGCATCTGCATCACGCAGACGCCCGTTTGGGGTGAATTATCTATCTTCTTTCAAATGTATCCTTATTTCTTGGCAGGAGCGCTGAAGTCAACGAGCTCAATGTCGAAGATAAGCATTTCATTGGGCTTGAAGTGACCGTTGCCGTTAAGTCCGTAAGCAAGATTGCCGGGGATATATACGGTATACTTGGCTCCCTTGTTCATCAGTTTGAGTGCTTCCACGAAACCGGGAATAAGGTTGTTCATTGACATTTCAGTGGGCTTGCCGTTTGAAGAGTCAAATACATTTCCGTCAGTGGTACGTCCGGTGTAGATTACCTGTACGTTGTCGCCATCGGCGGGATTGGCTCCTGTGCCCTGCTTGTCAACTTTGTAAGAGAGGCCTGAAGCTGTAGTCTGGATTGACTTGTCGGCAGCTTTAGCCTTTTCTACAAATTCCTGACCGGCCTTGAGGTTGGCTTCGCCTTCCTTGGTCTGTTCAGCTACGGCAGCTTCCTGACGCTTTCTCTGGCTTTCCATCATTATGCTGTTGGCACGCTGCATGAATTCGTTGAGTTCAGCATCGAGCTTCTGGATATCGGCCTGAGGCACGCTGTCGAGTTTGAATGCTTTGGCAAATTCAGCGTAGAAGAGATCGCGGTTGATGGGTACACCACCCTGACGCATCATGCTCTGCTGCTGGATCTGCTGCATGCCCATCTGCATACCCATCATGAAGCTCATGTCGGCAGTGTCAGCCATAAGAGCTGATTTGAAACCGCGCAGGAATGATTCTTTGTTGAGCTTGGTGCTGTCCTTGCCCATGTATTGCTTGATCTGGCCACCGAGCATAGCGCCGTTCATGTAGCCGAGTGAATTTGAGAGTGAGTCAGTGAAGCCCTGGCTGACAGCAGCGTCATTACCGGCTTCGGTTTTGTTTGAGGAGCATGATGTTGCGCCGGCTACGATAGCGGCTACACCCAGTGCAAGAATGATTTTTTTCATTTTCTGTTCTTAATTGTTATTGTGTTGATTATTATTTTTTATCAAGTAGTGTGACGTCAAATATCAGCGCGGTACCTCCGGGTATGGTGCCGGGAACACCGTTGTCGCCATAGCCTAAATGGGGAGGTATATAAAGGCGGTAGGTGCCTCCGGGCTTCATCATCATCAGGCCTTCGGAGAATCCTTTTATAAGGTCGGAAACGCCGAATGATGCGGGTTTGTCAGGCTTGGTTTCATCGAACACAGTCCCGTCAGGGAATGATCCTTTGTACAGCACGCTGACATTGTCGGAATAGCGGGGTGATTCTCCTTCACCTTCTATTATGACTTCAAACAGAAGTCCGCTCGGAGTTTTGATCACGCCATCCTTATGCTCCATCTCTTCAAGGAATTTTTCGGACTGTGCTATCAGTTCGTTGCTTGATGACTGTGCCGCCATTATATTATTCATATAGCGGTCAGCACTCTCAACCGTGAATCCGGTGCGCTTCCCTTCGGCAGCTTTGGCGAGCATCTCTACAAATTTGGTGCGGTCAATGGTGAATCCGCCCATCTGTTCTATCTGGCTGAGCCGGCTGTCAATGGCTATTCCGTCCTGTAGTCCCCTGTAGTGGTCGTCGGGAGTGGCTGCGAGTCCGAGTGCCTCTTTGAGGCCACGCATATATTCATCATGGTTCTGTCCGTTCCCTTTGAGTGCATCCTTGTGGGATTTGTCATTGAGATATTTGCCCCATACGGTGGCGAGGGCGGCCACTACGGAGTCATTTTCCGATTTGGAAAGATTCCTGGCATGGATGCCTGCCGGAGCTGCGAGCAGAACTGAGAGTATGATGATGATGCGCCACATAATGATAAGTATTATTATTTGCCTATCACTTCAAGAAGCTGAACGTCGAATATCAGTGTGGCATCCGGACCGATCACACCGCCTGCTCCGTTGGGGCCGTAAGCGAGTGCCGAGGGGATATAAAGGCGCCATTCAGAACCGGCTTTCATAAGCTGGAGTGCTTCTACCCATCCGGGGATAACCTGTGTCACACCGAATGTAGCGGGTTCGCCACGCTCTACAGAGCTGTCAAATACTGTTCCGTCAATAAGGCGTCCGGTGTAGTGTACCTTTACCTGGTCGCCCTTTTCGGGCATTGCGCCTGTACCTTCCTTCACAACTTCATACTGAAGTCCTGAGGGGGTAACCTTTACTTCGGGGCGTTTTGAATTCTCAGCAAGGAATTTTTCGCCTGCCTCGCGGTTGGCTTTGCCTATTTCGGCAGCTGCTGCACGCTGGCGTTCTTCCATAGCGGTGAAGTATTTGCGTATCTCTTCTTTAGCTTCATCGTAAGTCATGCGGGGCTTTTCGCCTGAGAATACGGCGGCAACACCGTCGGCAAAGTCCGCTACATCAATTTTTTCAATACCGCTGCTACGGAAGTTGTTTCCCATGCTCAGTCCGAGCGCGTAGCTGATGCGGTCAAGTTCTTTTGTACTCATATATAATCTTGATTTTTGGTTTCTATTGTTTTGACAGTTCTTTATATGCTACAAAGGTAGGTTAAATATCTGTCCTTGGCATATATTTTTTAATAAAAAATTATTAAAAGACACTACTTTAGCTCTTTATTCAGCTATTAAGCGGAGGTATAACAACCGCAGGTGATTGAAGTTGCATTAATAAAAACGATAATTTGTCAATTTTCACCAAAATGTATCGCATGTG
>JAAGKN010000237.1_pt1 | contig 55453 bp, 46 predicted proteins | sample 6206371 | NCBI WGS metagenome assembly JAAGKN01 (sample SAMN11533720, study PRJNA540317) | gut metagenome | isolation source: fecal pellets from male and female animal of same cohort | host: Peromyscus leucopus | place: USA:CA | collected 2017
ATGATAAGGAGTGCCTATAAAGTAGCCAAACTTTAACACTCATTAACTATATTCATATCTCCTCCGATGTAAAATCGAGGATGCCGGAACGACTTTTTGAAGGAAAATCAAGGCTGCGCATAGGACGAAAATTCCGTAGAATTGAAATAGGAGGACAAAAGGAGGACAAAAATTAAAAGAGAAATCCCGCAACTCTTGATTTTCAATGAGTTACGGGATTTTACAGTGCCCAGAACAGGACTCGAACCTGCACGCCTCTCAGCACTCGCACCTGAAACGAGCGCGTCTACCATTCCGCCACCTGGGCAATTCAATACTTTTCAGTGAAGCAATCTCTCTCGATTGCGGTTGCAAAGGTAGCCTTTTTTTCCATATTACAAAATATTTTGCCAGTTTTTCACCCATAGTTTTTCACAAACTCTCATAAAGGGATGTATCAAAATGTTCTTATAGCACGCACTGAACAAGTCTGCATTGGAGACACGTATTCAGAAGAAACATTATTTGATACACACTTTACTATGGCATAGTTACCTGAAGTATTTTGTATTGATGACCAAATTTTATTTGAAATCGCCTGAAATCCCAAGTTCTTCAAACTTGCATTCACTTGCTCCCAGCCAACATTCACGATATTATTAAAGCAAAGAGTTAATTCTTCCACTGTCGGTATCTTCCACTGATTATCAAGTCCAGACAGATACGTCAACCAATCTGTCGGCTTAGGGGTTCCTGACCAAGAAATCAGACTGCTCACATCCGATTCAACGCAAGATAAAAGCATTCCATTTTGTCCATTATCCCGTTTTTTTCCTATGATACCAATCGGAATTCCAGCTTGATAATAGACATCGCCAACATCCGCATAATCATAATTTATGGTTACAACAAATGATTCCCAAGAACTTTGTTGTCCACTTTTTACAAAAATCATAATTTGTTCTGTTTTTTCATCTAAAGAGGTTTCCAGTATTATTTTTCCTGTAGCTCCATTTCCTGTTGAAGAAAATTCGACAGAACTTTTACTTCCCCCATCACATTTAACTTCCAATCATTCCCTACACCAGTAACGGTAAAACCGATCTCTATCGTCTTACCGGGCGCAACCTGATAGTCTTTGAGTTCAGAGAATGTGATCGAAAATGCGACATATTTAGGCAATACGATCTCTGTGCCGTCCTGAAGAATGAAGGTGACAGAGGATTCATTATTTATTACATTCTGGAAGAGAGATTTTCCGGCAGGTCCCATATCTCCTTTGTCGCCAGTAGCTTTCCCTAAATAAGACCAATTAGAGCCACTATCCACAGACAGATACCAATCTCCGTTTTCAATTTTCAGCTTAGGAGTAATTCCATCCTTTCCAGCCGTCCCATCATTGCCATCCGAACCATCACGGCCTTCTGCCTTTATTTTATTGCCTTGCTCATCAAGGATGAATTTCCCGTCAAGCGTCCAGTAATAGATACCATTTTCCTGTTTCACACCGATAACCGGAGTTAAACCATCTTTTCCAGCTTCTCCCGTATCTCCTTTTTTCCCATGGTAAATCGTGATGGGAGTACCCTTTGAGAAAGAGATTGTATATCCGATCTCTTCCCCATTTTGGACAACAGGAGCCACGCTTGTGATATAATCATTATTCTGAAGGCCTGTCACAATAGACTGCAAATTATATATGTCCGTATTTAACTGGTTGACTTTTTGTTCCAATGCCTCAAATGCTATTTTAGTAGGAAGTTCAATAACCGTACCATCAGAGAGTGTGAATTTCACATAATTCGCATTCGAAGTATCAATATCAGAAAACATCGAATCTCCTTTTGCTCCGGAATCTCCAGTAGCCTGTCCCATATCCTTCCAATTCAGCCCGTTATCCATAGACAATAACCAACGGCCATTTTCTATTTTGAGTTGTGGTGTAATGCTATCCTTTCCGTCTTCACCCGGTTTGCCGTCTTGTCCGGGCTTACCGTCTTGCCCGGGTTTACCATCCTCTCCGTCTCGTCCTGTCGCCAATATCTTCTGCCCTGATTTATCCAACAGCCATTCTCCGTCTAATGTCCAATAATATACCCCGTTTTCTTGACGAACACCTATCACAGGGGCAACTCCGTCTTTCCCGTCATTGCCATCCTGCCCGGAATCTCCTTTTTCTCCTTTTTCACCATGATAAATCGTGATGGAAGCACTTTTCGCAAAAGAAATCATATAGCCGATCTCTTTCCCGTTTTCCACAACCGGAGTTACCTTTGTGATATAATCATGATCTTGGAGGGCTGTTACTATCGATTGCAAATTCATAATATCCGCATTCATCTGATTTACTTTGTTCTCCAAAGCTTCAAATGCTGATAAAGTCGGAAGTTTGATTTCGGTGCCATCCTTCAATGTGAAAACAACGTATTTATCATTAAATGAATCGTATACCCAATCGTCACCTCATGTTCCAGTACAGGGATGACCTTTGTAATGCTGTTGTTATCCTGTACAGCTTCCACCAATATTTGTAATGCGTTGATATTACCATTCATCCTCTTGCAGATTTCTTCAAGAGAAGCCACTCTATCATCCAGTTTATGAATGCTATCCCAAATGTCATCAGTATCTGTCTCGCAACCATAGAAGGATAAGCTTAACAAGCACATACATAAAAAAAAGAAATAAAGTTTTCTCATATTCAAAAATTCATTCACCCTCCCTGTCCCATCGGTTGGCATTCATATATAAAAGAAGCGGGGACCATCGTCTACCACTGTCTTGAGGCTCTCGACTGCCCGTCACACAATAATAGAACAATGATCCCACGCTTTATGAAGTATATACTTCTCCCCGTTAACCGAGCAGATATATAACAAACACAAGCGCAGGAGCTATTTTGTCTATTATCTTGTGTGACTGAAACTGTCGAGATTTCAAGACAAGATAATATCGAAACGCTTCTACGTTATTTCTAATACGACACAAAGGTCGTATTTTTTAATGATTGAGCAAAATCCATCTCTACTTTTTTATAAGAAAGGACAAAAACTACTTATCGAGTAAGTTCTCATCTACTTATAGAGAGAACCAATATCTACTTAACAAGCAGATTACCGCCCACTTAACAAGTAAGTTTCAACAAGCTTACCAAGTATAAAAAAACGGCCACCTCCTTTCAAGAAGCGGCCGTTTCTGATTTTATGCTTTATGGGAAGAATTACATCATACCGCCCATGCCACCCATACCCGGGTTCATAGCAGGAGCTGCCGGAGCTTCTTCTTTCTTTTCAGCGATCACACATTCGGTAGTCAGGAACATACCCGCGATAGAAGCGGCATTTTCCAAAGCTACACGTGTTACCTTAGCAGGGTCGATTACACCAGCGGCACACAAGTTTTCATACTTGTCTGCACGGGCATTGTAACCGAAGTCACCTTTGCCTTCTTTTACTTTCTGAACAACTACCGCACCTTCTTTACCAGCGTTGGCTACGATCTGGCGCAACGGTTCTTCGATAGCGCGTTTAACGATTTCGATACCGGTTGTTTCGTCCTCGTTGTCGCCCTTCATGCCTTCCAACGCATCGATAGCACGGATATAGGCTACACCACCACCGGGCACCGTACCTTCTTCGATAGCGGCACGAGTTGCGTGCAATGCATCATCCACACGGTCTTTCTTCTCTTTCATCTCAACCTCAGAAGGAGCACCTACGTACAGAACAGCTACACCACCGGCCATCTTAGCCAGACGTTCCTGCAATTTTTCCTTGTCATAGTCGGAAGTCGTATTTTCAATCTGAGTCTTGATCTGGCCGATACGAGCTTGGATAGCCTCCTTGTCACCAGCACCATTTACGATAGTAGTCGTATCTTTGTCCACCGTAACTTTTTCAGCCGTACCCAGCATATCCATTGTAGCACCTTCCAGTTTCAAGCCTTTTTCTTCGGAGATCACAACGCCACCAGTCAGGACAGCGATATCTTCCAACATAGCTTTACGACGGTCGCCGAAGCCCGGAGCCTTAACAGCACAGATCTTCAAAGAACCACGCAGACGGTTTACAACCAAAGTTGCCAACGCTTCACTATCGATATCTTCAGCGATGATCAACAGAGGACGACCGCTCTGAACTGCCGGTTCAAGGATAGGCAGCAAATCTTTCAATACAGAGATCTTCTTGTCGTAGATCAGGATATACGGATTTTCCATCTCGCATTCCATCTTTTCCGTATTGGTCACGAAATACGGAGAGATATAACCACGGTCGAACTGCATACCTTCTACTACGTCTACTGTAGTTTCCGTACCCTTAGCTTCTTCTACAGTGATAACCCCTTCGGTCTTTACTCTCTGCATAGCTTCAGCGATCAGTTTACCGATGGCTTCGTCGCCGTTAGCGGAAATCTTGGCCACGTGTTCGATCTTTTCGAACTGGTCGCCTACAGCTTCAGACTGGGCTGCGATGCTTTCTACGACTTTAGCAACCGCTTTGTCGATACCACGTTTCAGGTCCATAGGGTTGGCACCTGCCGTTACGTTCTTCAGACCGACACCGATAATAGACTGTGCCAGAACAGTTGCAGTCGTCGTACCGTCACCGGCATTGTCGTTTGTCTTTGAAGCGACTTCCTTCACCAGCTGAGCACCCATATTTTCAAACGGGCAAGCAAGTTCCACTTCTTTAGCAACCGTTACACCGTCTTTTGTGATGTGAGGAGCACCGAATTTCTTTTCGATGATCACGTTGCGTCCCTTCGGGCCCAGTGTTACTTTTACTGCGTTAGCCAATTCGTCCACGCCTTTCTTCAGAAGGTCGCGGGCATCCATATCATATTTAATCTCTTTTGCCATGATTTCTATCGTTTTTTTTAATGTATAAATCTTTTTGTAATTGTCAATTAGATGATCGCCAAAATATCAGACTGACGCATGATAAGATATTTTTCACCGTCCAGTTCGATTTCCGTACCTGCATACTTACCGTACAGTACAGTGTCACCATTCTTTACAACCATTTCTTCATCCTTTCGTTCCGTTACCTACGGCTACAATCTCACCCTTTAAAGGTTTTTCCTTTGCTGAGTCAGGAATAATGATTCCGCCAAGTGTTTTTTCTTCTGCTGCAGCCGGCTTAATCAGCACTCTGTCTGCTAATGGTTTAATGTTCATCGTTGTATATTTTTTAGTTGTTAATAATATTACGTTAATCTTGTGCTTTCTTATCGCACGTAAATACTTATGCGAATACTGTGCCAAAACGGTTATCCGAGAAAAGACTGACAATTTTGCACTCCGGAAAGACAGACAATGCAAATATGTCTGACAGGATGACCATCCTGCACAAAAAAACTTCCCCATTGCGACAAGAGAGCGAATAGGGAAGTTCAACTTATTTAAATATAGTAGAAACCAGTATCAGAAGCAACGGTTGATACCTGCAGCTTTAGAACCTTTCGATCAGTTCTTCTATCGTGACAAGAGACTGTTCGCCTGTCAACATATTCTTCAGATTGATCTTGCCCTCGTTTATCTCATTTTCACCGACGATCGCCACAAACGGGATCTTCTTCGTATCGGCATATCCCATCTGCTTTTTCATTTTGGCAGCTTCGGGATACAACTCCGTACGGATACCGGCGGCACGTACTTTCGAGATCAGAGGCAACAAATAGTTTTCTTCTTTCTCGCCGAAGTTCACGAACAGCAGTTGCGTGGTCTTCAAAGAATCGATGGGATAAAGTTCCAGCTGGTTCAAGACATCGAAGATGCGATCAGCCCCGAAAGAGATTCCGACACCAGAAACACCGTCCATGCCAAACACACCGGTCAAATTGTCATAGCGTCCTCCCCCCGTGATACTCCCGATCTGTACATCCAGTGCTTTCACCTCGAAGATGGCACCCGTATAGTAGTTCAGCCCACGCGCCAACGTCAAGTCCAGCTCCAGTTCTGCATTCAGTTCCAACTTTTCGATACGATCCAGGATAAATTCCATCTCGGCAATACCTTTCATCGCAATTTCCGATGCAGCCAATTCCTTTTTCAACACAGCCAACTTTTCGCGGTTCGTACCTTTCAGCATAATGATAGGCTGCAAACGGGCAATCGCATCTTCGGACAAGTCCTTGGAACGCAACTCTTCATTCACATTATCCAGTCCGATCTTATCCAATTTGTCGATAGCCACCGTGATATCGACAATCTTGTCAGCCTCACCGATTATCTCGGCAATACCGGAAAGAATCTTACGGTTATTCATCTTGATACAGACACGGATACCGAAACGACGGAACACCTCATCCATAATCTGGATCAGCTCGACTTCGTTCACCAGCGAATCGGAACCTACCACATCTCCGTCACACTGATAAAATTCGCGGTAACGGCCTTTCTGCGGACGGTCGGCACGCCATACAGGCTGTATCTGGTAACGCTTGAACGGGAAAGCGATATCATTACGGTGCTGTACCACGTAACGGGCAAAAGGCACGGTCAGGTCATAACGCAACCCTTTCTCACAAGCCTTCATCCCGAATCTCACCGCATTCCGCGCCAGCAGTTCTTCATCCGTAATACCGGAAAGGCAATCACCGGAATTCAATATCTTGAAAAGCAACTTGTCGCCCTCTTCTCCGTATTTACCCATCAGCGTAGACAGGTTTTCCATCGCCGGCGTTTCGATCTGTTGAAATCCGTACAAGTGATACACTTCGCGGATAGTATTGAATATATAATTACGTTTCGCCATTTCTTCAGGCGAAAAATCTCTTGTCCCCTTAGGGATAGACGGCTTTTGCATGATTTACTAATTTATTTATTCAAACTGCAAAGGTAATGCTTCCTATTTAATCCCGGCTTCTTCCACCCAGGAAAATCATGATATAATATAATAATGTAGCAAGCGAACCCAAAGCGGCCACTACATACGTATAGGCTGCGGAACGCAACGCATCTTCGGCCTTGTCATGCGTATAGACATTTGTGATGCCGGCCTTACTCAGCCACACCAAAGCACGTTGGCTGGCATTGATCTCGACCGGCAGCGTAATGAAGCTGAACAAGGTAGTCGAGGCAAACAGGATAATGCCGAAGAGCATCAACTGAGGGAAGCTGTTTATCAGCAGCATACCTCCCAGCAACACCCATGTCATAATATTGGAGGCAAAGCTGACAACCGGAACCAGAGCCGAGCGCATCCGCAGAGGCGCATAGGCCGTAGCATGCTGGACTGCATGTCCGCATTCATGAGCCGCCACGGCAGCAGCGGCAATACTATTGCTGTAATAAACCGATTCGCTCAGGTTGACGGTTTGGTTGGCCGGATTATAATGATCCGTCAAATGTCCGGGAGTGGAAATCACCTTCACGTCATAAATACCGTTATCGTGTAACATCTTCTCCGCCACATCTTTCCCAGTCATGCCATTCGGCATAGGAATCTTGGAATATTTCTCAAACTTGTTCTGGAGTCTGGAGGAAACCAGCCAGCTAAGAAGGGCAAAACCGATAAATATAATCCAATACATACTCATATTCTTCTAATTTATATAGTTATACTAAATTGCAAACGACAAAAAGCCTGCCAAAAACAAAAATGGCAGAAGATCATCCTTTCGGGATGTGGTCTTCTGCCATTTTGTATGATTCTCAGGTTTTATTCCTCGGTATATCTGACAATTGTTTGCTCACGGTCAGGACCGACAGAAACAATCTTGATCGGAACTTCCAGTTCTTCTTCAAGGAAAGAGATATAAGCGTTGAACTCTTCCGGGAATTCGTCTTCGCTCTGCATCTTTGTCATATCGACATTCCAACCCGGCATTTCCACATACACAGGTTCGATTCCTTCGTTGATTTCAAACGGGAACTCTGTCGTTTCCTTGCCATCGACTTTATAAGCGACGCAAGCCTTCACCGTATCGAAGCCATCCAGCACATCACTCTTCATCATAATCAGTTTCGTCACACCGTTGATCATGATGGCATATTTCAACGCCACCAGGTCAATCCAGCCACAACGGCGTTCACGTCCGGTTACGGCACCATATTCATGACCGATCTGCCGGATCTTACTGCCTGTTTCATCAAACAGCTCTGTCGGGAACGGACCACTACCGACACGTGTGCAATATGCTTTGAAGATACCATACACTTCGCCAATGTTACGTGGAGAAACCCCCAGACCGGTACAGCAACCTGCACAAATCGTATTGGAAGAAGTCACAAACGGATACGAACCGAAGTCGATATCCAGCATTGTGCCCTGTGCCCCTTCAGCCAAAACGGACTTGCCTTCTTTCAAATAGTTATTGATCACATGCTCGCTGTCGATCAGGCGGAACTGTTTCAGATATTCCACTCCCTTGAACCATTGCGCTTCCAATTCGGTAATATCATATTCATAATTCAGAGAACGCAGAATAGCTTCATGTCTTGCTTTTGCCGCAGCATATTTTTCATCGAAATTGTGCAACAGGTCGCCTACGCGCAGACCGTTACGGCTGATCTTGTCCGTATAAGTCGGACCAATGCCTTTACCGGTCGTACCGATTTTGCCCGAACCTTTCGCAGCCTCGTAAGCAGCATCCAATATACGGTGAGTAGGCAGGATCAAATGAGCTTTCTTAGAGATACACAGTTGTTTGGTCAGGTCGTGCCCACTGGCTGCGAGTGCTTCCGCTTCCTGCTGGAACAACAACGGATCCAGTACGACACCGTTACCGATAACGTTTACCTTACCTCCTTGGAAAATACCGGAAGGGATGGAACGTAACACATACTTTTCACCGTTAAATTCCAAAGTATGTCCTGCATTGGGACCTCCCTGAAAACGAGTTATCACATCGTAATTCGGAGTCAAAACGTCGACAACTTTCCCTTTGCCTTCGTCACCCCACTGCAATCCTAATAGAACGTCAACTTTCATCGTTTATATTTATATAGATGTTAATATTCTTACTTCTTCCGCTGAAGCCGGTACTTACATTTGCTGCACAAGCCGTAAATGTAAAGCGCATGATACTCCGGAGTGAAACGCGATATCTTCAACGCCCCGACATCTTTCTTTAGTGTCACATCCTTCAGTTCCCTGATCGCTCCACATTTCGTACAGATCAGATGCAAGTGTGTTTCCGCCAGCATCCTCAACTCATACTGCACAGTCTGGGCTGTCAGTTGATGGCGCACAACCAAACCACTGTCCACCAAGACATCGACCGTGTTATAAACAGTAGCCCGACTGACATGAAAATTCATTTCCTCCAGTTTCTGATGAAGCAAACACATATCGAAATGACCGGGGAAACTGCATATACACTCCAATATGGCATATCGTTCCTCCGTCTTTCGTAGTTTTTTCTCAGCAAGATACCTGGTAAACAAGTCTTGCATCTCTGTGTACTTTTTTGCATCCATCTTCAAGTTGCGACTCCACGCGACCGACAAAGTTAGCGCATTTATTTTAAACGCAAAGCCTTAACGGCAATATTCAAATTCAAATTTTAAATCATTATATATTTCCCGTCCTTCGGGCGTCTTCATAAATTCGGGGAATGCGTCGAACGATTCAAGTATTAACTGAGCTTTTTCAGCCGACAACCTTCCATAAAACTTCAACGCGTTCAACGCTGCCTGTTTCTCTTTAAATGAAGCACCGAAGTTAGGACAGGCAAGTGATCGTAAACTCTCCACGAAAATAAGAACTTTTACCTGTTCACTCAGTTTCTTTCTTCTTTTTAGCAGTTCGACACTAACCAGAAAACCCACCGTCCGGGCATATTCGTCTTCCACATTAGGAAGCAGCCCAAACAGCAAATCTTCCACATCCGGCAACCGATAGAACAAATTATGGCTGCACAGCTCCGCAATTTCCAAATAAGGGATTTCTTTCACCCACTGCTCCGCTTTTCGCGACGAGAACCCGTCCACCGGTTGCAAGAGAGAAGCCAATATCTTGAACTCACGAATATCTTCTTTCCACAAGGCGGCAGCCAGCTCGGAATCCGGTTTATGCGTAGCGGCAATCTGCTTGATTTCAGGCAGAGGAACACCGAAATTCAGTTTATAGACAATGCCTTTCTCGCGCATACTGGTAGAGATCACCCCATTCATCGCCAGGCGAAGCTGGGTCCGTATTTCTTTTAATTCATCCTGTAACATACACTTATTCATTATAAGAAGGTAAAAACGAATATTCCTTACTATAACGAAGCATCTGATCGGCATACCCTTCGGTATAATCCAATACAATATCCGTTACTTCTCCTTTATCATTCTTGACTTCCTTCATCACCGGATTCACAAATCCCTTATATGGAGCCAGATTCAGCTTAGCATAACGTTCGAGCACTTCGGCATGAAGAGCCGGATCGACCTTTACGGCATATTCTTCCACCAGTTTCTTTCCGGCGGCAAAATCGCCTTCGCTCTTGATGCGCTGTACTTCCGCCAGCAAAGTTCCGAACAGTTCACGCAACTTGGCATAGTCGCCCACAACCACGTAGGTCTTGCCATCCCACCGTTTCAGTTCGATCACATTATCGGCCTTTCCTTTTTCATAGACCCATTTGGCGATCAGCTGGCGATTACGCATATGGGCTTCTTCGACATTCTTGCCCTGCTCGATCCGGACCAACTGTGTCATCAGGCCATTCATTATATATTTATAGTATTCGGCCTTATAAGCCTCCGCATCCGGCACCAAGCCGAGTTCCACCAGCTTAGCATCTCCAAGATAATACAAACCGAAAAGATCGGCACGCGCCTCTTCCAAAGTCGAACTGTATGCCTTCAAAGCATCCGGATCGGTATCGGGAAGCAATTTGCCGGAGCCATGTCCCAGACATTCATGCAAATCGGTATGCAAGTTGTCGGTGATAAATCCGTATTTCCTCAATCCTTCGCGCTCCTTGTCGCTCCAGACAAATTCTTCATTAAAACCATTTCCCTGAGAGGCTTTGTCGTATGCCTCGGTGATATTCTCGATCGTAACGGACTTCGAACCATGATCACGGCGAATCCAGTCAGCATTCGGCAGGTTGATACCGATCGGGGTTGCCGGATAGCAATCACCTCCCAACATGGAAACTGTAATCACTTTGGCACTGACTCCTTTTACCTTTTCTTTTTTAAACCGTTTATCTACCGGAGAATGGTCTTCGAACCACTGCGCATTGCCACTGATCACTTTTGTCCGCTCCGTCGCCTCCTTGTTTATAAAATTTACGGTTGATTCCCAGCTGGCTTTCATTCCCAACGGATCTCCATATGTCTCGATAAAGCCGTTCACAAAGTCGACATCCGATGCAGTATCTTCTACCCACAAAATCGAATAGACATCAAAAGTTTTCAGGTCGCCGGTCTGATAATATTCGATCAGTTTCCCGATAATTGCTTTTTGCGCATCGTTCTCGGCAAAAGCCACAGCTTTCTGCAATTCCGACACGATCTTTTCGATTGCTGACGAATAGAGGCCACCTACTTTCCACACTTTTTCGACTAGTTTGCCGTTTTCTTTCACCAGACGACTGTTCAAGCCGTACGAGATCGGAGAAATCGTATCTTTCCCGGCTTTCATCCGGACATAGAAATCCTCTACCTCTTCCTGGGTAACCCCTTCGCCATAATAATTGTTGGCTGAAGCCCGGATCAGGTCGACATCACCACTCTGCACCGTACGCTTCGCCATCACGGCCGGATCAAAGATCACGGGACTGATCTCGGCGACAAACTGTTCCACCGTCTGCCCTTCACGTAGCGGAAGTGCAGAAGCCTCGACTTGCGAGACACAAGTCCGGAAAAATTCGGGAGTAAAGCCGGGAACGAACTTATCTTCTGCATAATGGTGATGGATGCCGTTGGCAAACCAAACCCGTTTCAGATACGTCTCCAAAGCAACAAACTGCGGATCTGTACGATCTCCCTTATAGCCAGTATAAACAGCTTCCAGCACACGACGGACCGGCAGGTTATAACGGCAGTTCTGGTCGAACAAAATATCCCGGCCCATCTGGGCGGCTTCCGACAAATGATATAATAGTTGTTTCTGCTTCAAAGAAAGGGATTCGAATCCCGGAACCTGATAACGCAGTATCTGAAGATCAGCAAACTGATCCACGACATAATTGAAATTATCCTGAGTAGCTTCCGCTTTCTCAGCCTTCTGCCCCGTACAGGCAGTCATAGCCATTGCAGTCATAAGCGATAACATTATATTTCTCATATACTAACTTTTAGCTTTTCCTATATTATTATTTAAAAGGTTCTCTCGCAAAGGTACAGATATTTCAGGAATTATACTAATCAAACTTTTATTACAATCTGAACTGTGCAAGGATACAAGCATACGCCTCCGGTCATATAAAATTGCCTGCCCTTTAATACATTCTGTAATCGCCGACAGTGATTATAAAATCAGTGGCAGCGATTATATAATCAGTGACAGCAATTATATAATCACTGCCACTGATTACAGAATATACAACTATCTTTCCGAAAACATATGACATATAAGACAGAAACATGAGCAGATCTGATTTTTTTATTCCAAGGACACGGAAAGAAAAGAAATTTAATAACTTTGCCAATAAGTAATGTTGACATAAAACAAAATGCGATGAAAACAAACATTCCTGAACGCATTGCCGCCCTGAGGGAAGCAATGAAGCAGCATAAAATCGATGCTTATATCATTCCGACTTCCGATCCTCACATGAGCGAATATCCTGCTGACTGCTGGAAATACCGCGAATGGATTTCCGGATTCACAGGTTCAGCCGGAACAGTTGTAATCACAGCCGACAAAGCCGGGCTTTGGACCGACTCCCGCTATTTCCTGCAAGCCTCTACCCAATTGGAAGGGACAGGTATTGAGCTTTTCAAAATGATGTTGCCCGAAACCCCGACCATCCCTGAATTCTTAGCACACGAATTGGAAAAGGGACAGACAGTCGGACTGAATGGCGAGACATACAGCCTGGCGGAGGCCCGCACATTGGAAAATGCGCTGGCGGAAAAAGAGATCAAACTGAATACAAACGCTTCGCTGATCGATCCGATCTGGAAAGAACGCCCTGCCATCCCGGAAGCTCCGATGTTTGAAATGCCGGTCGAACTAAGCGGAAAATCAGTCGAGGACAAACTTCTTGATATCAACAAGATGTTGCATAAGGCAGGAGCCGACTGCACCATCCTCTCCGCATTGGACGAAGTAGCCTGGACCTTCAATATCAGGGGAACGGACGTTGCCTATAATCCGGTTGTCATCAGCTACGCATTCGTTTCCGAGAAGGAGAGTGTACTGTTCGTGAACCCCAAAAAGATCTCTGCCGAAATAGTGGAACATCTAAAGAAAGAAGGAGTGACACTGGCCGATTACGGCATGTTGGCGACCTTCCTGTCACGGCTGCCGGAACGGACACGGGTGTTTATCGACAGCAAACGGACCAACGTGGCTATCTACAATGCACTGCCTGAAAGCAGCATCCTGATAGAAGGGATCTCGCCCGCCAACCACCTGAAAAGCATCAAAAACGAGACAGAGATAAAGGGATTCCGCAACGCTGTCCTGAAAGACGGTATCGCCATGACCAAGTTCTATTTCTGGCTGGAAAAGAGGCTTAAAGCCGGAGAAAAGGTAACGGAACTGAGTGCCGCTGCCAAATTGACGGCCTTACGCGCCGAACAGCCTCAATATGTCATGGACAGCTTTGCCAGCATATCCAGCTATGGTCCGCACGGAGCAGTCGTACATTATTCTCCTACACCCGAAACGGATACGGAACTGAAAATGGATAGTTTATACCTGCTCGACTCCGGAGCCCAATATTTAGACGGAACGACTGACATCACCCGTACGATCGCCCTTTGCGACGAGCCGAGCGAGCAGATGAAGAAAGACTTTACCCGTGCCCTGAAAGGTACGATCGGAATTGCCAAATGCAAATTCCCCGCAGGCATACGAGGATGCCTGATCGACGCTTTCGCCCGCAAAGCCTTGTGGGATGCCGGTATCAACTATCTGCACGGAACCTGCCACGGCATCGGCCATTGTTTGAACGTACACGAAGGGCCGCAAAGCATCCGCATGGAAGAAAACCCGGTCATCCTGAAACCGGGCATGGTGATGAGCGACGAACCGGCCATGTACCGCCCCGGCGAATATGGCATCCGTACCGAAAATATGATCCTGATCCGTGAAGACAGTGAAACGGAATTCGGAAAGTTCCTCGGTTTCGAGACATTGACTTTATGTTACATCGATACGAAACTGGTTATCCCGTCTATGCTCTCCGTACGTGAGCATGCCTGGCTGAACAAATACCACCAGATGGTATACGACTTGGTAAGCCCGCATTTGAACGAAGAAGAGAAGGCTTGGCTAAAAGAGAAAACGGCAGAAATCTAACTAAATAATTATGGCTTTAATAAAATCAGTAAGAGGCTTCACGCCTAAGATAGGGAAAGAGACATTTTTGGCAGACAACACCACCATTATCGGCGATGTAGAGATAGGCGAAGGTTGCAGCATCTGGTTCGGAACCGTACTGCGAGGCGATGTAAACTCCATCCGTATCGGTAACGGGGTGAATATACAGGACGGCTCCGTCCTGCACACCTTATACGAGAAATCGACAATTGAGATCGGCGACGATGTGTCGGTCGGCCACAATGTCACGATCCACGGGGCAAAGATATGCAACGGCGCCCTGATCGGGATGGGGTCAGTCGTACTGGACCATGCTGTGATAGGTGAAGGTGCAATCGTCGCTGCCGGATCGGTCGTATTGAGCAATACCATCGTCGAACCGGGAAGCATCTACGCCGGCGTACCGGCCAAGTTCGTAAAGAAAGTGGACCCGGAACAGGCGAAGGAGATCAACCAGAAGATAGCCAAGAACTATCACATGTATTCATCCTGGTATAAAGAAGAAACTATATAACAACAAGTACAACATGAGAAAGAACAATCTGTGGATAACAGCCCTTGCATTCGGGCTATCGTTATCGGTCTATGGGCAGGGCAGACAGGAAGGCGGTATCTCTTCCGGGATGTTGCAGGAAATCAAGCAAGCCTACAAAGGAACGCCAGCCGACAAAGCCATTCACAACGCGATCGCGGGTAACGACATCAACAAACTGGCAGTCAACAATGACAGTAAAAACAATTTCGACACCTACTTTTCCAACAAAGTGAACAGCAAAGGAATCACGAACCAAAAATCATCCGGCCGTTGCTGGTTGTTTACAGGACTGAACGTGATACGTGCACAGGTCATCGCCAAGTATAACCTGCCGGAATTCGAACTCTCGCAGAACTATAACTTCTTCTGGGACCAGCTGGAGAAGGCCAACCTTTTCCTCCAAGGAATCATCGACACGCGGGAAAAGCCGATCAACGACAAGATGGTGGAATGGTTGTTCAAGAATCCGATCGGAGACGGCGGACAGTTTACCGGCATATCCGACAACCTGATGAAATACGGCATCGTTCCTTCCGGTGTCATGGTCGAGACCTATAGCAGCGATAATACCAGCCGTATGTCCAACCTGATCGGCCTGAAACTGAAAGAATATGGATTGGAACTGCGCGACGCAAAAGGCTCGAAACCGGAAGCACTGGCAAAACGCAAAACCGAGATGCTGGGTGAAATCTACCGTATGCTGGTCCTCAACCTCGGAGAACCTCCTACGAAATTCACCTGGACACGCAAAGACGCAAGCGGCAAACCGGTCGAGACAAAAGAATACACCCCGCAATCGTTCTATCAGGAATTCGTGGGCGAAGATTTGAAGAACAACTATGTCATGCTGATGAACGATCCGAGCCGCGACTACTACAAATTATATGAGATCGATTTTGACCGCCATGCCTATGACGGCAAAAACTGGACATATGTCAACCTTCCGATAGAAGATATCAAAGAGATGGCAATCGCCTCCATCAAGGACAGCACCATGATGTATTTCTCCTGTGATGTAGGCAAATTCTTCGACCGCAACCGCGGAGTGCTCGATGTCGGCTATTATGACTACGGTTCACTGATGGGTACGACTTTCGGCATGGATAAGAAACAACGTATCCAGACATTCGCCAGCGGTTCCTCACACGCCATGACCTTGATGGCAGTAGACTTGGATGCCAAGGGTCAACCTAAAAAATGGATGGTGGAAAACAGTTGGGGGCCAGGTGCCAACAACGGCCATCTGATCATGACGGACGAATGGTTCAACGAATACATGTTTCGCCTGGTTGTCAACAAAAAATTCATTACCGACAAAGTCAAGGAAGTATTGAAACAAACACCAACCCGGCTACCGGCTTGGGACCCGATGTTTGCGGAAGAAGAGTAAAAACGAGTTGAAAGTGAAAAGTTGAAAGTTTTTTGTTGCTATTTCAACTTTTCACTTTCATTTATTAATAGTATCCATTCTATTCCTCTTCAGCAGACGGCTTCGGAGACAGACGGTCAATATGGTTCTTCGGGATCACAGACTTTCCAAATACAAAGACATACCTAAGACAGAACAAATGTTTCCCCCAAAACGCCCGAATTGCCTACACAAAAACATAACATCCTAATTATAAATTCATTAAACAATAAGAGCTAACAACTAAAGTACTTCCACCCATTAGCAGTGCCTTCAGAAACAAGTCGAATACGAAAAGGATTAGACTTGAAGTAGTCTACTATATTCGTTAAACTACATACTACTATCGTTAAACTATGCAACCCATAAACATTCAACCTCTGCCGAATACCTTTTTGACTATGGGCAAAAAGATTTTCACCCTTGGTCAAAAACTCTTTCGGCACGAATCGGAAAAGTGAAAGCAAATTGTTGAGGGTGAAGCCAAAATCAAATCCGCCATGACAAGAAACTTTTGAGGCAGCCTCGTTTTACAAAGTTCACAAAGCCAATTCCTTCAATATACCGTCCGTCGCACCCGCATTGCCTTTCACAAACTGACCGGCACTCTCGCCGGCAGCCTCTAAGACCTCTGCATAGGTCAACAACTCATCCATCTTGGCCATGAACTCGTCTTTCGATGCGACCGAAAATCCTCCGCCCACCTCGATCAGGTCACAAGCCTCCTTGAACTTCTGGTACCGGGGACCGAACAACACCGGAATACCGTAAACCGCAGCCTCCAGTGTATTATGGATGCCGGCTCCGAAACCACCTCCAATATAGGCGATCGTCCCATACCGATAGATAGAAGACAGCAACCCGAAACTGTCCACGATCAGACAGTCTTTCCCTTCGAGCAGACTCTTGTCCTGCATCACATCGGACAAACGGACAGCCGGGCGTTTCAATAACGACTCAATATACATCAGGTGTTCCCGGTGAATCTCGTGCGGGGCGATGATCAGCTTCATCTCCGGATGTTCATTAAAATAAGGGATCAGTATCTCTTCGTCTTGCGGCCAGGAACTTCCGGCGATCAAGGTCAGAGATCTTTTCCCGACAAACCGTTCGACTTCAGGCAACTCACGGGCTTGATTGCGCACGTCCAATACCCGGTCGAAACGAGTATCGCCATAGACCATCACGTTACGGATGCCATATTGTTCAAGTAGTTCCTTCGAACGGTTGTCCTGCACGAACAAATGCGTAAAGCAGTACAGCATCTTCCGGTAAGGAGCTCCGAACCATTGAAAAAACAACTGGTCAGGACGAAAGATCGCCGAAATGATATAGACCGGGACTCCCCGCTTCTTCAACTCTTTCAAATAGTTTCCCCAAAACTCATACTTGATGAAAACAGCCACAGCAGGATTCGCCAGATTCAGGAACTTCTTTACCCGATAAGGCGTATCGAAAGGCAGATAGCAGATAACATCCGCCCCGTTATAGTTTTTTCGCACTTCATAGCCTGAGGGAGAAAAGAAAGTAAGCAAGATCTTATATCCCGGATATTGCGCCTTGATCTTTTCGATCATAGGACGTCCCTGCTCAAACTCTCCCAATGAAGAAGCATGAAACCAGATATACTTCGCGTTCCGGTCTATCTTCTCACGCAAAATGCTATTCGTCTTCCACTGGCCGAAACGCATCAGGCGTGCTTTCCGGTGGAAAGGAGAAATTAGGGCGATAATAAAGGCATAGAAATGTATGAGTAAGCTGTACATGGTAAAACAATTTATGATTTATGATTTATGATTTCGATACATAAATCATAAATCTGAAATCATAATTTCTCTATCGCTCTCTGGATACGACGGATCGACTCTTCCTTACCCAAGGCTTCCGTTATGTCGAAGATATGCGGTCCTTTGCCTTCGCCGACAAGGGCCAGACGGGTTGCATTCATTATATTTCCCAAGTGGTAACCTTTGCTTTCGATCCAGGCTTTTACCTCTTCTTCCGTACCTTCGATATCGAACGGCTCACGTGTGCGAAGCACTTCGATCAGTTCGGCAAGCTGAGTGGCGCTGTCTTCTTTCCAACGTTTTTTACGCGTCTTTTCGTCATATTCTGTCGGAGCGATGAAGAAGAAGGAGCAAAGATTCCACAAGTCCTTGATAAAGGTGGCACGGTCTTTCATCATGGCTACGACCTTCTCCACGTATGCCGGGTCGGCTTTCACGCCGTGGCTTTCGAGAATCGGCATAAAGAGGGCAGCAGCTTCCTTATTGCCCATAGCGTGGATATAATGATGGTTGAACCATTTTCCCTTTTCATAATCGAACTTGGCTCCGCTCTTGCTGCAACGGCTCAAGTCAAAACTATGAATCAATTCATCCATGCTCATCACCTCCTGGTCATTGCCCGGATTCCATCCTAACAGGGCTAGGAAATTGACAACTGCTTCAGGCAGGTAACCGCTCTCGCGATAACCAGAAGAAACCTCACCGCTCTTCGGGTCGTGCCATTCCAAAGGGAATACAGGGAAGCCCAGACGATCGCCGTCACGCTTGCTCAACTTACCGTTACCTTCCGGTTTCAAGAGCAAAGCCAGGTGTGCGAACCGGGGCATCGTGTCTTCCCATCCAAAATAACGGTACAGCAGTACGTGAAGCGGAGCACTCGGCAACCATTCTTCACCACGGATCACATGTGTCACTTCCATCAAATGGTCATCCACGATATTCGCCAGGTGGTAAGTTGGCAGCTGGTCGGCTGATTTATATAAGACTTTATCGTCCAGGATAGAAGAGTTGATAATCACTTCGCCACGGATCAGGTCGTTCACATGAATATCCTCATCCGGTTCGATCTTAACGCGGACCACATACTGGTTACCGGCTTCGATCAAGGACTTCACTTCTTCCTCAGAAAGAGTCAGCGAGTTGCGCATCTGCATACGGGTGGATGCATCATATTGGAAATTGGGAATTTCCTTCCGTTTGGCTTCCAGCTCCTCAGGTGTGTCGAACGCGATATAAGCATGGCCGGCATCCAACAACTGATCGACATACTTTTTATAAATATCTCTGCGCTCACTCTGACGGTAAGGGCCGTACTCACCTCCAAAACCGACACCTTCGTCGAACTTGATTCCCAACCAGGTAAGCGCTTCTATAATATAGGCCTCCGCCCCGGGAACGAAGCGCTGCGAGTCGGTATCTTCGATACGGAGAATCAGATCTCCACCATTCTGTTTGGCAAACAGATAATTGTATAAAGCTGTACGAACACCTCCGATATGCAAGGCCCCTGTAGGACTCGGTGCAAACCGGACTCTAACTTTCCTTTGAGTCATAATCTTAACAATTGACAATTAACAATTGACAATTGACAATCAAGGTTAACAATTGACAATTATTTGGAAAACTGTGAAGCTTTTAATTGCCAATTGTCAATTATCCATTGTCAATTGTCTGCGTTTTACTGCGCAAAAGTAGCCCTTTTTTTTCTCTTAGTAAACTTTTTTATGTACATTTCGCCTTTCAATCAAGGAATGAGAGATTTTTAATGCTGACAAAAAAACATATTATTTATGAAGGTAAAGAACTATAGTATACATCCGAGTGTCTATTTTATCGTAGCGGCCTTGTTGATCGCTTACTTCTTTCCGAGGGAAGGAAAGTTCCGTTACCAGTTCTACGAAGGGAAACCCTGGCGGTACGGGTTGCTCACCGCTCCAAGCGATTTTCCGATCTACAAGACCGATGCGGAAGTACAGGCCGAACGCGATAGCGCCCTGAGAAAGTTCGAACCTTATTACCGGCAGGATGCCACAATCGAATCCAAAGAGATAGACAAACTCCGCGCCGACTATCAGGGCACGCTGAAGAACCGGGCAACCCCGGCTTATATGCAGTATATCGAAAACAGTTTGCAAAAGCTATACCGGAACGGTATCATTTCCACCCAGGATATGGAAGAACTCAAAAAAGAGGAATATCCCCGCATCAACCTGCTCGCAGGCAGCGTTGCGCAACCTCACTACAGCAGCGAGTTCTTTACGGTCAAGACAGCGTATGAGTTTATCATCAACAATTGCCCTTCTTACCTGGACAAGTCGATATTGCAATCTTGCGATATCAACAACTATTTGGTGGAAAATGTCACATACGACAAGGCGATGTCGGAAAAAGTCAGGGAAGATATACTGAACAGTATCCCGCTGGCCAACGGCATGATACAGGCGGGAGAACGTATCGTCGACCGGGGCGAGATCATAGACAACCATACTTACAATGTGCTCCGTTCCCTTAAGATCGTACACGAGACCAAGTCCGGGGGCGCCCAGCGGCAAGGTATCATCATGGGAGGTCAGTTCGTGTTGGTATTCGGGATTCTCTTCTGCTTCTGGCTGTACCTATGGTCTTTCCGGTTGAAAATCCTGCATAACAGGAGGAATGCGCTTTTCCTTGTACTATGCGTATTCGTGAGTTGCATCCTGACAGAGCTTTGCGTGACGTACGGATTGTTCAATGTCTATATCCTCCCGTTTGCCATCGTGCCGATCGTCGTGCGTACGTTTTTCGACTCGCGCACAGCACTGTTCACACACCTGATCATCGTGCTGATCTGCTCGCTGATGGTACCTTTCCCGCACGAGTTCCTGTTGCTCCAGGTGATTGCCGGCATGGTCGTGACATTCAGTTTGCGAGATTTGTACGAGCGTTCTCAACTGATCCGTTGCGCTTTCTTCATCTTCATGTCTTACGCACTCTGCTACATCAGCCTGTCCATCTATCAGGAAGCGGACTTCAAGAAGATCAACTGGATGATGATGCTCTATTTCGGCATCAACTTTATCCTGCTGATGTTTACATACATATTAGTATATATGTTAGAAAAGACATTCGGCTATGTGTCCAGCATCACGCTGGTCGAGCTTTCCAACATCAACACTCCGATCTTGAAAAGACTATCAGAAACATCTCCGGGCACCTTCCAGCATTCCTTGCAGATGTCGATCTTAGCGTCGGAAGCGGCTGCAGCCATCGGAGCAAACACACAGCTTGTACGTACAGGAGCCATGTATCATGATATCGGCAAGATGGCAAATCCGGCATTCTTCACCGAAAACCAAAGCAGTATCAACCCGCACGGCCAGCTATCGTTCGATCAAAGTGCAAAAATCATCATCAACCACGTGAACGACGGTGTCAAGATCGCGGAAAAAGCGATGTTACCCAACGCCATCATCGACTTTATCCGTACCCATCACGGACGTGGAAAAGCCAAATACTTCTACAACTCTTTCAAGAACCAATACCCCGACCGCGAGATAGACGAAGAGATTTTCACCTATCCGGGTCCGAACCCATTCTCGAAAGAGACAGCCGTCCTGATGATGGCCGACTCTGTCGAAGCGGCCTCCCGTAGCCTGAAAGAACACACGGAAGAAAATATACGCGCCTTAGTCGACAAGATCATAGACGGACAGATCGCCGACGGCCTGATGCGAAACGCCCCGCTGACATTCAAGGATGTGGAAACGATCAAGAATGTCTTTGTGGAAAAACTGAAGATCATGTATCACACGCGGATCAGTTATCCGGATTTGAAGAAAGGGAAAGATTCATAAATTCCAGCAACCCCGCACAAGCATCCTCCAGCAGATCGAGGACCAGTTCGAAGCCTTCCGCTCCGCTATAGTAGGGATCGGGGACATGGTCATACAGCTTGTTCCGGGAATACTCCGTCATCTGATGTATCTTTTCCACGGATTCCAAATCCGGGGCTTTTCGTTTAAGATCGTCTATGTTACGATGGTCCATGCCGATGATCAGGTCGAAGTCGAAAAAATCTTCCGTACATACCGGACGGGAGATCGAATCCAACTTATATCCCCTGCGGGCTGCATGCGAACGCATACGCGGGTCAGCCTTTTCTCCTGCGTGATACCCGATGATACCGGCAGAATCGACTTCGATCCGGTCATCCAGTCCTGCATCATGAACCAACTTCTTCATCACTGCCTCAGCCGATGGTGACCGGCAAATATTTCCGAGGCACACAAACAATATTTTATATTTTCCCTTCTTATCCATATTTTCTTTCATTCTTTCATTCTCTAATTCTTTCATTCTCTAATTCTCCACATCATAATGCACGATCAATTGCTTGAACGGCAAGTAGCGTTGCATTTCGGTATGTACCGATTCCAGTATCTCGCGTACCGGAGCGATCGCGGCGGCAATCTCTATCTTTAAAACAATTTTCCGGATATGAAGGGTTTGTACACGCGTTATCGGCGGAGTAACCGGACCAAGCACACGTTCGCCCAAACGACGACGTAGGTTTTCGGCATATAAAACCGATAGTTCCTGCAAAACAGAATCATTCCGACTGCGCAAGACAATCACGATCAAACGGTAGTAAGGCGGATAACGAAACATGCTCCGCTCGCCCAATTGAAGACGCACCATCTCCTTATAAGCGAAACGTTCCACCATCCGGATCAGAGGATGATCGGGGCCGGAGGTCTGCAAGACAACTGCCCCCCGCTTATCCCGCCTTCCGGCACGGCCGCTCACTTGTACCATCAACTGGAAGGCACGTTCGTGAGCTCGAAAATCCGGGAAGTTCATCAGACTGTCGGCATTCAGGATACCGACCACACTAACATTCCCGAAATCCAATCCCTTCGACAACATCTGGGTACCAATCAATATCTGTGTCTTACCTTTCTCAAAGTCTGCGATGATCCGCTCATAAGCCGTACGGGTACGGGCGGTATCGAAATCCAGACGCTCGACTTTGGCAGAAGGGAAAAGAGTTGCTATCTCCTCCTCCACCATCTCGGTCCCGAACCCCATCGTACGAAGTTCCGGACTCTGGCATTCCGGACACTGGTGAGGCAACTGGATTTTATATCCACAATAGTGGCAAACCAACTCGTTACGAAACTTATGGTAGGTCAGGCTGACATCGCAATTGACACAATGGGGAACCCAACCGCAATCCTTGCACTCGATCACCGGAGCGAATCCCCGGCGGTTCTGGAACAGGATCGCTTGTTCTCCCTTCCCTAACGCCTCGCTCAACTTTTCTACCAAGACCGGCGAAAAGAGCGTGTCTTTCATGATCTTCTTACGCCTCAACTCCTTGATATCGACCGTCAGAATTTCCGGCATCAGCCGGTCGCCATAACGGGTGGTCAGCTCCACCAAACCATATTTGCCGGTAGTGGCATTAAAATAGGAATCGATGGAAGGGGTGGCAGAGCCCAACAATGTTTTAGCCCCATGCATAGCGGCCAGTACCAACGCTGCATTACGGGCATGATAACGCGGTGCCGGGTCCTGCTGCTTGTAAGTGTTCTCATGTTCCTCGTCTATAATAATCAAACCTAAATCCTTGAACGGCAAAAACAAGGAAGAGCGGACGCCTAATACCAGCATCGGCTCGCCCGTATGCAACAGCCGGTTCCAGACTTCCACCCGTTCGTTATCAGAGAACTTGGAATGATAGACCAACAATTTATCACCAAACAACTTGGCAAGCCGTTCTGTGATCTGGGTCGTGATGGCGATTTCAGGCAGCATATACAAAACCTGGCGTCCCATCTTCAACACCTCGTCGATCAGCCGCATATAGACTTCCGTCTTTCCACTGGAAGTAACGCCATGCAACAGGCAGACTTCTTTCTCCCGGAAGACATCATGTATCTCCCCGTAAGCCTTCTCCTGCGCCGCACTTAAAGGGGTAAGGGGTTGCAAACGGCAAACCGGAACCTGCAACCTTCCCACCTCCTTCTCATAACTTTCCAGCACACCTCGCTTCAGCACACCATCCAATATGGCTGGAGAACAACCGCTGCTCTCCAACAATTCCTTCTTCGACAATTCGCGTACCAGTGCCGGATTAAGCGCATGGCTGAGTTCCAAGAAACAGATCAGCAAGTGTTCCTGCTTCTTCGCCCGTTTGAAGTCCGCAAACACAGCCTGTAGTTTTTCATCCTCCTTATACGCCTCGGCAAGACGGATAAAGGTCTGCATTTTCGGAACAAAGCCCCGTTTCAGCTCCTCACTCACCTCAACTGCCCCCTTAGCCATCAGGGAGGCGACCACAGGCACGACATTCCGTAGTCCGGTTTTCTTTTCCAGTTCGGAAACCGTCAGTTTCAAGACGCCGGAAAAAGCATCCAGCACAGCTTGTTCATTCGGCCGCAGAAGGCCGTCGGCTTCGAACTCTTCATTATAGGTTACAGCCGTTTCACTCTCCAATTTCAGGCCGGAAGGCAAAGCCGCCTTATAAACATCTCCTAATTTACACAAATAATAGGAGGCGATCCATTTCCAGAAACGAAGTTGCGGACGACGGAGCACAGGCGTAGCGTCCAGCAAGGCGTAAATCTCTTTCGTCTCGTACTGGCTATCAGGCACACGCTCGTGCACATCCATGACGATAGCCGTATAATAGCGCTTCTTTCCAAAATGGACGATCACCCGGCAACCGGGTATTACCGTCTGTTCCAGATCGGGCGGTATGCTATAAGTATAGCAGTTCTCCAACGGAAGCGGGAGTATAACGTCTGCGTACTTCATTCTTATCCTTCTTTATACAAACCCATGTTCATAGCGATGCCAAAAGTAACAAAAAAGGCCGGACTGCTAAAGCCCGGCCTCTGTTTATCTGATCGCAAATCTTCTTTATTCCCTTTTTAAAACAGGATGGCAGCCGTAATCGACCAGCCTCGGTTCTTACCGTTTAATTCAAACTTTGATGCGCTATAATCATCCGTCAAGCCGAGGGCATAATTGAAACCGACCTGTAAATGTTTGATCAGTTCCACACCGACGCCCAAGTTCAAACCGGCATTGAAACTCTTTGCCTTCAACTGGTCTCCGACCGATCCCGGAATATCCCAGAACTTATCGCCGCCCACCCGGAAACCGACATACGGACCGGCTGCCAGATACCCTTTGACAATAGGCAAACCGAATTTCCATTTCAGGTTAACCGGAACGTCTATATAGTCATTCTTAATATCTTTCTCGCTCTTCACGCCTATCCCTTTTTGAGAATACAGGATAGCCGCATCAAAACCGACTCCCATTACCGGGGCCATCACCTCCACCATCGGACCGATATTAAATCCGGTCACATTATCCTTTCCGACAATCTCTTTGTTGAAATGGACAGAGGATATATTCAAACCGCCTTTTATACCGAACTTAATCTGAGATTTCGCAGGTACGGCAATCAACGCCATCACAGCCAACAATATAAGCCCAACAATCTTCTTCATACTTTTTCTTTAATCAGTTAATACGAATTACAAATAAACGCACTTTTCCAATAATAAACAAATATCACCGCCCAAGTGTTGGTCTCCCCCGTAAAAGGAAAGCATGAATCGGGGGCGGAGCTCATCCCGCACACAGATTCATGCCTCTTTTCCTAATTATTATGGCAAAATAATTAAAAACAAGTAAACAGACTACGGGAAACGGGAATTAAGAAAGACAAAAGCCTGCGGCTTCACTGTTCTCTTCCGGCCTTTCCTCGAAGCCGTCGAAAAATATGCGTTGCAGGTCTTCTGACTTACTTCCGGTATGAGCGCCTTCCCGACTCGCGTCAGTGGCATAAAAGAATTGCCCAATCCGTTTTGAAGCTTACAGCAGCGGGACTGTCCGGGATTTACACCCGATTCCCTTTTAATCCTTTTCCGCAGATGGCGAAGCAGGAACAATGCATGGGACAAATATAGCGATATTTTCCATATATTTCTCATATATTGTCCATCTTCTTACAGAAAAATACAGACGCGACAAGCATCCTTTCGGTTCCTGCTGCCAGTACCACAAATATTACACGCCTGTGGCACAACTGTGCCATGCTAAGGAAACGGCTGTGCCATGCAAGGGAAACGGCTGTGCCATGCCGAAGGAACGATCTGCAAAACTAATTCTTCTATTTTGGGTATGGTCCTTCGGACAGCCAACGCCACTTTCTGATCTTCCGTATTGATATCTTCGAGCAACTCCCGGACGGACTTCCGTTCCAGGTCGTTATAGAAAGAATCCTGTTCTGTTATCTTGATGAATGACATAGCTTATTACAATTTGCAGGTGCAAAGCTACTAAAAATATCACATTCACCTGTTAGTGAATTTCAGGCAAACGGGCTTGCTTACCCGGATATCTTTTTCCGTATCTCTCAACAAGCCGCTTTGCTTGTCTATTTCGTAAACCTGCACAACATTATTGTCCCGACAGGCGCAAAGCAGAAACTTGCCGTTGGGAGTGATGACGAAATTACGCGGATGAACACCGGTCAGCTGATAGCCAACCTTTGTCAGTTGCCCGTTTGCCGGATCGATAGAGAAAATCGCGATACCATCGCCTTTCAGACGGTTGGAAGCATACAGGAAACGGCCGTCCGGTGTGATGTGTATATCAGCACTGCCAGATGCATGCAACGTGTCGGCTTCTACAGACTGGACCGGAGTCAGGTTGCCTTTGTCGTACTGCATGAAAACGACGCGGCCGGAAAGCTCGCCGATCAGGTAAGCCCATTTGCCGTTCGGATGGAAAACTGCATGACGCGGACCTTCTCCTGCCGGCAAACTGAAAGATGCAGGCGTTCCTTCCCGCAAGCCCAAGCCCTTATCGGAAGCGATGATATCATATTTATAAATCCGGTCTGTCCCCAGGTCATTAGCATACAGGTGGGCTTCATCCGGCGAAGTATACACACAATGCAAATGTGGAACCGCCTGGCGTTCAGAGCCTGGTGTTCCTCCTTCATACGCATATACTTTAGCCGGTTGTAGAGTGCCATCGGCCGAGATCGGGAAGACACTGATACTTCCGCCGTTGTAATTGGCTGTGACAGCTATCCGGAGCTTACTGTCCACCCAGATATAGCAAGGAGCACTCCCGTCCGTCTTCTGCTGGTTCAGCAAAGAAAGTGTCCCAGTATGTTTGTCAAACGAATAGGCGCATACTTTTGCATCCGGAACAGCGGTTTCACTTACCGAATAAACAAACTTGCCATCCTGGCTCACTGCCAGATAAGAAGGGTCCTGGATACCCGACAGGCTTTTCACCGGCGTAGCCGTCCCTTTCTCCACATCGAACCGATACAGGTGTATGCCTGGGTCCGTAGCATCCGCATACGACCCGACAAACAAAAACAATTCACTCTCCTTTTGCATACACGATGTCATTGCCATAATTAACAACCCTGCTAAAAAATACTTTAATTTCGACATACCTATTTATAATTAACCGGAAAACGCATTTACTTCCCGCATTTACCTTTCAGCCATTCAATACGCTCCGACTGCTGTTCCGGATATGTCCAATGACCGGTTTCGAGGTAAAGATGCAAATCCTTCGCTCCCGGAATAACATTATAGGCCGAATACATGGAAGTCGGCGGACAGGTCACATCATTATATCCCCAGCTATACCAGCCCGGAGCGTTCACACGGCGGGCAAAATTCACGACATCGAAGTAAGCAAGCGTTTCCACTTCGTTTGCCACCGGCTGTGCATTCCGGTAATAATGCGGCCAGCCTCCTGCACGTTTGTGCAGATAACCGGCATAATCACACAAAGCCGGATAGAAAGCGGCAAGGAACTTAATACGCGGGTCCAGGCCGGCCGTGACAATAGACAAGGCCCCTCCCTGGCTTCCACCGGTCACACCAACCGTATTCCCATCAAACTCTGGCAAAGAATAGAGGAAGTCCACAGCCCGCACACAACCGAGATAGACTCGCTTATAGTAATGTGTATCACGATTATTTTTGTTTACAGCATTATATCCGTTCAATGCCCCGGCAGCCAGATTGTTATATACTTCTTGCGGCATCGTTACAGGAATACCATGTATTCCAATCTCCAATGTAATGATATTTTCTCCTAAATTGAATCCGTTGTAAGGACGTATGCCGGCTCCGGGAACTTGAAGGATTGCCGGATATTTACCGGGTTTCTTCGGAACAATCAGAATACCATACATACGGGAACCGGGACGTTCATTCTGAAAACTGACATGGTAAACATTCTGTGTAGAAGTGCATCTTTCCGGTAGCAGCGTCATCTTGGGATCAAGCGGTTGCTTACGGGCTTCGGCGATCGCACTGGTCCAGAAAGCATCAAAATCTTTCGGATCAACTGTTGTCGGCTGAATCTTCGTTTCATCCACGCCCACCGTGGCCATCCCTTCATACTTCCGGCCGTCCACTTTGGCCGTCACTTTACAACGCAGGAACCCGGGTTCATTCATCTTCGCTTTCAGTGTCGTTTTTCCATCTGCCAAACGAATGTCTTTCTTTACAACCGTCGGAAAATATTCCGGCCCCAGTTCATAGTCGACAACTACATCTTTCAATAAATTCTCATTCTTGAAAACCTGTACCGTAAACTTCACTTCCTCCTTCGCCTTGCACTTCCAATCAATACGGTCAGGCGAAACCACCACATTGATCAACTTCTGAGCCGGTTGTGCCAACACCAATGCACAATTTCCCAACATTCCCAGAAACAAACACAATAAGAATAAAGATTTTTTCATGATAAAAACTGAATTAGATAATTTATTATTTATAAAACACTGTGATATCTGATCAGACCTTGAACCGGACTTTTAACAATCGCACCTAACCGAAACCCGAACTCACAAGCTATCTCTTTCAATAGATCCTGATAATACCAGGCAATGGAACCTATCAGATGGACAGGATGGTCCAGGCAACCATACTGCATGACATTGCGGGCAAAGAATGCTCGAAAACTATTGCTCACCAGATCATGTATGGACGGTTCTTCTATATGCCGGAGCAAAAAAGGAGATAAACTTGCCAGAAAACGATTCGGGAAAGGCTGCTTATAGACCTTTTCCATAATGACAGCCGGTGTCAACCCGAACTCCGCAAAGAAAGCTTCTTGCAAGGCTACCGGCAACTGGTTTTTCAACACATCCCCGACCAACAATTTTCCAAGTACGGCACCACTCCCCTCATCTCCCAGGATAAAGCCTAACGGAGAGATGTTCTTGATAATATCCTTTCCGTCATACAGGCAGGAATTGGAACCAGTCCCTAAAATACAGGCTATGCCGGGACTGTTGCCACAAAGGGCACGGGCTGCCGCCAGCAAGTCGCTACCGACCTCCACCGGGACCGGCAAATAATGCGTAATGGACCGGCGTAAAATCTCATTCTTTTCTGGAAACGCACATCCGGCACCATAAAAGTAAACGGTCTCGATAGAGTCATACTTCTTTATCTTGAGAACCAGGTTATCCCTTATTTCAGCCGAAATATCTTCTTCCGTCTGAAAAAAAGGATTAATCCCCCGTGTCTTGATCCGGTCTATTTCCTGATTGCCGGATACAATACTCCAATCCGTTTTCGTAGAGCCGCCATCCGCTATTAAAAACATCATGATTTATAATTTATGATTTACTTCTTCTTTCCAAATTCAGGGTCGATCTTCAGGCAGGCTGTGACAAGCAGTGTTATCAGGCAACATCCCATCACCCACCAGAAGAAATTCTCGTAGCCCATCTGTTCCTGCAACCAGCCGGCAGCCATTCCGGGTAACATCAGGCCTAAAGCCATAAAAGCCGTACAGATCGCATAATGTGCCGTTTTGTGTTCTCCATCGGAATAATAAATCAAATACAACATATAGGCTGTAAAACCGAAGCCGTATCCGAACTGTTCGACAAATACACAAATGTTGACGAGCCATAAATTATCAGGCAACGCACTACTCAGATAGATAAAGACAGCGTCAGGCAAGGAAATCGCCAATGCCATAGGCCAAATCCATTTCTTCAATCCTCCCGCCGAAGCGGCGATACCTCCCAATATTCCGCCCAATGTCAACCCAATAGTACCGATTGTCCCATACACAAGGCCGATTTCAGCCGTAGAAAGCCCCAAACCTCCCACTTCGCGGAAATCAACCAGGAAAGGGGTTACCAATTTTGCCAACTGGGCTTCCGGAAAACGGTACAACAACATGAACAGGATCGCGACAAAAGCTTGTTTCTTTTTGAAAAAGGAAACGAAAGTTGCAAAAAACTCTTTTACGATTGTGGAGGGAGTCACCATCACTGAAGGTTTATCCCCTTCCGGGAGAGGAAGTATATACCGGTGATACAAGAACAAGCCTAAAAACAGTCCCCCTAAAATAAAGAATGTGATAGACCAGGCAAGCGGAATATTCCCCGTATTATTTTCCAAAAACCCGGCAAACATCACCAAGACACCCTGCCCGGCAATAATCGCAATCCGGTAAAAGGTACTCCGGATACCGACAAAGAAGGCCTGTTCATGCGAATCGAGGGCCAGCATATAAAAGCCGTCCGCCGCAATATCATGCGTGGCGGAACTAAAAGCCAATAACCAGAAAACCGCCAATGAAGCTTGAAAAAAGAATGTAGTCGGGATCGTAAACGCAACTCCGGCAAGTCCAGTCCCGATCAACAACTGCATAGTGACCACCCACCAGCGTTTGGTTTTCAGCAAATCCACAAAAGGGCTCCAAAAAGGTTTGATCACCCAAGGCAGATTCAGCCAACTCGTATAAAGGGCGATATCGGTATTCGAAACTCCCAGACGCTTATACATCAGGACAGACACGATCATCACCGCAACATAAGGTATCCCCTGCGCAAAATACAGAGAAGAGACCCAAAACCAGGGAGACCGTACAGATGGTTGATCAGATAAAAGCTTACGTGATATCATACTTCTTCTCTTATTTTCCGGATGATTTCATTCTTCTCCTCCTCAGTAATACTTACCTCCTTCCAGACCTTTTCCAAGTCTGCAAATGTCACTTTCCTAAAGTCCTTTTCCAAAGGGACAACAAATAAACCGGCCATCTCGACTGTTGCCGGACTGATCAGGATATTAGCCTCTCCTTCAGCATAATAGCAAGAAGGGCGCAATTCCCGCCGGGGGAAGATACAAGTAATCCAAATATCATCCTCCCTCCAAACCAACAAATTCATCATCGGCTCGTAATCATCCGGTTTAACCGGCATCCTATCGTATAACAACTCGAAAACGGCCACTGCCTCCCCCTTATCTCTCGACACCAGAATAAAACAGACCGGAAGGTGATCGACAGAAGCATAGAAACCAGTCCGTTCACTTTCCCAAACGATTCCTTTCGAGAAGTTCAACCAATTTCTCACAACCGGAAACTCCTCTTTCTTCCCAGCCTGGAAATGCATATGATCCGGAGCGGAAGCACCACATTTAGGACCATTATAAAACAAGGCATAATCGGATAAATCCGAAACGATGTCCAACATATCCTCATAATAAGGTTTTATCTGTTGTCTCTCATGCCAACGTAAGGGAACCGTCAAATGGTCTTCGAAAATAGGATATGGATTAACTAATATTTCAAATGCATCATTATATGTCACTCCCTTTTGTTCATCCGGTCGATGACAGAAAAAACAAGGACGGGCCAGCAAAAATTCCTTGTCGATCTTAGCTGCCGAAGAACGAATCCGTTCCGGATTAAACTGAAGAACCGTTGTCCTGTAATCATCCTGGAAATAGCGCGTCTGTACATTTGCCAAAGAAGCATAATTCTCCCTTGCCAGTTTCCAATCCTGCTTTTGGTCTATCAACAGGGATTCTATTTCTCGTTCCAAATCATTCATGATCTTTTCTGTTTAAAGCGATCCGCGCCTGCAATTCCCAAGTACGGATACGGTCTTTGTAAGTATTATGTCCGTTCATTTTCACGACGTCAAGCGCCGCATCCGAATTATCTTCCCAACGGCGGCAGAGGTACAGGACATCATAGATGCGCCCGATCTGCCAGGTGCGGGAGATACGCAGCCCCAACGCATAGTCTTCCCCATAGCTGGTATTCGGAAGATTTATTTGCCGGAGCACAGGCGTATAGAAAGCACGGGGAGCACCCAAACCGTTAACGCGCAAGGCATTGTTCCGACCGTTATCAGGCGTCCACTCCCGATGGTCGATGATGCCGGGCGGAATTTCGTTCATCTTGAAATCGGTCATCCGATAAGTTCCGACAACCATCGCACAGTTCTGTTCGTAAAAAGCATTCACGATCTTCTGCAACGTATCAGGACCGCTATATACATCGTCACTATCGAGCTGGACAGCAAATTTACCACAGGCAGGATGATGTACCCCCATATTCCAGCAACCGCCAATCCCCAGATCGAAACGCTCCGGGATCAGGTGTATCACCCTTTTGTCGGCAGTATATTTCTCTATCGCTTCAGAAGTTCCATCCGTCGAATGGTTATCCACGATAATGAGGTTAAAACGGAATGTCGTTTCTTGCATTAAGACAGAGCGGATGGCATCTTCTATCGTACGGATACGATTACGGACCGGAATAATAACGGAAGCCTCCTGCTCAAAATCATCAACATCGAAGGATATCGGTTCAAAGCCCGGAGCAAGGTAACCGCCAACCCGTTTCAAGTAGGCCGTACAAACAGATTCCATCTCGATCTGTACCGCCCGGTTCTTCGGATCGACATAATCGAACAACTTCTCTCCACTCTTGCGAGTATCCGTCTCCACTTCCGAATACAAATATTCATTGACATGAACCAGTTCGGATAGCTCCGATACACGAAGGCGAAGGTCATACAATCCGGCAAAACGGTAATCGGCATCCATTGCCCGAACCGCCTGTTTCAATACTGATGAACGGAAGAACAAAAGAGAACCGAAATCAAAATCATCCCGTAGACTTCCTTTCTGATAGTCTATGACAGGAGCCGGTTTTCTGTTTCCACCTTCTACTTGGTAACGATCCGCATAGAGCATTCCGGCATTTGTATCGTCGGCAATAGCCAACAGACGTTCGAAGGCGAACTGCCCCGGTTCGAAAACCGTATATTTAGTATATAATAATGTATAGGCCGTATCTGCATGTAAAGCGATCGTCCGATAAGTGGCGGTACTGGCAAACGAATCGATCATCAAAATGCTACACCCCTCGACCTCACCGGGAATCTTTTCCGTTGCCAACAAGTAGATATTTTTTATCCGGTCATACAATCTCAACGCTCTTACGGTTTGCCCGGCTTGAGGTAAAGAGAGGAACGGAATAAAACAATTTATCATTTTCATAATGTAATTAGTTGATAGCGGAACAAAAATAAGGATAAAATATGAACTTTTGCCGGAAGAGAAAAGTATCTTTGTAAGTATATCAAAAATAAAACAAATGAAACACCAGATAATACTACTTGGAAAAGACATAACTTCGGTCTATCACGGCATCAAAGAGTTCGGGGCAGATCATATTCACCTGCTCTACACGGATGCCACCGATCATATCGAAACACCCATGTACCCGCTGTTGCCTACGAGTATCCGATGCAACCGCTACAAAACTGAACCTTACAATGGGAACAACGTGATCGAAGTTTGCCGCCAGATTCACCAAAAGTATCAGGGGGAGTTTACCTATAACCTTTCCGAAAGAACGAAGGTCATGGCATTCGCCGCTTTCACCGTTGCCAAAGAATCAGGAGCCGATGCTTTCTATCTGACACAACACGGCGAAGTCGTCCATCTCAGTCACTTTGAGAACCTTCCGCTACAAACGACACTCAATAATGATGAAATTCTCCGCTTGAGCGGAAATACCCTCACTACTTATCACGATGCAAAGGGACTAAGCGACGGAGATGTCAAAGCCTCCATGCGTATCAAACAATTCATCGAACAGTATCCGCAGGAACACGCCCGCATCCAAAAGTTCTTTAGTATATTCTGCAAGCGCCAACTCAACCGTTTGCCAGCCTCCAAAATCTTTGCCAACAATCTGCGGTTCAAGCAAAGGAACGGTTCTATCCTGATCACTTTAAAAGAATATGTCTTACTCCGCCTTCATCAAAGCAATGCGATCCAGCTCTATTTTGAAGGACGTTGGTGGGAAACGCTGGTTGCCAACCAGGTCCGTAACTGGAGCATGCAGCAGGAGAACTCGCCTGAAGTATGGCGTAGTGTCATTTTCCAGACAAACGAAAAAGACACACATCCGAAAAACGAGGTCGACGTATTATTGAACAACCAACAGAAACTGGTCTTTATCGAATGCAAGTCCGGCAATGTCACACAAAACGATATTTATAAAATTGACGCGGTACGGGAAACATACGGCGGCGACATATCACAAGCCGTACTCGCCAGTTACTATCCAGTGGAAAAAAGTTTGCAGGGCAAATGCAAAGACTTGCAGATACATCTCTTCGCCCCGAACTTCCTTACCGAACGAAGTAACTATTTAAACAAAATGCCAGCCTGGTTAGACAAGCTGGCAGATGATCTTCAATTATAAACAACACAAGAGGTCTTATTTTCCGGATTCGAAGATAAGGCCTTTCGTTTGTTTTCTTTCGAGAGACGACGGGGTGAGCAAAATACGACCTTTACTTTCCGCACGCGCCGATAGGCTTTTCAATCCGCTTATCTGCGAAAGCGCCTCGCTTAGCAACATCTCGCTCGTATCTCCAAAGGGCAACAAATCATTTCCTATAACCAGTTCCTCAATCTTTACATCCGGTTCAAAACCGTTTGCATAGTCAGCCTCGTGATTGGCATTATAAATGCGTAATGTAATCGGATGTAACAGCCAATCATATTCTTCCCTGGTTCCGAAAGTGTTGCTACCAACCCGTTTGCCAATCGTTTTTTCACCTATGACCGTGATATGATTACGGGTAAGATAAGGGATCAGACAGTTGATCACGGCTTCCGAAGCAGATGCGGTCACACTTCCCGTCAGCACGTAAATGCGTCTCAAATCCAGGTTGGCATTCCCCATTTCAGCATTCTTTTTCAACAACAAGGCTTCATCATTCTTTGATTGCTTTTCATTATACTCCATGATGCAGAAAGTCTTGCCCAAAGCATCGGCCGGAGCCAGAAGAGAGGTCATCAACTGCGCGCAAGTGACCAGCCCTCCCTGGTTATATCGCAAATCCAATACAAATTCACTCACATTTTCAGCTTTAAACTCCGCAAAGACTTGCTTCATCTGGTCATCATAGATTGTACTTTCATCGTCCGGACCGGAAGAAAAACTGTTGTAAACCAAATAACCGACCTTCTTGCCCCCCACCGTATAAACAGAATCTTTCAGAAAAGGTGTGTCTTCCACTGCCCGGGAAGGGGCAACCGAAATAGTTTTTTTCTTATTAAAAGTGACCTCATTACCTTTCCTTACCGCATCTGCCAATAAAAAAGTAGTTTCACTTCCGCTATAAAAAGCAGACAAGTTCGTCACGTTCGGAGTATCACTACCGACGGCGATAATCCAGTCACCCCGTTCCAGTCCGGCCTCAGCAGCAGGAGAACCGGGCAAGACATATAAAACCCAGGCATAATAAAGGTTACCGTTTTTATATGATGCAAACTCAAAACCATACGAGTCGGCTGCCATAACAGACTTCGTCTCTTCTTCCTTTTTCTCTATCCGGGAAAAAGTGAGCCATCCGTCTCCGTATTTTACACCATCCTGATCAGACAACAATGAATCGAAGAACTTGTCTGGAGATAACGAGAAGTTCAAGTTTCCTTTGTCAGGCACATCCTCGTTCCATAAATAGTAATCCGTCATGACCTTATAGATCCAATCATTCGTACCCTCGTTGGAGAGATCCGGAACCTTATCATCCGTCGTACAAGACGGTACAAGCAAAAGGACAACCAGCAATTCCATGAGGACGGCAAACGTCGTTTTCTCTAAAACAAATTTCAGTTTCATTGTCATATCTGTATTATATTGAAAAAATAACCGCGTAATTTCCAAACGGAAACTACGCGGCTTTTATTGGAAAAACTTACGTTTTTATTATTCACCTAACAGTATTTCCAGGATCTGAACAGCAGCTTTCGCCACAGAAGTACCCGGACCGAAAATGGCAGCAACGCCTGCTTTATACAAGAAATCATAATCCTGTGCAGGGATAACGCCACCAGCGATTACGATGATATCTTCGCGTCCTAATTTCTTCAGTTCTTCAATAACCTGCGGAACCAAAGTCTTGTGTCCGGCAGCCAAAGAAGAAACACCCATTACGTGAACGTCGTTTTCCACAGCCTGGCGGGCAGCTTCGGCCGGAGTCTGGAACAACGGTCCCATATCCACGTCGAAACCGCAGTCGGCATAACCTGTGGCAACAACTTTTGCACCACGGTCGTGACCGTCCTGACCCATCTTAGCGATCATGATACGCGGCTGACGACCTTCTTTCTTAGCAAACTCGGCAGTCAGCTCACAAGCCTTCTGGAAGTCTGCATCTTTCTTAGTTTCTGATGAATACACGCCTGATATAGTTCTGATGATTGCTTTATAACGACCTACTACAACTTCGCAAGCATCGGAGATTTCTCCCAGTGATGCACGCAAGCCGGCTGCTTTGACAGCCAATTCCAGCAAGTTGCCTTTCTTCGTACGAACACACTCCGTAATGTCAGCCAAAGCTTTCTGTACGGCTTCTTCATCACGGTTGGCACGCAATTCTTTCAACAGTTCGATCTGTTCGTTACGAACGGCAGTATTATCGATTTCAAGGATATCGATCGGATCTTCTTTCGGCAGACGATATTTGTTCACCCCTACGATTGTCTGAATACCAGAGTCGATACGAGCCTGGGTACGGGCAGCAGCCTCTTCGATGCGCATCTTAGGCAGACCGGTTTCGATAGCTTTCGCCATACCACCCATACTTTCGATTTCCTGGATCAAGGCCCAACCTTTATGAACCAGTTCGTTTGTCAGAGATTCCACATAATAAGAACCTGCCCACGGGTCGATTTCCTTACAGATCTTTGTTTCTTCCTGGATATAAATCTGGGTATTACGAGCGATACGTGCAGAGAAGTCTGTCGGCAATGCGATAGCTTCGTCCAATGCATTGGTATGCAAAGACTGTGTGTGGCCCAAAGCGGCAGCCATAGCCTCGATACATGTACGGCCAACGTTGTTGAACGGGTCCTGCTCGGTGAGCGACCAACCGGAAGTCTGGCAGTGAGTACGCAGAGCCAGAGATTTGGGGTTCTTGGGGTTGAACTGCTTCACAATCTTGGCCCACAGCATACGTGCGGCACGCATCTTGGCGATTTCCATGAAGTGTTCATGCCTATGGCCCAGAAGAACGACAGACGGGGAGCGAAAGCATCGATGTCCATGCCTGCGTTCACACCGGCACGCAGATATTCCAGACCGTCGGCGAGAGTATAGGCCAGCTCGATGTCGGCTGTCGCGCCGGCTTCCTGCATGTGGTAGCCGGAGATGGAGATGGAGTTGAACTTCGGCATGTTCTGCGAGGTGTACTCGAAGATGTCGGCGATGATGCGCATCGAGAATTCCGGCGGATAGATATAGGTGTTGCGCACCATGAACTCCTTGAGGATGTCGTTCTGGATGGTACCGGCCATCTCTTCGAGCTTGGCACCCTGTTCCAGACCGGCGTTGATGTAGAAGGCGAGCACGGGAAGCACAGCGCCGTTCATGGTCATGGAGACGGACATCTTGTTCAAAGGAATACCGTCGAAGAGCACTTTCATGTCTTCCAGCGAGCAGATAGACACACCGGCTTTGCCGACGTCGCCTACCACACGTTCATTGTCAGCGTCATAACCACGGTGTGTCGGAAGGTCGAAAGCCACAGACAAACCTTTCTGGCCGGAAGCCAGGTTACGACGGTAGAATGCGTTGGACTCTTCAGCAGTAGAGAAACCTGCATACTGGCGGATCGTCCAAGGACGCATAGCATACATGCCACTATACGGACCACGCAGATAAGGAGGTAGACCGGAAGCATAGTTCAAATGTTCCATTCCTTCCAGGTCTTCTTTAGTATATACGGGTTTCACCTCGATGTGCTCGGGTGTTTTCCAATTGGCTTCGATGCCATTGGCTTTAGCCCATTCGGCAGCGTTAGTAGCTGCAAAACCGGCATTCTTTATATCTATGTTTTTAAAATTTGGTCTCATAATTATTTCTACTTAAGCGATTCCTAATTTTACGTTGAAAGCTTTCAATGTTTCAAGCACGTTGCTCTTTACATTTACATATTGGTCGATGCCTACTGCTTTCAGATCCTCCATGCAAGCAGGCATACCGGCTACAACAAATTCTGCTCTTCCGGCCAAAGCCTTGTAAGCAGCAGGAGCCAATTCTGCATATTCATCATCGCTTGAGCAAAGAACCACGATCTCAGCACCAGCCTCAACAGCAGCATCCACACCAGCTTCAACCGTATCGAAGCCTAAGTTATCAATTACCTTATACCCTGCACAAGCAAAGAAGTTGCTTGAGAACTGAGAACGAGCCAGGCGCATAGCCAGGTTACCGATCGTCAGCATGAATACTTTCGGAGTCTTGCCGCTCTTTTCCGTTGCCAGACGCAAAGCTTCAAATTCCGAAGCACCACGTGAGAAGTCAAGAGCCGTGATAGTCGCTTCACCGCAATTGTGACCGCCGCCACAGCAGCAACCGGCAGCTTCGTTCTGTATCTTTTCGGCAGCCACTTCGTTGAAGTTCGGGAACTGGTTGGTTCCTAACAGGATTTCACGACGGGTAGCAACTGCTTTCTTACGGGCTTCGTTGGATGTATTAACAGCTTTCTGGATTTCGCCAGAAGCAACTTCCGCACCAAAACCACCCTTATCTTCCACTTCCAAGAATAATTTCCAGGCTACATCAGCCAGGGAGTTCGTCAGAACCTCTACATAATAAGAACCAGCAGAAGGATCGACAACCTTATCCAAATGACATTCCTCCTTCAACAACAATTGCTGGTTACGGGCAATGCGTTCGGAAAAGTCGTCCGGAGTCTGATAAGCCTTGTCGAACGGGCGAACAGTGATCGAATCGACACCGGCAAGAGCAGCAGACATAGCTTCCGTCTGTGAACGCAACAAATTTACGTGAGCATCATAAACTGTCATGTTCCATTCCGAAGTCTGTGCATGAACATGCATCTTGCAAGCACACTGACAAGCAGGATTGTAGGCGGCAACGATTTCAGCCCACAACCAACGAGCAGCACGGAACTTGGCGATTTCCATAAAGTAGTTGGAACTGATACCGAAATTGAATTTAATCTTCTTGGCTACTTCCGCAGCATCCTGGCCGGCTTCGGTCAGCTTAGCCAGCAGTTCATTACCCCAAGCCAATGCATATCCCAACTCCTGAGAGATATAGGCACCCGCATTGTTGAAGTAGAAGGCATTTACAGCCAATACTTTGTAACCCGGCAGAGCGGCACCCGCTTTGAGCACAGCAACAGCAGCTTCCACCCAGTTTTCATTTTCCTGACCTTTTACCAGAGGTTTCTTGAACGGATCGTAGTTTACAGAACCTTTGCATTTTTCCAGGTCTGCACCTTTTTCCTTGAAGTAGTCGGCAAGAACACCGATCAGCATTTCAGCCTTGCAGTTGCAAGTGTTGAAATTCAGTTCCACACACTCAGGACAAATACCGTCAAGTAAGGTTGCAATGTTTTCAGCGTTTACGTCGCTTCCTTTAATGATGAAGCCAAGAGACGTCACACCCTTATTCAGGATGTCAAGGGCTTTTTCATTAGCACCTTTGGAACAGGTGACTTCGATGTTCTGGCGCACCTTCCAATCGTTGTCCTTCTTTGTCCCGCGAACATAAGGGAATTCACCGGGAAGAGACTCGGTCGTTTTCAAACCTTCGATGTCTTCTGCACGATAGAAAGGATTCACATTAAATCCTTCGCCTGTCTTCCAAACAAGCTTTTTCTCAAACGGAACCCCTTTCAGGTCGGCCGTAATCTTCGCCATCCACTCTTCAGTAGACACAGGTGCGAATTCTGAGAAAAGTTTTTCTTTTAATTCTGCCATAATATTAGTTGTTTTAATACTGGTATTAGTAATTGTTCAATAGTATATTGTTCAATAACAGAAGGCAAAGGTAGAATAAATAAACTTGAACACAAATGAAACACAAACGAATTTGATGCCTCTTTTAACGCCTTTTAGTGGAGACACAAAGAATTCGATGCCCAAATGACAAGGGATAATCATTTTCTTCAAAAAAAATTTCTCCAAATAATACACCGGAATAAAATATTTACTAATTTCGCAACGTCAAATAAAGACTATACGGTGCATTCGTCTAGTGGTCTAGGACGCCGCCCTCTCACGGCGGAAACTCGGGTTCGAACCCCGGACGCACTACAAAAAGCTCGCAGTTTACTTGCGGGCTTTTTTTATCTCGCCCTGATTCAATCACATTATTGCATCTATCAACGAAAGCAATTCGTTGATTATAGCGAAAACAATAATTGTCAGTTTTGAGCCGATTTTCAATTTTTATTTCCATTACGAAGTTCTTCAGCAATATCCTGATGCTGTCGCGCCAGCTCTTCCTCCCCTATATGAAGAAATGCTTCGGCAAGATATTCATGGGCTGCAGCATGCTTCGGCTTTAAGTCGACAGCTTTCATAAAGTCAGAAACGGCCTCGTCATAATATTTCAGTTGAAGATAAGATTTCCCACGATTATAACGCGCTTTAAATGATTTCGGGTTCAGCCGCACAGCTTCGTTCAGACAAGTAACCGCCTGGAAGCCGTCACCCAAATCGAGAAGAGTCACTCCTTTACGCACCCAAGCATCCACAAACTCAGGATAAAGCTTGAGCGCCTTGTCGAAAGAGCGGATAGCCGCATTCGGATCGTGGGCTTTCGTGATACATTCATTCCCCATCAAATAGTATTCGTGGGCATATTCTTTCTGAATCTCCCGCTGGGCGTGTATCTCCTCCCTGAGTTTTTTGATCTGTTCCCGCCCGGTGTTCATAGCCTGCAATTTCATACGGAGCAACCGTTGTACTTCCGGCTTTTCCAACTCATTCCGCTTACTGACGGCAGCCACGAAGGCCTCGACTGTCTCTTTCACATTGCCGGATTTAAAACTATGGGCGGCACGTGCATACAACAATTCCGCCTCACTTTCACGCAAACTTTTTTCAATCAGCTGCCGGTCATTAAACATCTGGCTGAACTGGACAATTTCTTTCCGCACAAAAATGTCATGCGGAGAAATCCTACTTTTCAGCACCAGACCTTCCAGAGACGTACAACGGCTTAATGCGACATATGTCTGGCCGCCTGCAAACACACCGCCTGTCAAATCTACCACAACACGGCTGAACGTTAACCCCTGGCTCTTATGCACGGTGATCGCCCAGGCAAGACGAATCGGCAACTGCTCGAAAGTACCGACAATTTCCTCTTCGACCTTTTTCTCCTTTTCGTTGTACTTATATTTATAGTTGCGCCAGGAAGTCGGTTCGACCAGATATTCCCTCCCATCCTCCAACAGGACGTAGACATTTCCATTCTCGTCGATCCCCGACACCATACCGATCGTACCATTGACCCAACGGCGTTCATAATCATTATCGATAAAGATAACCTGGGCCTGCTCCTTGATAGACAGATTCAATTGTGTCGGCAGAGACGATTCGGGAAAATCACCTTCGATCTTGCCGTGAAAGACAAACTCTTCACCAGGCAATTCCTTCAACTTCCGTTCATTGATAAAATCCACCTGATCCCGCCGGGTGGCAAGCGTGACGTACATATCTTCGTTCCGAGGAGTAAAATCAGGGAAATAGCGAGCATTCAATGTATCCAACTCCTGCTTCCGAGCCACATTGCTACGAATACGGTCCAAGATATTGATAAACACCGGATCCGCCTGCCGGTACACCTTCTGCAATTCTATCGGGACCAGATGTATATCCTTGAAGACACGAGCCGAAAAAAAGAACGGATTGACATAGAAGAGACTCAATATTTCCTTCTGGTCGGAAGGGACCACCGGTTCCAATTGGAAAACATCACCGACAAACAGCAATTGCTTACCTCCGAACGGCAAACGCATATTACCGGAAAAGACACGTAAGATCCGGTCGACACAATCGATGATATCCGCACGTACCATCGAAATCTCATCAATAATAATCAATTCCACTTCCGAAATCAACTTCCGATGTTCTTTCCTGTATTTGAAGAACTCAAAAATACGTCCGTTCTTCAGACTCAAGTCAGGATCATCGGGTAACATCGGGCGAAAGGGTAATTTAAAAAAAGAATGAAGCGTCACCCCTTCCGCATTAATCGCCGCTATACCTGTCGGTGCTAATACAACATATTTCTTTTTCGTATGTGCGCAGATGTATTTCAAGAACGTGGATTTACCCGTCCCGGCCTTCCCTGTCAGGAAGACGGACTGGCGTGTATGAGTGATCAGTTGCAGGGCATCCTGAAACTCCTTATTATCTGTATCTAACTGAAATTCCAATCGTGTAATTTTTGAATAGACAAAGCTATAGAATATTTTATATATCTACTTATAAAAAGTTCATAATTTATTTGCAGAAGTCTGGAACTTTGCTTTACTTTGTAATATCAAAATAATATCAAATAAAAATCATTATGAAAGCTTATACGACGTATTCGGAACTTGGATATCCGCACAGAGGGTGTGTCGAATTGATATTACCGGACGTAGATGACACGGAGCACGCAGACTGACGCAGATTTATTTTATTGGGAATAAACTGATTAATCTGCGCTCGTCTGAGTCGTCTGCGTCCCATAAATACCGATATTTGCACCCCCTTTATATCAGTAATTCAATACAGTAATACTAAAATATGGCCAAAAAGGAAAATGGAAATGCAACCAAGAGTTTCATATTGCGTGTGGACGCAGAAATGATGGAAGCAATCGAAGCTTGGGCTGTCGATGAATTTCGAAGCACAAACGGCCAGATACAATACATTTTGGATCAAGCCTTACGCAAGGCTGGACGGATCAAAAAGAAAAGAAAACCAAAATCTGAAGAGAAAGATAAAGAGTAGAAAACAATAATAACGAAAACCTGTCCGGACGTTTTTTAATATCCTTCGGTAGAAAACGACTTTTCATCCGAAGGATATTTCTTTTTTTTAATAGAGTATAAATCAACGGCTGATAAACAACCACGCATCCTTATATTTCGGATTGGAACGGAGAATCCGCATATAAGATTCCGCAGCTTCGCGATTATCGAACTTATCCGCATAAATACGATACTTCCCGTCGCGAACAACCTTGCTGACATGCTTGCATTCGTTACGATCTACACCGACAATAAATTCGTCCGCCTGCGATTCTGAAGGAAAACTGGCTATTACGATATGATACTTTTTTTTAGGCTGGGCAACCACAGACTTGGACCGGGGCGCTTTTTTTTCCGAAACCGGAGCCGGCTCAACTTTTTTCACTTCACGTGCCATCATCTCTTCCGATGGCTCCTGCTTCATATTTGTTTCTGCCGCAATACTACCGGGCAAAACCACTTCAGAAAAAACCGACTTTTGCACGACCATCCCGGTCGGAACAAAACTGGCTGTATAAGCCTCTTGGTTGACATCTTTAACCGGAGTGGAAACCAGCAGGAACAATGCCACTGCAGCAACCGAAGCCGCCGCCGTACGGAGAAGCTTGCGACTAATCGGAATATAAAGAGTATCTTTCCTTGCTTTTTTGGATGTAAGAAGAGCCACTTCTTCCCGCTCCACCTCTATCGGTGCGAGAACCGGGAAATGGAAAACGGGCAAGCCATACGAACCGACACTGAACAGATCGGTTTCACCTGGATGGAAAATCATCTGCCCCTCTTCTCCTATGCTGAACGAGCCTAACACTCCTAATGACAACTTTCCATATTGTTGCAGGGTGCTCTTTATATCCTCCACATCTTCTTCCAGCATCAGCCCGGCCTGACAATAGCTCACCGCATACATCTGCATATACGATTCAGGCAAAAGTCCATCATTATGTTGCAGCGTCATATTGAAGCCGATCTCTTTTCTCAAAGGACGAAACGTATGTTCCTCCATATTCTGCACAGCCGGAACAGCCTGCAGAACAAAACCTCCGAACTTCGGTACAATCACACAATCATGCACCAAAAGCAAACGTTCAATATGTGTTACAATTCTAAGCATACAACAAAGGTAAATCTTTTGTCCGGATTGACAAAAAAATTTATAGGATTACAATTAATGAAATCACTATCTTTGTCTTTCAAAGTATCAATTAATCAACAAAAAAATATCATGCTGGCATATACATATATTCAAAAGGGTAAATTCGGTTTAAGGGAAAAACCGAAACCTAAAATTACGGATGCCGGAGATGCGATCGTACGTGTGACCCTCGGTAGCATCTGCACCAGTGACCTGCACATCAAGCATGGAAGTATACCGCGTGCAGTACCCGGAATAACAGTCGGCCATGAAATGGTTGGTATCGTCGAAGAAGTGGGAACAAACGTCACATCAGTCAAACCCGGAGACAGAGTAAGCGTGAATGTCGAGACGTTCTGCGGAAAGTGCTTCTTTTGTCATCGCGGATATGTCAATAATTGCACCGATCCCAACGGTGGTTGGGCGTTAGGTTGCCGTATCGACGGAGGGCAGGCGGAATATGTCAGAGTCCCCTATGCCGATCAAGGCCTGAACCGTATTCCCGATACGGTCAATGACGAGCAGGCGCTGTTTGTCGGAGACGTACTTGCCACAGGCTTTTGGGCCACCCGCATCTCGGAAATCACGGAGGAAGATACTGTCCTCATCATCGGTGCAGGGCCTACCGGAATTTGTACATTACTCTGCTCGATGCTAAAGAATCCGAAGCATATCATTGTCTGTGAGAAGTCTCCAGAAAGGAGTCGGTTTATCCGCGAACATTATCCTGATATATTGATCACGACTCCTGACAACTGTAAGGAATTTGTACTCGAAAACAGTGACCACGGCGGAGCAGATGTTGTTCTGGAAGTAGCAGGAACCGAAGACAGTTTCCGGATGGCGTGGGAGTGCGCTCGTCCAAATGCAATAGTCACGATCGTGGCTCTCTACGACAAGCCTTTGATTTTCCCTTTACCGGATATGTACGGAAAGAACTTGATTTTCAAAACTGGTGGAGTAGACGGTTGTGATTGTGCAGAGATTCTTCGGCTGATCGAAGAAGGCAAGATAGACACCACTCCCCTTATCACCCACCGCTTTGCACTGAACGAGATCGAAGAAGCCTATCGCGTTTTTGAAAACAAACTGGATGGTGTCATCAAAATTGCTATTTATTAAAATCTTTCTTATCGAAAATATTCAATTAGATCATGGCAGACAATTATCTGGAAAAGAAATACGAAGAATACAAATCCCGCAAGGAGGGACACGCTTCCCGCCCATACAACAGCAGGAAAGCAGCCCCCCACCACAAAACCAGGAGAGTCTTTGTGACAGGAGGGGCGGAAGGTATAGGCAAAGCGATTGTAAAAACGTTCCGTTCCGCCGGACACCGCGTGGCGTTCTGCGACGTGGGCGAGGCGGCAGGTAAAGAGACGGCGTTGCAAACCGGAACCTCTTTTTTTCATGTCGATGTAAGCGACCGGGAAGCACTGGAAAACTGTATGCAGCAGATCTTCGAGGAATGGGGCGATATCGATATCGTGATCAACAATGCGGGAATCAGTTGTTTCTCCCCGATCACAGAGACCTGTGTTGAAGACTTCGACCGGATATTGTCCATCAACCTACGTCCGGTTTTCATCACTTCACGCAGATTGGCCATCCACCGTCAGTCACAGGAATCACCCAATCCGTTCGGTCGGATCGTCAATATCTGCTCTACCCGCTACCTGATGAGCGAACCTGGCAGCGAAGGTTATGCGGCATCCAAAGGCGGCATCTATTCACTGACGCACGCTCTTGCACTCTCGCTTGCCGAGTGGCATATCACAGTCAATTCGATCTCACCGGGCTGGATCGAGACGCGCGACTACGAACAACTCCGTCCGGAAGACCACACCCAACATCCATCGGGGCGAGTAGGCCGCCCGGAAGACATCGCCCGTATGTGCCTGTTCATCTGCCAAGAGGAAAACGACTTTATGAACGGCGAGAATGTAACGATCGACGGAGGGATGACGAGGAAAATGATTTATCTCGAATGAAAATAGTTCTACCATCAGCATAACACAACCGTTACATAGGCATGAAACAACTGTTACCATAGCATGAAACTGTCGTTCCCTCGGCAGGAAACGGTTGTGCCATGCTAAGGAAACGGTTGTGCCAACGGCATGGAAAAATCGTGGCACAACTATAAAAGATCATCGAAGCCGGCTTCCTTCTCCACTTCCATATACACCCCGGAGACAGGATGTGTAAATCCCAAATATTCGGCATGCAGATACAGGCGGTCTGCTTTCTTGCCATACAACTCATCCCCTACTATCGGAGCATTCAAACCAAGCGGATGAGCCGAATGGACACGCAATTGATGGGTACGCCCGGTTTTCGGAACAAAAGAGACGACCGTAGGGGTGGTTCGCAAACCGCCTTTACATCCGCCATATCGCAACACACGATAATCAGTCACAGCAGGTTTCCCATGAACCACATCGACCACCTGCCTCGGCCGATCTTCCGGGTCCGGGCGGAGGGGGAGTTCGAGATGTCCTTCTTTTTCCTCCACAATACCATCCAACCAGGCGACATACCGTTTGCACACCGTCCGGTTTTTAAACTGTGCCTGCAAGCTCTGGTGCACTTCCTTTGTCTTGGCAACGAGCATCAGACCGGATGTTGCCATATCTAAGCGATGCACGACCATCGGTCCGGTCGCTCCGGGATACATCCGTCTCACTCGCTGATAAACAGAGTCGACATCCGACTTTCCGGGAACCGACAACATTCCGGCCGGTTTGTTTACCACCAACAACGATTCGTCTTCATACACGATTTCCAATTCCGCATCCCGGTGCACATCCGTCTCCAACGGGTTTTCCTCGACGTCGAGGCCTTGCAACATATACTTCAGGATAGGTCCGCATTTTCCTTTGCAGGCCGGATAATAATATCCATGACGGCGGATCTCGTTTTTCGGAGAATCTCCCCACCAGAATTCAGCCATAGCAAGAGGTTGCCAGCCATTCCGGTAAGCATATTGCAGCAACTTGGGAGCCGCACACTCGCCCGCACCTGCCGGCGGCGTCTTCTGAACGGTATCCCTAAACAGGTCGCACAAATCCTGTTCCTCACCAAGAGCGTTCAGCATGCGAAATTGCTTGAAAAGCCATTGCTGGAGGGCGGCCGATCGGGTCTTGCGTTCCGTCCTGAGACGCTCGATCTCCATATCGTACACCTCTATTTCTGCTTGTAAGGAGGCAAGGCGGTTCTTCCAATATTGTTTCTGCCGTTTTAGTTCTGCTTTCTGGAACTGGCTTTCGCGGATCAACCATTCCGGATCGCCTAATGTGGCGGTCGAACGCTGCCGGTCACGTTCTGCCTTAGCCGCTTTCATCCGGCAGCGCATCTCGTCCAAGACCTGTCCGGCAAAGCTTGTCTCGTCAGCCAACCGCCGCTTACAATCCTTATATCGCGCATCTTCCTGCAATTCCTCGATCCGCCGGTTGATACCCGATATCTGCTCCTCTTCGATCCTGAAAAAGCCGTCCGGCTCCTGCACGTCATAGACCGGAGGCACGAAATAGGCCTGCCGGTTCTTCCCAGCCAGGATACCGGAAAAGGCTGCCAGATAGCCGATGATCCCCTCGCCTGTGCGAACGATCAAAACACCGAACATCTTTCCTTTCCGCAATTCCTCCTGCCATTCTCCTTTTGCCTCCAAATAACGCCCGACCTCTCCTGCTGCCGCCACACAAAGAGGATGCGGGGTATAATGGAACGGATAGGTGAACTTTTCCGGTAGAGAGAGGAGGGAAATCGAATCTGCAAAATAGTGAAGTTTGTCCATACTTTTTCCGAATCAAAACGTTTTATCCGGCAAAAGTAAAGGATTTTTTTGGACAGCTCCGTTTTATCCAGTAGATTTGTAACCATCAATTTTAGACCAATTAATAATTCGTATTTTAACAAACCATGAACAGACTCGTCATCGCCTTATTAGGATCGGTTCTGTTTTCCGGAGCAAGTATGGCCCAGAAGCAGACCTATTTCACCAATCCCGTTATTCGCGGGGATGTCGCCGACCCGTCCATCATACGGATCGACGATACTTATTATGCAACAGGCACTTCCTCCGAATGGGCTCCCTACTATCCGGTGTTCACTTCCAAAGACCTGGTCAACTGGAAACAGACCGGACACGTATTCGAGCAACAGCCGGAATGGACCAAGTCGTCGTTCTGGGCTCCGGAGTGGTATTATCATAACGGCAAGGTGTATGTATACTATACTGCGCGGAAGAAGTCGAACAATACTTCCTACATCGGGGTAGCCACATCCGACTCTCCGACAGATAAATTCAAAGATCATGGACCGATTGTCGAATTCGGGACGGAAGCGATCGATGCCTTTATCCTCGAAGACAAGGGTGATTTATACATCAGTTGGAAAGCCTATGGGCTGGACAACCGGCCGATCGAACTTCTCGCCGGCAAGTTGACTCCGGACGGGTTGAAATTGACAGGCAAGCCGTTCAGCCTGCTTCGCGACGACGAACGCAGAGGGATGGAAGGACAGCACTGGTTCAAAAAGAACGGTTACTATTATCTGATCTATGCGATTAATGGTTGTTGCGGTCCCAATAGCGACTATGCCGTAGCTGTCGCCCGCTCGAAGAAGCTCGAAGGGCCTTATGAAAAGTATGAAGGAAATCCGATCCTGCACGGGAGCGACGAGATACAATCTATCGGTCATGGCACACTGACGACGACGCCTGACGGACGTATGTTTTATCTATGTCACGCCTATTCGGAAGGCAGCGATTTCTTTTTAGGGCGTCAGCCTCATCTCCAGGAATTACGTATCGGAGAAGACAACTGGCCTTATTTCGTCACCGGCGAATATGCCCGCCTGACCGGGCCGATGCCTTTTGCCGATTGTGTGCAAGAACCGGTAACCAGTTTCTTCGACAATTTTACCGAATCGGACCTGCGCCCGGAATGGAGTTGGAATTATCCGTACTCGAATGTCCAAACTAAAATCGAAGCGGGCAGACTGTGGCTGAGTGGCTCTCCCAAGCCGGAATGCAAGACAGGAGAGGCGCTTTGTCTTCGTCCTGCATCTTCGGACTACACATTGGATGCCGGCATCACGAACCAAAACGACAGTTGGAAAGGGATCACGCTTTACGGGGATAATAACTATTATCTCGCGTACGGTTGTGCCGGTAACCGACTGCAAATAAAGTTGGTCCGCGAAGGGAAGGAACAACAATTGGCCGATCTGCCACTGCCCTGTATGGCATTGCACCTGCGTATGCAAGTGAAAGAAGGGCTCCCCTATCAATTCGCTTGGAGCAAAGACGGCAAGCAATGGAATCCGGTCAACCACGGACTATCGGAAGAAGCCATGCGTTCCCTTATCCGCTGGGACCGAGTGGCACGTCCGGGACTTTACCATGAAGGGGACGAAAAGGAACCTGCCGTATTTGAATATTGTTCTTTATCTTATCAGTAAGAATTAGAAACCGGCATCTGCCAGGTTCCCCAGAAGATCTTCATAGGGGGCGACGGACGACTTGCGCAACAGGACTCCGTCCTCCCCATGCATATTTCCACAGATTCATCCAGTTCGCCCCGCTGGTATTTAAACTTGGAAGATAAAGTTGATATGCCTAAATTTGCAAAAAAGAACAGAGTGAATATGTCATCAACCCGTATCCGACAAGAACAGGAGATCGTCGAACACATGATCCGTCTCTATTGTCGTCAGAAAGAAGGGTATACGGAATTATGCCCGGATTGCAAAGAGCTTTTGCAATATGCTCATGCGCGATTGTCTCGTTGTCCTTTCGGAGAGAAGAAAACGACATGCCGGTTATGTCCCGTTCATTGCTACCAACCGGATATGCGCAAAAAGATGCAAGAGGTGATGCGTTTTGCCGGCCCCAGAATGATACTATATCATCCGGTAGCAGCTATCCGGCATCTGCTCCAAGAGTTTTTCCATAAGTAGGAATCCATTGTTATTAGAAATCCATGCAACAGAAAATAGATTGGTCTGCAATTAGTCTCAATGAGTCAGAAAAGCTAAAAGACGAATTGGTAGAAGTGTGGGAGGCCTCCGTCCGCAGTACACATCATTTCCTGGCCGAAAAGGATATCCAGTTCTTCAAACCGTTAGTCCGGAACAAATATATTCCGGTTGTCGAATTATACACCGTCCGGAATGAGCAAAACCGGATAGCCGCATTTATGGGGCTGAGTGACGAATTAATCGAAATGCTTTTCGTCCATCCGGAAGAACAAGGAAAAGGGTACGGCAAGCAGTTAATCGAATTTGCCATTCACAACAGACGGATCTTCAAAGTAGACGTCAACGAACAAAACGAGAAGGCTACATCTTTCTACTTAAACAGAGGATTTGATATTGCAGGAAGAGATGAAACTGATCCAAGCGGCAACCCGTTCCCAATCTTGCATCTTTCACTCAATGAAATAACCGTACAGGTTTCGGATGGCTCCCTTGAAATCCGAAACATCCTCCACCATAAAAAACGTTTCCTTGATCTCCTGTTGTTGGCCGATGAACAGGAATCGATGATAGACCTCTATCTCGAACGGGGAGAAATGTTTGCTTTGTACGACCGGAATATATTAAAAGCTATTTGTGTTGTCACAGATGAAGGTGACAGAACCATCGAACTCAAAAATATCGCAACCGTCCCAGAACATCAGAAACAGGGATATGGCAAAAGATTGATCCGGTTTATTTCCGAACATTATGCGGGAAAATACGATACCCTGCTTGTCGGCACAGGCGAAAGTCCGCTAACCGTCCCTTTCTACGAACATAACGGATTCAGATACTCGCACCGTATCAAGAATTTCTTTACCGACAATTATAATCATCCGATGTACGAAGATGGCAAGCAATTAGTAGATATGGTCTACTTACGAAAAGAACTTTCCAAGTCCAAGTAACAAAGTTAATTCGGAATATAGACAAATATATATAATGAAAAAGGCCAGCAGTCGGAACTGCCAGCCTTTCTGTGGAGATGGAGAGATTCGAACTCTCGTCCAAACGAGGAACTAATCTGCTTTCTACATGTTTATCTTCGCCTTCGATTGTCGGGTACAAGCAAGACCGAAGCCACCCACTTGAACCTTATCCTCTAAAGTTTCGCTTGAAGTCCGAGGCTTACTTCAAACTATCTCCGATATTGCTGCACCACCTGATCGGAACGCTTCGGAGCCACAGCATCCGGGTGATGTCACGTCCCCGCAACTTTTGCAGGGATTAAGCTTGAATCTACTGTACTTCGATTAAGCAGCGAGAGCGTAATTATTTTCGCCAGTTAATTGTTCGTTGTCTGAGATTTAAGTGCAAGCCAACCACGCACTACATGCTTACAAACCACTTCTACCCGCTGTCAAAACCGGTCATCCCCATGATTTGTGAGTACAAAGATACGAAAAAACGGAGATCTTTGTACTCCATTTAGTTTTTTTATTCTATCACACCAATCTCACGGAACCAGTCTTCAGCCCTGTCAGGCCATTCATTTACGGCTGCACCCGTATCTCTTAAGCCGTAGCCATGACCACCCTTGCTGTATAAATGCATCCATGCAGGCACACCTGCTTCTTTCAATGCATAATAGTAAAAAAGGCTACTGTTGATATAGGATTTATCGTCTTCAGCCTGAATCATCATCGTGGGAGGAGTGGCAGAAGATACTTTTACCTCCGGAGCCAACTGAAAATTTTCACCATCCAGATAGGCAGGATAGACCAACAAGCAGAAATCCGGACGACAACTTATCTTGTCTGCTGCATCCACGGTCGGATAAGTACGTTTATCGAAATTATTACTTGCCATTGCCGAGAGATGGGCACCGGCCGAGAATCCCATTACTCCGATCCGCTGTGGGTCTAAGTTCATTTCCTCTGCATGGGTCCGGACATATCCGATCGCACGCTGCACATCCTGCAAAGGGGCCTCATGTTTAGCTCGCCCCTCACGGCGGGGAACCCGGTATTTCAATAAAACGGCAGTAACTCCCAAATTATTCAACCATTCACAGACTTCGTCGCCTTCTAAGTCATAAGCCAGGATATTATAACCACCACCCGGACAAACCACAACCGCAGCGCCTGTTGCCACTTCGTCAGGTGCCGGATAGACAGTAATTGTCGGTTCACTTACATTTGTGATACGAAGAACCGTTTCGCCTCCCGTCTTTCCCCCTTCATTATCAGCCCTTTCTATCAACTTGATTGTTTCGCCTGGCGCACCTTTCGGAAACAATAAAATAGGATTATTTTGTGCCATAGCTGTACCCATTATACAACTCACTCCAACAAACAGGAGTTTCCATTTTCTTATCATAATATACACAGTTTAAATAAATAATTTATACGAATCATTTTGTTTGAGGATAATTAGGACTATAAAGCATTGTTGTCTCCCGTGTGACCAGCTTTCCGTTTTTCACGAAAGCTTCGCCGCGCTCCGTCAGATGATCAACCATTGCCTGACGCATTTCTTTAAGCCGGTCAGCATAAGCCGATTTGCCAGAACATTCCACCAATTCTTTCGGATCTTTCCGGAGATCGAACAACTCCTCTTTTCCAGTATGGAAATTCCAGACATATTTAAGCTTACCATCAGTCAATGCACACCAGTAATTATCCGGACTATAGCAAGTGGCATGTTCCATATCCAAATATTTACGCCACTCATTTTGCCTACCCTGAACCAGCTTCAACAAAGATTTGCCATCCATATCGGGAGGAACGGCCCCACCTGCCAACTCGATAAAGGTAGGCAAAAAATCACGAAGTTCGACCGGCTGTTCGATCTTTGTACCCGAAGGGACAGTTTTAAACACTCCAGCAGGCCATTTCACGATATAAGGGATATGAGTTGAACCTTCATAAGGATATGTCTTTCTCCAATGATAATGATCGCCTAACATATCTCCATGATCAGCCGTAAAACAAATTATCGCATTATCATACATTCCCTTTTCCTTCAATGTCTCAATAATCTCTCCGATCTGGTCGTCAATAAAGGTTATATTCGCATAATAATGCCTCCGGGATTTGACTGCATATTCATCCCCGAAATTGCCAAAAGGAGCGTCTGGAGCCGCTTTTTCCGGATCCAAATGTTCTGCATATTTGCCACACCAATCACCGACAGACGGCTTGGGTATATCGGCATCCCTATACATATCCAGATAACGCTTGGGAGGATCATAAGGACTATGGGGACGTGCAAACGAAACTTTCAAGAATAGAGGTTTATCACAACTATAATTCCGAATCAATTCACAAGCAGTCTGACCGGTCCACGTTGTCGGATGTAACTTTTCCGGCAATTTATAGATACCAGCCCCATGAGCATTCCAACCGATACCTGTCAAATCCGGATTCTCACCTGGCGCATGAAGCTGAAACCATTCCCGATAATCACTAATAAAATCTTTCGATTCGACACGTCCGCTTTCATCGATCAATGTCGCATGAAAACCATGAAGGGCCTTTTGCGGAAACCAATGCATTTTTCCGACACCAAATGTATAATAACCGAGATTACGTAACATTTGCGGCATCTCATACATGTACTTTTCCGCAACTTGGCCATATCCCAGCATACCATGATGCCAAGGCGACATACCGGTCAAAAGTCCGGCACGGGCAGGCGTACTGCTCGGAGAAGCAGAATATCCATTTACAAACAAAGTTCCCTCCTTAGCCAAACGATCGAGATTAGGAGATATAACAGCGGAATTTCCCATACAGCCAAGAGCATCCCCACGATGTTGATCAGTCATGATCAAGATAACATGTGGCTTTCCAATCGACACACTCTCCTCACTGGCTTCTTCTTTCGCATAAGTATCAAAACCTAATCCGGAAGTCATTAATAGTGATGATTTAAGAAACGTTCTTCTCTTCATTTTAGATATTTTTCTGCATTTAGATTTGAGTAGCGAAGATAAATATCTTATTTGATAATTCTATCACTAAAACATTATTATTTATCAGAGACCTCCTACTGTTAAACGAATATATTCGATTTTATAATCTATTTCCTAAAAGACATCCCATAATGAAATTTAATATTTCCCTATGATAAAGTAATCCCTAAAAGCAATGTCCACCTTTTCAGACTTGCCATTTTCCAGATCTATTATAGTCAAAAGTAATTGATTTGAGAAAATCCCCATAAAATATTACCTTTTTTGTCATGAAGTTTCAATTATCCCAAGAAGAGCGAGAGTCCCTGCGTCGTATTCAACGAAAGGTATCCGGAACAACGGCCTATGTTCGTGTGACCAGTGTTCTGATGTTCAATAATGGGCGCTCAGTGGACTCCATCAGCAAGGGTTTGGGGATCAGTGTGGCTACGGTCTATCGTTATATAGGGCTATCCATGTCGGTGACGTAGAACCAATGTTTATCTGAGTGACATCAGTTGCCCATTTGCGATTGGGTACGTCAGCAGCAAAATCCCGTTCTATGATATTGGGTGCGACCTTGCCGACCTCCCCCTTATAAGAACGGTACTTTACCTTGCGTATGTTGCATTTGAGTCCCATTTCGACCATTAGGCGTTGTACGGTCTTGTGATTTATAACGTATTTCCTGTTCCGCAGTCAGCAGTTCCGCCTCGCATTTGGCTCTCTCCTCTCCGGACAGGTCCAGACGCGGGTGGCGGCGCTGCTTCTCGCGCTCTATCCATTCTTTGGCCTGGGCAATCAAACCATCTATATCCTCATCATTATAGGCTATTCCAATCGTGGCAAGCTCCTTCATCTTGCCATCAATCTTCTCCACGACAATGATACCGATATTGGGATCAGTAGATATTTCCGGTTGGTGGATGTCTGGGATTGCCGTATAATGCTTACCTTTGGGGATGGAAATAACAGATATACTACGCGAGCTATTACCCTCAGCGATTGTGGATAATTTCGACATAGTGCGCTTCGAGAAAACGGCGGAACGGTTTGACATCTGGTTTGACGAGAAAAAGATACAGGAAGACGCAGAGGGCGG
>JAAGKN010000016.1_pt1 | contig 55377 bp, 43 predicted proteins | sample 6206371 | NCBI WGS metagenome assembly JAAGKN01 (sample SAMN11533720, study PRJNA540317) | gut metagenome | isolation source: fecal pellets from male and female animal of same cohort | host: Peromyscus leucopus | place: USA:CA | collected 2017
ACTATGCTCAATCTAAAAGAAGCTTCTAATAAAAAGCAACAGAGGCCGCTGTGAGAGCGGCCTCTGTCGGTATCTTGGGGAAGTGATGTCTTATTTCAGAGCGTCTTTTACTGCATCGTTGGGCACCATCTCTTCGCGGAAAACATAAGCGCCGGTTTTAGGAGACTTCTCCATAACGATGATCTTGCTATAGGTACGGCCTTCACCCTTCTGGATAGAGGCCACGGTTTTCTTTGCCATGAGTCAGTGCTTATTTGATTTCTTTGTGTACGGTTACTTTCTTCAGGATGGGGTTGTACTTCTTCAACTCCAGACGACCTGTTGTGTTCTTGCGGTTCTTGGTGGTGATGTAACGTGACATACCGGGCATGCCGCTTGCCTTATGTTCGGTGCATTCGAGGATAACCTGAACGCGATTACCTTTTGCTTTCTTTGCCATTTTCCTTTACCTTTGTTGGATTAGAGAGAAATGATTTTGATGTCCTTAAAGTCCAGATTTCCTTCTGCCTCTGCTTTCTTCAGAGCGGCGTTCAGACCGATCTTGTTGATGGTGCGGAGTGCACGGGTCGAAAGACGAAGCTGAATCCACATATCCTCTTCTACCCAATAGAATTTCTTGGTGTGCAAGTTTACCTCGAACTTGCGTTTTGTGCGGCGCTTAGAGTGCGAAACATTGTTTCCCACCTGTGCCTTTTTGCCTGTGATCTGACAAACTTTTGACATGGCTATTCTTTGTGTATTCTTATTTATTTGTATTTCAGTTCGTCCTGTCGCTTCATCGCAGTTCTCATATCGTCACTAAGCGCATCATTTTCAGTGACTTTAAAGGATGTGCCACAAAACGTGTGCAAAATTACAACTTTTTTTGCAATTTTCCAAATTAATTTCACCTAAATGACTGAAATTTCAGTCGTCGTTGATTTCTTCCTGGTCTGTATAATTGTTGCGGAGCAGTTTTATCAGCATCACCATGACGTGATGAGTGGCGCTCTCTATGACACGGTCGCGGTTCCCATCGAAGTGTATAAGCTCTGACACGACCTGATCGCCATACTTCGCCGCCATCCACACCGTTCCGACAGGTTTGAATTGCGTGCCCCCGTCCGGTCCCGCGATTCCCGAGGTCGCTACCGCGCAATCTGAATGCATCAGTTGCGACACTCCCCGCGCCATATCCTCCACCACCTCGCGGCTGACAGCTCCGTGGCGCGACAGATTGTTGCGTGACACCTTGAGCACCTTGGCCTTGACATCGTTGCTGTAGCTCACGACACTACCTAAGAAGTAGGCCGACGAACCCGGAATCTGGGTGATTTTGTGTGATATGTTACCCCCTGTGCAACTTTCCGCCGACGCCACTGTCAACTCACGCTCGGTCAGCAGTTCGCCGAGAACCTGCGCAACGGTCTTGTCCTCGCTTGTGACGAGTTCCTCGCTGAATATGTCCTGGAGTTGCTGCTGGAACTTGTTCATCTTGAACCTGAGCAACTCAACGCCGCTGTTGACGCCGGTCAATGTTATCTTGGTGACGAGATTGTTGCTGTCGATTGATATCTTGACAAATTCTGGCAGTTGCGACTCGAAGTGTCGCATCAGATTGCGGAGTTCCTCGCGTGTATAACCGTAGATTACCACGTGGCGTGTCTCCTTGGGCATATCCGTATTGTCTTTACCCTGGGCGGTAGATTTATCTTTTTCAGTCATTGGGGGGGAGTGGGGTTATGTTTTTCAAATGCTTACTCGCGCATAGGGGGGAAGAGCGAGGTCGCTGTATTCTTTATCAAGGTATTTTATCCAACCAGCCATGGCTACCATGGCTGCATTGTCGGTAGTGAACTTACGCTGAGGAATCCAAGCTTTCACTCCGAGGCGGTCGCACATGCGGGCCACGGCGTCGCGGACGCCAGAGTTTGCCGACACGCCGCCGCCTATAGCCACATGCTTGACGCCGGTCTCACGGACAGCCGGCTCGAGTTTTGAGAGCAGGATGTCGATGATGGTCTTCTGGAGCGATGCGGCGAGGTCCGCCTTGTTTTTTTCGATAAACTCGGGGTCCTCCTTCATACCGTCGCGCAACGTGTACAGGAAAGAAGTCTTGAGGCCGGAGAACGAATAGTCATAGCCGGCAAGGTGCGGCTTGCTGAACTTGAATTTCTTAGCGTCACCCTCCGCCGCGAGCCGGTCGATATGCGGACCGCCCGGATAGGGGAGTCCCATCACCTTGGCGCACTTGTCGAAGGCCTCGCCCGCGGCGTCATCGATGGTCTGGCCTATAATCTCCATTTCGCGCGGAGAGCGGACCAACACAATCTGAGAGTTTCCTCCGGATACGAGCAGGCAGATGAACGGATACTCGGGTGTCGGGTCATCTGCGTTCTCCTTGATGAAATGCGACAGCACATGGCCGTGCAGGTGGTTGACGTCAACCAAAGGAATGCCGAGCCCGATGGCCAACCCTTTTGCAAAGGAAGTACCTACATGCAATGATCCCAACAGTCCGGGGCCGCGTGTGTAAGCTATGGCTGACAAATCCGACGGAGTGACACCGGCCTGTCTGAGCGCTTCTGACACAACCGGGACTATGTTCTGTTGGTGCATGCGCGAGGCCAGTTCAGGCACAACGCCTCCGTAGGCCTCGTGAACCTGTTGACTTGCAATTACATTGCTCTTGAGAAGGCCGTCGACAATGACCGCCGCAGATGTGTCATCGCACGATGATTCTATGCCAAGTATTATGTCGCTCATCAGTTTTTCTTAGTCTTTTCTCGACAAAGTTAGTTATTTCACAACGAAAAATAAAAGGATTTTTCGATTATTTTCAGTAATTTTGCAATATTATTTAGAAGATGTCTACTGCAAGGTCAATTTACAGGGTGCTGCGAAGCATCGTTTTTACTGCCGTTTTAGTGGTGGTAGCATTGATAGTGTCCCTGTACGTTGCGCTTTCTATCCCGGCAGTCCAGAACAATCTGCGCCTGCGTGCCGAGCATGAGCTCACCCAGCTGTTCAAGGCGCCGGTGTCAATCGGCAAGGTTGACATATTCCCCTTCAATGAAGTCCGTCTGCATGAAGTGTCCATGTACACACCCGCCGGAAAGCGGTGCATATCAATAGGGCGTCTCGGCGCCGGTATTGACTTATGGACATTAATAACGGACCGTGATATCAAAATCACTTACGCCGAGATAATCTCGATGAACGCGTCTGTCGAGCAGAGCGCCGAGGGTGCTCCGCTGAACATTCAGTTCATTATCGACGCTTTCAAAAGCGAGGAGAAAAAGGAACCATCAAAATTCAAGGTAGTACTGCACAATGTGGTTATCCGAAACTCTAACCTCACCTTCAACCGGACCTACAAACCACTTCCCGAAAATCCGGAGCAGATGGATTTCAATCATATTGAACTTTATGACCTGAACGCCGATGTCGAGGCACCGCTGATTGCCAATGATGACTTCATGGTGAATCTCCGGCGCTTGGCCTTCATAGAACGTTCGGGTCTCGAGGTGAGGGGGCTGAGTCTGGAAGCCCATGTCACCCCGACGGAAATATCCATGTCTGATTTCCGTCTGAAGGTCGGCAGTTCCGATATCAGCCTGTCCGACCAGACTTTGAAAATCAAGGGGTACAATGATATCGTCGATGTCCTGTTGCATGAAGACCGGACTGTCGGCTTGGCCGCTTCGCCATTTTATCCTGCGGATTTCGCGCCGCTTGTACCACAGCTCGCGACATTCAAATCGCAGTTTTCACTCAAACTCGGCGTGTCGGGACGTCCTGACAATTTCAGAATAAACGACCTTGTGCTCCGCGAACATTCCGGCCAGTGTAATCTTGACCTCAACGCCGAGGTGGCCGGTCTGACTGACCCCAAGACCCTCAGGGCATCCGTCTCGAAACTGGAGGCGAAAGTCTCGTCGGAATATTCCGAGCAATTCCTGCACCTGGCTTCTGCCGTACCCGAGAAGGTAGCCGGAATCGTTGGCGCTCTGGGTGACATAAGCCTGAAGACATCCGGGCGGCTCGACATGGCCGCATCGTCGGCTGAGGCGGTCGTAGACCTTGTCTCGTCTGCCGGCGACCTCGCCGCAAAAGCCGGTATCGACTGGCCCGGCGGCATGTTGGCCATAAGCGATTTTGCCGCCAAAACCGAATCATTCGCCCTTGGCCAGATACTTGGAGTTGACGACCTCGGTCTCATCGCACTTGAAGCCGACGGCGATGTCCGGCTGAGGGGAAAGGAGATTGAAGGTAATGTCACCGCGGTCATACCCTTTGTTGATTACAAGGGTAACCGATTCCAGAATATCGCTTTCGATGCGTCCAAACAGGGTGACAATGTCAGCGGCCACGTAGAGGTCGACGACCGTTATGCGGTTGTGAATGTCGATGCTGACTGTGTATTGGCCGGCAACGCTTCGTCGTGGAACCTCACCGCCGGCATCGATCATCTGACCCCGGGTGTTTTCGGCGTCAAGGGATTTGCTCCGGATTATAGACTGTCGGGCCAACTGACAGCCGCTGTTACCGGTGACTCCCCATCGAATTTTGCCGGAAACGTAAACTTGAGCAATTTTGATATCGTAACCACCCGCAATTTTCATCTGGACCATCTCGACGTACAGGCTGATATCGACGGAGATTTACGTTCATACCTGATCAATTCGGAATATCTGACAGCACATGTGGCCGGATCATTTGATCCGATCGACATGGTGGCCATGACTCGTAATCTTCTCGCGGAAGCCGTTCCCGCCATAATTCGCCCCGGGGCAGTCCGCGATACCGAAGGCCAGTATGCAGATTTTACAATGACGATACCGGCCTCTGACGAACTTTTCAGTCTTGTCAAGACTCCTGTGAAACCCGGCGTTCCGGTCGAGATCACCGGTAAATTCGAAGGGTCTTCACGCCACGTGGCGCTCAATGTCGATGCCCCCTATCTTATCCAAGGCAAGAACAAGCTGATCAAAGGAACAGAACTTGCCGTGGAATTGCGTGACTCTGTGCCTGCCAATGTCGTGATCCGGACCAATATGCCTATGAAGAACGACCGTGCCAATGCGATGATTACAGTCAATGCAGACAACAATCTCGTCGACACTCAGCTTCGCTGGCGCATGGACGGCAACTATGAGAATGTCGGAAAAGTGCAGGTCGCCACTGAGATCAGCCGAGCTCCCCTCACGGGCAAGCTCGCCCTGTCAGCACGGTTCCGCGAATCCGGTTTCCAGTTGAACGGTGCTGACTGGACCGTGTCGCCGGCTGAGATAGACTATTCTGCCAAATCACTCGAGGTCCGCAATCTGCGCATCGCACATGCCGCCCAGTTTGTGGACATCAATGGCCGTGCGTCAGACAGCCCGATGGATATCATCACGGCCAACCTCGCCGGTATCGACCTTGAGTACATATTCAATATCCTAAACATCAATCATGTTGATTTCGGAGGTATTGCCACGGGAAAAGCCTATGTGACAAATCTGTTCAGCGGAAGTCCGGTGGCGCAGACCGACGGCTTCTTCGTCAAGAATCTTGCATACAATGGCGCGGTGCTCGGCGACACGCAGATCGAGAGCCATTGGGATAACAGCGAGGGACTCGTGGCCATCAATGCCGATATAACCGGTACGGAGAATTCATGGGCTACAGTGCGAGGCGGCGTGTATGTCACACGCGACTCCCTGTCGTTCGACTTCAACGCCGACCATCTCGACGTCGCGTTCCTCAAGCCGTTCGTCAGCGGATTCACGTCAGATATTCAGGGACGGGCTTCAGGCAACATAAAACTATACGGTACATTCTCGGATATAGACCTTGCGGGACGAGCCTTTGCCGACACGGTGACGATGAAGGTGGATTACACCAACTGTTTCTACAGCGGTTCGGATTCAATCATTTTCACTCCGGGACGTATTTCGATTCCGAAATTCAGACTTTATGACAAGTACGGCAACTCATGTCTGCTCACCGGTGTCGTGACCCACAACTGTCTCCACGACCCGGCTTTCAATTTCGATGTCACCGATGTGCGTCATATGTTGGCCTACGATACGAACGCCAAGCTGAATCCGGCGTGGTACGGCCATATCTTCACAACCGGAAATGCAAAACTCGTGGGGCGCCCAGGCATAGTGACACTCGATGTCAACATGTCGACCGATCCCGGCTCGGAGTTCACACTGGTTCTCGAGGAGACGCAGACCGCCGTCGACTATACGTTCCTGACATTCTCGGACAAACGCAAGGAACTGGAGATTGAACAGAACCGGACAGTCACATTCGAGGACCTCTTTGCCAAATCGATTGAAAAAGATATGCGCGAACGGCCCGATATTTTTGCCATGAACCTTGCGGTCGATGTCAATCCGGGTGCTAATGTCATTATCGTGATGGACCCGGCGGCCGGCGACAAGATCAAGGCTCAGGGCAATGGCGCCCTGCAGATGCATTATTCGTCAGATTCGGACGACATGACGCTCTACGGCAAGTACACTCTCGAACGTGGTACCTATAATTTCTCGTTGCAGGACCTCATCCTTAAAAATTTCAATATCGAACGGGGCAGCAGCATCTCGTTCAACGGTGACCCTCTGAACGGTCTGCTCGACATCACGGCCTCGTACCGTGTCAATACCAATCTCGCCGACCTCGACCTGTCGTTCAAGAACGATCCCGACCTGAACCGCACCAGTGTGCCGGTTGATGCGTTGCTGAAGGTAACGGGCGATATCCATAGTCCCGAAATCAACTTCGACCTTCGTCTGCCCACCGTCACCGCCGAGGTCGAGCGCAAGATGCGCAGCATCGTATCGACTGAGGACATGATGAACCGCCAGGTCATCTATCTGCTTGCCCTCAACCGGTTCTACACACCGGAGTATACCGGAGGTGAGCAGGGCGGTGAGCTGGCCTCAGTCGCGTCGTCGACCCTGTCATCGCAGATTCAGAATATTCTCGGTTCGCTGACCGACAAACTGTCGGTCTCCCCGACCATCAAGTCGGAAAAGAGCGACCTCTCGGATATGGAATTTGATGTGGCGCTTTCTTCGAGCCTGTTCGACAACCGGCTGTTGCTGAACGGTAACCTCGGATACCGCGACAAATCGACATCACAGACGACATTTGTCGGAGACTTCGATCTCGAATATCTGCTGAGCCGCGACGGTCGGCTGCGGCTGAAAGCCTACAACCATTTCAATGACGCCTCTTACTATCTCAAGTCCGCACTGACAACCCAGGGTATCGGTGTTATCTACCGCAAGGACTTCGATGATCCTTTCACATTCCTCAAGCGAATATTCCGCCGCAAGCGCAAAAATGATCCGGAAGTTGTTGATAGTAAAGACAAGAATAAGAAAACCAAAGACAGTGAAGACAATTAATATCGAAGGAATAATAGACCGGATCACCTTCCGCAGGCGCAATTCGGTAGGCGTAGCGTTCAGTGGAGGCGGCGCCCGGGGCTTCTCGCACATAGGTGTCATCATGGCCATGGAGAAATTCGGCATCAAACCGGATATAATATCGGGAGTGTCCGCCGGGTCGATTGCCGCAGTGCTCTACGGTGCCGGTCTCTCGCCCCTCGATATGAGGCAATGCTTCGTGGATGCAAACAAGTTCGCCGATTTCAGGGAATGGACCATCCCGAAAGACGGCATATTCAAGTTGAACAAGTTTGCGAAGTTGCTCGACTCATGGTTGCCGGTGAAGTTTCTGGAGGATATGGCCATCCCGACGGTGATCTGTGCCACCAACCTCGACCGAGGCACGCAGGTCGGCTGGTGCCGTGGGGAGATTGTTCCCCGCGTGGTCGCTTCATGCAGTATCCCCATTGTCTTCAGCCCCGTCAAACTCAAAGGGGGACACTATGTCGATGGCGGCGTGCTACACAACTTGCCGGCGTGGGCTATCCGCGAATATTGTGACGTGCTGTACGGCTCCAACTGCTCTCCGCTGAATAAAGACTACAAGTATAAAGACTCGCTTATAGACATCGCGCTCAGGTCGTATCATCTCTGCACCAAGGCTAACCTCGCATCCGATCTTCGATTATGCGACTACGTGATCACTCCGAACGCCTTGAGCAATCACAAGATTTTTGACCTATCGACCATCGACGAGGCTATCCGACACGGATATGACACGGCCTGCGAGGTCTTCCAAAACATTAACGACTAACCAACGATTATAAACGACTAACCGACGATTATGAAAGAGAAACTGATAATATACCAGGCGTTTCCGCGCATTCTGACCAATACCAACGAGAACTGTGTTCCGTTCGGTACGTACGAGCAGAATGGCTCCGGAAAATTGAATGATATCACTCCGAAGCTTCTCAAATCGCTGAAGGACATGGGTGTGAACACGGTCTGGCTGACCGGTATAATCGAGATGGCCACCAAGACAGCCTTCGGCGACGGTGCCATTCCGGCCGACAACCCGAATGTCGTCAAGGGTGAGGCCGGCTCGCCATATGCCATAAAGGATTATTATGATATCGCTCCGGCCATTGCCACCGACCTCGACAAACGAATGAAGGAGTTCGAGGCCGTGGTGAAACGTACGCATCGCGCCGGAATGAAACTATTAATAGATTTCGTGCCCAACCACACGGCGCGTGTCTACCATTCGGACAGCGCACCGTCGCGTGTAGAGGATTTCGGCGCGGCTGACGATATCTCGAAGTTCTTTGCTCACAACAACAATTATTACTATATCACCAACCAGCAGTTCGCACCAGATTTCGATATCCATAAACCCGGTACGGAACCGTATGTGGAGTTTCCTTCCAAGGCCACAGGCAACGATTGCTTCAACGCCTTCTGTCATGAGACCGACTGGTACGAGACTGTAAAGCTGAACTACGGTTATGATCCGGGCGACGGTTCTACCCACTTCGACCCGGTGCCGGACACCTGGCTGAAGATGCTCTCCGTGCTTCGCTTCTGGGCTTCGAAGGGTATCGACGGTTTCAGATGTGATATGGTGTTCATGGTGCCCCGTGAGTTCTGGCACTGGGCGATTCCGCAGGTCAAGGCCGATTATCCCGACATAATCTTCATCGGCGAGATTTATGATGTGGATGCCTACCGGCCCTTCCTGGAATACTGCGGATTTGACTATCTTTACGACAAGGTCAATCTTTACGATACTCTCAAAGGCATCGAGTGTCACAACATGTCGGCAGCCCAGTTGTCGTCTTGCTGGCAGCGCGTTGACGGAATAGGCGAATCGATGCTCAACTTCCTTGAGAATCACGACGAGGTTCGTTTCGCATCGCGTGAGTTCGCTGACAATCCGGCCAAGGTGGTGCCTTTCCTTGTGGTGAGCTCCATGATATCGAAAGGTCCGTTCCTCATATATTACGGACAGGAGCTCGGCGAGATGGCCCGCGACAATGAGGGCTTTGCCGGTGACAACAACCGTTCGACCATCTTTGACTACTGGAGTTATGACACACTGCGCCGCTGGTACGACAACGGCAAGTGCGGCCTTAAGCGACTGACTCCGCACGAACGGTGGCTGCGCAACGTCTACTCGCGCGTGTTGCGTCTGTGCAACGAAGCCGAGGCCATACGCGAAGGCAAATTCTTCGACCTGATGTATGTCAATCTTCGCAATCCGAGGTTTAACCCGCACAAGCAGTTCGCGTTCCTGAGATACACCGAGAGCCAGGTGTTGCTGATTATCGCCAACTTTGATGCGTTACCGACTACGGTCGGGGTTGAGATTCCGGACCTGGCGTTCGATATGGCCCTGATCGAGGAGGGTATTTTCCATACCAACGATTTACTCTGGGGACTGGACCATACGTTTGATGTCGAGCGTAATAAACCCGTCCAGTTTGAGGTCGGGGGGTATGACGCGCTCATTATTCCTCTCCAAAAATTTGTGCCAAAAGAGAAAAATTCATAATTTTGTAGTCGGAAACGGACCCCTCTCCTCAATCGGTCCGCACCCACTGTCAGAAGACAACCCTAATATCACATACTTGTTATGAACAGTAACCTTCCGCCGATCAAGGTATTTGCAGGCGAAGCGTCCCACTATCTGGGCACCAGCATCTGTAAGGAACTCGGCATCGAATTGGGCAAAATGAAGAAAGAACGTTTTGCCGACGGTGAGTTTGAAGTTGGATTCGAAGAGTCAATCCGCGGAGCACAGGTTTATCTTGTGCAGTCAACCTTCCCGACATGCGAGAACCTGATGGAACTTCTTCTTATGGTAGACGCTGCCAAGCGTGCGTCAGCCGAGTCGATTATCGCAGTCGTGCCGTATTTCGGCTGGGCTCGTCAGGACCGCAAGGACAAACCTCGTGTGTCAATCGCTGCCAAGCTCGTGGCTGACATACTTTCGGCTGCCGGCATCAAGCGTCTGATCACCATGGACCTCCATGCAGACCAGATCCAGGGCTTCTTCGATGTTCCCGTCGACCACCTCTATGCCTCTTCAATCTTCATCCCGTATATCGAGAGCCTCAAGCTCAAGGATATGGTGATCGCATCGCCCGACGTCGGCGGCGCCAAGAGAGCAAATTCATACGCGAAGTACTTCGATGTGCCTCTCGTGCTCTGTCACAAGACCCGCGCCAAGGCGAATGTCATCGCCACCATGACTGTCATCGGTGACGTCAAGGATAAGAACGTGATTCTTGTCGACGACATAGTCGATACGGCAGGTACCATCACTAAGGCAGCCGACCTTCTTCTCGAAAACGGCGCGAAGACCGTACGTGCCCTCTGCAGCCACGCCGTGATGAGCGACCCCGCCACCGACCGTGTCAAGGAGTCCGGTCTCACCGAGATCATCTTCACGAACTCGATTCCCTACGGTAAGGACAATTCGAAGGCTACTGTCCTCCCTGTGGCTAAACTGTTCGCTGATACCATCCGTCGCATTCACAACAATCAGTCGATCTCAAGCCAGTACCTCTTCAAGTAAGATATGCGTAGCGGCACGACCGCAATATAGATAAAAAACAACAGGCCGGCATAGTGCACGGCCTGTTGTTTTTTTGCATTATATATGCGGAACGGTCTCAGAATGTTTCCAGACCGCAGACGGTCATGAAATCGTCCTGAGTGTCGTAGCGTATCATCGGAAGCATCTCGTAGGGGGTCTTGCCGTCAAGCTGGTTGTAATCGGCGGGATCATTGATTTCCGGTGTGCGTTTCTTGAACAGATTGCGCTTCTTGGCGAAATCAACCTGACTGTCGGCTATCATGATGTGATAGACGGTTTCTTCCGTTACAGTTCCGGTTTCATCATCCTCACAATCGTAGGGTATGGCATCGATGTAGATGAATTTGTTTCTTTTCCCCTTCTCCAGAAGGTCGTCGATACCGTGGAATACCATATCCATGTAGCGCAGATTTGTCGCAGTGTCTGTCGTGAACGGGATTATATCGGTTAGGGTGATTGAACGGACAACGCTGTCAGTAAGATGCTGGTCAAGGTCGGACTTGGGTCTGGGGGAGTCATCGGATTTTGCAATTTGGTCTATCATCCGGTCGATGACGGGATAGAAGTCAGATTTCGGGTTGACTTCGGTGAGAATCCCGCCGTTGGAGGTGATGAATGTTCTGAACCCTTCCGGATTTCCTGCCTTTGGGTCGTACTCGGTCCGGTTGCGGTTGCGCACCGAATCAGCCCCGTTGGTGACGAGGATGCCGTCTACGCGGACACCGCGGTCCGATACTATCTTCGCCATGGTCCGCGGCGAGAAGGAGCTCGAAGTGTCGAAACCGTTGGTGACGACCAAGACGCGCCCGGGACCCTCCAGGTGGTTCAGCGACTCACACACCGCATCGTAAATGCTCGTGGGGATGCCGTAAGCATTTCCCATGGCAATCCTCTTGCCGTAGTCCATGGTGCAATAGTTCGATGCGGATACCATGCGGGTATTGTCCGCGAAAATCATGATGGAGTCCCCTTTGACCATCTTTGGATAAATCGGCAGCATAGCCGCGTCAGTGACGGTCATGTCGCTGATTCCGGATTTGTCGGCAGCGAACATATCAGCTGAATGGTCTATCAAAATCAGATTCCAGGGTGTCTTTGCTGTTGATTGCAGTGCTGACACGCCGCAAATCATGAGGGCGTAGATTATCTTTTTCATAGCGGTTATTTGACGTTAAATGTAATCGGGGCCAACGGCTCCTCGAAACGGATGGTCTTGGTCAGAGGGTCGGAAAAGACACCTGGGTTATTTACCTCCGCCTTGCCCGTGAGCGTCATGCCGGGAGTGGATAGGATGCCACGGCGCAGCGGTGTCACTTTGTAGGTGTAGAGATAGACACTGTATAAGCTGTCTCCGTCAGTTTCCTCGTAAACACTCATTTCCGGAATGTCGGTCATCAGTTCGTATCGGCAATCGTCCACCTCGATGGGTGTGTCGATGAAGAGATAAGACAAATACGGAGTGTTGGTTCTCAGTTGCACCTTGAATGTGAGGGTGTCGCCGAGTTGCACCTCTTTTCTGCTGATTTCCGGAATGAACTTTATAATTGTTTCTTCCGCACTGTCCGTTTTGGCGTCTGATTCAGCGGTCAGGTTGTCTACAGCCGGAGATTCTAATGGGCGGTCGTTTACTCTGACAATCTTTCCGCTTGATCCTCTTACCGTCCTGTTGTCGGGTAATGTAAGTAAGTAATCGGGAAGTGTGACCTTGCCCGGTTTCAAGGCCCTGAATACCGGTTTCCATATCAAGGTTGTACTGGTTGAGGTCTTCCCGTTTCGGGTGATGAGCGAGTGGGAGACGCTTGAACAAACTTTGTTTTGGTACTGAATGGTTGCGACATCTCCATCTACCGGCATAAGCGAAAGGAAAATTTCGTTCTCAGGTACATTTTCATCTATATCGAGCGAATACTCGACATCAAACGAAGAACCCGAGGTGACGACAGGATCGCATTTCACCTTCAGGTTGATTGTTGACGGGTCAATCGCCCAAGACTGAAGTGAGATAAAGGCGGTGGCCACGCAGGCCAACAACTGTCGTGAGTTTATGTTTATAAAATGATTCATAGATTAATGCCTCTTCAATATGCTGTGCGTTGCAAAGATAAGAAAATTATGAGAAATCCGCAATCCTTGCAGCGTCAATGTGTCGCATATAAGATGCGAGCCACATTCATTTGAGAATGAATGTGGCTCGTAAGGGTTGGAGTATTATAGACTCTTAGGCCGCGGTTTATTTGAGCACGACTTTAGCTCGTGTCTTGCCGTCGGCATAGGTGGCTTTGACGATGTACATGCCGTTGGCCGGTTTCTCGATCTTGCGGCCCTGCATGTCATAGTAAACTTCAGAAACAACCTCGGAGGTTGCAGTGACGCCCTTCACACCTGAAATCAGGGTTCCCGACAGTATATCCGAATATGTCGTAGTGCCGTTTCCGTTCTTGTATACACAGCGCACGCCGACAGTGTTGTGCGGTTCGAGAACGGCGAGAATGATGAATCCGTCTCCGGCCGGCATGATGGTTAAATCGTTTGAGTATAACGCCGGAACGTCGGTCATGACTTCGTCCACAAAGTCGCCTTCGGGTGTGAATGTGTGCAGTTCGCCGTCGTAGTAAATGTTGTAGTACAGTCTTGACGCGTCCAGAGGCAGACCGTTGGTGTCGGTGTCGGGCAGAAGGAACGCTACGACACCCATCTCGTCAGATTCGTCCCATTCCAGTTCAAGGTCGGTGGGTGCGAGCGGAGTATGTTCGACATTGGCCATCGGAGTGAAAGTAAGCTCAGAAAAAATCTGCGAGGGGGTGAGCTTCTCGGTTCCGATATTGAGTGCCAGTGAATAGTCTGCCTTGAGTGAGCCGTCGGCCTGTTTGGTGAAAGTTATCTTATCGACCTGGGTCTTGGTCGCCTTGTCCATACCGAGGTAGAAGAAATAGTAACTTCTGAACACACCGCAGTACTGGGCCATGTTAAATTCCCAGTTACCAGCTTCTGTGACAGTACCATGCAGCCAGCTGTCGGGGAGGTAGCGGTTCAGACCTTTGACCCACACCTGGTTGCCGGCCATGTTCACTTCGTATTGAGCGATGTTCTGCTGGTTGTCGGCATTGACGTAAGACACGGCATAGTTCTCGGTCGAGTCGAAAGTGGGAGCGGTTGCCGGTTCTTCACTCCACTTCTTGACGCTCATGCCTTTTTCACCGTAAGCGGAGAAGTTGCCGTACTTGTTCACAGCGCCGATGACGCCGGTGTAGCGGATGAGTTGTTCATCAGACAGTCCGTCGGTCGACGGGAGGACCTGGGTCAGCACACCGTCCACCCAACGCATGGTCATGTTGCAGTTGGCGGGGTCGAAATCGAGGGTAACTGTGCCGTTGGTCAGTGTCGGTGTCAGTGCGGCCAGATAGAGTTCTTGATTCTCCGCATCCGAAATCATCTGCGGGAAAGAGAATAGGACATCACCATTTGCCTGTGTCACACCCTTGATCCATGTGTCAAGGTCATTCTCAAGCAGGAAGCCGCGGAGATAGACGTTGTCGCCGTCAACCACCATCTGGCGCTTGATGCCGTAATTGTCAGTTGTAGAGGCGGGAGTCGTGCCATTATAGAGGAGCCATGAAATCTGGCTGCCGCAATACGTTTGATACTCAGTGCCTTCCGGTTGCGCGGTGATCATGTCGGTCGGCCATTCGTATCCTGCCGGGATAGCGGCCCAGCTGACGGAGCATGCGGCTGCCGCCAAGCCTAAAAGTAATTGTTTCTTCATCGAAATAATTAAGATAGATTGATTGGGTTGGTTATAATGCGCTGGGATGATGAAACCGTAAGGCAAAAATAAAATAAAAATCGGAGAAAAACAACTTTTGGATCAGATTCGAGGCATTTATTGCTGATGATTTTCCACACAGCGTAAATTGTTGGAATATTTTTGCTGATAACTTTAATGGGGGAGTGAACCAAATTATCGGCTTTGCCGTTCTAAACACCGAAATCCGTTTTGTAAACTTAAACTTATTGCTATGATGAAAGGCCAGAAACAGAGTGTATCGCTCGAAGTAAATCCCCTCACAGCCACAACTGCTCTCGGAGTAGCACAGCTCTGCATGCTTCGTTTTTTCGAAGAAATGAATCTTCAGCCCAAAGACCAGCGTCTTTTCAGCCTGAAAAGTCAGAAAGAGATGATGCACGTCATATCACTTCTATACCACCAGTGCATGGATACTTGTGGCATTCGCGCCATGCTTTCAACTGAGGATACCGAAAGAGATTTGAAGGGGGTCAAGACAGCCTTCTCATCATATATGGGTCTGTCGCTCGAAGACGCCGTCTAAGAGACCGAGTGAACAGGTGCCTGTCCCCAGTTCATTTGTCCCGCTGTCTCTTTGTCCCTGTGTGGGACAGTGGGACAGTGGGACAATTATACATACACAGCCCCCTTGCGTACTTTAGTACACAATTTTGATAAATATTCTTACTTCGGTGTCCCGGTTGTCCCAAACGGGACGGGTGGGACAACCGGGACATGTGAGACAACCGGGACATCTGGAACATAAGGGACAGTTCGGATGCCGAAACGCAGGCAAGTTCGACTGATATTTTTATGTTGTGAATCCATAAGAAGAGTTTTTGCAAAATTACTAGAACACCTAAGGTTCCCATCCATATCCATTCACTCATATAGAACGTAGAATTTAGAATGCAGAACTTAGAATGCAGAACTTAGAATTAATGTCAGTAAATCAATCACTGAGCTGACCTTTGCCATGTTGGGCAGCGCCGAGGACGAATTGCACGGACTTCCAACTGGATATGTCTCTCTATGCGGTTGTTAGATTGGATATTTTTTATTACTTTTGCGAATGGTCTGAGAAACAGCTCCTCAGACCTCGTTTACAACTTCGAACAATCTAACTATTTTGTCGAACAATCTAACTATTTTGTCTTATGAGAAGAACAATTCGTGTAGCCCTCCTCTCTGCTTTATTGTTGGCAGGAGCGGGCCTCCTTTCATCTTGCGATTCCTCAATCAAGAAAGTGGGCGACCAGATCCCGTTCACAACATTTCTTGAATGTGACGGCATGACGCAGCAACAAATCGAAACCAAACTCGAAGGACTCGGTTTCAAAGCCCCTGAATATGACAACACCTCTTTGGAGAATGGAGATGTCAGCGTTGCGATGAACGATTTGAATTCGGTTCCTGCCGAGCTGAAAGTCACTACAATCTATCGTGACGTATTCCAGAAGTGGGAGAAAGAACTCGTGGCGGCCGGCTATACACTGGATAAAACGATTTCACCCTCGGGAGACTTCACCTGGCAGAAGATATACATCAGGAAAGCAGACGACGCAGCCAAGGTCGTTTCAATCGCTGCCCTTGAAGATAAGGAAGTCAAAGAATCGGGCGTCTACATGTTCGAACTATATCAGTAAGTAACACAGGCTTCCAGCCTGTGACACACTCGGCAGGCTGGAGGCCTGCGCTACATGTGCTACTTGGTCTCAATTTCTGAATAACTCTTGGAATTTGTGGATATGCGATTAAATTACTAAATTTGCCATTGAATAGTATCGGGGGAAACCCCTTTTCAGACGCTTGACTTATGTCTAACAATCTTGTACAACCGTCTCTTGCCCAAGGAACTGTTCTGCATAACACGTATCGCATCGAGCGAGTCTTAGGGCAAGGAGGGTTTGGTATAACCTATCTTGCAACTGACCTTTCGCTCGACAGGCTGGTTGCGGTAAAGGAATTCTTTCCCCAGGACTTCTGCAACCGCGACGCGGCATCGAGTCATGTCACTGTCGGTGCTGAATCAAACCGCGACCTTATCCGTTCCCTGCGCGACAAGTTCCTGAAGGAGGCCCGAAATATCGCCAAGTTCAATCATCCGAATATAATCCGTGTCATCGCCGCCTTCGAGGCGAACAATACGGCATATTATGTCATGGAGTATATCGAGGGTATTTCCCTTGACGAGATGGTGAGTCGCTACGGTCCTCTCAAGCCGCAGCGAGCTCTCGAGTTCATCACGCGGATAGGGGAGGCCCTTGTGTACGTGCATGCCCGGAAGGTAAATCACCTTGATGTGAAGCCGGCCAATATCATGGTGCGTATCGCCGACGAGACACCGGTACTGATAGACTTCGGACTTGCCAAACAGTACGATGCTCACGGACATCAGACTTCGACAACGATTACGGGCATAAGTCACGGTTACGCCCCGATGGAGCAGTACAAAGATGGCGGCGTGAGTCAGTTCACTCCGCAGTCCGACATATATTCGCTCGGCGCCACAATGTATTACTTGCTGACGGGCAAGGTTCCCCCAAACGCTCTTGACCTCGCCGAAGGCAGTCTTGTCTTCGACCCCTCGATACCCTCGGAATTCACCGTAGCCATCCCCAAAGCCATGTCCTTTTTCCGCAAGGACCGCTACGCCACCGTCCCCGAGTTTCTCCACGCCCTGCAGAGTGAAAATGAGGTTGGAGATGCCGTTGTGGAAACTGTTCTTCCCATTGATCCGAAGCCTTCCATACCGACCGAGATTAATCCCGCCATTAAGCCGGATAAGAAGTCGGGAAAGAGGTCGGATAGGAAGACAAAGATTATTTCTGATAAGAAGGCTGAAAGTACAATCCTAATAACTCCGGATATAGCTGAAATTCCGCCGGCTAAAAAATCCAAGGTTCAACGGGTCAAATTGGTAGGTGCTATCTTGGCAGGATTGGTATGTCTGGCCGGAATCATAATAGTGGCGCTCAATTTATCGGATGGTAAAGATGACACCGCATCCGTTGCAACTACCCATCACACAAGAACTTCATCTAAATCTACTGTCATGTCGTCCACCTCAGACGATAAGCCGGAAGAAACTCAGTCCGAGCGGCAGGATGATGAGGAAGATGGTGTATCGGCTGAAACCGAAGCCGCTGAGACAAACATGGATGATAATGGAGAAGCTACTGTGTCTGCGACTGAAAAATCACCTGCTCCGGAAGCTACCGTAAAATCTGAAGCGAAAGCTGAAAAGCCTGAACCGGCTAAAGTGTCATCAGATGATGAAAAATTCGCTAAGGCTTCCAGTCTGTCAGACTATCAGGAATTGGCAAACCGTGGTTATGCGAAAGCTTATGCCCCGCTTGCCCAGATGTATCTGAAGGCAAGAAATTATCAGATGGCAGACACCTACGCTCAAAAAGCCTTGAAAGCCAACGTCGGCACAGCCCAGGCAAAAGATGTAATAAACAAACTCGATGTCCTCGACTACTATCACGGCACAAAATTACCAGACAAAGAGGAAAGATAAAATATAATCTGAATTGTATGCTTAAGAGATTGTCTATAATCACATTGCTGATATCAATGGGATGCCCGTTCGCATTTTCGGAGGCTTCTCGCCCGAATCGCGATTTGGGCCGTGCTTATGAAATGCTGGAAAAGTACTTTAAATCCATGGATGGAGGTTACAGAAGGTTATTCCAAGATTATCTGTCTGATGCAGCGGCCTCAGGGGATGAGGTCGCCGAATATGATTACTATCACTTTTACCGCTATAAAAAATATAAAGACACAGAATTGGCTGATATAAGGCTAAATGATAGCCTGGCTATTGTATACTTGAAAGACGCTGTCGCAAAGGATTATCTTCCCGCCTGTGGAGAATACGGCATTTTGCTCTCAAATAAATATGAACCCTTTAAACAATATGGTATTCAGTATAATAAGGACTTGGCATTCAACTATCTGAAAAAAGCTGAGAGTATTAATAATCCGCAGGTTAATTTGGCATTGGCTGATATTTATTACAGCTATGGAGATTCTGTGTATGATTGTTACAAGGAGGCTCATACGCGTTATTGCGCCTTGGAACAGGTAAAAGATTATCAATGGATCTCAAGGTTGAACCAGGCACGGACAAACTTTAAATTAAGGGATTATAAGACCTCTTCGCTTCTGTTCAAGAGCATTCTGGAAAAGCGCGAAAAGGAAACCAAGAAATTGGTCGATAAAAAGTATACCCGGTTGGACGACGTATTTGACGTTAGTTTTTCCAACACCGATCTGATTTATGCAATTGAGTCCTTTGTTCAGGTGGAGAATTACGATGCATTAAATCTTATTCCCTTTCGAGATGGAGTGCGTCCGGCCAAGGTAAAATTTGATTTCAAGTCATGGAAGTCAACTGATCGGGATTTTGAAAGTAAGCAGAATCTTCGCGGTCTTGCAGATAAATATTTATATAAATATTGTGAAACGGATATTTCCCGTTCGGCTTATATAAATGAGCTGAGAGAAATGAAATGTTTTCCTTTGTTTTTCTCAGCTAACAACAATCCCGAAGGCTATGATTGTCATATAATGGCGAGGTACCACCGATTGATTGGTGACCATGCCAAAGAGATAGAATACCTTAAAAAGGGTGTCGAAAAGAGTCATTTGCCAAGTGCAGTTCTTCTTTCCACCTATTATTATTACGGGACAGACTACATTACAGTTGACAAAGAAGCCTCCTTTAAATCCTTGATGTCTTGTGTCAATGGTTTAACTGATGCTTCAGCTGGTAGACAGGACCGGGCGCGGGCTTATTTCTTGTTGGCTGAACTGTATTATTCAGATGATCTTTCTTGTGCAGATGATACAATGTTTGTAAGCTATGCGATGAAAGCGCTCGAACTGAAAGATTGTCTAATTTCGCAAGCTGTAGGCGATTTATATAGGAAATTAGCGGCATGTTATAGATTTGGTCGCGGAGGTTTGTCAGCAAATGAAAAAGTTGCTGACCAATATGAACAAATTGCAGCGGATTGGGGTAATGTTAAATCTGTAGCCATTTTGGAGTGGTTCAGAGCAAATGATAATTTTGAATGAAAAGTTATTTATGAGACGGGATTTGAATTTGATATTGGTGGTGCTCTTCATGCTGAGCGCAAACAGTGCATGGGCTGTAGATACGCCGGCGTTACTCAATAAGGCGGATTCTCTGTACTCTGTTGCGTATAGTAAGCGCAACGAGTTTTTTTATTCAAATGGTCAGAAAGATACCGGAATTTTAGGTGAGGCTGTCCGGTTATGCAAGGAAGCTCTCAGCACCTACGAGCAAGCTTATGAACAGGACCGTGAGTCTCCTCTCGCTTGCTATAAACTCGGTAAGGCTTACCTCCATGTCACCTATATTGATATGAGTCTTGTTCAGGAAAAGAAGGGCTTTAAACTTTTGGACTATGCCGCTCAAAACGGAAGTCTGGATGCCTGCCTTTTCCTTCTGAATTGGAGAAAGCCCGACCCATTGACATCTAAAGATAAAATTGAGGAGTGGTATACCAAAAATCGAAAATATGCCGATTTGGCATTGGGAATGCAACTGCCGGACAATTTCAATAATTATCTTGCATTGGCTGACGTGGCGCGATTGGTGGCAAATAGTGATCTTGCAAACAAGTATATCGCCAAGAGTATTGATAATGGCGAATCCAACGCAATTAATTCATTGCTTGATAAACAGTATAGTTTTGATGCAATGGATTTGGTTGCTTCACCTCAAAAGCAGTTTGAAATTGCTAATCGGTTATGGCAACGGGGAGATGACACACATCACGACAAAGAAAACGGATATAAACTCTATAAACGGGCTGCAGATTCCGGTTTCAGCAATGCTGAGTTCCAAATGGGCTACATCCTTTTGAGAGGCATTGTTTCAGATCCTGATACACTCAAGGCGGTTGATTATATTCGTAAAGCCGCTGAAAAGGGCCATCGCGAAGCTCTTAACACAATGGGGCATTGCTATGCCAGGGGAATAGTTGTCGAACGCAATCCCGAAAAATCATTCCAGGCGTATAAAAAGAGCTCCGATCTTGGGCATAACACTGCGGGCTGGCACGTGGGTTTATGTTATTATAATGGTTTTGGTACTCAAGAGAACGTGAAGGTTGCTCGTGAATATTTCAATGACTACCTCGATGTGTATAATAATGCCCCTTATATGATAGCGTTGACGTACTATAAGGAATTGTCACCCGAGGCTATACATTGGTTTGAGGTTGCTCTTAAAATGGAGAAGTTGCCCGACTCACAGCGTTCAGACGCCCTGCGGAAACTGTCTGCCTGCTATCGGTTCGGTCGTTGCGGTGTCAATACCGATATAGACAAGGCCGACCGACTCCTTGAGGAAGCAGCGAAGTACGGTGACCGCGAACTAAAAGATCTCATAGACTTTCTGAAAAATTGATTGATATGAAAGACAACAGCGAGGAGGTATTTCCGATTGTGGATGAAGGTGGGGTTGTGGTTGGTTCCGCTACACGCGGTGAGTGTCACGGCGGGTCGATGTTGCTGCATCCCGTGGTGCATCTGCACGTGTTCGACGTCGAAGGGCGTCTGTATCTGCAACGGCGTCCCGATTGGAAAGATATCCAACCCGGCAAGTGGGACACTGCCGTAGGTGGTCACGTGGATTACGGCGAGCTGATTCCGGATGCTCTCCGGCGCGAAGCGCGCGAGGAATTAGGGCTGACGGAGTTTACACCCGAGTTTCTGACCTCCTATGTATTTTCTTCTGATTGCGAACGCGAGCTTGTGAATGTTTACCGCACCACCGTCACCGAAATGCCCAATCCTTCCGACGAACTTGACGGCGGACGATTCTGGACGCTTGATGAAATCCGCGAGGCCATAGGCAAGAATATCCTGACGCCCAATTTCGAAAGCGAATTCCTCCGCCTCAAACTGGGCTGACAACCATAATCTCCGTTTGTGGTTTTTGTTTTTTATCTTATCTTTGTAACACAAATCCCGGTCTAAAAGGCCCGGATACCCTAAGGTCCTTAAAGACCTTAAAGACCTTAAAGACCTTAAAGACCTTAAAGACCTTACCAACCTTATCAAATCAATATCGTATGCGCAAGTTTATTATGCCTTTTGTGGCCTTGGCCACGCTGTCTTGTTTTGGCGCAACTGTCTCTTCACCTGACGGACGTATCCGCGTCGAGGTGGATGTCGATGCCCAAGGACAGCCTTTCTATTCCTTGGACTTCAAGGGTAAGACCCTCGTCGAAAAAAGCCGCCTCGGCCTCAGTTCGGATGAAACACGCTTCACCGACGGCTTTGTTATCGCCTCGGTGGATTCTACTCAGGTCGACCGTTCGTGGCAACCCGTATGGGGCGAGTATGCGGATGTCCGCGACCATTTCAAGGAACTCGGAGTGACGCTCAATGCCCAGAACCCCGACCGCGAGCTGACTCTGCGGTTCCGCGTGTTCAACGACGGCGTTGGTTTCCGATATGAATTGCCGGTTCAGAAAACAAAGAACCATCTCACTCTGCGCGATGAGCTGACGGAATTCAATTTCACCGACAACCATAAACTCTACTGTATCCCCGGTGACTATGACACCGATGAGTTCCTATGGTCGGAAACCACCTTCAGTGACCTCCCGCAGGCCTTAGCCTCGTATTCCGGACACACGGAATCCCAGCGCTCGCAGGGTACTGACATACAGACCCCGATGTTGCTGAAGACTGCCGACCCGGTCTATGTCAACATACACGAGGCGGCCTTGGTCGGTTATCCGGCTATGCTTCTTAATGTTGATACAGAAGCCAACGATATGAAAGTCAGACTTGTACCTGACCGCCTCGGTGTGAGCGCATATCTTCAGATGCCATTCAATACGCCCTGGCGCACTCTCATCGTCAGCGATGACGCCCGTGACATCCTCGCATCTCAGCTGATCATGAATCTCAACGAACCCTGCAAAATCGAAGACACCTCCTGGATCAAACCCATGAAGTTTGTCGGTGTGTGGTGGGAAATGTTTACCGGCCACCTCAAATCCTGGGCATATTCCACCGACCGTCTCGCCGTTCCCGGTGTCACCGATTATACCAAAATCGAACCCAACGGCCATCATCCCGCCAACACCGAGAATGTCAAGAAGTATATAGACTTCGCCTCCAAGCACGGCATCGACGGTGTATTGGTCGAGGGTTGGAACGAAGGTTGGGAGGACTGGCAAAGCTACCGCAAGAACCGCCAGTTCCTTTTCGACAAACCATATCCCGATTTTGATGTCGACGAACTCCGCGAATATGCCAAGAGCAAGGGCGTGAAACTCATCATGCACCACGAGACCGCCGCCAATGCCGCCGACTATGAACTGCAACTTGACCGGGCTTTCAGGTTTATGAAGGACAATAACTACGACGCCGTCAAGACCGGTTACGTCGGAGCGATAATACCCCGCTCGGAGCATCACACCTCGCAGTGGATGGTCGACCATGTGTTGCATGTCGCTCAGATTGCCGCCGATTACAAGATCATGGTCGACAGTCACGAGGCTCCGCGTCCCACCGGTCTCTGCCGCACATATCCGAACTGGCTTGCCCAGGAGTCGGCCCGTGGCGGCGAATTCGAGTCGATGGGTGGCAACCCGCCGTCGCATACGGCCATGTTGCCGTTCACACGCCTTAAGGGCGGACCGATGGATTACACCCCGGGCCTTTTCGAAACCCGTATGAGCTATTATGGCGAGGGTAAGGACTCGCAGGCCGGCACAACAATTGCACGCCAGCTCGCATTGTATCTCACCATGCCGTCGCCGATGCAGATGGTCTGCGACCTTCCCGAGAACTATGAACGTTTTCCCGACGCTTTCCAATTCATCAAGGATGTTCCGGTCGACTGGAAGGACTCGAAATATCTTGAGGCCGAACCTAACCGCTACATCACCGTGGCACGTCTCGACAAGAACTCCGACGATTGGTACGTAGGCGCAATCACCGACGAGTACGAGCGGACCGCCACGATAGATTTCAGCTTCCTGCCGCAGGGCGTGAAATACACCGCCACAATCTACGAGGATGCCCCGAAGGCAAACTGGAAGACCAATCCCCAGGCCTACCGCATCCGCACTGTCAAGGTCGACAGCAAGACCAAACTCAAACAGCGCCTCGCCCCCGGCGGCGGTGCCGCAATACGCCTTGTCCGGATGTAATCAGACGAAAAATTCCCAAGTTATATATCGCCACCGGTTATGCCTCAACACAGCACATAACCGGTGGCTTTTGTTGCAATCTGCAACTTTTTGCGCTAATTTTATCAATATTCTTTAGATATAAGGATTTTTTTATTAATTTTGCAAGAATTTCTGCAGGTATTAAACCATTTTTTGTTTTTTACTCAAGGGAGCCATCCGGTCGCTCCACGAAAGGCGTCCGGAGAAGTATTTTATAACACAATTCATTCGGAAACTTTAAAGACATGGACATCAAAGAAATCACTGTCAAGTTTGCCGAACCCGAACAGGCCCGCTATGCCGAACTGATAGTCCGCCTCATCTACGAGTCGGCACTGCAGAGAGGCACCGGAATCGCAAAGCGTACTCCGGAGTACATCGCACAGAAGATTACAAACGGAAAAAGTGTGGTCGCCCTGCATGGTGACCGTCTGGTCGGATTCAGTTACATTGAGAGTTGGGGTCATGGAGATTTTGTCGCTACATCCGGATTGATTGTCGACCCAGAATACCGCCATCTTGGCCTTGCCGGCGCCATCAAGGCGAAAACTTTCGAGCTGGCTCGACTTCGATTTCCGTTTGCCAAACTCTTTTCAATCACTACATCACTCCCGGTGATGAAGCTCAATTCGCGCATGGGCTACAAACCCGTGACGTTCTCGGAGCTTACCGATGACAAGGAGTTCTGGCAGGGATGCGAGGGGTGCAGGAATTTTGACATCCTGCAGCGCAACAACCGTCGTATGTGCCTCTGCACAGGCATGCTCTTCGACCCTGAACAACCCCTCCCCGCTGATGAGAGACCCAATCCTTACGTTATGAAACTCAAGAACCGGATCAACCGGATTCTTCATCTCCGACGACGATCGGGCTGAGAAGCCCCTTTGCCGTGTGGGGAACTTTCATCTTTTACGTTAATCGAAATTATTTCCAAATGTCAGATACAACACCCAAAAAGAAAGTCCTTCTTGCTTTCAGCGGAGGACTCGACACTTCGTTTGCCGTCAAATACCTGTCGGAAGACCTCGGCTACGAAGTGCACACAGCCATTGCAAATACAGGCGGTTTCAGCGATGCCGAACTCAAGACGATAGCCGAACGCTCGGCCAAACTCGGGGCCGCATCCCATGCCACTCTCGATATCGTCGACGAGTACTACAACAAGAGCATCAAATATATGGTGGCCGGTAATGTGCTCCGCAACGGCACATACCCTATCTCCGTTAGTTCCGAGCGTATCTTCCAGGCTATCGCCACTATCGAGTATGCCAAGAAAATCGGTGCTGATGCCATGGCTCACGGCTCGACCGGCGCCGGCAACGACCAGGTGCGTTTCGACCTCACATTCCAGATTCTCGCCCCTGAAATCGAGATCATCACCCCCACCCGCGACATGACCCTCACCCGCGAGTATGAGATCGAATACCTCAAGAAGCACGGCTACGAGGCCGACTTCAAGAAGATGGAATATTCCATCAACAAGGGTCTCTGGGGCACCTCGATCGGAGGCAAGGAAACACTGCACTCGGAGCAGACTCTTCCCGACGAGGCTTATCCCTCGCAGGTCGTTGCCCAGGGTCCGGAGAAGCTCACAATCGGTTTCAAGCAGGGTGAGATTGTCTCTGTCAATGGCAAGGAATATGTGAATCCGGTCGACGCTATCCGCGAGGTGGAGCGTCTCGGCTCACGTTACGGCATCGGTCGCGACATGCACATCGGCGACACTATCATCGGCATCAAAGGCCGCGTCGGTTTTGAGGCGGCCGGCCCGATTCTCATTATCGCCGCCCACAAGATGCTTGAGAAGCATACACTGACCAAGTGGCAGCAGTACTGGAAGGACCAGGTCGGCACATGGTACGGCATGTTCCTTCACGAGGCGCAGTATCTCGAACCGGTAATGCGCGACATTGAGAAGATGCTCGACAGCTCGCAGCGAAATGTAACCGGTACGGTCGAACTCACTCTCCGTCCGCTTGGATATACTCTGGTTGGCGTCGACTCTCCCTTCGATCTTATGAAGACCGATTTCGGCGAGTACGGCGAGGTCAACAAAGCCTGGACTGCCGATGATGTCAAGGGATTCACCAAGATTCTGGCAAACCAGATGAAGATATATCACAACAATCAGTTGAAAAACGGGCTGAGCGAGTGATATGGTAAAAGTTGGAATTATCGGAGGCGCCGGTTATACGGCCGGCGAGCTCCTCCGTTTGCTCATCAACCATCCGCAGGTCGATATAAAATTCGTTCATTCCACCAGTAACGCCGGCAATCTTATCTCGGATGTCCACGGCGGCTTGCTGGGCGAGACCGAACTTCGTTTCTCCGATTCTCATCCCCTGGATCAAATTGATATTCTCTTCCTCTGCTCGGCTCATGGACAGAGCCGGAAGTTCTGGGAAGAGAATGAGCGCCCCGAAGGATTGAAAGTGATTGATCTTGCCCAGGATTATCGCGATGAGAGCGACGGATATGTCTACGGATTGACAGAACTGAATTTTTCTTCAATTCAGAATGCCTCGCTGATTGCGAATCCGGGTTGCTTTGCAACGGCAATACAACTGTCGCTCTTGCCCTTGGCACAGGCTGGTCTCCTGCCCGACGGTGATGTAAATATCACAGCCCTGACAGGTTCAACCGGCGCCGGGGTCAAACCGTCGGCTACCACCCACTTCTCATGGCGCAACGACAATCTGTCGGTTTATAAACCATTTACCCACCAGCATCTTCTTGAGATTGGACGGACCTTGGATAAATTGCAGCCCGGCAATACAGCCCGTTTGAATTTTATCCCGATGCGCGGAGATTTTCCCCGTGGCATATTCGCCGTTGTCACCATGCACACTACGCTCACTGAACAGGAAGCTGTCGAGTTATACCGTAACTTCTACAAGGAGTCGCCGTTCACGGTGGTGAGTGAGCGGCCTGTTGACCTGAAGCAGACGGTCAATACCAACAAGGCTGTCGTTCATGTCGAGGTGCATGACGGTATGTTGCTCATAACGACCGCAATCGACAATCTGCTGAAAGGCGCCTCCGGACAGGCCGTAGAGAATATGAACATAATGTGCGGGTTTGACAGGCACGAAGGTCTGCGGCTCAAACCCTCGGCATTCTAAGAGTCCTTTTTTCAAAATGAAATTATTTGACGTTTACAGTCTTTATGATATAGAACCCGTCCGTGGCGCGGGCAACCGTGTCTTCACTTCGGATGGCACGGAGTATCTCGATCTCTATGGCGGGCATGCCGTCATTTCGATTGGCCATGCGCATCCCAAGTATGTCAAGGCCGTGTCCAATCAGGTGTCCGCTCTCGGTTTTTACTCCAACTCCGTGCAGAATTCTCTCCAGACCGCTCTCGCTGAGAAACTTGGCCGAGCGAGCGGCTATGAGGATTATGCCTTGTTCCTGTGCAATTCAGGCGCTGAGGCTAACGAGAATGCCATTAAACTTGCATCGTTCCATACGGGCCGTTCGAAAATACTGGCATTCTCAAAGGCGTTTCATGGTCGCACATCGGGTGCGGTGGCGGCTACAGACAACCCGAAGATTCAGTCTCCGTTCAACCGTACGGACCATGTTGACTTCGTGCCGCTCAATGATGAGAAGGCAGTTTCTGAAGCTTTGGCTTCCAATGAATATGCCGCTGTCATAGTAGAAGGGATTCAGGGTGTTTCCGGGATTCATGAACCTTCGGACAACTTTCTGAAATTTTTGTCGGTTGAATGTGCAAAATATGGCACTATGCTTATTCTGGACGAGATACAGTCGGGATATGGGCGTACAGGCAATTTCTTCGCTCACCAGCATGCCGGTATCCGCCCGGACATAATCACCAGCGCCAAAGGTATCGCCAACGGTTTCCCGTGCGGTGCGGTGTTGGTGTCACCCGCTATCGAGCCGGTAAAGGGAATGTTGGGGACCACCTTCGGTGGCAATCATCTCGCATGTGCGGCGGCTCTGGCTGTCATCGATGTCATCGAGTCAGAAAATCTTGTTGAGAATGCAGCCAAGGTGGGAGAGTACCTTATCGATGAACTTCGTGCCATTCCGGAGGTGACAGATGTAAGAGGCCGTGGTCTCATGATCGGTTTTGAGGTGGATGGTTTCACCGGCTCCGATCTGAGACGCAAGTTGCTGTTTGACCATCATATCTTTACCGGAGGCGCCGGTCAGTTCACAGTCCGCCTTCTCCCGGCGTTGACACTGGGTATGGAGGATGCAAAATTCTTTATTTCCGAACTTAAAAAAGCAATAAAAAGACAATGAAAAAATTCACGTGTGTAAGCGATATAGGTCCTCTCGACAAGGCGCTGGCCGAGGCCGCGGCCATTAAGCAGGACCGTTTTGCATTTTCGGATCTCGGGCATAACAAGACTTTGTTGATGCTGTTTTTCAACTCGTCGCTCCGTACGCGCCTGTCTACCCAGAAGGCTGCCATGAATCTCGGCATGAACGTAATGGTTCTCGATGTCAACCAGGGTGCCTGGAAGTTGGAAACCGAACGCGGTGTCGTCATGGATGGTGACAAGGCTGAGCATCTGCTCGAGGCTATACCGGTCATGGCAAGCTATTGCGATATAATCGGTGTCCGTTCTTTCGCCGGCCTCAAGAACCGCGAGGAGGACTATGACGAAGTGGTGCTCAATCAGTTCATCGAACACTCCGGCAAACCTGTTTTCAGCATGGAGGCCGCAACAAGACACCCGTTGCAGTCATTCGCCGACTTGATTACTATTGAGGAACATAAGACCAAGAAGCGGCCGAAGGTGGTGATGACCTGGGCTCCGCATCCCCGCGCTTTACCGCAGGCTGTTCCCAATTCGTTCGCGGAATGGATGCTTGCTGCTGACTACGACCTTGTCATCGCACAGCCCGAGGGATATGAGCTCGACCCGAAGTTTACTGACGGTGCCAAGATTATGTATGATCAGGATAAGGCGCTTAGAGGCGCGGATTTCGTTTATGCGAAGAACTGGTCCGCTTACCGCGCACCCGATTACGGCAAGGTGCTTTCGACCGACCGTGCGTGGACTGTCGATGCCGCCAAGATGGCTCTGACCGATAATGCCTACTTTATGCACTGCCTGCCGGTGCGCCGCAATATGATTGTCACCGACGATGTGATAGAGTCGGAGCGAAGTCTGGTCATTCCGGAGGCCGCCAACCGCGAGATTTCTGCTCAAGTGGTCCTGAAACGCTTTCTTGAGTCATGATAAATGTTGTTAAGATAGGTGGCAATGTCATCGACAATCCGGATGCGTTGCGCGCCTTTGTAGACGGTTTCTCACGACTGGCGGGTCCGAAGATTCTCGTACATGGTGGAGGAAAGGAAGCCACGCGTCTCAGTGCAGCCATGGGGCTCACCACCCGTATGGTCAACGGACGGCGTGTCACAGACCGTGACACAATCGACGTTGTGACGATGGTGTATGCCGGCCTTATAAACAAGCGCATAGTCTCGGCTCTCCAGGCCGTCGGTTGCGATGCCATAGGTCTGACCGGGGCTGATGGGGATTCTCTCAAAGCATGTCGCCGCCCTCCGGTCGAGATGGAGATTGTCAGCGAGGGAAAGACTGCCAAAGAAATGGTTGATTTCGGTTTTGTCGGTGACATACCTGCCTGTGGTGTAAATGTGCGTTTTATTTCGATGCTGCTCAATTCCGGACTGGCGCCTGTGTTCTGTGCCATATGTTATGATGGCCGTGACACGTTGCTGAACTGCAATGCTGATTCGGTGGCTGCCGCCGTCGCGGTGGGTGCATCGCAAATAGGTCCCACCCGTCTGACTTATTGTTTCGAGAAACCCGGAGTGCTGACTGATGTCAACGATGACTCGTCAGTCATACCGGTTGTGACTGCGGAGTCGTTTGAGTCTCTTCGCGTTTCAGGTGTTGTAGCCGCCGGTATGCTTCCAAAGGTTCAGAATGCTTTGAAATCAGTCGAGGACGGGGTTGCCGAAGTGCGAATCTGTGGCTCGGATATGCTTATGACACCGGGGGGCACCACCATCCGTTAAGTTCTTGGTTGAATATGGAGAATCATCCCCGACTTTCTGCCGCGGTCAGATTGCTGAGTCGTCTTATAGAGACACCTTCGCCTTCGCGCGAGGAGGATGCGACGGCTGCAATATGGTATGATTGGCTTTGTGAATCGGGGGCCCCGGTGCCTGTCCGATTTCATAATAATGTCTATTCTGTCACAGATGGGTTTGACCCCTCGCGACCGACGTTGATGTTGAATTCCCACCATGACACGGTCCGGCCTGTCGCTTCTTATACCCGTGACCCGTATCGTGCAGAGATAATCGACGGGCGGTTGTACGGTCTGGGCAGTAATGATGCGGGTGCCTCGGGTGTCGCCTTGGCTTCGGCGTTCCTTGACCTTGCCGGATGCAACCTTCCTTTCAATCTGATTTTCGCCATTACTGCCGCCGAGGAGGTGATGGGGGAGTTGGGTATGAGGGCTTTCTTGCCTCATCTCTCGGATGCCGGGCTCAAGCCGGATATGGTGTTGGTCGGTGAACCGACGGGTATGCAGCCTGCCATCGCCGAACGTGGACTCCTCGTTTTTGACGCGGTCGCGCGGGGAAAGTCCGGACATGCCGCTCGTAACGAAGGCATTAATGCCATCTATCGTGCCATGGAGGATATTGAAACCCTCAGGTCGTTTGCTCCGCCTCGGGTCAGCGAGATTCTCGGCCCGATAAAGGTCAGTGTGACTATGATTGAGGCCGGTACGCAGCATAATGTTGTGCCCGACACCTGCCGCTATGTGGTTGATGTACGCACCACGGAAGCCTATTCGAATCCTGAGACCGTCGAACTCTTGCAGGCAGCTGTAAGGTGGTCGGATCTGACTCCTCGCTCTACGCGTGTTCATGCCTCGGTGATTGGACCCGACCATCCGTTGACGCGGGCTGCCGTGGCTTTGGGACGGTCTCCTTTCGTGTCACCGACTACTTCGGATATGGCTCTTATGCACGGAATCCCGTCACTGAAGATGGGCCCCGGTGATTCGGCCCGGTCGCACGCGGCCGATGAGTTCATAATGCTCGACGAGCTGAATGAGGCTTTGCATCTATATCCCCGCCTTCTCCGCTCGTTGGAATTTGGGTGTTAGGGATTTTTGGAGTTTTGGGGTTTTAGTGGGTGTGGGGGCTCAATAAAATTTAATGTTGATTCTGTTATGCAACTGTGGAACAAGGGTTTCGAACCCGATAAACTTATAGAGAAATTTACTGTCGGCGCAGACCGCGAACTCGACTTGCGGCTCGCCCGATATGACGTGCAAGGCTCCGTGGCCCATATCAAGATGCTTGAAAGCATCGGATTGCTTACACGTGAGGAGCTCGACTTGCTGCTTCCGGCACTTGCTGAAATAGCCGATGCGATTGAGGCCGGTGAGTTCACTATTGAGCCGGGTGTGGAGGATGTTCATTCGCAGGTAGAGTTCCTGCTTACGTCAAAACTTGGCGATGTCGGTAAAAAAATTCATTCCGGGCGGTCACGCAATGACCAGGTGCTTGTCGACCTGAAGCTTTTCTTCCGTGATGAGTTGAAACGGATTGCGCAGGCCGTAGAGAAACTGTTCCATGTCTTGATAGATTTGTCTGAAGCCAACCGTGACAAGCTAATGCCGGGTTATACGCACCTTCAGGTTGCCATGCCTTCGTCGTTCGGGCTGTGGTTCGGCGCTTATGCAGAGACGTTGACCGATGACATGCAGATGGTGACGGCCGCCTATAATATAGCTAACCAGAATCCGCTGGGTTCGGCCGCCGGGTACGGTTCGTCGTTCCCTCTCGACCGGGAGATGACCACGGAGCTGTTGGGTTTTGCCAATCCTCATTATAATGTTGTTGCGGCGCAGATGAGCCGCGGCAAAACGGAGCGTGCGGTTGCCGCAGCGGTTGCCGCTGTCGCTGCCACTCTCGGCCATTTGGCCATGGATGTCTGTATGTGGATGTGCAATAATTTTGGATTTGTTTCCTTCCCTGATGAGCTCACCACCGGTTCGAGCATCATGCCTCACAAGAAGAATCCCGATGTATTCGAAATCATGCGGGGCAAGTGTAACCGTCTGCAGTCGTTGCAGAACGAGCTGGCCATAATGACCGCGAATCTGCCGTTGGGTTATAACCGCGATCTGCAACTTATGAAGGACGTTATGTTTCCTGCCACCGATGAGCTCGTGGACTGTCTGGAGATGGCAGCCTTCATGTTGCCGCAGATGCGTATCAAGGACGGAATTCTCGATGATTCCAGATATGACTACATCTTTACAGTCGAGGATGTCAACCGGTTGGTTCTTGAGGGAGTGCCGTTCCGCGATGCTTACCGTCAGGTCGGCATGGCTGTGCAGAAAGGGGAGTACCGTCCCAACCGTGAGGTCCGACACACTCACCTCGGTAGCATAGGCAACCCAGCCAACGACCGTATCGCCGCGAAGATGACCCAGCTGATGTCAACCTTTTTAATTTAGAAATTAGGTGCCGGGTGTCAGGCTCCAGGTTACGGGTGGTTACGCAGTGCAAACCTACCCGTTACCCGGCGCCTGGCGCCCGGTACCCAAACACTACTTCTTGAAGTAGTCCTTGATTTTCGCTACTTCTGCCTTGGACATGACGTTGCGCTTTGAGTAGTAGTCTGCCCTCGAACAGCTTTCACGCATAAACATCTTTTCAGTGCCCTCGTGGTCATGCTTGAAGTCAAGGGTATTCTCGATACCCATAGAAGCACCGACTGACTCCGAATCCTGGTTGGCTCCGATGTACGTGAACAACCACCCTTTTTCCGAGAGGAAGTCTACTAACTTTTTGATTTCTGCTCTGGTATACTCTGTCGATGCGTTTTCCAGGCCGTCAGTGATGATTGTGACGAGCACGCCGTCCTCTTCTCCAACGTGCGGAAGCAGGTCGTTGATGGCCTTACCCATGGCATCGTACAGCGGAGTGCACGATCCGGGCTGATAATCTGCCGCCGTCAGCGCAGTCGTTTCTGCCGCCGGCGTCCGCAGGTATTTCTGTTTGTAGTGCTCGGAGTCGAATGTGATCAGGGTCACAATCTGTTCCTGATTAGGATAGTCCACCGCAGCCTTGCGGATTGTCTCGAGGGTGCTGTTCATACCCCTCAGTGCCGCAGAGTAGATTCGTTGCATTGATCCCGATTCATCGACGATAATCAGGTTGTGTGTACAGATGTGGGTCGGCTGCTTGGGTGTCTCTTCTTTTGCTGTCCACAGCTTCTGGTTTGCTTTGATGGCTGAGTTTTTGTCGTTCATAATAGATTAATTTTAGTGGCTATGTGTAATATAATGCCCTACAAGCTCCACGATGTGTATCCCATAGGGGGTGTTATTTTCTAAAGGGATTTAAAACTCCAGGTCTCCGGAATCTTTCATGTCTTTGTAACGGTCGCGGTTGAAGCGGAACAGTTTCTGTATTCTTCCTTTCTTCTTCGTTTCCGTCTTTATCTGCGGAGAACAGGGGCGCACGCAAGGCTCGCAGGCTGAGTTCTCCATGCGAAATGTTGATGATGGTCGCGGCGTGACGTCGTCGTCCTCATCATCGCCGAAAAGAGCTTGGATATCTTTTCGCACCAACCCCCGCGGTAATTCGGTTTCCTCAGCGGCTGCCGCTTGTTTCTTCTCCTCGGGTTCAACGGGAAGGATAACCTTGGTGTGCTGCATCTTCTTCGCGAAATTACGTCGGTCGAACTCTCGGCCTAAGATAGCCTCATAGACTGCCTGAAGTTCCGGCATTGAGAAAATGGAATCCAAAAGTTCAAATCCCACCGGATTGAAATGGATCTCCTTGCGCAGGCTCTCCAAAGCAATTTTAAGGATATCCTTATGGTCGAATGCCAGGGGTGGAATCCGGTTTATGGATATCCATTCGGCTTCGTCCGCATCATCGGCTCCCTCAACCGCCTTCCAGCGTACCAAGGCATAGAAGGCCACGGTCACTACGCGTTCCCTCGGGTCTCGACCGGGAGCTGAGAATGTATGAAACTGCTTGATATATGATGCCTCGTAACCGGTTTCCTCGCGGAGCTCGCGCTTGGCGCATTCTTCAGCGGACTCGTCCATCCGCATGAATCCTCCGGGGAGAGCCCAGCATCCCTTGAACGGCTCGATGCCTCGCTTCACGAGCAGTACTTTAAGTTGACCGTCGTGAAACGTAAAAATCACGCAGTCCGTTGTCACCGCAGGGTGCGGGTATCTATAGCAATATTTCAGTTCGTTTTCCATTTTATTTTCCTCTTTCAAGAATGTCTGAATGATTGTCGTTCCAGCTCGGCCGCCACCCGAAGATACAGGTTGTTGGCCCGACTCTAACTCTAATACATTTAGTCGATAATTACAGATTGTGTAATTTTTACACCGCAAAATTACAACAAATTTCCGAATCCACCAAATAAAAAGCGTAATTTTTACACAAAAATGCAAAAATCACGCTTTCCCACAAAATTTTTCCCAATTTTCCCGGCTAACACCCAATAAAAAAGCGCCACGGAGTGACGCTTTTTTAATTTGGGGAAGGGGTCGATTTACCAGATGATGACGCGTTCTGACTCGGGACGGAACATCGCGTCGCCCTCTGTGATGCCGAAGGCGTTCATGAACGGTTCGATGTTCTTGAGCGATACGTTCACACGGTTGATGCCCAATGAGTGCGGGTCAGCAGTGGTGAGGTTGCGGATTTCTTCGTCGCGGATGTTGTTGGCCCACAGGTTGGCGAAGTTCATGTAGAATATCTGCGCCGGTGTGAAGCCTTCGATTTTGGCTTCCTCAGTAGTCACATCAACACCCTTCTTCTTCTGGGAGTCGAGGAAAGCGGTGTAAGCCACGCGAAGACCTCCCTGGTCAGCGATGTTCTCACCCATAGTGTAAGTTCCGTTTGCGTGCAGGCCGGGAAGTACCTCAACTGCGTCGAACTGAGCGCCAAGTCCTTTGGTCTTCTCTGCGAAAGCCGCGCGGTCCTCGTCTGTCCACCAGTTAACCATATTGCCGTTGGCGTCGAAGTTGCAGCCCTGGTCGTCGAAGCCGTGAGTCAGCTCATGGCCGATCACCACGCCGATACCACCGTAGTTCTCGGCATCGCTTGACTCGGGATCGAAGAACGGAGCCTGAAGGATTCCGGCGGGGAACACGATCTCGTTGAAGAGAGGATTGTAGTATGCGTTAATGGTCTGCGGAGTCATGCCCCACTCGCTGCGGTCAACGGGTTTGCCCCATTTCTCAAGTTGACGGTCATATGCCCACAGCGAAGCGTTGTGCATATTGTCGTAGTAGCTCAGTGACGGGTCAATCTCGAGTTTCGAATAGTCTTTCCACTTGTCGGGATAACCGATCTTGACTGTGATTGAGTTCAGCTTCTTGAGAGCCTCGTATTTGGTGTCGTCAGTCATCCAGTTGAGGTTCATGATGTGCTTGCCGAGTGCCTTGCGGAGATTCTCGACCAGTCCCTCCATATACTGCTTGGAGCTTTCGGGGAAGTACTGCTCGACATAGAGCTGGCCGATGCCTTCGCCCATCACGCCCTCGACAGTCGAGAGTGATTTCTTCCAACGGGGACGCTGCTGCTGAACGCCCGACATAACTTTGCTGAACTCGAAGCTTGCGTCAGCGAAGTCATCGCTGAGGAATCGAGATGCACCCGATACTACCTCCCAGAGATAGAGGTCTTTCTTCTCACGGTCGGTGAGTTTCTTCATTAGATTGTCGGCCTGCTTTACGGTATTGAGCTCAGTTACGATAAGCATCTCGGGAACCTCGATACCCATGTCCTGGATAATACCGCGCACGGGCAGGTTGGGGTAGAGCGCCTCCACCTGTTCGATGGTACGGGGGTTGTACATGGCCGGAATATTGCGGCTCTCCTCGCGTGTCCAGGTTGAGTCAGCAAGAAGTGTCTCGATTTTGAGAACGTTCTTGGCGATACGCTTGGCATCGCTCGACTTGTAACCTGCGAGTTGCATCTGCTTCTCGATCAGTTTCACATATGCGTTGCGAACCTCTTTGTTACGCTTGTCGTTGAGCAGGTAATAGTCGCGGTCGCCCAGACCGAGACCGCCACCGCCGACATACATTGAATATACCTGGCTGTTGGCGAGGTCCTCCATCATGCTTACACCGAACAGCGGAGACGATTCATAACGGTGCATGTAGCGGAACAGGTCGCCCATCTCAGCGGCCTTGGTGTTCTCAATCTTGGCGAGTTTTGCCTTGATCGGAGCCGCGCCTTCTTTGTTACGGCGGATTGAGTCCATGCCCTGCTCGTAGATAGTAGCAATCTTGAAGGCGTTCGTACCTGCCGTCGGGTTAGTTGCCGACAGGCCCATCACGATACGCTGCACACGGTTCTCGCTCGAGTCGTTCAGGATGTTGAACTGACCGTAACGCGAATACTCGGCGGTCAGCGGATGGTCTTTCTGCCACTTTGTGTTGACATGATGATAGAAGTCAGTCTTGGCCGGAATCGAGTTGTCGAGTCCCTTGATGTCAAGACTTTTGGTATGCTCCTGTGCGAGGGCCGGTACCAGACCGAATCCGAGCGCTGCAAGTGCAACCGTTGTCATTCTTGTCTTAATACTCATAAGATTAATATTTAAGGTTGTTTATATTTGATATTATTTCTAATTGTCTTGGCTTTTTGTTCGGTTTCTTCCCATTCGGATTCCGGGGTAGATTCCTCCATGATGCCGCCTCCGACGAATATGCAGTATCGGTCTTTCTCCACCCACATGCTCCGCAGGTTTACGAAGAACAAGCCATTGCCGCTCTCCAATACCACGCCGCAGTATCCACCGTAGTAGGCACGGTTGAACGGTTCGTGCCGGTTGATAATTTCTATAGCCTTGTCACGAGGCAGTCCCGATAAGGCAGGAGTGGGAGAGAGTCGTGCGGCGAGTCCGCGGATTCCTCCGGTCACCCCCGGGGTGTCGAAAGCTTTTATCTTTGTAATCAGGTGTTCGACGGGACCCGCCTCAATTGTGCCAAGTTCACCGACGGTCGGTTGAAGCCCGGCCTCGCGCAAGGTTGACTCAATATAGTCAATCACTACCTGATGTTCCTCAATGTTCTTGTGGTCCCAGGGGCCGGTGCTTCCGGCGGGTCTGGTGCCGGCCAGCGCGTTGCTGAGATACATATTCGCACCTCGGAACAGCAATACCTCTGGTGATGCACCAATCCATGTTCCGGTAACCGGGGTATGAAAACAGAAGACGAATGCGCCATGCAATTTATTGCACAATTCGTCAAACGTTGCCATCAGGTCTACTTCCCCTACTTCGACGATTGCCCGGGCCGCAACGCATTTGTCAAGCCTTCCGGCCTCTATTTCCGCCACTATCTCGTTGACCATCAGGCGGTGTTCATCCCGTGTGGTGCTACGCTCGGGAAACATATACAGGCCGCCTGACATCGGACTTCCGGCAATGATTGTCTGATCCAGGTCGTTGTCACCGGGGATGGTGATTGTCATATTGGCGTCGCCGTCAAACGGAGCGATGACGAATCCATGCTCGTCGGTTCGACCTGTGATGAGTCGGTCGGACCATCCACCATGTACCATCTTTTGGCCGGGAAGTCTATAGACGTACCAGTTCATGCTCTTTACCATTATTATGACGTACCAGTGTGTCCGGTTTTACAATCACTCAGTAATTTCTTTTGCTAAAAAGTCAAAGGGCATGGCCTCAGTGATTTCGGCCACGATGAACTCGCCGGGTTCCGCCGAACAGTTCTCTACCCGATATGTCAGGTCCACCTCGGGCGAGTCCCATTGCGAGCGGCAGATGGCCGTGTCCCCTTCGTATTCATCTACCAACAAGCGGACGCGTTGTCCGACCATCGATTCGTTGTGAGCCTCCGATATGGATTCCTGAAGCGCCATCAGCCGGTCGAGACGATCCTGTTTCACCTCGTCAGCAACATCGTCGTCGTAATGTAGGGCTGCAAAGGTGTCATCTTCTTCTGAGTATGCAAAGGCGCCCATACGGTCAAACTTCTGGGTCCTTACAAAGTCCATAAGTTCCTCGAAGTCTTCTTCGGTTTCGCCGGGAAAGCCGACCATCAGCGTCGTGCGGAGGCAGATGCCGGGCACGCGTCGACGGATTTCTTCAATAAGTTTGACTGTGCCCTCCTTGTCGATATGCCGACGCATTTGTTTCAGTTGTGAATCGGAGACATGTTGCAACGCGATGTCGAGATAATTGCATACGTTGTCGCGACGCGCCATGACGTCAAGAACATCGAGAGGAAAGTCGGACGGATACCCGTAATGCAGGCGGATCCATTCGACGCCGGGGATGTCGGCCATTCTGTCAATCAGCCCCGCGAGTCTGTGCTCGCCGTAAAGGTCAAGTCCAAAACTTGACAGGTCCTGCGCGATTACATTGAATTCCTTGACACCTTTGCCGACCAGTTCACGGACCTCGTCCAGAATTTCTTCCTCGGGTCGAGACGTATGTCGGCCTGTAATAAGCGGAATGGCGCAGAATGCGCAGAAACGGTTGCAACCTTCCGATATTTTAAGATATGCGGAGTGCGGGGGAGTGGTCAGAGTGCGCTCCCATTCGCGTGCTCGTGTGGCGTCCTTACGGGCGTCAGGCAGGTCTTCCACAAAACGGTTCCAGTCGAATTTGCCGTACATCAAGTCGACCTCGGGCATTTCAGCCTCAAGATCCTTGAGATAGCGTTGGGTGAGACACCCCATGGCGGCGATACGGCCTATTCTCCCTTCCTCCTTGAGTTGTGCCAGTTCCAACAGCAGATTGACCGATTCCTCCTTGGCGTCACCGATGAACCCGCAGGTGTTGACCATGACATACTCACCCTCAGGAGTTTCCGGATTATGACTGACGGAGTATCCTTTCTTCTCAAGACGTCTGATGAGACGTTCAGAATCGATGAGATTTTTAGAGCACCCCATCGAGATAATATCAATATGATTCTTGCGGTATGACATATATCAAAATTCTCTCCCCACCTGCGTAGCCCAGCCCATCTTTGCTGCTCGCTCGTGGTTTCCCGTCCTCGCCGATTCTAAATTGACTTCGTCGAGCCTTCTAAATTGACTTCGTCGAGCCCTTCGGGGTTCTAAATTCTAAATTCTAAATTCTAAATCCTCAAATGGCTTCACCGAAGAGCGAGCGAACAAACTCAGCCGAGTGGAAGATCTGGAGGTCTTCCTTGCCTTCGCCCAGTCCGATATATTTTACCGGAATCTTGAACTGGTCGCTGATACCGATCACGACGCCACCTTTGGACGTGCCGTCAAGCTTGGTGATAGCAAGATTGTTGACTTCTGTAGCGGCCACAAATTGACGCGCCTGTTCGAAAGCGTTCTGGCCTGTAGAGCCGTCAAGGACGAGCAATATCTCCTGAGGCGCGTCGGGAACGACACGCTTCATCACATTCTTGATTTTTGTAAGCTCGTTCATAAGACCGACCTTATTGTGGAGACGTCCGGCTGTGTCGATGATGACAACGTCAGCTCCCTGGGCCTTAGCTGACGAGAGGGTGTCGAATGCCACGGCGGCGGGGTCGCTGCCCATCTTCTGCTTTATCACAGGCACGCCAACACGTTCGCCCCAAATGTCGAGCTGCTCAATGGCGGCGGCGCGGAATGTGTCGGCGGCTCCGAGCACAACCTTGTTGCCCGCCGCTTTGTATTGGTGGGCGAGTTTGCCGATCGTAGTGGTTTTACCCACTCCGTTGACGCCAACGACCATTATGACATACGGATCCGTGCTTTTAGGCACCTGGAAGTCCTCAAGCATCTCCTTGTTTTCAGGCTTCTCAAGCATATCGGTGATTTCCTCCACCAACAGGCGTCGAAGTTCTTCGCTGCCTACATATTTGTCGCGGGCAACGCGTTCCTGTAATCTGTCGATAATCTTGAGTGTGGTGTCTGTTCCGACATCACTTGTGATGAACGCCTCCTCAAGGTTGTCCAGCACATCGTCATCGACCTTGCTCTTGCCTGCTATGGCATGCGAGATTTTACTCCAAACGCCCTCTTTGGTTTTCTGCAAACCGTTGTCAAGGGTTTCTTTCTTCTTTTTCGAGAAAAAACTTTTAAATCCCATTTAATTCAGTTCTGGTTCTTCAAATTGTAAAATTAATAAATTATTCCGAATCCACCCTCCATTTTTCATAAAAAAACACTATTTTTGCTAAAACTATTATTAGAATATATCATGGCTACGTATGGAACTAATCAATGTCTTGCTGAGGGTACGCTGTTGAACGACGGTATGTATCGTATCGACGCTGTCCTCGGACAGGGCAGTGACGGCATCACGTATCTCGCCACTGACCTTATGCTGAACTGTCAGGTGGCTATCAAGGAATTCTTTCCGGCTTATATCGTGCGTCGGGATGGCAATTCTGACAACGTGGTGCCTTATGACACTAATCCGGATGCCTTCTCGGTCAAAAAGGCTAAATTCATGAAGGCCGTCCATGACGTGGCGAAGCTGAGTCATCCGAATATCGTTCTTGTCCGTAACGGTTTCAGCCAGAACAACACATCTTATTGCGTGATGTCTTATGTTCAGGGCCTCACCTTGCAGGACGCTGTCGACCGTTTCGGCCCAATATCCCCGGATCGTGCCGTGAGAATCATTTCCGGTATTTCCCGTGCTTTGGGATACATGCACAGCCGCAAAGTTTCCCATCGTGACGTCAAACCCTCCAATCTCATGGTTCTGGTGAGCGACGACACACCCTATGTCATTGATTTCGGTCTTTCTATTTTTCATGATGAGTTAGCCTCTACGTCAGTGGATTTTGACAATGGAGTCAGCCACGGTTATTCTCCGATCGAGTGTTACCATGCGCAAATGAGAGAGCGATTCATTCCCGAATCTGATATCTATTCGTTGGGCGCTACTCTGTATTTCATTCTCACCGCTAAAGTCCCTCCCCACGCCTGTAGTCTTCTGCAGGAGGATCTGACATTTCCGCCGGACTTCCCCGTATCCTTCCAAACAGTGGTTAAGAAGGCCCTGGCTCCGCGCCTTTCCGACCGATACCGCACGATGGCAGAATTCGAGCACGACCTGCAGTCAGCTCTCTTAAAGCAGAATCACCAGACACCCTCCCCGTCTGAATTTGCCAAGAAGTCTGTCTGGACAAAGGCTAAACAGGTTATTTTTGATGATCTGTTACACTCATCCTATGTGCTGGGGATGTTGGATGGTAAATTGTTTTCGGTTCATTATACACTCTGGTATAAACTCTCCAAGAGTGTGAAAGATTCTTTCGAAGCAAAGTATCTTTTCATAGATTCTCGCCATCTTGGTCTGTCCGCGAAATATAATGGAAAATTTTTAGGCATTGCGCGATATAGTTGTCAGGTTGCAGATGGAATGGAAGCTATGACAAGGTGCCGCGAGTTCAACGAGAAGTTGAATCCAGCAGGTGTTGTCGGATCCGAATTGGGTAAAGCCTGGATTCCGAACAGGGAGGAGATGGAGTGCCTTGAAAATTATCATGATGAGTTAGAGAAAGTTTTCTCTGAATGGAATTTTGGGCATATGAGCGAATATTTCTGGGTCGATTACGGTGACCGATGTCTTCCTAACAGCAACGAAGCTGCATGTTCTCCCGATCTGAAGGTTGACCTGCGGCTCTTGGTCGATTATCAGGCGACCACCCAAATTTTCATGCGTGAGGATATCTATCGGTACGATTCTCTCCGTTATCCGCAACTTGACGGTGTACAGGTATTGACCTGCACTTTTGAAGATAATATCCTTCGTGTTATTTTGCATATAGACCGCAACATCTTTGAAACCATGCAGTTGCGGATTTCTCCGACAGGGGATAGAGAGTCAATTTTAAGACTGATTGGTGAAGCGAGAGTTATTTATCATCCTGCCGACGATGAAACTCCCGACGAATACTTCTGGAATAATCTCTCGCCACGCGGCTCCATAACGTTCTTGTTGCACAAGAATGAGGCTGAGCTCATACATTCCTATAAGTTGAGTCGGACCCAGTACATCCATGCTGCTAAAAACCTCTACGTTGCCGGATGCCATGCATTAGGATATATGTGCTCTGAGAAACATCTTATGCAGAAAGTTCTGTCTCCTGATGATTTTACGGAAATAAAACTTCCATATTTTGAAGATGTCGTGACTTGTGAAGTCGGCGATGGAATTGTCGAGATTCAAAGTATTGACCGGGAAACTATGATAACCGGCAGATCATTCTCATCTGATTACCTTTTGAAAGGGGCGGCAATTCAAAGTCTGGTTTTGTTCGGACGCTTGCAAGACCTTATGTTTATGGATATTATTGGCTATGACGTCTCATTACTTCTTTTAAGCAATGGTCGGGTACGAAAGAGTTTCCCGCTGTTTAAGGCCTCGGATCATTTTCCTATCCGCAAGGATGTAGATATTCCGGAGGATCTTCTTACAGGTTCGCAGTTATACCTGCAGATTGGCGCCCGGAGGCTTGACGTGAATTTTATGCCGACAGTCTCACGGTTGGTGGCCAACGGCGTGGCAAGGGTAAGTGTGGAACTTAACCCCGACAAGACAATAATAGTGGCCGGAGAGCGTGTCTCCGACCACCTTGGTGTAGGTGACTGGCTTTGACCACGGCTTGTCACAAGCCGATGCCGCCGCCTTTGCCGCCTGATGTCTGTTTCGTGTCGTTGTTCATGATGTTGGCGTCTGTTGTCTTAACTCGGTCCTGAAGCTTGCCGAATTTCCACGAAATGCTTGCGCTCAGCTGCCAGTTACGGTTCTGCCATAATCCGTAGGTGGTGTACGTGTCGTAGCGGCTGACTGATTTATATCTGCTGTACTTCGTGAAGAAATTGCTTGCGTTTACCGACACCGTCAGTGCGTCCTCTTTCAGGAAGCTCTTGCTTATGGCCAACCCATAGTAGTACCATCCTTTGTCCGATCCCTGCAGGTTGACATTGCCGAACGACTGTCCGCCGTAGACTGAGTACTTGATTGATGCCGGTCCGCGGTAACTCCAGTTTGCACCGTAGTTGCCTTTCCATCCGCTGTTGTGCATGCCGCGGCTGTGGGCGTTCAGGTCGACGTAATTGACACCTCCGTTGACCGACATGGTCATTGCCGAGGTGATGTTCCAGTTGAGGAACGCCTCAAGCTCTGTACGTCTGAACCGGCCTATGTTGGCATATGATTGGTATTCCACCGGACCTTCGTAGTAATTGAATGATTCTATCGAATTGTCTGCCTGCCCGTAGCTGAGCGAAACGTTGAAACCGAACTTCTGGCCCCAGTTGGAGTAGGTGAGTGACACGCTGTTATAGCGCTCGCTTTCCAAATCGGGATTTCCGACCTTAGCCATGGTCTGCGTCAGCTGGAAAACTGTCGGATTCATCTGTGACACGCCGGGGCGATTGATGCGCATCTGATATGCCAACCTGAGGTTGGTCGCCGGTCCGAACATGTAGGTGACGGCGGCGTTCGGGGTGAGGTCGTTGAGATGACGGCGGAAGTTCTGAAAATTGCCTGCCGGAAAATCGAGACCCATATAGGTGTGTTCGTAACGTAGTCCCGCAGTCACGGCGACTTTGCCGTAATTGCCCGAGTAGGAGAGGTATGCGGCGTAAATGTCCTGGACCTGACGGGTTGTGCCGTCTTCATCAGCGACGGGGAGCAACTCGTCCGGCTTTTCGCCTACAGCATGTGCGGTCTCGGCACTGTTGCGGCGGAAAATCCCTTTTGCTCCGGCCTCAAGTTTGTGCTTGGAGTCGGTGAACGGTTTAACATAGTCAAGAGTGGCGGTGTGCTCACGCTGGTAATTGCCGTTGAGGTTCGTCTCGTATGGGAAGAGAAAATAATCGCCTGACTCTACAGTGTTCAGATAGTCGATGTCGAGCACGGTCCGGCCATAGTTGAACCGATAGGCCGCCGTCAGCGACTGTCCCTCGTCGTCGAAGAGCCGGCGGTAGCTTCCGTTGCCGCTCGCACCGGCGTTATGCATGGATCCGGACAGTTGCTGCGATGTTTTCCAGGTGAGTTCGCCGCTGCGGCTGAACATTTCGTTCGATATGTTGAATCTGTCGACATCCGCGCCGACCCAGTTCATATCCGCTCCGACTGTGAACAGGTCGCGCTCGGAGGGTTCCCACGACAGGTTCAGGTTTGCACCGACATAGTCGAATCCTGAGCGTTGGTCGTTGGTGATCTGCTGATGATAATCAGTGTCTGAAGCACTGTTATAGACATCCTGTTTCGCTAAGGAATGTTGCTTCTGCCACGTATTGTTGGCATAGGTGAGGTTTGCATCCGCAGTGACTTTGTTGTACTTGACCCGTCCGTACAGTGCAGCCGCCGTCTGTCGCGAACCGGTCGAAAGGTCTATTGACCCGGTATAGCCGTCCTTCGACTGCTTCCGTTCGGTGACGAGGTTGAGGATACCGCCTGTCCCTTCGGCATCATACTTGGCGCCCGGTTCGGTGATGACCTCAATTTTAGAAACCGTTTCAGCCGGCATGGATTTGAATACCTGCTTGTAATTCGCGGAGAGCATAGGGTCCTCCTTGCCGTTGACGTATATCTTGAAATTGGAGCTGCCTTTGATGTAGACATTGTCCTGGCCGTCGACCGACACCATCGGAATCTTACGTAGGGCCTCCAGAAGACTCTGGCCTTTGGACGAGTCGTCCTGCTCCATGTCGTAGGTGAGTTTCGCACCGTCTGATTTGATTACTTCTTTCTTGGCCGTGATGATCAGTTCGTCAAGTTCGCCGTAGGTCGAACCGAGCGAGTCAGCCGGTTCCTGTGAGTATGCGGAGGGTGCGACGGCGATTGTGGCAATCGCCGCCATGTATAGCTTAGTCAGTTTCATTTCAGTGGGTTATGAGTGTATCATTAATTAGTTATAGCTTCTTTGGATTTACTTCGGTCGAGGAACGCCCTGTAGAGCCTGTCGAACTCTTCGGGGGATATGCGTAGGGTCGCCATGCGGTCCATGAAATATTCTATCTCATGTTCGAAAAATGTCCGCCTGCGCATCTCGAATACTTTCTGACGGGCTTCGGGTGTGTAGAAGTATCCGATGCCACGTTGGTTGTATATTATACCTTCTTGCTGCAGAAACGTGTACGTGCGCATCACCGTGTTGGCATTAACGCCCGCCCTCGATGCATATTCACGAACGGACAACAGGCGCGTGGTGCCGTCGGCATTCGATTGCGCGGCTTCGTCCATTATGAGGTCCGCAAGCTGGAGGTATATGGGTTTGTTTTCGTTGAAATCCATAAGTCAGGGTTTGTCAGATTACTACCGAGCGTTTGAATTTGATGAACGACCAGTAGATGATTGCCGCTGAGATCGCAGTGGTCACACCGACCACGCACCAGGTGAACGCGTCCTCGTCGAGTATCTGGATCTGTACGCCCGTGCGCATGAACAGAATCGCCGATACTGAGAACAGCAGCTGAAGTATGATGATGATACCGATGGTCTTCAGGAATGATTTACGCGGCCATGCGACAGCACCGAAGATGAAGATCGCCTCATTCAGCACAAAACCGGTGGTCAGTACCGCTGTGGCTGTAAAGAACGCATCGTTCATGTCGGCAAACGGGTTGTATATCGGCAACCAGATATCATAAGACAGACCCATGGCAAGTATCATCGAGTAACTGAACACGATGTATCCGGCTACCGCCAACAGAATCATACCCGGAAAGACGGCAATCAGACGCGGCACATATTTGTCGGCTGCCGTGGCCGGAAGCATTAGAAGCGAGGTGCGTCCCTCTTTGCGCGTCATGTCGAACATCATCTTCGAGGCTACGAAGGCGCATACGAGTCCCGCCATAAGCGAGTAGAGGGCGAAGAACCCGTCGGTCGGAGAAGAACCTAACCATCCGAACCATAGTCCTAAGATCATGAAGAATCCCAAGAATCCGCCAATCATGTAGAGAAGTGTCTTCTTCTGCTCGACGAGGTATTTGCGTGTCACCATCATCATGTGGCTGCCTGTGCTGTATTTTGTTTCCATGATTGTTTACTTTTTGATATTGTTGATTTTGACTTTGTTGTAATTTATGTCCCCACTGCCGTTTGCTGAGAAAATGGCCGAGTTTACTTTGCCTCCTCCGAAGGATATGTCTCCGGTGCCGTCTGTTATGGCTGACAGTTGGGTGGCGTTAATCAAGCTTACTGAGATGTCTCCGGTGCCTTGTGTCGATAGTTCGGCACTTCCAGTCAGGAGGTCGGAAATATCGATGTCGCCGGTTCCGACTGACTGTGCTGTGATATGGCTGCTCTCGATTTTGCCGATCTCGAAGTCGCCCGTTCCGGATGTGAACAGGTAAATGGAATCTCCGGCAAGTTGTTGTATTTCGAAATCACCGGTTCCGCCCGTGGTGAACCGTGTTACGTCAGGTGCGCTGACTGTGACCTTGATCATGGCGCTGCCGATTGTGTTTGACAACATACGGTTGTCCCTTTGGCTGATGACGAGGGTTCCGTTCTGCACAGACACGGTGATGTAGTCGATGTGGCTGGCAGGTGCGCTGACAGTGACGGCCGTTTTGTCCGACCGGGTGTAGACTACATCTGCCGTGGCTTCTGTCATAATCGAGTTGAAGGGGGCAGTCACTGTCACGTCACGGCTGACATTATCCTTGACGGTGTTGATCTTTATGATTTTGCCGCAGCTGACGGCGCCGAAGGTGAGGGTCGCGAGAAGAGTGGCGAGGGCTATGGTCTTGAGTTTCATTTTGTTTTCTTTTAGTGAGTCAATATTTCCGAAAATTCATTGCGGGTCTTTTTAAGGAGGGGAGCACCGTGGTTCTGCTGAACGAGTTCAAACAGAGTCTCGAGGTTGATGTCGGTTTCGTCATAAGGATCTTCGAGCGGTTCCACGATATTCATTCCGCCTGGAACTTCAAGTGAGAGCAGGGCGTTGGCTGCGCGCTGGCGGTCGGTGGTGAACGAGAATCTGTATTTGCTCGAGATCTCGTTGATTGATGCGTTCATCAGTACGCCGTTGCGGTCGGTGATGATGACGTGGTCAAGAATCTTGTCAACGTCATACACCTGATGGGTCGAGATGATGATGCTTTTTTCATCGGTCATGCACTGGGCTATGGCGCGTCTGAAGCTGCGTTTGGCGGAGATGTCGAGGCCGTTGGTCGGTTCGTCCAGTATGAGGAGCGACGTGTTGCACGCCATGGCAAAGCTGATGAATGCTTTCTTTTTCTGTCCCATCGAGAGTTTGCCTAAATTCAGGTCTGGAGTCAGTTCGAATATGGAGAGGTAACCGTTCATGGCATCACGGTCGAATCTGGGGTAGAAGCAGGCATTGACCTTGATGTACTCGTCGAGAGTCACGGCGGGGAGGGAGAATTCTTCCGGAACGATGAATACGTCATTGAGGAAGTCAACCTTGCGGTCAAACGGGGTAAAACCGTTGAATTCGATGCTTCCCTCCTGCGGCTTGAGCAGACCGCATATCAGATAGAGGAGTGTCGTCTTGCCGGCTCCGTTTTTACCGAGGAGACCGCATACGGTGCCGCGTTCAAGTTCCATCGAGAAGTCGCTGATGATGGTAGTACGGTGCGAATAACCGAATTTAAGATTGCTGATTTTCAACATATTGAGTTTAGTTTTGATTTGAATTCACTGTATTTGTGGTTTAATGTAGTAGTGTACTACTGTACTAATACACCGCAAAGTTAAATCAAATTTTTGGAACCACCAAACAAAAATCAAAAAAAATCAAAAAAAACTTCACTTTCCCCCTCTGCCGCGTATCCCTGACCAGCTTTGCTGGTAGCTCGTGGTTTCCCGTCCTCTCTCCCTGTGGCGGTGACATAAAAAATTTTGGCTCCGCAGGCGCATCAAGATGATGCACCCCGGAGCCAAAATTTTATTGTTATGTCAACAGCCCGATCTCAGAACCGGATCTTGTTGTTGATTTTTTTGATTTTCGAAGCCAACATCAGTCGATAGCACCCGAAGGTGATAAGCGAGATGCCGATCCACAACCATACTGCGATACCTCCCGCAACCGGTCCTGAGATAAAGATAATGGCGAAAACCAACGTCGCAAGCAGGAAGCACATTATCCAGGCCATCCAATCGTTGGCGTAGCTCGACAGGACAAACGACTCGCATATCGCGTTAATACAGACAACTATCAGGTATATGCCAATCGTGAAGATGAAAGTCGGAACAAGCACCGAGACCGGCAGACAGAACAACCACACGCCGCAAAGAATCTCAATGATTCCGAGTGCGATGCTCCAACCCCAGCCGGGATAATGCCGTGTGTTCATGCACCCGAAGGTCAAATTCATCACTCCGGCCAGGCAAACAAGACCGGCAAAAACATACGCGAGGACCGGCAGCGAACTCTCCGGAGCGCAGAGACACCAGACACCAAGACCAATTGAGATCAAACCCGTAACGAGCGGTATCCACCAGAATCTGGTGATTGTACCATTATAATTGTGAATTCCCATAACTTTAGTTTATAGCTTATCGAAGCAGTTAATTCCGCTTCAACCTTAAAATGAAAAACACCCCCAAATTGTTTGCTCCACCTATCATAAATATCCGTCAAACTTTGAGCATCGACAATCATATAGCTGTATGTGCCGTGGCTTGAAACCGTTTATGCACTGATTCATTCAACTTCTACGTGGCAATATTATACTCCTAATATTCAGTTAAATACGAAAGGTGTAGACTCTATGTAGACCGGTCTGACATGTCGGTTTTTGCCCTAAAGGACTATATTTGTGGCGTAATTTAAAATACGCAGATAATGACTAAAAGCACCTTCATCTTTTTCGGCCATGGTTGCCGATTTCAATTCAGAATGTGGGCTGTCCTTCTCCTTTTGACCGTGGGTTCTGTCGTAACCCGGGCAGTAGAACCCGACAATAAAAACACTTTTGTGGTAGGCAAATTCATCTTTATGATTGGAGCCGACGCAGGAGTTGGCGACGGGGAGGCCTGGCTGGTCGGTGTTAAACCGGGAGTGGAACTAACCGGAGAAATCACTATCCCGGGGTCTGCCGTTATAGCCGGCACCAGATATGAAGTCACCCGGATCGGCTCTTTCCCGGAAGCCTATACTGAGATGTGGTGGTATGATTATGATGCGGCCATTGCGAATCATCCCGGAATAACCAAAGTGACCATTCCCTCGACTATCCAGAGAATAGAGGTAGAGGAATTTCTCGGTTGCAGCGGCATAACTGAGTTTCACGTTAACGCGGCCAACAAGTATTTCAAGGATGACAACGGTATCCTGTTCTGCCGGAACGATTATAATCCGGCGTCGCGGGATTGGAATCTGTTCCGTATGCCTCCCGCAACCAAGAAAACCAAATATACCGTACCGGCTGGGACACGGATTATCCACAACAATGCTTTTGCTGACAACAAGAGTATCAAGACCCTGATTCTTGGAGGCAATTTGCTTTTCTCAAGGTTCTGGGCAAACAGAAACCTCGGTATCAGTTCAATCGATGTGTCAGCAGCTTCGATTTATGATGAGATGGCTGGCGTGATTTACTTTAAGGAAAGCTGGTATCTGGATGATGACGCGCCGGTCGGAAAATTCGGCGCAGTCAAGACTTTCCCGCCAGCATTGGTGTTGGACAAACTCTCATTGCCTCAATCTGTGAAGTATATAGATGGTGGCGCGTTTGCCAATACAAGGATTTCTGAAATAGTAATTCCGGACGATATTAAAAGTGTCGGTAAATATGCTTTCTACAATTCGAAGCTGAAAACTTTGAGATTGTCGGTTGATAACATCGGGTACCAGGATGACTTTGATGGTATGTGTCTTGACTGCAAAATGCTCGATAGTGTGGAACTGGCCGGGAGCAGCGGACATGAACTATTGATTGACGCAAATATGTTCCGCGGCTGCGAGAGCCTGAAATCGCTGACAATCGGTTCCAACAAGGTTACGCTCGGCTCCTATGCGTTCTTCGGATGTAAGAGCTTGACAACATTCCAGTTCTCGAAAGTAACTGGTTGGCATACTGGATATTTTGATGAGGAAGGCGGATATCAATTCGCCTACAGCGGACTTCTGTCGGCCCGTATACCGTCAGGATTACGCATTGTGCCGCGTGGCATGTTCATGGGGTCCGACCTTATGACTGTGAATCTGAACCCTTCAGGTAAAAACACTCTCGGCACTATCCTGAACGATGCTTTTCGTGATTGCAAGCTGACCGAAGTTAACCTGGAATCAGTGACTGACCTGCGTAAAAATTGTTTCGTAGGCAACCCTCTGAAGAAAGTGATTTTCCCTTGTAAACAGGATGAGGATGAGTATTCTGGTGGTTCCATTGTTCTGGACCATAGCTTCGAGCCGACCGAAGAAACCTGGTTTTATGTGGGTAACCAGAGGATTGAGTGGGATGATCACGATTATGATTGGAATGGAAAGTATGAGATGGGACTTGAGAAAGCTGTCTATGTCAGTTCTGCCCGTAACTGCATCAATGTCCCGGATAATTTCCGGACTGTTTACGGTCCTTCGGGCTGTAAGGATAATTTCAAAGGCAAAGGAGAGTACAAAGGTGAGACAGCAGGTATTAAATCCGGTGATGTGCATGAAATTTTTAATGCCGTGCCTGTGCCGGGTCTTACGGCTTTTGAAATTACTCAGAATGCGGAAAGTTCCGGTCTGTCCTTTAAAGTTGATTCCCTATATATCAATGGTAAGGAGGCGGATAGGACTGGTAATATATGGAGGGTCCCGGGTTCGGTCAGTCCCCTGGCCTATGACCAACGTCTCCATTATACTGTAAATGGAGTTGAGATGATTACATTTTATCCGAAGAATCTAAATACAGATACCTCAGTCGGAGAAATCGGCAATGGCGGTGTGGAGAGGGAAATAGTCTTCATTCATGATTTGTTGGGTTGTAAAGTCTCTGACGACCTGAACGGCCTCAATCCAGGCACGTATGTAATAACGTATTCGGACGGAACAACTGCAAAAATAACACGATGAACGTATTGAAGACCAATACTATCATAACAGGCAAGGTAATTTTGTGGGCATTGATCGTTATATTGCCCTGTTTCTCCATTTCCGCTGTCGAAGTTGACAATGTCAACACCGTTGCCGTAGGTAAGTTCATTTTTAGAATCGGCAGTGGCCCGGATGCCGGTGAGGCATGGCTGGTCGGAGTGAAACACGGAGTCAGCTTGGAAGGCGAAATTGCCATTCCCGGCTCAGCAACTTTCGGTGGAACCAAATACAAAGTGTCGCGTATCGGTGATGATGTGGGAACACCTTGGTATTTGTACGAAAGCGCTATTCATGATTGGCCCCTGATAACCAGAGTCACCATACCCTCTACAATCCGGACCATTCATTTTATGGAGTTTCTCGGATGTACCGGCATCACGGAATTTCATGTGAATTCAGCGAATCTACGGTTTAAAGATGTCAACGGACTTCTATATTACCGTCAAGGTGAAAGTGACGCCTGGGCGTGGCATTTTTTCCGTATGCCTCCGGCTACGAAGAAGACATGGTTTACATTGCCCGATGATGTAGAAACCGTATGGGACTGTGCATTCGCCGACAATAAGACTATAAAGACTCTGATTTTCCAAGGCAATGTCATGCTTTCGCCCGGTTGGGCGTTCCGCAACAAGGGTATCCGTGAATTCGATGTTTCGAAAAGCCGCTGTTACAGCGTCCGGGATGGGTTGTTATATGAGGGCTGGGAGGAATCCGACGACTCGGACTATTCCACGCTCGTGGCATGCCCTCCGGCTTTGTCTGTCGGTTCGCTGACCATACCGCCATCAGTGACCGAAATATGCTCCGGTGCCTTTGAGAGTACAATCATTCCTGAAATAATCATCCCCCCGACTGTCCGTAAGATTGGATCGTTCGCTTTTCATGACTCAAAAATCAAGGAACTTAAATTTCATCATAACAATAAAGGTGGAGATTGGACGGCCCTGTGCGCAGGTTGCAAGGAATTGGAAACTGTCGAGATTACAGGAGATGTTTTCTCAATCAAAATCTTTGAAGGTCAGTTTTTAGGCTGTGACAAATTGAAGAACCTTACTATAGAATCTTCTGATATCCAGTTGGCGGGTCGGGCATTCTACGGTTGCAAGGCGCTGAAAACGTTTCCATTCGAAAGATGTTCGGTCATAGAGGGGAGTGACGGTCCTGATCATTATCTCCGCAATGTGGAGCATTTCGCATTCAGCGGAATTGTTAAGGCTGTCATTCCATCATTCTGTGAAGGCATTCCGCAGGGAATGTTCAAGGGGTCTGAATTGACGGAGATAAGCTTAAACTCCGATGGCAGTAAGCTTAAATATATTTATGGCGATGCTTTCAGAGATTGCAATCTCAACGAACTGATTTTGCCTGACCTTGTACGCATTGACCCGGGAAGTTTTGAGGGTACCCCCCTGCAAAAAGTCGTATTTCCCAAATTCCCGGGTTCCAACCGTCTTGAGATTTCGGATGTGTTTTCCTCTTCGACCGAGACATGGTATTATGTGGCAAACAATCAAGTGAGATGGGACAGTCAACCTGCTGAAGGTGTCTACATAACCGGCCTTTATCCAACCGGTGTCCTGAATGTGCCCCGAGAATTGTCAACCTTGTATTGTCCTGGAAGATTGGCCCAATTCTACGCTCCGGAAGTGAATGGGAGAGTGGTCGAGATGTTCTCGGTTATCCCAGTGTCCGGTAAAAATGGTTTCTTGATAAAACAGACACCGGAAGCCGCACTTCTTGATTTAGAAGTTAATAAGGTGTTGATCGGGGGTGTGACCTCGCTTCAGGATGGCGACAGCTGGTGTATTCCAAGCGGTCTGGATGCTACCCGTAAGGAGGTTACGGTTTCTTACGCGGTTGACGGAGTGGACATGCTGACCAGTTACCCGGCGGGTACATTCAGCTTGTCGGACGTCGGAGTCATAGGTGATCATTCCGGTTCTCCTCGTGTTACCGGTATCTATAGTATTGACGGGACCAGGCTTAGTGTCGGTATTCACGATGCGCCTGCGGGAGTGTGGATAATCAGATATTCGGATGGAACCGCGGGCAGACTCATAAAAAATGAGTAAATTTGCGTTATGAAATCTCATCGCTTTCATTTTTTATCATTGTTTGTTTTTGCAGTGGCTTGTGCACTGGTCATCGCATCCTGCGGCAAAAAAACTGAAACTATCTATCCCTGGGGTTGGCAACGACTTGGCAACCCTACGGACTCCTTGATGATTGTGCTCCAGAACGCTTTCTTAGGAGATACATCTTTGGATTCGTGCGTGATACTGGTCAATCAATTTCATAAATATTCCGACCGGCCTGAAGCAACATCCATCGAGAAGGCCCGTGCCACATTCTGGAATGCACGGCTGGCTTTTGCTTCAGAAGATTATGAAAAGGCTCATAGCTTGTTCCGTAAAGCTCTTGCCCAAACAGATTCGGCCCGTTATCCTTACGATGCAAGGTATCTTCATCTCTGTCTCGAGCCCCTCGAAGGCCAGGTGCTGGATGGAAATGATCTTGATTGGAACTGGTACCGTCGCATGGTCGATGATCTGGAGTTCTCGCTTAAAAATGATGCGCGGATTCTCGGAGCGATTCGTGCCCAGTATCTGTGTTGTATCATGACTTATTCCGGCAATCCTGCGCGAGCTTTGCATTACGCGTTGATGGCAGATTCTCTGTACACCGGGGTTGGTCGCGACGGAGACAGGATGACCAATCGCATGAATGTTGCATCCACTCGCGTACTGGCCGGAGATACGGTCGGGGCGCTCAATGATTATGCCTGGATTCAGCACGAACTGGATCGGGGGGTGAAACCGGTGTCGCCGTTGTTGATCCCTCTGTTGGACTACAACCGGTGGATTGAGTCTAAGGATACGTCCGCTCTCATGAGCCTGCGTGCGCGGACCCGGGATAATCCCGAATTGGTCGGCTATAATTCGCTGGCCGCTGCATACCTCGCCGAAATCGAGATCAAGATGGGGAGGAAAGATAGCCTTGAACGGTATCGGACGGACATGGTGCAAGGTGTTGAAAGTACCGATGATGCCACGCAGAAGTCTTTCGTACTGAAAATTATTGGCAACACTTGTGAGGCTTTGGGCGACTACAAGGAGTCGGTAAGGTATTTGAACAAAAGCATAGAAGTAGCCCATGAGAATGTGACGTCTTTGAGCAGCGATAAATATGGCGCGGCTGAAACTGAACGGATGTTTGCTGAAGTGGACCGTGCTGTTGCCAACGAGCGTCGCAAGGTTAGGGTTCGTTTCTGGAGTCTGGTGGCGATAGCGGTAGGCTTGATTTCCGGGTGCGTCTGGGGTATGTTCCGGGTGATAAGAAAAAATCGGCGCAGACGGGAGGATGCGCGGAAAAAGCTCGACGAATCGAGACGTTCCGAATTGTCCATGGCTTTGAATATGCGCGAAAGGGAAAAACAGATTGAAGAATTACGACAGTTGATCAGCTCACTTGCTGACAGTGAGCTGATAGATTCAGCGGCTGCCCGCCGGATAGAGTCGAATATCCGGAGCAATGAGGGCGCATCAAAAGCTGACAAGGAATTCGGGAAGGTGTTCAGCTCGATCAGCCCCGAATTTCAGACCCGTCTTCGAGAGAAATATCCGCGGATAGGAAGCACATCGCTCAGAATGGCTGAGTATATAGCCATCGGAATGGACAACAGGCATATAGCTCGGGTAATGAATATCCGCCCTGAATCAGTCAAACAAAACCGCTGGCGCCTCCGTCAAGGACTTGGTCTGAGCGAAGAAGACAATCTCGACACCATTCTCAGGGATATGCTGTAGACCCTTAAAGTTTGGTATAATCTAAAGTAACTGTTCAGCGCGTCCGATGAACAGTTACCAATCTAAATGTATTGTAGTTAAATTATGTTAAATCTCGATTACTTGTGAGAAATAATCGTTATATTTGCAGGCTGAATCGCACGGAGGTGTGATTTGACTACCGGGGCTGACTGGCTTTGACAGCGTGTAGAAGCGGTAAGTAAGCATGCAGAGCTTTGGTGTTCAAGCTCTATAATCGCAAGAGCATCGACCTATAATTGGCGAAAATAACAATTACGCTCTCGCTGCGTAAACTGAAGTACAGTAGGTTCCTTTATTCGCCTCAAAGTGAGGCGAACGAGACATCATCCCATTGCCCGGTTCCGAGACGTTTGGACAAAGTGGTGCTAAGAAATTCGGAAATAGGAGAGGGGAAGTTCCGGCCCCGCTCCGAGACAAAGGGACTAAGGTTCGGGTTGGAGGTCGTGAGCCTGCCCGGACTCGAAAACCAAGTCACAGACTAAGCATGTAGAAAGCTTATTGATTCCGCGTTTGGACGAGGGTTCAATCCCCTCCAGCT
>JAAGKN010000817.1_pt1 | contig 55356 bp, 63 predicted proteins | sample 6206371 | NCBI WGS metagenome assembly JAAGKN01 (sample SAMN11533720, study PRJNA540317) | gut metagenome | isolation source: fecal pellets from male and female animal of same cohort | host: Peromyscus leucopus | place: USA:CA | collected 2017
CGCTTGCGCTCGCAAAGACGAACACATTGCAAAGTCCACGTCATTGCGAGGAACGAAGTGACGTGGCAATCCATTATTAAAAAAGAACCTCTGTCATTCTGAACTGCGGATTTGCGTACGTATGAAACGAAGTGGAATTCGGATAGCGAACAAATTGAGCATACTGTGGCAAAGCCACTAATGCGAAATTCTGTGAGCGTGGAGCAAATCCAAGATGATTCAGAATCTTAGAGGTTCTTTTTATTTATCTAAATTTAAGTTTTATTGAACCGGTAGATTTTGTAATTCAGGCAGGTGTTGCATTGCAGCAGCTACTATTGCTGCAAATGAAACCATACAAAGTATTCCAAATAAGACACAAATTGCTACCATTGCTATGAAGAAGTAACCAAAGCCAGGTATTCTTTCATATAACTCGCTTCCGTCTTCGTGCTTGAATTGTCCAAGAGCAATAACTATACCATCAATAAGCATCCAAAGTGCACTGACTGGACTTAAGATTCCTGAGATTGTAAATACAAGCATTATCCAGGCTGTATTTGATTTGCCTGTATAAAATCTATGTGCTCCAAATGTACCAAATAACCAGCAAAGAGCCATTGCTGCCATCCAGTTTTTACCTTTTAGTTTTTCAAGTTCACAATTTTCCATAATCCACCCCTATATAATCTTATTTGCCTGTAGAACCAAAACCGCCAGCTCCGCGTGTTGTTTCGGTTAATTCTGTTACTACTTCAAGTTTTGCTTGTTCAACGCGTGCGATAACCATTTGAGCAATTCTTTCTTGAGGTTGGATGGTGTAGGCTTCGTTTGAAATATTAACGACTGCTACGCAAACTTCGCCTCTGTAATCTTCATCAACAGTACCCACACAATTAATTAGTGTGATACCGTGTTTTATTGACATTCCTGAACGTGGACGGATTTGAGCTTCATACCCGTGTTCAAGTTCAATTTTTAAACCTGTAGGAATTAAAGTTCTTTCAAGTGGCTTCAATTCAATTGGTTCTTCAATTGCAGCACATAAATCCATCCCGGCTGCACCTTCCGTTTTATATTCCGGTAAAACTTTATTGTTCTCTAATCTCTCAATTTTTAAAATTGTCATTCTTTTCTCCTAGCTTTACTTAATTATGAAATTGCTCCCGGATAGACATCCGAAAAATTAAATGTTGAACTATTTGTTACTTTTTCAAACACGTCAGATTTTGGAGATTTTTCAAGTTTAAGTTTGCTGATTATCATGTCTTCAATGTGTTTAGTAAAATCACTAACACTATCCATCAATCTTTCAGCTTTTTGAACTTTTCCTGAAGGTGTGTGTTTTGAAGCTGCAAGTAGAGAGCTTCCGAAGAACCCTTTGTCAAATGGGTACAAAAAATCTACTTTTGGTGCCATAATTTATCTCCGTTTCTTTAGTTGTTTTTTAAGTCTTGTTCTACTTTTGATAAAATTTCATCAAGTTTTGATGGATCTTTTACACCGCCTTGAGCAAAGTTTGGACGACCGCCGCCGTTTGCGCCTGTAGCTTTGGCAATTTCTCCAACAATTTTACCTGCGTTAACTCCGCGTTTTACAAAGTTATCAGAAACTTTTACAGCAACAGAAGTTTCACCGGCAAGAATAACAATACTGTCTCCCAAGTTTTTGTGATAAAAATTCAAACCGATTTTCATACCTATAGGTTTCACTGAAACTTTAGAAATGAACAACTTGCCGCCATCAATATCTTCAGCTCTGTCAACAGCATGATGCAAACTTACTTCTTGCGTTTTCTTCTTCAAGTTTTTCAATTTGTTTTTGAAGTTCTTTATTTTCTTCAGTAAGTTTTTCTACACGTTCAACAACTTCATCAAAATGAGATTTAAATTTCGTTGACAATTTGTCAATTTCAGAGGATTTTGCATTTAAATAATCAAGAGCCGCATTAGCAACTACAACTTCAATACGTCTTGTACCTGCAGCAATTGCACTTTCAGAAACAATTTTAACAAGTCTTAGGTCTTTTAATTGTCTTGCGTGAGTACCTGCACAAAATTCTTTTGAAATACAATTATCTCCGCATTCAATTGAAACAACTCTGACTTCATCGCCGTATTTTTCGCCAAATAAAGCTGTTGCACCTGTCATTTCAGCTTCTTTAATACCCATAACTTTTGTATTAACATTGAAACCTTCGCCAATCCATTGGTTCATTAAGTTTTCAACTTTTTTAATTTCATCAATAGTCATTGCTCTTGAGAATGTGAAGTCAAATCTCATACGGTTTTCTTCAACTAGAGAACCTGCCTGTTTTACTTCATCACCAAGAACTTTAACCAAAGCAGCTTGTAAAAGGTGGGCAGATGTATGGTGAACCCTGATTTGTTCACGTCTATTAATATCTATGCAAGCGTTAACTGTATCACCGATGATAACTTCGCCATTAAGAATTTCGCAACGATGAACATAAAGGTCGTTAACCTTAAATGTTGTTAGAACTTCAGCTTTAAGATTTTGGCTTTCAATAATACCGCTATCACCGATTTGTCCGCCGCATTCAGCATAGAACGGAGTTTTGTCTAAAACGATATCTACAAACCCTTCCCCTTCAATTTGAGCCAGGATTTTAGCGTCTGAACATTCGTTTTCGCTGTATCCGATAAAGTTTGTTGAACCAACTTCTTTTTCGATTTTTGCGTATTTGATATCGCCTGTAACGCTAATTTTTGCGGTTGCGGCTTTTGCGCGTTCTTTTTGTTCGCGCATTGCGTTTTTGAATCCTTCTTCATCAACTTTTAAGCTGTTTTCTTCTGCAATTTCTTTTGTAAGTTCAAATGGGAAGCCGAAAGTATCGTAAAGTCTGAATGCGCTATCTCCATCGATATCTTTTTTGTTATCGATAAATTCATCAAGCATTTTATAACCGCGGTCAAGGGTTTTTCCGAATCTTTCTTCTTCTTTTTTAATTGTGTCAATAATTTTTTGTTTGTTTTGAACAAGCTCAGGATAAGCTTCGCCGTAGTATTTCACGATAACATCAACAAGTTTGTATAGGAAAGGTAGTTCCATACCAAGGATTTTCCCGTGACGTAATGCGCGGCGTAAAATCATTCTTAATACATAGCTTCTGCCTTCATTTCCTGGAATTACACCGTCTGAAATCAAGAAAGAAACGCATCTTGCGTGGTCAGTAATAATTCTTAGCGAGATATCAGTTTTTTCAGATTGTTTATATGGAACACCGCTCATTTTGCAAACTTCATCCATAATCGGTTTTAACAAGTCAGTTTCAAATGTTGAAGCTACGCCTTGGCAAACCATTGTAATACGTTCAAGTCCCATACCTGTATCAACGTTTTTCTTGCCTAAAGGTGATTGGTTGCCTTCTTCATCTTGATAGAGTTCTGTAAATACAAGGTTCCAAATTTCAACCCATCTGTCACATTCGCAAGTATCAATACCACAGTTAGGATGATCGCATTTATATTCTTCACCTAAATCGTAATGAATTTCAGAACAAGGTCCACAAGAGCCTGAAGCTCCCGGAGGTCCCCAAAAGTTATCTTTTTTACCCTTTCTTCTAATACGTTCAGCCGGAACTCCAACACTTCTCCAAATATCAAAAGCTTCGTCATCTGTTTCAAAGATTGTTATCCAAAGTCTGTCTTTATCAAGTTTTAGGACTTCAGTAACAAATTCCCAAGCCCAAGGGATAATTTCTTTTTTGTAGTAATCTCCAAATGAGAAATTACCTAACATTTCAAAGAAAGTATGGTGACGAGGGGTTCTTCCTACGTTTTCAATATCAGAATCTTTACCGCCGGCTCTTGCACATTTTTGGCAAGAAGTTGCACGAGCAGGTTCGTATGGGCATTCTTGAATGTCCAAAAATATTGGTAAAAATTGCAACATACCTGCAGTTGTTAATAATACTGTAGGGTTATCAGGTACAAGGCTTGAGCTTTCTACCAATGTATGTTGACGTTTATTTTTAAAGTAATCTAAGTATAATTTTCTAATTTCGTTTCCGGTTAGCATAATCTTTTTCCTCTAATCTTATCTGTTTTCTATAAAAAAAATTATACAATAAAAAAACTACAGCTTATATAATACTGTAGTTTTATTAAGTTTATTATCCGAGTTTAATAAATTTATATTTCTTAAGTGTTTGTTTTAGGTTCTTCTTTTACAAGTCCGACAGATTTTAGAATCGGGTGAATCATTTTTGTTGCCGTAAGCGGTGCAACTACAGCTAATCCTAAGATTGTCCCTACAAGTGAACTGGATTCAATAACTCCGTTTGCAAGATGTTCTCCTGCTTCGGTTACGTTTGTACGGTTGAATGTGTCACCTGTTGCTTTGCTGATTTCATTTAATTTAGCAAGTTTTTCCTGTTCTGTTCCAAGTTTGAAGAACTTTTTGAATTCATCAGGTTTTGGGAACGCTTTAAATACAGCTTCATCTTTGAATAATTTGTTTTTGGCTAAAGCATAAGCTCCGTGTTTGAATACCGGAATAATTACCCCTAGATACATTGCCAGACTAATTGCTTGGTATAAAAATTCTTTTGAAGCTGAGAATTTTTTAGTATGCGGGTCAATGTTTTTATCCATCAAGATAAATCCGGGACGAGCAACGGAGTTTAATCCGGTTTTGATACCCATTTGTGCTGCCGTACCTTGAGTTACGTTAAAGAATGTTGGATTTGCTACAATATTTTGAATTCCGTTTAACATATTAACCTCCCACCTTCATTGAGCCGTTTCTGAATGTTGAAAGGCTTACTCTTTGTACCGGAGAATATGGAGTATTACCGGTTTGTGTAATTTGAGGCTTTAGAAGCTCTGCTTGAGGTGCACTTGAAGTTACATCAAGTCTTGCCGGGCTGTCGTTTTCACTTTTGCCTTTGTTATAAATTTTATCCATAAATGGCTTAACCATCAATGAGCAAAGTCCCGGGATTACCACAAGGGCAGCCGCCCAGGTTCCGACTGTTTGAAGATTATGTTTTGCCATTTTTGCAACATTTGCATCTTTAATTTTAAAAAGGTCACTTCCTTTTGCAGCTAAAATTGGCAGTGCCAAATATGTTGGTGCTGCAATTAATTCTGTTAAACCTTCTCTTAATGCGGTATATTTTTTTGTTTCATCGGGACTTTTCTTATCCATCATTGTGAACAATGGTCTGAATATAAGCTCTGCAGAAGCAACTGCTACTGTCGGCCAGTATGGTTTTACATTTTTCCCGATGTAAGTTAGTGTACTCTTTAGTGACATGTCTTATTATTCCCTACTTCATATTGAGTTGGAGTATTTTTTACTCCAATGTCTATTTTAAATCAAAAGAAAATTTTTTTTGCTAGTCTTTTTTGAAAATTTACAATAAATTAATATTTAAAGCACGTTTTTTCGTGGTTATCAACTATTCCGGCAGCTTGTAAAAATGAGTAAATTATGACCGTACCAACATATTTCATTCCGCGTTTTTTAAGATCTTTTGATATTTTATCAGAAAGCGGAGTGCTTATAATTTGTTCACCTGTTGTATTTTTTATGATTTTGTTATCAGTAAATCCCCAAATGTAATTCGAGAAACTTCCGAATTCTTCTTGTATCTTTTTAAAAATTTTAGCGTTATTTATAGAAGATTCAATTTTGTTTCTGCTTCTTATGATATCTTTGTTTGTTAGGAGTTCTTCAACTTTTTGGGAATCATAATTTATAACTTTTTCAAGCTCAAAATTATCATAAGCTTTTCTGAAAGCTTCGCGTTTTTTTAGTACTGTAATCCAAGATAATCCGGCTTGGAACGATTCTAAAACAAGAAGCTCAAAAAGTTCGTGGTCATCATACTTTGGAACTCCCCATTCTTCATCGTGGTATTTTACATAAATTTCATATTTTTCATCTGCCCAGCTGCATCTTTTCATAGTTTTATTATATTAATAAAATTGATTTTGTAAATATTCGTTTTTCTGTTGTATAATTTTCATAAAGGAGAATGGGGAATTTATGAGAAGTAAGAAGAAGTTAAGTTTATTGTTAGCAGTAATGTTATTGGGTTCTATTACTATATCAGGAAGTATTGTCCAAGCAGAGGATGCTGCTATTGAAAATAATGTTCAGACTGAGCAATCATCTGATGATAAAGTTATCAAGGGTAACAAACAGCTTTTTGAAGAAGCCCAAAATTCTATTGATAAAAAAGAATATCAAGATGCAATAAATTATTTAACTACGTACATAAATTCAAAACCTAAGCGTTATGAAGCTTATAAGCTTCGTGGCGAATGTTATTACGAGCTTCGTCAGTATAAATTAGCTCAAGAAGATTTTGAAACTGCGATTAAAATAAAGGCGGCAGATGATAAGTTTGTAACCGGCGCAAAAGTTGTTGGTGCAATGGTTCTAGGTGCTGATAAGCAAGAACAATACCAAAATCCTGAACTTGGAAATTTATACGGACTTTTGATGTATGCTCAAAAAGCACAAAATAATCCGGCTTACGAGGGTTCATTCCAAGAAGCCGGGCGATATAATTCTCATATTTATCTTCCAAAGCCAAACAAAAATGATATCGCTAAGATTAATTGTCCGCAAAAATATGGGAAAAAGATTAATCAAACAGGCATAAATACTTATATTTATGATGCGATTTCTGATATTGAAAAAGGTGATTTCCACGAGGCAGTTTTTAAAATTCAACATATCACATCTGATTATCCAAAATTTTATCTTGGACATTATTTGACCGGGGTTGCTTATGTTGGGTTAGAACAGGAAAAAGAGGCTGTAAGTGCTTTTGAAGCAGCTTTAAAACTTAATTCAAACGATTTTGAATCATTGGCAAGTTTAGGGCAAATTTACTATATAGATGCTGAAAAATCTTTTGCAAAAGAGGATGTTGAAAAATCCGTAAGTTATTTTAAAAAGGCCTTAGCACTTAATCCAAATTGCTATTTGTACCATTATTATATTGGTTTAAATTATTTGCAGATTAATGATTATAATTCTGCTTTAGATAGCTTTAATTCAGCAATAAAGCTTAAATCTGATGATTACAACAGCAGATATTATAAGGCGATTGCGCTGTATATGACCGGAGATTATGCCGGAGTTGTTGAAGAATCAACAAAACTTCTTTTCAGGCATGTTTCTAACTACAATTCAGTATTATATTTGAGAGCATTGGCTAATTATAAGATGGGAATGATTCCTGAATCTATAGCTGATGTTGAAAAAATTGAAAATAATATGAATGATATTTATAATGCGGATGTTCGTGTTAAATCTGCTAAAGAAAAAACTTTAGGACAGTATTTGCATTATTTGAAAGCTCAAATATCAAGATATAGCGGATTTGGGGCGGTTGCTGATTTAAACAGTGCATTCCAAAATCCTTTAATTAAAGATTTGGATAAGTTGGAATCTAATACTTCGGTGGGTGGTAATGTTCAAATTTCGTTTGAAGAAATCGGAACTCAGTATGATTATATTAGAACAACTTTTTCTGATTTGAATTTGCAAATAGCAAGTGTTAATTCAGGATATTTGCTTGTTTCTCAACAAATATCACTTATTCCGGTTGAAAATAAGGTTTCGGAAAACGCTAAAAGTGATTTGTTATTAGCAGAGGGTGAAACTTCTATTGCTAAAATGTTGGCGTCAAATGATTTCGATTCAATGAAAAAGATTGCGCCGGCAGTTCCTTCGTTTGAATCAAAAACTGAACCGGCTAAAGAGGAAATTCAAGAAGAAAAGGTCCAGGACGTTATTGCAGAACTTCCAAAAGCAGAAAAGGTAGGGGATTTGAAGAATGTTGATGCAGAATCTTTAAAAGAAGAAGCTGCTCCTGTTTTAAGACAAGCTGAGTCTTCTGTAATTATTGAAGCTAAAGAAGCTCCGGTGTTGGAGAACGAAACTGCAAATACAACATTTACAATTTCTTATCCGAAAGAGGTCGAAGTAGTAACAGAACCGGCTCCTGAGTCTGAAAAGGTTGTTCAAGAATTAAAACAACCTGATTTTGTTATTACTTATCCAAAAGAAGAAGTTGTTGTTGAAAAAAATGAGGATTTAAAAATTCCGGAATCAGATTCCAAAATTTCAGAAAAACATGCAGTCGTTGATATGACAGAGTTTAGTCTTAATAAGACTTCTGCTCCGGAAATAAAAGATACTGATGAGGTGATTGAATTCAATCCGGAAAGTTTTATTTTTAAAGCTGAAAAGACTGTAGCTCAAGCTCCGTTTAATATTACTGTTCCAAAAGAAAAACCAAAATCTGAGGATTTGACTGTTGAAGAAGTTGAAAGTGAAGTCGTGGCAGCGAAAGTTGATGAAGTTCCAACAGTAGAATCAATTATAAACAGCGAAGAGCAACAAGAAGATAAAATTGTTATAAAAACTGTTGATGAAGCTTTGGTATCAACAGAAAAGAATGATGATTTACAGGAAAGTTTGGGTGATGTTGAAACAACCTCGGAAAATCCGATGCTTCAACGAATTATGGTTCCATCTATTGTAGTTCCTGAAAAAACGTTGAAAAAAGAGGTGGAAGAGGTTGTAGCTGAAAAATCTTCAAGCTGGGTTGAGCCAAATGTTGATTCAAATTCAATAGTTGTTGATGATAAAGAACTTGTTGAGAAAAAACTTCAAGACGCAGTTGATGAAAAACTTGAGCAAGAAAAATTAGCCCAAGTGAAAGAAACTGTTGAAAAAGCTCTTGAACTAACAGAAGCCTCTCAAGAACTTACAACAGAGCCAAAAATTAAACATAAAAAAGCTAAGAAACAAAAATCGAAAACTAAAAAACTTAAACCTCAAGTTCAAGTTGTAGAAACGGAAGTGTTAGAAGTTCCTGTTGATACAAAATCTTTAGATGAAGTCGAGGTTAAGAATTTAGAGAAGGTGGAAGATTCTGCAATAAAATCAGAAGAAAAGTCGGACGAAAAATCTGAAGAAGAAATCGCGGTTGAATCTGTTGTTCAAACCTTATTTAACGGAAAGACTGATGAGGTAGTTGAATCTCAGAAAGAAGTGGTGTTAGAAGAGGTCGAGCAAGAAAAACCGGTCAAGGTTAAAAAAGAAAAAGTTAGAAAATCTTGGTTTAAAAGGGGTAAATTAGAGAATGTTGAACCTGTTGAACAAGAAGTTACGGTTGAGGATATTGTTGTGCCGCAAGAGGCTGTGGAGGAATCTGTGCAGGCAGATTTAACTCCGGCTGTGACTTATATTAACCCTGAAAAAGAAAAGAAAGAACGCAAAGTTTTCTTTAAAAAAGGTTTGTTTAAACATCATAAATCTGAAAATACGGAGACTGTTAAGGATGCTCAAGTAGAGGAAGTTTCTGAAATCAAGACTCCGGCTTCAATTGAAGAAACTCCGGAAGTTCCGGTTAAGGTTGAAAAACTTAAAAAAGAAAAGAATGCAAAAATTAAAAAAGAAAAAGCCGTAAAACAACCAAAAACAAAGAAAGTTAAAAAAGAATCTGGGGATTCAGCAGACGTGAAATCTGAAAAACAAAAGTTTAGTTTTAAAAATTTCTTTAAAGGATTTTTTGTAGATGTGAAAAAATCTGATGAAGATAAAGTTTCAGAAAGAAAAGTTATTAAGCAGATAGAAAAATAAAAATAAAAAACTGAAATTTTAAGATTCTGAATAAGATCCTGAAACTAGTTCAGGATGACACGGATGATGTTAGTTAAAATGATAAAATTTCAGTTTTTTTAATTATATGGCGCCAGCTGTAAGCTGGCGCCATTGTTAGTATAATATATTTTTATTTAAGTTTTACGTCTATAATTGAATTCAAAACTTTTCGATATCTTTTTAGGTAAGATGTAAGTTTATCGATATCTTCTTTAGAGAATTCTTCGTCCATTTTTTGTTGGATTCTTTTTGCTTCCGCATAACCTTTTTCGACAAAAATCATTCCTTTTGGGGTTATTTCATTTCGTTTAATTATTATATTATCTTTTGTTGTTGCAATTCTTTTTATATATTCTCGTTTTTCCATATCATTAAGAATTTTGCCAACGTGAGCTTTGCCTTTAAATAAAAATTTTGCGAGTTCCGATTGGGTTGCATCGGGTTCAAAATTTAAAATAAATAGGATAGCCTGCTCATCAGCAGTAAGTTCTTCGCTTATAAATTGGGCTTGATGTTCTCTTCTGAACGATTTATTAAAGTTTGCTGTATAGTCAATTTGGTAAGGAAGATGTTTTTCTAATGCTTTATTTGTGGTTTCGCTAATCATACCTGTATCCTTTTCTACCTGTTCGATTAAATCTTACTACCAATGATGTATTTTAGCAAGTATTTTATTGACATATTGCCATTATTTCGGTATGATAGGGGTAGAAAATTCTACCCTAAAATATATGGAGATAAGTATGAAAATAAAAATGACAAGAAGACAAATGGCTATTGCTGTACTGTTAATAATTATTGTGCCGATTATTTGGAATAAGGTATCAGGCGCTGTTGGCGGATATATGATGATGCAGGCTATGAAAATGCCTAAAGAAGTTGTTGTTGATAAGCCGCACAATGAGGAAACTTTTATTACTGCCGAATCAACAGGCAGAGTTGAGGCAAAATATTCAGTTGATGTAATTGCCAGGGTTTCCGGCTGGTTATTGAAAAAATACTTTAATGAAGGCGATTTTGTCCATAAAGGACAACTTTTATTCCAAATTGATCCTAGAGAGTTTCAGATTGAAGTAAATAATTCAAAAGCAGCAGTAAGCCAGTATAGTGCGCTTTTGAAAAATGCTCAACAAGAATTAGATAGAGCTAATGCGTTAATTAAAGAAGATTTGATTAGCCATTCTGATGTTGATTCAAGTTTAGCGTCAAGAAACTCTAATAAAGCATTGCTTGATGCAGCTAAGCAAAAATATCAGTTGGCGCTTGTGAATTTAGGTTATACTTCAATCAAGTCCCCAATCGATGGACGTATTGGTAAAATTAAGATTACAGAGGGTAATTATGTTAATGCAACATCAGGATCTCTTGTAAATATTTCAAGTACAGATCCTGTTTATGTTTCATTTAGTTTAAGAAGTCAGGATTTTGTTAAATTGATAAAATCAAGTGATAATTTTAAGGATGTAGAGGTAAAAATTCAATCAGATACAGGTAAAATTTATCCTTATGTTGGAAAAATTGATTTTGTAGATAACCAAATTGATCAAAATTCAGGCTCAATTCCTATGAGAGCTACGTTTGAAAATCCTGACGGCTGGCTGGTTCCGGGGGATTATATGAAGGTTTCTTTAATTGCTCCAAAACAAACTTCTTTTATGACAGTTCCACAGTCTTGCACTAAAGGGGATGCTATGAGCGGATATTATGTTTGGGCAGTGAAAGATGATAAGGCTGTAAGACGTGATATTAAGGTTTCTGACGCAATAGATACTAATTGGATTGTCACTGAAGGTTTGGATTATAGTGATACAATTGTTGTTGCCGGAATCCAAAACATCGCTCAAGACGGTCAGGCTTTGAAAGTTATTAGTAATGAAGAATACGAAAAATCCCAAAAAGAAGGTAAAAAATAATGAAAAAGATTTTTGATAAAGATAAATTGTTTTTTTTCATACAGAAACCAAGATTTGCACTTGTAATTTCTGTCTGTATAGTAATTATAGGTATGATTTCTTATTTGGGGTTGAAACAAGAAAGTTATCCCGATGTAACTCCGCCTCAAATTCAGGTATCTGCAACATATCTTGGCGCCTCAGCTGAAGTTATTGAATCTTCAGTTGCTACGGTTTTAGAAAACAAGTTAAACGGTGTCGAAAATCTAACATATATGACGTCAACTTCTTATGACGGAACTTATACTTTAACTATGTATTTTAAGGTTGGATCTGACAAAAATATTAACCTTATGAATGTTAATAACCGAATCCAACAAGTACAATCTCAATTGCCGGAGGATGTTCAAAGAACCGGTATTACTGCAGTCAGTAAAACCTCCGGTTCCGGTGCTTTAATCTTAACATTGTATCCGGAATATGGAAATTGGAACCAGTTAGATTTGACAAACTATGGGTCTATTTATATTAAAGATGAAATTAAGCGTGTAGATGGCGTTGCGGATGTAAATGTTTATGGCGCCGGCGATTATTCTATGAGAATATGGCTTGATCCTCAAAAGATGGCAGGATTGAATGTTTCTACAAGTGAAGTTCGGGCAGCTATTGCAGCTCAAAATACTCAGGTAACTGCGGGGGCTTTAGGTGCATTACCAACAGATGATAATAATGCGTTACAACTTACCTTGAAAACAAAAGGCAGACTTGTTGATGTAAAAGAGTTCGAAGATATTATTATCCGTTCAAATATGGATGGTTCTAACGTAAAAATGAAAGATGTTGCACGTGTGGAATTAGGTGCTCAATCTTATTCAAATTTAGGGATTGGTAGACGGTAAGCCTTCTGCCGTTATCGTAATTTCACAACAACCTGATGCTAATATTATAAATTTGTCAAAGGCGGTTCATGCTAAAGTTGATGAACTTAATGCCAGAATGACAAATGGTATTAAAATTATTACTATTAAAGATGATGCTGATTATATCCATGAATCAATGCGAGAAGTTGAATTTACAATCTTGCTGACAGGTATAATTGTTGTATTGATTATCTTCCTGTTCTTAGGGGATGGTATGGCAACATTGGTTCCTTGTGCAACTATTCCGGTGTCTTTAATCGGTACATTTGCCGCATTGAAAGCACTTAATATGTCAATAAACTTATTATCTTTATTTGCGTTGGTTTTGGCAGTCGGTGTTGTAGTTGACGATGCGATTGTTGTAATTGAAAACGTAAAACGTCATATGGAAGAAGGTAAATCCGCAATTATAGCTACTCAGCTTACGATGCAGGAAGTTGGGGCATCTTTAGTTGCAATGGCAATGGTTTTGATGGCTGTATTTGTTCCTATTATTTTTATGGGCGGTATGACCGGTGTTATGTATAAGCAATTTGCGGTTTGTATTGCGGTTTCTATCGCAATTTCGGCTATTTGTGCGTTATCATTATCTCCGGCGATGTGTTCTCATTTATTAGGTCATGGTGCGCCTGAGATAAAACCGTTTGACCCAAAACATGCATTTGCTTCTCATTTTGAAAGAATCAAGGATAGAATTGTAAAAAGAACAAAATCTATTGTTGAGAAGTTTAATCAATCTTTTGACAAGTTGGAAGATTTCTATATGGAATTTGTTGAAAAGTTTGTTTATAATAAAAAGCTTGTAATAACATCTTATTTTATAATTGTTGCACTTACCTTAGGCGGCATTTAAATTTATACCAACAGGTTTTATTCCTGATGAAGATCAGGGGGTATTAATTTCAAGTATTACACTTCCAGATGGTGCATCTTTAACCAGAACAGAGGAAGTTGCTACAAATTTTGTTAATCAGGTTAAACAAATAGATGGTGTTGATGCCAGCAGATTAACCGTATTTAGTGGTATGGGTTCTGTAAACTCTGCGTTTTCCATAATTTTGCTTGATGAATATGCGGATCGTAGAGTTTGTCCTGTAGAGTGGATTACAAGAAAAGTTAAGGGTAAGCCGACAGATTTAAGACATACTGCTATTTTATCTAAAATCAGACAAATTGCTGGTAATACAAAGGAGGCTTCAATTATTGTATTTTCACCACCGGCTATTAATGGTATGAGTATGATGGGTGGATTTGAGTTCCAGATGCTTATCTCAGGGTGAATATACTTCTCAGGAAATGGAAGCTTGGGCTCAAAAACTTATTGCTGCTGCAAATCAAAATTCTAATTTGTCAAATGTAAATACAACATTCCAGGCAAATGTTCCTCAATATATTCTTGATATTGACTATGCAAAAGCTCTTGCTCAGGATGTTGATTTGCAGGAATTATATTCAACCTTGTCTTCAATGCTGGGTACATATTATGTAAATGACTTTAACAAATATGGACGTGTATTTAAAGTTCAAATTCAAGCTGAAAGTAAGTTTAGAGATAAAGCAACAGATTTGGAAGGTATTTATGTTAAAAATAGAAATGGTGTGCAAGTTCCGGTATTGTCTATTGTAACTCTACGACAAGCCGTTGGTACTGCTTCAATTTCTCGATATAATCAGTACGAATCTGTACAAATTACAGGTCAGCAGGCTCAAGGCAAGAGTTCCGGAAGTGCTATGGCTGCTATGGAAGAAATTTCTCGAAAGGTTCTTCCTTCAGATATGACTTTCGATTGGTCCGGTACTTCAGCTCAAGAAAAAGAAGCTGCAGGACAAACTCTAATGATTGTAACCTTTGCTCTTGTTTTTGTTTACTTGTTCTTGGTTGCGTTGTACGAAAGTTATACAATTCCGTTTGCGGTTTTATTAATTTCGCCTATTGCAGCGTTAGGAGCATTAGTATTCCAAATGATGATTAATCAAGCTTTTGATGTGTATTCTCAAGTTGGTATGATTACATTGATTGGTCTTGCTGCAAAACAATCAATTTTGATTGTTGAGTTTGCTAAAGAAGAACACGAAAAGCACGGTTTAACAGTAAAAGAAGCAGCGATGAAGGCGGCAAAATTAAGATTCCGAGCAATTATGATGACAGAATTGGCGTTTATTATTGGTGTATTGCCGATGATATTTGCAACCGGTGCGGGCGCAAATTCAAGAATCTCTGTTGGTTCAACAGTATTTGGCGGTATGGTTGCTGCTTGTACATTGGGTGCTGTTCTTACTCCGGCATTCTATGTGTTGGTTCAGGAGTTTGTTGATAAATTCCCGAAAAGAGAAATCACTGAAAAAGATTTGGAGATGTAAGTAAATGAAAAAGATATATAATTTAATTTTAATAGCTTCAGTTCTTTCGTTGGGTTCAAGTATGGCTTTTGCAAAGAAAGCAAAAGTAAATGACGATTTACTTGTCTCTAAAAAAGAGAAAGAAATTAGAATTGTAGAACAAGAAAAAGAAGTAAAAGTTAATCAGAAAAAAGAAATAAAAAGACTAAAATCAAATCAAAAAAGTAAAGTGTCTTCTTCAAAAGAAGCGGAGGGAATGTATGAAACGAAATTCCCGACAATTGATAGTCAAATTTCTTATGCTGATATGAATGGAGAAGTTAGTTTAAGTGATTGTATTAAACTAGCTATAACACATCATCCTGCTATTATGTCAGCAATAAGCAATGCGGAAATTTATAAAACCCGTGTGGGACAAGCATGGGCAAACTATTTTCCGACAATTTCGGCTAATACGAATGTGTCTAAAAATGACATGTTTATGACTATGGGTGGCGGTTTTGCTAATATGATTCAACAAAAATACAATATGTATTATGTTCCGAATATTTCAGCAAATATGCTTCTTTTTGACTTCGGAAAAACTAAAGCAACTGCAGATTCTGCAAAAAGAACTTACGAATCTTCACGTTATGATGCAGAAACAAGTATTGAAAATGTTATTTATAACGTAAAAGTTGCTTATTATAATATGGTTTTTGCAAAACTTCAAAAGGCTGTTTATGAAAATACCGTACAAGATTATGAGTTGCAATTGAAACAGGCAAGAGCATATTTTGATATCGGAAAGAAGGCTAAAATAGATGTTACTTATGCAGAATATAACCTTGGTAAAGCTAAACTTAATTTAATCAAAGCAAAAAATACTCTTGAACTTGCTTCTGTACAGCTGGCAAATGCTGTAGGTATTCCTGAGCTTGCTGAAGTTGTATTAAAAGATGGCTTAAATACAAAAGAATATGATGTTAATTTCGCAGATTTGATTAAAATTGCGGAAGAATCCCGTCCATCACTGCTTGCCGCAAAAAAACGTATGGATGCGGCGGAATTAAATGTTCGCAGTGCAAAGCGTTCTTTTACTCCTGATATTGGAGCTTTTGGTTCTTATCAATATGGTGGTAGACATATTAATGCAGATTATGGTTACCAATTTGGTGTTCAATTGCAGTATTCCAATTTGAATATGATGCTAATTAAAAAGCAAATAGATGAAGCCTCAGCTACTTATAAAAAATATGTTGCTGATTATGAGCAAGAACGTCAAAATGTTTATTTGGATGTAAAAAGCGCGTATATTAACCTGATGAATTCTCACGATAGTATTGCTGTTTCAAAACTTGCGCTTCAACAAGCAAAAGAACAACAATATCAAGCATTTAGGCGCTATCAGGTAGGTTTGGGTGATGCGATTGAGTTCAAGGATTCTGAAAATACTTACTTGAATGCTCAATTGGATTACTATTCAACTATTTTGCAATACAATATAAATGCCGCTGAAGTTGAACGTGTAATCGGAGCTCCGATTAAAGAATCAGATAAAGAGTTATAGTATTGCATGTTGCTAATCTTCCATGGTAAGGAGGATTGAGGGTTAGAAGTGAATGTTTTAACAACTTTATATGAAAAATGGTGTAAAATTCCTGATAAGATAAGGTTTTTGTTCATCGGAGGGGTGAATGCGGGCATATCTTATGCTATATTTGCTCTTGCTTTATGGATATTAGGGCAGTCTCATTATCAAGCGTGTGTGATTTTGCAGTGGACTTTATCATCTGTCTTTTCATATTTTAACCAGAAATTCTTTGTATTTTGCACTAAGGGAAATTATCTAAAAGAATATGTAAAATGCTGTTCTACTTGGGCGCTAAGTTATGTTCTTAATGTAATTATTCTTGAAGTTCTTGTTCGATATGTCATTAAGAATGTTTATTTTGCGCAGTTTGTATCAATATTTTTAGTATCAGTTGTAACCTATGTTTTGTTTAAGTATTTTGCATTTAAGGTAAAAAAATAATTCACTAGTATAATACTTTATTTTTTTTATTTTTTTTAGTATACTTATTAATCCTGATGGACTTTTTTATGGGGGATTTTCTATGGGTAAAAATTTATTGGCGATTGGTCATGCTTTGGGTCATGAGAATATTTCTAAATTACAGAATTTACGCAGGCATATTCGCTCGGGTAAGCCGGGAGTTTACAGTACTCGTTTTGAGTTAACAAGTAGCTCTGTGGATGAATTTGTGTCATTAGTGACAGAAAAATCAGCTAAAAAAGTGTCAATTGCGCACATGTTAAGAAGTATTCTTCCAAAATCAACTGTAGAACAAGCAAAAAATATAATTGATGTGAATTTTAAACGCAGCGGTACGGTTGAATTTCCTGGAAGTACATTTCTAACAGTAAAAGGGGTTACAAATTTAGAGCATGATATTGTGAATTCAGGTGAAGTGAAGCTCGTTAAAAATAAAGCAGGAACAATGTTGAGTGTTTCAGGCAAAGGTGAGGGGCAAACTCATGTTGCATTAGATAGCTATCTTTTGAGTAAAGGTAATGGAAACTTCGATAGTGCGGTTTTAATGAAATCTGCTAATTATTCAAACGATGGCAGCCGCGGAAATTTATCTATGAATATGCCTCAAAATGGAGTTTTTAAATTCCTTAGGGGTTCAATTGATGCGCAAGTTACGATACTTGATTCGCTTACAAAAGTGTTTACCAAAGGTCGTTTTAGTTCATTTGGGGACCTTTTTAAGAGCTTGAAAGGTTAAAATTATTACTCTAACAGAGGCGCAGCCGCAGGCTGCGCCTCTGTTTTGTTATTTATGAAATAAGTTTTTTAATTTTTGTATAATTTTAGGTTCAGTTTTAAATAGTTTCATTTGGGTAATTTTATTATTAATTCCGTTTTGAATGCTTGAATTTAATCGATTAATTTTGTAATTCACGTAGAAACTTCCAAAAAATACCCAACCAAACGGATTGTGTTTTATTACTATATCAAATTTTTCTTTAACATAGCGTTCAATGTTTTTAAGTATTTGGAGTGTTAGAGTAAGATTAACCAGCAGCCAAATATACATTGCGATGTCTAATATATAATCATTGTACATATTTTTAAAAGTTAGAATATATGAGATTATATGTAACCCAATGAGGAGGCAAAACCAGTTATATCGGTGAATGCATTTACCTTTTTGTGGATATAGCTTGTTTATATCAGTGACCAATTTCCAAAGCCAAAAATACCAATAAATTCCAAATGTAATAATCGTAAGAAAAACGAGTTTAACGGTGGATGTTTTTCTAATAGCTAAATCTGAAGTTAAGTTATCCATAGAAGGATATTAACATTTTAAGAAAAAGATAAAATCCTACAATTAATTTAAAATATGTTCTTGACAATTAATCTTGAACTGGTAATATAATAATACATCTGAAACGATTGCTCGGAGGAGTGCCAGAGCGGTTGATCGGAGCGGTCTTGAAAACCGTCGTACGTGCGAGCGTACCGTGGGTTCGAATCCCACCTCCTCCTCCATTTAAAAAGCCCAAGCCACAACGGTTTAGGGCTTTCTTATTGATAGCCGTGTCAGTCCTGTGTCCGTTTGTCATTGTCTTCACTTCACAAGATGTATTTTATTGAGTAATTTGAGTGTTTTGAATTAGTATACGAATTAGTACAATTTATATTTAATACATTTTATAATTAGTTTCAGTAAGCCGAAAACTCCATCATTTAATGGCGCAAACCCTGATCTTATATTATCTTTAATAATTTTTAGAATCATTGTTTTAGCTTCTTTTATATTCAAATTAGTCCTGGGTAATTCCTCAATATGACACAAATCTGAAAGATCTATTTTACGAGGATAAAATACTCGTTTATTTCTTTCACAAAAATTATATACTTCAAGTGAAAATCTATCGGGCTTAGGTAAAGCACATCTTGTATCTAATAGATATGCTTTACCATTATAATGTCCAACTTGCCTTGTTTTAGTTTTATCAAAATCAAAAGATGGTTCAAAGCCTTCATTAGACATTCTTGTAATTACGTCAATGCAATCTTTTTGAGTGACTGACGATGTTTCAGCCTTTGGTTGTTGTACAATATAAAAATTTTTAACTTTGATAACCGGAGAAGTAAATGGTATGTCAAATTCAGGATTATGCATTCTATACTCTAGTGGGTTTTCTTGTGAACATTTTAAAACACCTTTTTCTCCTAAATCAAAAACCGTTGACAAGCCGCCATGTCCGGCAAAGCCTTTTATATCATCAGTGTTTATATCTTTGTTTTGTTGAAGATATGTTTGCAGGCATTCTTGTAATTCTCTATGGAAAGGGGCTGTATATTCTTTTTTATATTGATTAAAAAACATATCAGAAGTTTCTTGTGAACTTCTAAATGATAGATTAGAAAAGGTTAGTTTAAAATTTACTTTCATAATAAAAATAAAACAGCTAAAGAAAAATTTTGTTATTTATAAATAGTTTATAATGCATCAAACTGAGTTAGAATTGTTTTTTATGTTAGAATACTTCTATGCAAGGACATTCAAAAGGTTTATATTTATTATTTTTTGTTGAGATGTGGGAAAGATTCTCTTATTATGGGATGAGGGCTTTGATTGTTTTATATATGGTGCAAAGTCTTATGTTTTCTACTCAAAAAGCAGGAAATATTTATGGATTATACACCGGCTTGGTCTATCTGACTCCATTGATTGGTGGTTATCTTGCGGATAGGTACTTGGGGCAGAGAAGATGTATAACTTTTGGGGCTGTATTGATGGCTTTGGGCTTATTTATTCTTGCTTTTGCGCCTAAAAGTTTATTTTTGCTTGCTTTATTTTTTATGATTAGTGCAAATGGATTTTTCAAATCTAATATAAGTTCTGTTTTAGGGCTTTTGTATGCTGATAAGAATGATAAAAAAGATTCTGCTTATACAATATTTTATATGGGGATAAATCTAGGGGCGTTTTTATCGCCTTTAGTGTGCGGAACTTTGGCTGTGAAATATGGTTTTGAATATGGTTTTGCGGCAGCCGGGTGTGGTATGCTTGTTGGCTTACTTATGTATAAAATTCTTGAAAATAAGCTATTCGGAAATGTCGGAGTAGAACCTGTTACAAAAAATGTTTCTGAGGATTCCGGGGATTTGACTTTGAATGTTGAACAAAAAAATAGATTTGCGGCGCTTATAGTTTTAATGCTTTTCACCATTCCGTTTTGGATATGTTTTGAGCAGGCAGGGTCTTCTTTAACTCTTTTTGCTCAGTATCAAACAAATAGAAATTTCTTTGGTTATGAAATTCCAACAGGGTATTTCCAATCGTTAAATCCGCTGTTCATCATAACTTGTGCTCCTTTGATGTCTTTATTGTGGGGTAAACTCAGAGCAAAGAAAAAAGAGCCAGGTTCTGTAGAAAAATTTGTGATTTCATTATTTTTAATTTCAATTTCTTATGTAATGTTGGCAGTTGCAGGATATTTTGCACAAACTTCTCTTGTTTCACCGTTATGGTTGGTTGCGGGATATTTTATTATGACAATATCAGAACTTTGTCTTTCGCCGATAGGGTTGTCCTTGGTGTCTAAGCTTGCGCCAACGCAGATTTTATCGCTTGCTATGGGGTGTTGGTTTTTAACAAGTTTTGCCGGGAATTTGATTGCGGGATTTTTAGGCGGGAAGTATGATGTGGTAACTCCTTGTCAATTATTTAGCTTTTTGGCGATATTTTCAATGGTTGTATGTGTAATTTTGATACTGTGTTTCCCGTTTTTGAAAAAACGGATTGGCAGTGATGTTTAATTAAAGCAAGTTCAGCGGCAAAAAATTCTGTCCTTACCGGTATTTTCGGTATCATCCTGAACTTGTTTCAGGATTTTATTCTGAATTTTAGAATTTTTTGCCGATTTTTTGTCCTTACAGGTTTACCCCCCATAATATATTTTAAAACCCCATTAATAAATGTCAGCGGATGAACAGGGCAGCCCGGGATATATAAATCTATCGGGTATTTATCTAAGAATTCACGATTAATATTTGTGCTGTTTTGGAAGATTCCACCTGAAATTGCGCAAGCTCCGCATAGAATTACGATTTTTGGTGACGGCACGGCATCATAGCAATTTTCTAAAGCGTATGCCATATTTTGGGTAATTGGACCTGTTATTACAATACCATCAGCGTGTCTTGGGGAAGCTACAAAGTCTATACCGAATCTTCCCATATCAAAGTTTACGTTAGAGCAAGCATTTAGTTCCATTTCGCATCCATTGCAGCCGCCTGCTGATACTTGGCGAAGTTTTAGTGAATGTCCGAAAACTTTTACTATCTCTTTTTTTATTTCAACTGCATTTTTTTCATATTCTTCGTAATTTGAATTAGAGTCAACTATTAGTTTTTCTCTATGAGTTGTTGAAAGTTTATAACCGTTTGAGAACGTGATATTATTACAAGCTCTTTCGCAGGCGCCGCAGAATGTGCATTTACCCATATCAATTGTAATAGGGTTTGATGTGAGTGCTCCTGTTGGGCAAATTGACGGGTCACATTCTCCGTTTTCAATAATTGGGAATCCCCTGAATTCTTCTTTTATTGAAGCATTTTTAATATCTTTTATATATTGTTTTCCTTGATAAATTTTTGATTTTAGAGTGTCGAACATATTTTATTCCTTATAAGTCATTACCGGAGTATGAAAGATTGAAACTTTTATTACATAACGGGAAGTCTGAAACTCCGTTGTTTCTAACAGCTAGCGCAAGTCCATACCAATTGTTAAATGAAGCATCTTTGATTTTATATCGGGTTAAGTTGCCGTCATTGTCGGTTAGTGCAATGTGTATAACTTCACCTCTCCAGCCTTCAACGATTGATATTGCAAATGAGTTTGGTGCTAATTTATTATCTGAGCTTGCTAAAATTTCTCCTTCTGTGGTGTCTAAAAGTTTAGCAAATACTTTTTTAATAATTGAATATGATTGCAAAATTTCTTTGTATCTTAGTTTGAACCTGGCATTAACATCGCCTGTGGCTTTGAATTTCTTTTTTCCAATATTGAGTTCAGTTATCCAATGCTCAGGAAAATCAAATCTTGAGTCTAACTCAACTCCTGCAGAGCGAGCAGCCATACCCACAAGACCTGCATCTTGAGCGCGTTCCATACTTATTGTACCTGTTTTTTCAAGTCTTGACATTACTGTGGAGTTTTTAAGCATTGTATTTGTCATTCTCTCAACGTCTTTTATGACTTTTTCAAATGTTTTTAGGGCTTTTGTAATTTTTTCTTTTGTAAAATCATAGTTAACTCCGCCTACGTTAATTAAACCTCTGCCAAAGCGGCTTCCGCAGAATTCTAACATTGTATTGATTACTAAAGTTCTGGTTGCGCCAAATACAGATGCGCCCATAAGGTAGGCAATATCACCTGAGATTGCACCTAAATCTCCGATATGGATAGCCATTCTCTCCATTTCAAGCGCTGCAAGTCTTATTAGTTGCGCTCTTTGTGGAACTTCAATCCCTTTAAGTTGTTCGATAACTTTTGAATATGCAAGGTTGTGGGCGATTACGCTATCTCCGCAAATTGATTCAGCAAGCTGATTTGTCGGTGATTTTAGCATTAAATCTTCAATTCCTCTATGTTGGTATCCAAGCATAATTTCCAGGTGATAAACAGTTTCTCCGTTGCACATAAATCTAAAATGTCCCGGCTCGATTACTCCGGCATGAATAGGTCCTACTGCAACTTGATGGACATCTTCTCCTTGCATTTCAAAAAATTCATACTTATCTTGATTTTTTCTTACCGGCTTTAACCATGGATGTCCAAGTGGTTCTATACCTAATTGTTCAAAAAATTCCCGCTCAAAAATATGAAATGACGGAATATCTTTTGTCAAACTTTCGTAAGATTTTTGCTCTTCTGAGAAACGTGATGAGGCGACAAAAATTTCTCCATTTTTATCATCTGCCAGCACGACATATAATATAACGTTATTGTCATTTTTATGTCCAAAAAATCCAATCGGGCGGGCTTTTTGTTCGATAATTCTTTGTCGTAATTCCTCTATTGGAAATTGCGGTATACTGTTTAATTCTATTTTTGTATTATTTTTTATTTTAATCATTATGTTTCCTTTTTAAAAACTTGATGCTGCCAGTTTAATAACGTTATTGATAAATGGCGGAATGTATACTCCTAAAATAAAAACAATTATCAGCAATATAATTTGGGGATAATACATCCAAAATGAAAGTTTATTTTTGTTTTCACAAATTAGTTTAGCTTTATCTTCACTGATTTTGCCAAACGTTGTTTTTATTACTACTGCTCCGATTCCGTATAATATAATTGTTAGGAATAATAAGAATAATACGCAAAGAATGTAGTGTTTTTGTATTATAAGTGAGCGAAGTATAAGGAATTCACTTATAAATAATATAGATGTCGGGAATGCACAAATTGCTAAAAATGACAAAATCCATAACCAGCCATTCTTTTTATCGGCATTTAGTAATCCATTAACTGATTTAATTCTTTTTGTTTGGAAAAGTTCTAAAATGTTACCCGAAGTCAGGAAAAAAGAAGCTTTTGCTAATGAATGACCGATAAGGTGCAAAATTACTGCATAATGAGCGATTCCTCCTAATGCAAGTCCGATAGCCAATATTCCCATATTTTCTATTGATGAATATGCAAGCATTCTTTTGTAATTCTTTATATGATATACAAAAACTGCGGTTATAAATAATGATATAAATCCCATTAACAATAGTAAGATTTTCGGGAAATGTCCGCAGCCTGCCAAGTTTAAAATTTTAGTAACTTTTAAGATTATAAGAAATGCTGAATTAAGTAACGCCGCAGATAATAATGCTGAAATTGGAGACGGAGCTTCTGAGTGCGCATCAGGAAGCCAAAAATGCACCGGAGCCAACCCCATTTTTGCCCCAAAACCAAACAGCATAAATATAAATGCCATCTTTAACCAGTTTATATCAAAAGTTTTTGCGTGAAGATATAATTCATTAAAGTTTAAGGTATTAATGCTGGCAGAAGATATGTTCAGTAATATAATCCCGACAAAAGCCAGTGCAATCCCTATTGAGCAAATGAAAACGTATTTCCATGCTGCTTCAATTGAATGCTTTGTTTTATTAAAATAGATTAAATATGCGCTTGAAAGGGTTGTCGCTTCAATTAATATCCACGCAAGTCCTAAATCTGTACTTAATAGGGTTCCTGTCATTGATAAAACAAATATTATTATCATAAATGAATATCGGCTAATTCGTTTTTCAGGAACTTCAAAATTCTTGCTATAACCTGTGTTATATATCGCAACAGCAAGAAATACAACAGATAGTATGATTAAGAAAATTAAATTAGTATCATCAATTGCAAAATATTTCGTATTAGAACTGTTAAATCCAAAAAATGCGATTAAAGATGTAATAACTAAGTGCAATATTGCATAACAATTAATTAAAACCGTATTGAATGTTTTATTTTTTATTAGTAATGCTAAAATTGCCGCAATTATAGGAAATATTAACAGTGTATTAATCATTATATTCATAGTCCTTTAAATCTGATAAATTAGAAACTTCCAAATCTTTAAATTCTTTATTAATCTCATTTACGAATAATCCGAGGATATAAACCGCAATAAATACATCAAGTAAAACTCCCATATTTACAAGCATCGGCATTTCTTTAGATACAGATAACGTAAGTAAAAAAATTCCGTTTTCCATTGTAATAAATTCGATTACGTTTGAAATAATTTTATGTTTAATGGTAATCAACCACAAACTTATAATAATTGTTGCGATTGAAACTCCAAAATACATTGGCGAAATAAGCTTAACGCACGAAATATAATAATTTGAAAGTAATACGCATCCAAGCAAAACAACACTTGAGATTACCAGGCAGTAAAAGTGCGGAATATTTGCTGCCGCATCACGGTTAGAATGTGTTTTTTTCAAAACTCGATATAAAAACCACGGAATAATTATTGATTTTACAACAAGAGTTTCAATTATCATAAAGATAAAATTTATGCCTGTAGAATGCTCGCCGCAACAAATAAAGAATAACAGGACTCCCTGAATTATGAGGAGTCGGATATGCGCAATAATTCTGCTTGTTGCCGCAAGATATAACATTGTTAAACCAAAAAGTATTATAAAACCGTCTGTCATCTAACCTCCAAACATCCTTGATGTAACAAGTGCAAATACAACAAGCGCCAACGAACTCATAATAAATATAAATTCAAATACGTGTGACATTCTTATTCTTGCCATTCCTGATTCGACCGTTCCGATTCCAACAGATATGATTGTTAAAACTAATAAGTAGGCAATTAAATATGCCAAATGTCCCATTGTCGCCGGAATAATTATATATGCAATTAATGAAGATACTAATAGCATTTTTATCCCGTTAGCCCAGCCATAAAAAGCTAAGTCTATTCCTGAGTTATCTAAAATCATAACTTCGTGTATCATCGTTAACTCAAGGTGGGTTGCCGGATCATCTACCGGAACTCTTGAGCCTTCAATTAATATCATTAAAAATAGTACAACAACTGCAAATACCGCGATAAGTATTCCATAATTTCCAAAATTTGCGATTACTTGATGCAGGCTTGAAAAAGTTAAATTTCCGGTTAGCGCCATTATTGAACTTATTGTGATAAAAAATGCCGGTTCAACAATTGATGTAAAACAAGCTTCACGAGAAGCTCCCATTCCTTCAAAACTGCTTCCTGTGTCCATAGCTGAAATGAGTGCAAAAAATTTCCCTAATCCAAGTGTATACGCGAAAAGAATTAGTCCGCCGCTTATGTTTATTACAGCACTGCCTGAGCCAAGCGGAATAAATAATGATGCAAATATTACAGTAATTAGCATTACAACAGGTGCAAGTTTAAAAACTCCTGATGTTGTGTTGCTTATTACAAAATTTTTCTTTAATAATTTTACAAAATCATATAATGGCTGAAGAATTGGGGCTCCTTTTCTTCCTCCCCAAAATGCCTTGGTTTTCTTTATAATTCCGAGCATTAAAAACGGTGCCAATAATAAAATTATTATATCTATAAGTTTTAAGAATATCATTTTATCAATAAACTCCCTATTATAATTATTATTAGGAAAAATAATCCGTATTTTATATATGATTGAATATTTCCGCTTTGTAATGCTTCGAATTTTGACAAGAACCATTCATCATATTTAACAAGCGGGTTAATGATATAGGCTTTTTCAATGTCTTCGATTTGCAAATTAAAATGAGAACTTACAGGGAAAAGTTTTCGAGGTTTTTCAATATCAAATACTTTTTTAAATAGAGGAGTAAGCATTGATAATAACGGGCTTGAGTATGATGATGCCGTATATTGCATAGTGCAATTCGGTCGGTTATAACCGCATCCCCAAGTCTCTTGAATCGAAATTCTGCCTTTTGAAGCTTTATTTTTTATAAGTACTGCAATTCCCAATACAATGAAAAATGCCAATGCGTAAAGTGTAATAAATATGACAAGTGAAAGTGTTGAAAGTATATCCAATGGGTTAATATTAACAAATAAGCTCACAGGTTTTAAAACAAGCATAAATGCAAAAATTGAAAAAACTCCAATAAAAATCATTAAAGCTGCAAGGATTCCCATTGGGATAATCATTGTTTTGCTACTATCTTCAGTTACTATTGAAGCACTTTCGCTTCGTGGCATACCTAAAAAGATTGTGCTGAAAGCTTTTGTAAATCCCAAAATTGCCAAAGTTCCAACCAATGCCAGGCTTGCGATTCCAAATAGCATAAGCAATAGTGCGAAGAAGTTATGAATAGACAAGCCTCTAAACATACCCATATAGATTAAAATTTCGCTTATAAATCCGTTTAATGGCGGAAGTGCACAAATTGCAATTGAACCGATTAAAAATAGTGTTCCGGTGGATGGCATAGTTTTTATTAAACCGCCAAGTTTTTCTATATCGCGGGTATGAGTTTTTGTATAAACACTTCCGGCAGATAAGAAAAGTAATTCTTTAAATATTGAGTGGTTAAGTATATGTAAAATTCCGCCTGCATAACCTAAAGTTACAACAATCGGTTGATGATAAGCAGTACCAAGCATTCCAACCCCGATACCTGTTCCGATAATCCCGATATTTTCTATACTGCTGTATGCAAGAAGTTTTTTGATATCATTCTGAGTTATGGCATATAAAATCCCATAAAGTGCTGTTATTGCAGATATTGTAAATACAATAAATGATAATGTAAGTGATGGGGTTCCGACAAATGTTATTGCTCTCAAAATTCCATAAATACCTGTTTTAATCATTACCCCTGACATAATTGCACTAACATGACTCGGTGCCGCAGGGTGAGCTTCAGGAAGCCAGTTATGAAAAGGAACAAATCCTGCTTTTGTTCCAAAACCGATAAAGAATAATCCGAAAATTATGTTTGCAAGGTGTTTATTTCCATTTAGTAAATTTGCATAATCTGAGAAGTTGAAACTGTGTGATTTTGCAGAAAGTATTGCAAATGCAAGCATAATAAAAATTACAGAAATATGCATAAACACAAGATATGAAATTCCTGCCTTCAAAACTTCTTTCTTTTCATTCTCAAAAATCACAAGGAAAAATGAACTTAATGACATTATTTCCCAGCAAATAAGAAATCCAAGCGCATTCTGGCATGTCACAACCGCAAGCATTGAAGCAATTAGTATTGGGAAAAATGAGATATGAGCATTCAAATCTTTTCCCGGGTAACTTTTTAAATATCCATTTGCATAAAATATTGAAATTACACCCATAAAACAAATTATGAGAATAAAAAATGCTGATAAGTAATCTATTTGAAAAATTACATTCCCAAATAATTCGTTAAATAAAAATGATTTTGATAAAATTTCTCCGCTTAAAAGTACCTTTAATGCCGGAATTGAACATAATACGGCTGAAATTATATTCAATAAACCTAAGCTTAAAATCTTATATTTATCAGTAATAAATCTAACAGCAAAACCGCTGAAAATCGTAATTAATATCCCTATAATAAAATAATCCATCGTTCTTCCAAAGATAAATGTATCACTGTAGAAATTCTAAATCTAACAGGTGAGCATGTCAATAAAAGATAGGGGCTCAATAACATAAAAATACACATTAAATAATTGTCATTGCGAGGAGAAACGAAGTTTTGACGTCGCAATCTCATTATATTTGCAACAACTTGAAGGTTATGAGATTGCCACGCTCATTTTATTCGCTCGCAATGACGACTCCATTGCCAAGTCGTTGTCAACGTAATCTTGATTCTAATTATCTGTTAATATATTGATGTTTGCGTTTTTAAGTTCTCTGAATTGTTTTAGGAATTTCCTCATTTCATCCGGGGTTTCAAACATTTTTACGATTTGACCTTTACCGTTTATTATGCATCGGATTGAACTTTGGCATATAGAATCCGGACGCATGTGAACATAAGTTGTACCTTTGTTTGCTGTGATGATTTCGATTGTTCGTTTCTTTTCTTCATCACGGATAATGGTTGAAGCTTTGGTTGATGTGATTTTTGGTCTTTCTATGTATAGTCTTAGAGTATTTGCAACTTTTTCGGCTTCTTCGATACTGCTAGGTTTAGTTATTTCACTTGATGCTTGAGGTAATGATTTAACATTTTTAGGATTTTTGCGTGTTCTGCTAATCCTGCTCATTTCTTTAATATCTGTAATTATTTGAGTTGTTTTGTCTTTTAATAATGCTAATAAACCTTCAGGTTGTTGATCATCTAATCCTGACTTTGTACTGATTGAGGGGAAGTACTCAATATCTTTTATATTGTTTTGCTTAATATATTTGGTAACCCTTTTATCGTAATGGTCACGTAATACAATTACTTCATCACCTTTTTCTAGAATATCGTGAAAAATTTGTCTTCCTTGGGTGAATAATTCAGGGATTTCTGTTTTTGCTTTTAATTCGGATGGTTTTATTCTAAAAGCTCCGGTGAAATTTTGAGCTTGATCGTTAGTTATTTGCATAAGATTCTCCGTTAATACATGTTGTCAATAAATTTCATTGCTTCTTCGTGAATTGATTGATTTATCAATTTTAAATAGTCAGATTTTGCATCGCTTGTATCTGGTAAATCTTGCATTTTTTTTGTTAATTTTGCGAGGAACGAAAACAAGGGAAGTACATTTCTGTCGTTTGCCTGTATTGAGATTCCATTTAGTATAAATTCAGAATTCGCAACTATTCCGTTGACATCATTAACCTCACACCTTGTTGATAATAATTCCGGATGAGATAAATCTGTTTTGCTGACAGCGCTTGCTTGAAAAGAGTTTTGACAGTTTTTTAATGCACTTTTGAAATCGGATAAATCATTACCTGAAAAGTCATCTGTCAGTGTACAGCTTAATTTTGTTTTGGTATATAAATTATTACCTTGTTGGATATTTCCATAGTTATCCACATAAGAACCTGTCTTTTTTCCCGTCTTTTTACCAAGATATAAATTATTTATTCCGGTAAAGTTTATATTATTTGACATGCCGCCCCCTATCTTGCAACAAAACCTACACTAGGTCTTGTTTGTTTATCTTTGTATTGAGATTCTTTAATTTTCATATTTTGATTTTCTTTGACCGGAATTACAAAGTCGTATGCTGTGATATCGCGTCGTTTATCTGCTCTTGCAATTAGGGAAGCTTTATCTGTAAGGATTGCGATATCTCGGTTTGAAAATCCGGCAGTAAGCGCAATAACTTTTGCAAGTTCTTCAGGATTTGCGGCAAGTGATTGACCTTTAGTTCTTTTATTCAAGTGAATTTTTAGGACTTCTTCTCTTGTTTTAGCGTCAGGCAATCCAATGTAGATTTTATCATCAAATCTGCTTCGTATTGCTTCATCAATCATATCGTATTTGTTTGTCGCGCCAAGTACAATTACATTTTTACCTCTGGCTTCTTCTATTATTTGTAGAAGTGTTCCGACCATTTTAACGTCTTCTTTTACTTCATCGCCGCGTTTTGGGGCAATCGATTCAAATTCATCAATTACTAAAAATACGGGTTTGCCTGTTTTTTCAGCGATTTGGCATACATATTCATATCCGTTTTGGATATTTGTTGAAGTTTCATTAACATATTTAGAACCCGCTTTAGAAATTTTTAGTTTATACATTGGTAATTTAGCTTCTGCTATTAAAGCTTCAATACTTGTTGTTTTACCACATCCCGGAGGTCCGTATAACATTGTTCCGCGTGGATATTTCTTGCCGTATTCTATTTCGTCAAGTTTTGCTTCTTCTGGATTTTCAAGTGGGAATAGAATTTTATCTCTTAGTAATTCTTTTACTTCATCCATTCCGCCTACACATTCAAGACCTGTAGGAGAAAGTGGTGTTGGGATGAATTCTTCTAAGCATTCAGGACATTCATTATTGGTTTTAGCATTCTTACTTGGTGTGCCTATTGGTCCTAGCATTTCAACTTCGTTATAATTGCCGCTTTCACCGCTCATCCAGTCTTCATATTCGGTTAATTCGTCGGTAATTTCGTCAAGCCAGTGGTATTCTTCTTTGGAAATACCTCTTTCTTCGCGTTCTTTTTTATAGGTTTCAACTTCGGTATCTCTGTATTTTAGCAGAGGAAATCTGTTGTTTAATTCTTCTGCAAGTGCAGGTTTTATATTAACAAGAAGACCGCTGTATAGCTCCATTGCATAACGATTCTTTTCTGTCTCTGCTTTTCTCAATAAGTCTTCTGTTTTATTGCACAGCTGATTTACTTCTAATAAGTGTCTTGCGACTTCTTTATTTCTTCTTGCGTTCTTTAGTTTATTATTAACAGTGTCGTTTAATTCTTTGTTATAACCGAATTGTACGGGGGTATTAATTGCGTTAATTTTCATTAATATATTACTCCTTGTGAAACTTTTAAACCTCGTAAAAAATTAATTTGCTAGATAAATTTATTTAAATTTACTTTTTGTTATAAAATATTATTAAGTTGAAGGAGAGATAAACATGAAAAGAATACTTTTAACTTGTGCAATGATGTTTTCGCTTGTTGGAAATTCAGGAATTTGTTTTGCTAACGGGCAGGAAAATTTGTCAGCACAAGAAGCTATGGCTAAACTTGTAGAAGGTAACCAAAGATTTGTAACATTAAGAGAGAAACATCCGGATGATACAAAAGAGCGCAGACAAGAAATGCTAAAAGGTCAGCATCCTTTTGTCGTGATTCTGTCTTGTTCAGATTCAAGGGTTCCGCCTGAACTTATTTTTGACCAAGGTTTGGGTGATATTTTTGAAATCCGTAATGCCGGAAATGTTTTGGATGAACACGTAATTGGCAGTATTGAATATGCGGTTATGCATTGCGGTGTAAAACTGATTGTTATAATGGGACATCAGGATTGCGGTGCTATTGCTGCAACTTTATCAGGCAAATCAGAAACTAAATATATTAAATCTTTAGAAGATTCTATTCAGCCTGCGGTTGAAGAATGTAAAAATCACGGACACGAAGTTAATTCTGATAACGTTGTAAGAGCTCATGTAATGCAAGATATAGAAGAACTTATGACTCAAGATACTGATCTTGTAAAATATATGAAAGAAAATAATGTTCAACTAGTACCAGCTTATTATCATTTAGATTCAGGCAAGGTTGAATTTTTGAATAAGTAGGGTTTTGTAATGCTTGGTTATATTGCGTATTTGAATTATTTAGATGAAAAATTAACAAGATATTTCCAAGCTCAAGCTCCTTATATTTGCTGTAAAAAAGGATGCTCAAAATGCTGCAGGTATGGTGATTATCCTTATACGCAAATTGAAGTTGAATATTTGTTATCAGGCTTTGAAAAATTGCCTGAAGAAAGTAAGTATTTAATAATAGATAAAATCAAGGCACTTAAACAGGAAAAGCTTAAAAGGCAGGGCGAGAATTTTCAGTTTGAGTGTCCTTTTTTAATAAATGGGGAATGTTCGGTATATGAATATCGCGGGGTAATTTGTCGAACTTTCGGGTTAATTTCGTATCGCCAGACCGGTAATTCTAAAGTCCCGTTTTGTGCGTTTGAGGGGTTAAATTATTCAACAGTTGTGGATGAAGAACGTAAAATTATTTCTGATGAAAAGTTTAAAGCTTTAGGTATTGATATTGAGCCGTTAGCTTATGATATCGGATATAAGTATTTGACCGGTGAAAAATATGAAAACGCGTTTGGTTTTCGATTTGGTGAAATTCGCTCGTTAATAGATTGGCTTGAGTAGATTATTTCGCCGGAAAAAGAAAAAATTATTTTTCTTTTTCCGGCGAGTATGTCGGTGGATTATTATTCAGATTCTTTTTTTAAGATTTTTTCTGCTTCGGCAACTCCTTCTCCATAAGAATCTGATTCCTCTGGAGCAAGTAATTTTAGTAAGTACAAAAAGTTTCCTACGTGGACTTTTTCGTCTTCTGCAATTTCTTCAAGTAATTTTTTTGATTTTTCATCATCTATAGATTCTTGGATTTCTTCGTATAGCTGTATTGCTTCAAATTCTGATGCGATACTGAATCTGATGGTTCTAATGAGTTCTTCTTTTGTTAGTTTTCTATCACTTTTTTTAGCACTGAACGGTGTTGAAAATTCCGGCATGATTTACCTCCTTTTTAGTGTGTCTTTGGTAGTTTATATCAGTTTGTAGGTTTATAAATTCAACAAATGGATAGTTCTTGCTTGTTGAGGGCTAAGCTCAAGTGTCTAATTATATTTTTCCCTAAATTGATTTAGTGTAAGGTGTTTCAAACTGAAAGGAGAAATATATGAGTTTTAATCCATTGAAAGAAAAAGGTATAAGTCTTGAAAATCAATTAAGAACCTGGCATGATATAGCGCATAGGCATTTTAATAAAGCCGAAGTAGATTGTTACTCACGTACAAGACAAATTTTAATGAATGGTATTGAGGTTGAAGCTTGGAATTTTAAGCATAATTTTGCAAGAATTACCGATGATGAAGAAACTAAAAAATTTCTTGGCAATGACAAAAAGAATTGAAGATATGCAACAAACAACAGTTAACTGGCTATCACCATGTGATCAGTCAGTATTAGAAACAACTCTTGGTTATGAACAAGTTGCAGTAGATTTAACAGCCTGGCTTGCACAAAATGAACCTGATGAATATGTAAAAGAAACTTTCAACTTTGGTTTGTTGGAAGATTTTGATCATCTGTACATCGTTATAGCCAGTGGGCGTATATGGAACACGGAATTTCTCCAAACGAAATTTTGCAAGCTCAAACTGATGTTATTTTTGGCAGACCAACTCAAAATCACCATAACTGCAATATGATGCGACTTAGAAAAGCTTATGATAAAAATACAGCATCACCTCAAACAAAAGTTAATATATTAACGCTTGTGTCAGGTGAACAGCAAACTCATAATTACTATGCTGAACATGGTATGCAATATGGTAATGAAGTTTTACGAGAAACTTATGCAGAAATTAAAGATGTTGAAGAAGAACACGTTACAATGTATGAGTCTTTAATTGACCCTACAGAATCTCTTTATGAAAAACTTTTCTTCATGAATTTACTGAAGTTTGTACATACTATAACTGTATGGAAGACGAGGAAGACGAAATGTTAAAACCAATTTGGGAAGAATTTCTTGATTATGAACTTGGTCATTTGCTATGCTGCTGCAGAGTTATTTAAAAAACATGAAATACGAGATCCGGAAGAAGTTATCGGTTCTGAAATTATTTATCCTTGCCGCTTTATGTCTCAAAAAGATTATGTGGCAAAAGTTCTAAAAGGCGAAATTGATAAGCGTATAGCACCGGAAGGTAAGTATACAACAATTAAAAAATTGCCTGATGATTGGGCAGGTTATAATATTCAAGAAGCTGTCGGAGAAGACGGTTCCCCTACTGAAGCTACCGTAAGAGTAATTGCGGCACAAAAAGACCGTGATTTGGTGATGGCGCTTCCGGAACTTGAAGATAGTAGTGTATCTTTGTTGAAAAAAGGTTTACAGCCTATAGCTCAGGCTCCAAATACAGTCACTCCTGAAGAATACGAAGAAATGGTTGATTACGAGTTTGAACTTTAATAATAAAAAGGGCTTCTTTTGAAGCCCTTTTTATATAAGCTAAGATTTGCTGTTACTTTGACGTGAAAATCATTTATAAATTGTAATAATTTTTTAGAAACTGGCAAGAAATTTTAATTTTTTACGTTTATAATATTAGGTACAAGTTAAGGATTAGTATGGAAATTTTAAAATCAGGAATTCCTTTGGGGGTAAATAGTAATAAGATTCAAATTAAAAAAGCCGCACAGGCGCAATATTTTACCTCAAATGATGATAATTTTGATACATTTACTAAAAAAGATGCTTCAAATGATAACAAATTTACGGTAAAAGAAGCCTTAAAAAACTTTGGTAAAGGAATTTTATCTCCTATAAAGGCGATTGTTCAGCATCCGTTTATTTCTCTTGGAATGATTGCGGGAATGTCTTTAGCTACTTTTGCTGTGCCGGCATTAGGTCCATTGATGATGTTCGGCTTTGGTGCTTTGAGCTTGTATGAAGTTGGAAAAGGTACGTATAACGCGGTTAAAGAATATAAGCATGGTAACTATGATAATTCTGAAAAGTCGTTTGAAAAAATAGGTACAGGTGTTGTTGGTACGGTTCTTACTGCGATGGGATTAAAATCCTCAGCAAAAGCGACAGTTAATATGGTAGAAGCACATAAAGCCGGTAGACCTTTATCTGCATATGAACAGTTAAAACTTAAAGAACGTATTGATAATAATGGACTTGTTTCTGCATTAAAAGATAATTTAAAATTATTTAGTAAAGATGGTTTTGGGGCTATTGTTGATAGTTTTAAGCCGAAAAATATAATCTCTCGATTTAAAAATACTTTTGGAGTAAAAAATAAATCTGTTGTAAATCCCGAAGAATTACAGCGTCGTGCTAATTTATCAATCACGGAGATTGAGCAGGAAGCTTCTAAAGTTTTAGATAGTGCGTTTGACGAGCTTGGGATTCCAAAAGATGTGCGACCAAAATTGGAAATTATTGAGGATGCGCAGAACTTAGCTCGCTGTGGTCATTATATGCCAAGTAATCATACAATTACATTTAATGCTGCATCATATAAAAAAGGAATAATTGTATCGTTAGAAGATACTATCCCTCATGAAGCCTTGCACGCTAAAATGTCAATATTAAGGGCATCTTTATCTAAGGATGAAGCTCAAGTTGCAATAAAAGAACTACTACGTGATAGAATTATAAACGGAGAACCTGAAAAGATTATTAAAGAAGGTTCATTCTTGGGAAATATCATGATGGATGCACCTAAAATGACTCCAAATATGCGTCAGGACTTTTTACGTTATGCTGATGAATTTATATTTGCAAACGGAGATACTTCTGAGGCTTCTACAAAGCTTATGCAGTTACTTGATAGAAATCCGGAATTTATCGCAGCAAATGGTGGTACTAAAGATGCGGCGTTAGAAGTTTTGAATAATTACGTAATTTCACATAAAAATAGATTTTCGGCTTTCCCAAAAATTGGCAAGGGTAATGTTAAGCCTATTACTCTAAATCCGGAGCAGCACAAAATTGCCATTGAATCACTAAAAGAATATGTTGCAACATGTGAAGGAAATTCAAGAACTAATGGTATTGTAAGTAATGTTTTGGGTGTCTCTGCTGCGGAATTTAATCAATATCAGTTTTCTCCGGAAGAAATTTTGGCAAGAAATACCGCTGCTGAATTTGAAAAATCAAAATTGACAGCATTGCTAGAAGATTCAACTTTGTCAGCTTCTAAGCGGACTGAATACCTGCAACGAATTCAGGATTTGGATTTTGCTATTGAGTATAATCAGGTTGGTAAAGAATATTATGAACTTTACACAAAGGTTTTAAATAATCCTCAAGATACGAAACTAGCGCAAGAATTGAAAGTTTTGGAACATAAATTTAGAGATTTTGAGAATATCAAACGTTCCGGAAATATTGCAAAGACCTCAACATCTTACCCAATAAATGCCAGTCCTTATTTCCCGCACGATAATGGCTAAATTATTAGATTTCATATTAATGCGTAAAAAAATTCTGTCTTTCTGAAATTTATTCAGAATCTTAGAATTTTTTTACGCATATTTAATTTATACAATACCTTGGGCTACCATTGCTTCTGCTAATTTTGTGAACGCTGCAATGTTTGCGCCTGCTACGTAATTATTACCAAGCTCATATTTTTCAGCTGCTTCTTTACAAGATTTGAAAATGTTAATCATAATATTTTCAAGCATTTTGTCAACTTCTTCAAAAGTTAAATAATATCTCATGCTGTTTTGGCTCATTTCGATTGCAGAAGTTGCAACACCGCCTGCATTGGACGCTTTTGCCGGAGCAACAAGTATGTTATTTGCTAAGAAAAATTCCGTAGCTTCTTTTGTACAAGGCATATTAGCACCTTCACCTATTGCCAGCACACCGTTTTCGACCAGTTTTTTAGCCGAATTCAGTGTTAATTCGTTTTGAGTTGCGCAAGGTAATGCAATATCAGTTTTGATTGTCCAAATTGGAGAATCTTCGTTCGTTCTTTCCATATATTGTGCATCCGGATGGTTTCTAAGATATTCAGAAATTCTTCCGCGTTCAACTTCTTTAATTTGTTTAACAAGTTCTAAATCAATTCCGTTGCAATCGTAAATACATCCGTTAGAATCACTCATCGCAACAACAAATGCGCCGTAACTTTGAGCTTTTTCGCAAGCATAAATTGCAACATTCCCGGAACCTGAAATTGTCACGGTTTTTCCTTGTAGTGATTGGTTATTTGCACCTAACATTTCTCGCATAAAGTAAATTAAACCGTATCCTGTAGCTTCTGTACGAGCTAACGAGCCGCCGTAAGACAGTCCTTTCCCTGTTAAAACCCCGCCTTCGTAAGCATTTTTTATTCGTTTATATTGTCCAAAAAGGTATCCGATTTCTCTTGCGCCAACTCCGATATCTCCTGCCGGAACATCTATATCTTGTCCGATGTGCCTTTGTAATTCTGTCATAAAACTTTGGCAAAAACGCATAATTTCGTTATCGGATTTGCCTTTTGGGTCAAAATCTGAACCGCCTTTACCGCCTCCGATAGGTAAACCTGTAAGTGCATTTTTGAAAATTTGTTCAAATCCCAAAAATTTCATAATACTTTGATTAACACTTGGATGGAATCTTAAACCGCCTTTATATGGTCCAATCAGGCTGCTGAATTGTACTCTGTAACCCCTATGTACAATAGTTTTACCTTCATCATTAACGTATGGAACCCTAAATGTTATAAGTCTTTCCGGTTCCGTCATTCTTTCTAGTAATGCTATATTCTCAAATTCAGGGTGCTTATCTATCACAGATTCTAATGTTGATAAAACTTCTTCTACTGCCTGAATATACTCTTTTTCATAACAATTTCTTGTTCTTACTTCGTTTAAAACTTTTTCTATATACTGGTTCATTTTCAAATATCCTTTAAAATTTTACTCTCTAGTTTTACTCTACTTCGTAAATGTTGAAATATCAAGACTTAATACTTCATTTGTAGTATAATTTGTTTGTAGTTTAACATAAAGAGGAAAATATTATGTTACAAAGACTAAAAAGATATACTGATGAATTTAAAACTTTTGCAATGCGCGGGAATGTTATTGATATGGCTGTTGGTATTATTATTGGTGCAGCGTTTGGGAAAGTTGTTGATTCGCTTGTTAAAGATATTATTATGCCGCCTTTAGGCTGGTTACTGGGCAGAGTTGATTTTTCTAAGTTATATTTAATTTTGCCAAATTATGATGGGAAGTTTGTTAAATATCCATCGTTAGAAGCCGCGCAAGCTGCAGGTGCTGTAACTATAAATTATGGTTTATTTATAAATACTTTGATAAGTTTTACTATAGTTTCTTTTGCTGTATTTCTACTAATTAAGGCTATAAATAAACTCAGAGCAAATAAAAAGGTTGATAATGCTATTGAAGCTGAAGAAACAACTAAGGAATGCCCATATTGCTATACTAAAATAGATATTCGTGCAACAAAATGCCCGAATTGTACTGCGAATTTGGAAGGTTAGAATATATATTATTCTTTTATCCCTTTTTAGCAAGTTTTACGGCTTTTTTTATAGCAAGTGCTCGTTTTCTGATTGGTCGCATTTCTATGCGGTTTGCAATGGCAAGTCCAAGATTCTTAAAATATAACCCCCATAATCCGACATTTACAAATAAATTAACCGGATGAATTTGTGAAAGCGGTACAAGTCCCGGTATTGTTGCTGTTGTTATTCCGTGACCGACTGCAGCAACCCCGCTGGCTACAGCTGCATCCATGTGTCTGTTGTATCTTGCGCGCACTGTATTTTTATTCATATACCTTGAAACATTTTGTGTAAGTTTTGACAGTATTTTCATTTTTACCCCTTTTTTATTATAAATCAAGAACAAAAATATTTTTGCGCAATGAGGTAAATTCGGTCGCAAGCATCCTCAGAATGACAGTGGAAATTTTATATGGCAAAAATTCTGTCATTCTGAACTTGATTCAGAATCTTAGAATTTTTTGCCATACTTTTTTAGAACAATTTTGGTATAAATCTGTATTTAACCTTTTCCACGTATGCTTTGTATTCGTCATCTTGTATTAAGTGGCGTTCTTCTGTAACCGCTCTTAAATAATATATGTACATCCAGATTAGGACTCCAATCCAAACAGAAAGTTTTTCACCTAATGTGAAATCAGGTAAAAAGCAAACAGGAATTGAAGCTAAAATTATATAAAAAACCTGCATTGTATAAGCCGGATGTCTTACGATATTATATGGAAATCCTGTAACAATTCCTCTGTTTGTAAGGTTTCCGGATTTGCCCAATAATCTTGCTGTTGCTAGAAGTATTATCAAATTTGCAATTATAATGAAAACGTTTAGTATTGCTAAAAGTGCAGGATTACCAACCGGGATTCCTGATTCTGTCGGAAGCAAGATGAATTTTGTGGTTAATATTGTCACCGGGTAGTAGCAAACCAAGCAAGATAAAACGCCAAGCGGTGTTGTATCTGTGGATTTGATTTTGTTTTTGAATATTTTTAAATCTGTAAGGTAACTAAATGCCAGGATTAAAGTTATAAATGTGATGATAAGTTTTGTCCAAACATCACCGGTATCAATTATGAATTGGCATAGGTTTTGCCAAAATCCTGCTCCGCTTTTTATATATTCAATAAACGTTGCCCAAAATGTTCCGATAAATTCAAAGTTATACTCTAATGACGGTAATAGTGAATTACAAAGCATATTTACGCTGATTACTGAAAAGAATGTTTTTACAAATAAAGACATCATTGCCTGTTTTTCATTATCTTTTGGCTCAATGTTATTTAAAAATTCTCTTGTGGAATCTTGTTTTTTGAATTGTCTTATAATATAGCTTAAAATTGCCACGTTTCCTGATTCTAAGACAGACTTGGGTTTTCTTGTGAAAAATACGATTGGAGCAATTATTACATAGCAAACATAATAGATAATAAAAAAGTAGATATAATTAAAGAATTCGTGTTCAATAGTTTCGTAGTATACAGGGCAGTTAATTATCACTGCAAGTATAACTCCGTAGATTAACACTGATGAAAGATAGTGTTTAAATATATCTGAAATTTTAACCTCGTTTTCCATATTCTCTCCTTAAGTATTTTGTCTTAAATAACTTTCTACAAATTCATCTAAATTACCGTCCATAACCGAATCCACATTGCCAACTTCACATCCGGTTCTGTGATCTTTAACCATTTTGTATGGGTGGAAAACGTATGAACGAATTTGTGAACCAAAATTTATATCAACGTTTTCGCCTTTCAGATTAGCCATTTTTTGTTCGTATTCAGCTTGTTTTATAGCTAGAAGCTTTGAAACCAGAATTTGCATTGCATATTCTTTATTTTGAAGTTGTGAACGTTCCTGCTGGCATTTTACAACAATTCCTGAAGGTTTGTGAAGAATTCTAACTGCAGTTTCTACCTTGTTAACATTTTGTCCGCCTGCACCGCCTGAGCGCATTGTTGTAATTTCAAGATCATCTGGTGGAATTGCGATTGTTTTTTCAAAATCTTCAATAATCGGTGAAACTTCAACGGATGCAAAACTTGTTTGGCGTTTTCCGTTGGCATTGAATGGTGAAATTCTTACAAGTCTGTGAACACCTTTTTCCGCTTTTGAATATCCAAAAGCAAATTTGCCCGTGACTTTTATTGTTGCAGATTTAATTCCAGCTTCTTCACCATCAAGTTTATCTAAAAGTTCGGATTTCCATCCTCGTTTTTCAATCCATCTTAAATACATTCGAAGCAGCATACTTGCCCAATCTTGAGCGTCTGTTCCGCCGGCTCCTGCATTTATTGTAAGGATTGCATCAGCACTGTCGTATTCGCCTGAAAGCATTTGTTCCAGTTCGAATTTTTCAATCTCAACTAATGTTGAGCGCACTTGTTCCAAGCTGTCTTTTATTAAATCTTCATCAGATAATTCCAATGCTGCTGTGGAGTCTTCGACTGTATTTTCCCAGTTTTGTAATTTTTGTAGAATTTCTTTTTTATCCCGAATCTCTTGTCCGATTTTTGAGACCTTTTGTGTATCAGACCAAATTTCAGGGTTTTGCATTTGTTCTTCTAAGTTGTTTAATTCTTTTTCTAAACTCTCAGCGTCAAAGACACTCCTTTAATTTCTCAAGTTTGAGTTTTATTGTTCCAAGCTCTTGTTTTAATTCAGTTTCCATAAACATATTGTATAATAAAAATCTTTGCTTGCAATTAGTGTTTCTGTTGTATAATTAGAATCAAGAGAGATTTTTATGAAGGTTCAAAAATACATTAAACAACTTTTTTCAGGAAGAAAAGCTATGGAAACTCAGATTTGTTTGTTTTCATTAGCCGGTATTTTTGTACTTTTGTTTGCTAAGTATACCGCTTCTTGGGGAAATCTATTTTATAATGATTTTTATATTGCAGTTCCTTCAAGTAATTTGGAGCTTTGGTTTTATTTGTTTGCAGGAATTGTGATTGCAATATATTTTACCGGGTTTGGAATAAATTTAATGCGGACAGTTATTACCAGACGAACCTTTACGATTCCTCCATTAACTTTGCGCCCATTTATATACTTTGTAAAAGCTCTGCCTTATATCTTATATTTAAGCTTATCTTACTTAATAATTTTAGTTGGCGGTGTTTTGTTGCTGCTAAAGACAGAAATCCCGGGGTTATATTATACTTATGCTTCTATTTTGATTTGTATGATTCCGTTTTTTATGATGATGTTTATTCGTTTTTTAAAAACAATGTCATTATCTAAGAGTAATCTTAATCTTCTCAATATCTTTAAAATAATGGAACTTACTCTTGGTGATGTTATACTTTGGTCTTTAAATGTGTTCATTAGGATTGCAATTCAGGTATTTATATACTTTCAACTATTGGTTTGGGATATCCCTAAATCTTTTCTTATTCCGGTGTTACCTTTTAAGTTAGCAGTAGTTGTTTTTGGAACATATATATCATTATTGTTTAACCTGGTTTATTTAACAGGGCTTGCAGATATCTTAAAAGAAAAAGTCAAATAATATTTTTTGTAGTATTTTATATTATTCTTTTATAACTTTAATTCTGTCATCATCAACAATATCAATAGGCTTGTCAGTTTTACCCAAAATGTTTTTAATACATTGTGTTGCATCAAACGGATATTTTTTCAGGACTCTTTCAGGGTGGTTCAGTATTTGGAATCCGTCATTACCTTGGGCGCAGTAATCATTTAATACTGTTACGTAGAATTTGTCGTTTTTAGGATTATTGATGTCTATTGGAGTTTTCTTTCCTGAGCGGTGAACGTAGGACATTGACTTGACTTGTCCGTTTGTTGTTACTGCATATTCAAGACCTGAAACATAGAAAATTCCCGGTTTGTTTGCGATATTTGTAAATGATTTTGAGGCAAGTTTTATCGCTTCAACAATCTCTTTTTCGCTGTATTTTACTTTATATAACTTATTTTGGAACGGTAAAATATCAGCAAGAATTCTTGAATCTATTTTTCCTTGCTCAAAATATCCGCGAACATTTGATGATGGTAATATTGCCAAATCACAGTCTAAGTCTTTTCTTATGCAATCTGCAATGAAGTATGCGTGCGGATTTGGCTCGATTAAATCTTTATTAAGCGGTGGTGGTGCTGAATTTATATGACCGTAGGTTTCTCTAGCACCAAAAATTTTATCAAAAACGTATTTGATAGGTGCGTATCGGCGAAAATCTCTTGTGTCTCCTACGTTATTCTGAACTTTTTTTATTATTCCGTTTTGGTCAAATTCAAGATTAAGGATTCCGAAATTTTTACCATCTCTTCCGGCTTGAGTTATAACAACTGGTTCACCTGTTTGTGAGTAGAATAGGTTTTTGCCTTCTTTTACATCTTTTATTAAATCGTGAGAGTGACCGCCAAGGATTACATCAATACCTTGGGTTTGGTTTGCTACGATTTTGTCCATTGTATAGCCAAGGTGAGATAGTAGTATTATCTTGTCAATACCTTTTTGCTGAAGTTTGTTAACCTCGTTTTGAATATCGTCTACGGTTTCTCTTGTGGAACTTACGTTGATATCTCGTTGAATTATTCCTTGTTTTGTACGTTTAAATAAATCAATAGGAGATGTTCCGATAATTCCGTATTTATGACCGTTTCTTTCTTCTATGATTGATGGGCGGATTTTGTTGCTCCAATGATTGCGAGGGTTTATTTTTACGTTGCTTGCAAGCAATCTGTAATTTATTAGCGGCAAAATCATGTTTGCCTTATCTTGCATATCATATTCGTGATTGCCGACAGCAGAAGCTGTTACACCCATGACTTTTTGAAACATTACAGCTAAGCTGATTTGTCTTAAAATCCTCTCCAATCATTATATCGCCTGAAGATAGTTTAAATGTATCAACATCTTTTTTATCTTTGTTGCGGTTGTCAAAAACATTTGATGCGCTGACTGTACGTTCCATGTTGATGGATTTACCGTGGTAGTCATTGATATAAAAAATGCTGGTTTTTATGTTATTTGGTTGGCTAATTGGATTTATCATTACTAAATAAGTCCCTTTAGCATGAAAACACATAAAGATTTTTTTTGAGTAGTTTAACTATTTTTGTTTACAAAAGTTTAAGATTATGAGTACGGTGTTTGTATTTTCTGTCACCCTGAATCAAGTTCAGGGTGACAGATTAATATAAGTAGCCTAGAATTTCATAATTTGGACATTCCAATTTTTAGATAGTGTATCATAGATTTCATTTACCTTATCTACAACCTCAATTAGTACAATTCCGTAATTCAAACATTTATATTCGCCCATAGGATGAAGTCCAATACGAGTTCTTATCATACAGCCGTATTCGGTCAGTATTTCTTGAAGTTTAGTGGCTTCATCTTTTCTGTTTTCTACAGAGATTCCAATTATAGCAGTCATAAATTTCCCCTTTTATACTCATTTACTCTTGCTAATAAAAAAAATAATACCTGCAATCAGGTATTATCTTTTTGTTTAAATTGTTCGATAATCTTATTCAATATCAAGACTATCTTCGGCTTGAAGCTGTTTTGTTCTCATTGTATGCATTACTGCATCAACTAACATTTCATAAGATTTTGAATTCTCAATATTTGGGAATTCTTCCTTAAGTTGAGCTCTGACCATTGCTTCCAGCTCATATTCGTCAGAAAGACTTTGCAGATTTTCCACACCGCTGATTTCTTCTAAGTATGCAGTGGTGCTTTTATCTAATGTATTTTTATGTGAGAAAGAAAGCCAACGTAATTTTGGGCTAACGCTTTCTTTTAATTTTTGTACTAATTTTAGATTCTTTATACGATCGAACATTTTTCTCTACCTCGATAACTTCTACTAGATACATTCTAAAGTATCCTGAAGAAAATTAATTGCTTTTTTACATTTAGAATGTTACAAAAATTAACAAAACCTCGAAAGGCTTATTACACCTTGCTAAAATCTGTTAAATGTTCGTATTTATTTTTCAGTAATGTTAACAAAGCGATTCTGTTATTTTTAACATTTTCATCTTTGTCCATAACGAATACATCTTCAAAGAATTTTGAAACTGTAGGATTCAGTTTTTCAAGTGAAGCCAGGTATACGCTATAATCGCTGGTTTCTTCTACCGCTTGAACTTCCTTGTATAAAGTAGCTTCAATAGCTTCTTTGAAGAAAGATTCATTAACCGGTTTATCGCTTGTTTCTTTAAGGATTCTGATTACACGGTTAGCGTTTTCAACAAGTTCTGTAGAGTTTAGTTTCTGAACTGTATCAACACGTTTCACATAATCTGCGATATCTATTAATGGGTTTTTAGCCGAGCATGCTTCCAATGTTTGCTTGTTGTACTTATCTGCTAAGAAAATAATCATTCTTTGAACGAAGAATTCGTTAACTTCATCCGCGCAATCTCTTTGAACCGGTAAAAGTTTTAAAGATTCTTTTATATATTTATCAACATTAACTTTTAATCCTGAATCAAGTATTGTTCTAATTACGCCCAATGCTGCACGACGAACACCAAGTGGGTCAGATGAACCGGTAGGTTTTTTACCTGCGGCAAATACTGCGCAAACTGTATCAATTTTATCTGCGATACCTACGATTTGTCCTTCTAATCCTTGAGCTGTTTCGCTTTCTGCATTTAGAGGGAAGTAGTGTTCTTTGATACCTTTTGCAACCTTTTCGTTTTCACCTGAAACTCTTGCGTAATCAGCTCCAATAAAACCTTGAAGTTCTGTAAATTCAAATACAAGGTTTGTTGTCAAATCAGCTTTACAAAGAAGCGCTGTTCTTTCTATATCATTTGACTCAACATTTAAATCTTTTGCAATTTCTTTTGATAATGTAACAAGTCTTTGAGTTTTATCAAACATTGTTCCCATTCCTTTTTGGAATGTTACACCTTTTAGACTTTCAACATAGTCAACAAGAGGCTTTTTAGTATCTTCTCTAAAGAAGAATACTGCATCATCAAGTCTTGCTTTGATTACGCGAACATTTCCTGCTTTAATATTTTCAAATTCATCTCCAATGTAGTTTGTCATTGTAATAAATTTATTAATAAGTTTTCCGTCTTTATATAGTGCAAAATATCTTTGGTGTACTGCCATAACCGTTACGGTAACTTCTTCCGGAATATCAAGATATCTTGGGTCAAATTCACACACTGCAGGAACCGGATATTCTGTAATAAATGTTACTTCTTCCAATAAATCATCTGTATAATAAGGTTTTGCTCCAATTTTAGCGGCTTCATCTTGAGCGCGTTTTACGATAATTTCTTTACGTTCATCTTGGTTTGCAATAACTTTTACACTTCTCATTATTTCAAGATAATTTTCAGGTCTGTCGATTAGGACTTCTTGTTTGTCAAATCTATGACCGCGAGAGTATTTTGAAGATTCTTTATCAATAATTTTTATTTTAACTTCTTCTCTATCCAAAATTGAAACAATCCACTTAATAGGACGAGAGAATTTTTCATCGTTATGTCCCCATCTCATAAAGTGAGAGCCTTGAAGTTTCATGAAAACAGATGGAACATTTTCTTTTAAAAGTTCTGCAATTGATTTACCTTTAACAACTATTTTTGCGTGAACATAATTATCTTCAACATATAAATCATCTTTTGATAAATTGTTTTTTCTTGCAAAACCTTCGCCTGCTTTTGTTAAGTTTCCGTTTTCATCAAATGCAACGTTTTTAATCGGACCTTTAACTATTTTTTCTTCATCAGCGGTTTTTGTTTCAATCCGTCAATAATAACAGCAAGTCGTCTTGGGGTTGCATAAACTTTTATATCAGTAAATTTAATTTTATTATCGTTTAAAAAATGTTGTAAATCCGCTATTTAATTGTTCGATTGCTTGCGGAATAAATTTATAAGGTAATTCTTCTGTTCCAACTTCTAATAAATATGTACTCATTTTTTATCCTTTTCTTATGTGTTTTACTGTTAAAATTATAGTAAAAGCAAAGTCTATTGTAAACCTTTTAGGTTTACAAAATATATTATGTAAAACTTTAATAAAGTTTTTTCAATTAAAATTTTGACTTCCGCGTAGTAATAAACTATTAGTAGTCATACTGAGCGTAAGCGAAGTATCTCATAAAATTTTGAGATTCTTCGGCTAAAGCCTCCGAATGACAGAATTTTTGACAGAGCTGTTTTTATTTTGTAAAAACCCAAAATCCTTTGTTATTGGTTGACATTATTACTTTTCCTTGCTTTGGCTTTTTCTTTTCGGGTTCTTTTTGGGCTTTTTTTTTAGGCTTGTCAGAGGCAATAATTATTTTGTCTTTTTTACCTTCGTTGAATGCTCCTGCCATTAATGTAGATGTATAAACAGGGGTTGTGTGTGCATAATCAAATAAAATAACTCCATTTGCATACATTCTGCGTGTTTGGTATATCTGTCTTATTAAGTCTTCAGATGAACCACCCATAAATGTTACAAATAACCCTGCAAAAAGGTCAGTTGACGGAGCTTTTACTCTCATAACATCATTCATCATTGAACCAAGCATTCCTGAATCGTATGTTAAAAATAGCGGAGTGAATCCATTAATATACCCTCTTGTTGACCAGGTTCTCCAGTCTTGTTGTTTAGTCGATAATGCAGATGCTAAATCAGGGAAAATTACTGTACTTATATAAACTTTTTTTTCTTTGCCAAGTTGGCCGACTTTTTGGACAAAGTTTGTAATTTTATTTCTGCGGTATTGATTCCAATCGTACCATTGAACGTCAGATGTTGTAATCTCTAGCGGATCAACTCCGGACTGTTCTTTGAATTCATTTCTTGCATATTCTGTGAAACCCCAGGCGCTTTGTTCATTGTTTGCAGATGCGTTTGGATATCTGATATAATCAAGATTTATGCCATCCGGGTGGTATGTATCTATGATTTCTGTTAGTAACTCAAGTAAAAATGTTTGAACTTCAGGGTTTGCGGGGTCTATAAAGTATCCGTTATGCTCAGATACAGATTTTGTTGCAGTTGGAAGTTCTGCGTATTTTTTTGTTTTGTTTCCCCAATCAGGGCGAACAGCCAAAATGCTTGATTGGCAGGATTCAGGGGCTTTGTTTCCAACATAAAACGATTGAAACCATATATGAACTTTGATATCACGCTTGTGGGCTTCTTTTATCCAGGTTTTTAGCGGATCAAAGCCTTCAAAAATTTCGTTTTGGACGGTGAAGCCGTAGCGGTTCATTGTTTGGCTTGGAAAAATTGTTTTTCCGTGGAAATAAGTTTCTAAAAATATACTATTAAACCCGTTAGATTTTATTTTTTCTAAAGTTGATATAATTTGTTCTTCTGATGTTTCTGTCGGACGTATCCACATGCCTTTCAGTTCATCTTTAATGTACGGTAAAGATGTTTGGATTGCTAAGTTTGCAGCATCAATTGCTTCTTTGCTATATTGCTGTAATACTATTCTGTTTTTTTCGTTTTCGGCAATTTGTAAGTAATTTTGTGCTGTTTGTATGTGGCTTTGAGGTAATTGATAATTGTAATTTGGGTAAAAGTTTTTATAGTAATCCATTATAGAATTAGCTTCTTTAATTTTTGCTTTAGCTTCGTAGGTGTAACTATCTGAGGTTGTGTAAACCGTCAGTAAATTATTGTTTTTATCCACATATATTTTAGAGCCTACAGAAATATTTTGAGTAATCCAATTCTTTGCGATTCCGTGCCCGCTGATAACGATACCTTCTTTTGGAATAGTTGAATCCGCACCGCTCAATGCTGTTACGGTATTGCCTTCTACGATTGCTTCTGTGCCGAATTCGTTTGTTCCTGTGTGAAGACCGAATTTTGGGGTGTAAATAACAAGCTTGTTAGCCCCGCGACCTCCGGGGAAATAACTTGCGCTTATACTTGGATCTATAGTGTTAAATCTTGTCGAATTTTGTTTGAAAATAACTTCATTAGAATTTAAAGATAACGGAGTAAAAGCCGGCAGTGTAACAGTTTCTTCTTCTAATGGTGTAATCATAGTGAAGTCAGGCTCTGCGGCTTGTACGCATAATGTTGCTAAAAGTAATGTTGCTGTAAGTAGTATTATCTTTTTTCTAATCATTTTATTTTTGTTTTGTTTTATTGTAATATCCCGTATTATTATAATTTAGTTCTTCAATTTCCAAAATTTTTTCCGGTATGGCATCGCTATTTGGATGAACCAGGAATGCTTTTTTAAAGTACTGATTTGCTCTTAACAAATCCCCAAGTTTTTCATACATAATTGCCATTCTAATTAGAACATTGAAATTTTCTTTGTAACCGTTTTCGAAGGCTGTATTATAGAAATATAGTGCGCGTTTGTAATCATTTCTTGTGTAATAATATTCCCCAAAATAATAATTAGTTTGCGCGTTTGTTTTGTCTATTTTTAGTGCTCTGAAAAAGTAAGCTTTTGCATAGCTGTTTTTATTTTCATAATCATAAACCCTTGCTAATTGGACTATTGGGTACAAGTCTTTTGGATTTATTTGGTTAAGTATGAAATATTGTGCGCTGGCTTTTTGAAGATATTGTTTTCGTTCTTCTTTGTCTTTTGTTTTTAGAGCTTTATCAAAATAAAAATCGGCCAACTCTTGGGTTGAGCCTTGATTTATTTTTGAATAGTCAATATCTGCATTATTATATTTAACCTGCCCAAACTCAACTGCAAAAGCTGTATTACTTATAAAAATACAGCTCAATATTGCAATTGATATGTACAGAATCTGTCTACAAATCCTGATATGTTGGTACTGATGATGTGTCATGGTGATAGAATGAGTTATCTTCTGCTGCAGGATCTGTATAAATATAGAACTTCTTAATGAATCTTACAAACTTGTTATCGTTTCTAAGCTTTTCTTCGTCCTTAGTATAATATTCTAAACCTGTAGCTCTTGCTTTTGACACATTAATAATATCAGTTGTTTGTTGAGAATAGCCTTGTCTTCTTAGATATTCTGCATTTGTTGCTTGGTCAACTGAAACGGCAGCAAAACATCCCGCTTGGCTTGCAACTGCAATTATTGTAAATAATAAAAGTTTTTTCATATTCACCTCTTTTTTATAAATTATAATATTTTTTTATGAATCTATCAATAATATTATAATTTGTTTACAAAAAAAGTTCATGGATTATTTGTATGAGATTTGTTTAAGTGGGAACAGAAAATTTTTACAGATTTGCTCGTATTACTTCTTCCAGCTTATCTAGAAGTTCGTTTTCAGAAACTCTGGCGATAATTTCACCTTTTTTGAAAACGTAACCTTCACCAATACCGCCGGCAATACCAAAATCAGCATGGCGAGCTTCTCCCGGGCCGTTAACAGCGCATCCCATTGTTGCTATTGTAATGTTTTTATCAAGATTTTTGAATCGTTCTTCAACTTTTTTTGCTAAGCCGATAAGATCAATTTGAGTTCTTCCGCATGTTGGGCATGAAACAAAATTAACTCCTTTTTGGCGAAGTTTTAAGCTTTTAAGAATTTCAAATCCTGCATAAACTTCTTCGATCGGGTTTTCTGTTAACGAAACTCTTATGGTGTCACCGATTCCTTCTGATAATAATGTTCCTAAACCAACTGATGATTTAATAAGCCCGTTTTTCAGAGTTCCGGCTTCTGTTACACCCAGGTGCAGCGGATATTCAACTAATTGAGCCATATGTCTGTATGCTTCAATTGTTGTAAGTACATCAGATGATTTTAGGGAAACTTTTATTAAATCGAAGTCTAAATCTTCAAGGATTTTTATATGTTTCATTGCGCTTTGCGCCATTTTTTCAGCAAGCGGAATGTCGGCGTCCAGTAATTCTTTTTCTAAAGAACCTGCGTTAACTCCGATTCTTATCGGGATTTGCTGCTGCTTTGCAAGATTAACCACTTTTTCAACATTTTCGCGTTTGCCAATGTTGCCGGGATTTAGGCGAAGTGCTGAGATACCGTTATTGATACATTGAATTGCAAGTCTGTAATCAAAATGTATATCTGCAATTAGCGGAACGGGTGATTGTTTTACAAGTTCTTTAATTGCTTCTGCTGCATCTTTATTCAATACTGCAAGTCTTACCAATTCGCATCCTGCATCTGATAGTTCTCTTATTTGACGCATTGTTTGTTCGACATCTCTTGTGTCGGTGTTACACATTGATTGAACGCTAATCGGATTATTATTACCGATTTTTACATTTCCTATTGAAATTTCTTTTGATTTTCTTCTTTTTATCATAAAATAATTGTATCACAAATCATAAAAGGAGAGGGTAAATATATGAGAATTGCGGTATTATCTGATTTACATGCGAATGCACAAGCTTTAGAAGCAGTAGTTACAGATCTTATAGCTCAAGGTTGTGAGCATGTTTTTTGTTTGGGCGATATTGCATTGGCAGGTCCTCAGCCAAGAGAGGTTGTTGATTATGTGATGTCTCAGGATGGAACTTGGACAGTTATTCAAGGTAATACCGATAAAATGATTGCACAATATGGACCTGATGTTATGGCATTTTTAGAGGCTCAATATCCAGTTATGGCAAACGCATTGGCTGATGATGTTCAGCAGTTGGATGATTCACACAGAGCTTATTTAGCAAACCTTCCTCCGATGTTGAGTTTAGAGGTTGAAGGCTGTAGTGTGCTTCTTGTTCATGGTTCTCCAAGAGCAAATAACGAAGATATTTTGCCTGAAATGCCTTTAGAAATTGTAGAGGAAATAATTGCAGGAACAACCGAAAAATTAATTCTTTGCGGACATACCCATGTTCCTTGCGGATATCAGACAAATACAGGGCAAACAGTAGTTAACGTTGGTAGTGTTGGAAGACCTATGACTTCAGACCCTAGAGCTTGTTATGCAATTGTTGATTTTTCTCAAGGTTCATTTGAAGTTCGTCATAGATTTGTGACTTATAATAACCAACTTGCAGCTCAATTAATGTCTGATAGAGGGTTTGTCGGAGCAGACAGATTGGCAGATTTGCTGCTAAATCCTGTAGAAAGACATGTCTAGTGATTATTGGAGTAAATTATATCAGTGAATATTGATAATGATTTGCAAACGTTAAAAGAAAGTTACCGTAAGATTTTCATTGATATTGGTCAGGATATTGATTTACGTTTAAAAAATGGCGAATCATTAGAGCAGCTTGAAAAGTTGTATAAACAAGAATGTCTTGATATGTTAAATGAAATAAATGAAGCGCGAAAATCCTGCGCTTGCACAGGCTGTGGTACTTGTTGCAGGTTTGCCGTGAGCGAATTTTCTCCTGAAAATTTGCGTAAAAAAGCTAAATGCGGTGATGTTTATGCTTCACAGTTTATTAAAACCTTTATTCCATACAAATCTATTGAAGACGCGAGAGAAATTTATCCAGAATATGTGGAATTTCTTGAGCAAAATTCTGATGGTGAGTTTTATATTTATCATTGTCCAAAAGTAACTGAGGATAACCGCTGTCCTGATTATGAGAATAGACCTCAAATTTGTCGGGATTTTCCGGAAATATCAAATGTTTTCTTACCTAAAATGTGTACATTTACCCCTTGGAAATTGCAATCTTTGCCTGTTTGGCTTAAACTGAATGCAAAGATGGAAATTTTGGATTTCTATAAACAAAATTTAAAGGATTTATAACTTATGAAAACTTTGTCAGGATTAAGCTTAGCTGAAATAGAAGAAATAACGGACGCGCTTGGAGCAACTAAGTTCAGGGCTCGTCAGGTTCATAATTGGATTTATTTGAAATCGGTAAAAGAAATTGATGAAATGACTGATTTATCGTTAAAATTCAGAGAAGAATTGAAAAAAGTTGCGCTTGTTAGTGATACAAAAATAAAAGTTAAGCAGGTAAGTTCTGACGGAACAATTAAGTATTTGCTTGAATTTCCGGATGGTGAGTGTGTTGAAACTGTGTTGATGAGGTTTGATAACCGTGCAAATTTAACGGCTTGTGTCAGCTCTCAAGTCGGTTGTGCTGTAAATTGTTCGTTCTGCGCAACAGGAAAGCGTGGATTTATCAGAAATCTTACGTATACTGAAATTATCGAACAAGTTTTGACAATTCAACGTGATACTGGTTTGAAAGTTACAAATGTTGTATTTATGGGGCAGGGTGAGCCGTTGTTGAATCTTTCTAATGTTTTAAAGGCAATGGAAATTTTTAACGATAATTTCCAAATCGGCGCAAGAAGATTGACTGTTTCAACTTCGGGTATTGTTCCTAAAATCAGAGAGCTAGCAGATTTAGATATGCAGTCTACGCTTGCATTGTCACTGCATGCTCCAAATCACACTATCAGGCAAAAAATCATGCCGATTGAAGCTAAGTATAATATGGATGAGCTTCATAGTGCGCTTAGATATTATGTAGAAAAAACTGGTCGTAGAATTACTATTGAGTATCTTTTGATAAAAGATTTGAATGATACGGTTGAGTCTGCAAAACAGTTGGCGCATTATTTGAAGGATATTAAATGTAATATCAATCTGATTCCATATAATCCGACAGAGAAAAATGATTATAAACGTCCGTCAAATAATTCGATTATGCGCTTTAAATCATTGATGGAGCATTCAGGTAAAAAGGTTACTGTAAGGCTTGAGCGCGGGGCTGATATTGATGCTGCGTGCGGGCAATTGCGCGGAAAAGTTTAGTTGTCGGTAATTTCTAGCGAATCAGTGTCAAATCTGATTGTGTCTGTTGCCGAGTGTGTGCTATATGCTTTTTCATACTCTTCATAAGTTTTTTCAATGTTTCTTTTATGTTCTACGAGTTCTTGTTCGTATTTGTCAAGAATTTCGTTCATTCGGTCACGGTGCTGCTCAAGTATAATTTTACCGCCACCGTATGCTATAGCTAAGCAAGCTAAAGACGCCGCAGCTGAAATTCTCAAGCTTCTTTCATAGCCATCAGTCGCTTTTTTATTTCTTTTCTCAGAAGTAAAATTTAGTTTATTATTGTTTTTTATTGGCGCGTTATAATAATTCGTTCTTACTTGTGATATTTTCATTAGTGTTCCTTTTTTTGTTTTAAAACTTGTGAAAATAAATTTTGCGGGGTTAGTTTTTCTTTTTGTAAGAAATTTCGTAGTTTAATATCTCAAGGATGGTTTGGAATTCTTCGTATTTGAGTGTTTTTCGCGCTAATTTGTCGGATATAACTTTAAGATTATACGGGTAGCCGGTTTTGTCTTTCATTAATTCTGCAAGATGTTTCATTGTCATAGCTTCTTTTGCCAATAGTAATTTAACCTCTTCTCTTACGCCCATTTTATCCTCCATATGTATATTACACATTTATCTTGATTTTAGGTAAGTATTGTGTAATAATAGGTATATATGTATAAAAACAAGGATAAAAATGTCGGAATGTTAAGGTCGAGGTTTGCGTTTAGTTTAGCTGAAGTATTGATAACTTTAGGTATAATCGGCGTTGTTGCGGCGATGACCATTCCTACTCTTATTTCTAATTATCATAAAAAATCCACAGTTACTCAGCTTAAAAAGACATATTCAACGATTTCTCAAGCTGTAAGGATGTCAGAAGCTGAAAATGGAGAAGTTGCCGGTTGGTATGTTGAGTCTCGCAAAGGAGTTGAATTCTTTGATGCTTATATTCTTCCATTTTTGAAGTGTTCAAAATCTGAAGCTCCGAGTGGTTCTTTGGTTTATTATACCCCGGGCGGACAAAGAGAAACTCAACTTGCTATCGTAAGAGGGGGTGCGGCTGTTTATACGCTGTTGTCAGGGGCGCAGATTATTGTTAACAATGGGGCGGTTGTTGGTGTGTCGGCTAATGATGGGACTTCAAGGTTGGGGTTGATGATAGATTTGAACGGTTATAAAACTCTTCCTAATAAATTTGGTAAAGATACTTTTTATATTACTGTTAATTCTGCTCGTGGGGTTGTATTCTCGTATCTGAATGACGGGGAAAGCTATACCGGAGTGAAAACTCGTGAGCAGTTAAAAGATGGTCTGTCTTCATATAATTACCAATGTAACAAGCGCGGTAGAGGGATGTGGTGTGGTGCATTAATTGAAAAAGATGGTTGGACTATTGCGCCGGATTATCCTTGGTAAATAGGGATTGTTATCTCAAAAATAGTTTGGGCTTTTGTTGATTTGCTTAATTTTATGTCGGCATTTTGCTCGTTTAGGTGTTTTTTGCATATAGCAAGTCCAAGTCCACAGCCTGTTTTTTTTGTTGTGTATCCTTGTGTGAAAATTTGTTCGGCTTTCTCTTTTGGGATAGGCTTTCCGTTGTTTATTATCTTAATTATTCCAATCTCATTTTTTATTTCTGCTAAAATTTCTATTTTTCCTTTTACGTCAATTGCTTCGATAGCGTTTTTAATTATATTTACAATGCATGCCGGGAATTTGTTTTCGTCAGCTTGTATTAGTGAAGTGTTTTTTATAAAAACTTCAAATTCTATATCTTTATCAATAACGTAAGCTTTTGCAAGTTCAATGCTGCTTTCGAGGGTTCCTTTAAAATCTAATATTTTCAAATTTGTTGTGTTTAGTGATTTCAATTCAAGCAGGTTTGCGCCTATAATTTGTACGGATTTTTGGATGCAATCTATTGCGTTTTCTGTTGAATCATTTTTTATACCTGATTTTTCAAGATTTTTTCGTATAATTTGAGAGTACATATCGCAGATTGATAAGTGGTTTCTGATTTCGTGAGATACGTATCTTATTTGTTCTTGTAGTTCTTCTTGTGAAATTTGATTTGTCATTTGTCCTCTGTAAAATAAAAGGGTTCGGCATATATTTGCAGAACCCTTAATGATATATGTTTAAGTTTTTATACTGTTGTCATTGCGGAAGTTTTGCTGTTGCTGCCTTTGAAGCCGTGGCTTAGAGCATAAAGTACTGCTTGAGTTCTGTCATTTACCTGTAATTTTTGGAAAATATTGTTAACGTGTGTTTTAACTGTAGTTTCCGAGATAAATAGTTTTCCTGCAATACTCTTGTAGTTAATACCTTCGGTTAATAATTCAAGAACTTCATTTTCTCTAATGGTTAGACGTGTTTAACAAGTTTTCTTCTTCTGCTGTTTTTGCTTCTTCTTTTGCGGTAGTTTGGAAATATTCAAAAAATCTTGTAGCAAGAACAGCAGGAAGATAAATTTTACCAGAAGCTACATCTTCAATAGCATCAATTAACTTAACAGAAGCCATAGTTTTAAAACATAACCTTTTGCGCCTAACTTCATAGCTCTGTAAATCAAATCTGAATCATCATAACCGCTCAATGCGATAACTTTTGTTGAAAGATTTAACTTGTTAATTGTTTGGATTGTTTGTAAACCATCTTTTTCAGGCATATTG
>JAAGKN010000325.1_pt1 | contig 55355 bp, 38 predicted proteins | sample 6206371 | NCBI WGS metagenome assembly JAAGKN01 (sample SAMN11533720, study PRJNA540317) | gut metagenome | isolation source: fecal pellets from male and female animal of same cohort | host: Peromyscus leucopus | place: USA:CA | collected 2017
TACTTCCTATGCGTATACGGTAAACGCTGTTAAGAGTCTCAATCTTTCTGCAATTCTGTATCTCGTCCAAGGTACTGGCATCAATGACATTATTGATTGCCTCCCTGACTGATTCATAGATCTTGCCTGAAAGTTTTTCGAGTGCCTTTGCGAAATCCTTGGAGAAGGCTACTTTCATCGGTATGTACCCAATTTATGTTTGCGCATGAAGTTGTCCGTCTCTTGTTCGTTGAGCATGGACTTACCTTCCGGTCGGGTGGAAACCAGATATTTATAGACTTCCGAGTCTTCCATGTCCTCCATCTCGCGCACCAAAAGTTCCTCAATATATTTTTTGAGATTAGTACCCATGGCGGCTGCCTTGATGGTAAGAGCCTGAAAAACATTCTCAGGAATGTCTATCAGTTTGCGGTGAGTGGGGATTCCCACGGGTTGAGTAGTGTTCATAGCGATTCTTTTGTGCAAAGTTAATGCATATATATCATATATACAAATTCTCAAAAATTAAAGTTCAAAAATATGAAACTGAATACTTTTATTCTCTCTGCTATCGCTGTCCTCTGTTTGGGGCTGTAATGACACCCGGAAAATTTCTGAATCATGACCGAAAATGTCGCTGGGTTCATTTCTCACTCGAAATCGAACCTAATGATTTTCAAACCAGTATCTCGAATTTTCGCCAAGAATTTTTACCATTACAGACGGTTTCAAATTCAGAAGAATTTATTAACTTTGCATTAACCGTAGCGAAAATGGTTAGACAAACCCCGACAAAGCCTTGTCAGAGGTAGTCGAAACGATGCAACTATCGTGCTACTAAATCATCCGATAACAGACATACGACATTGAGAGTCAGGTATATAATCGAAAGGTTCATCAACCTCTCTCTCCGCCAGGTATTTAAGCAACCGTCTGATTATCAACGATAATCAGACGGTTATCTTTTTGTGCTATCGTCAAAAATAGACACGATTTCGCCGATTTTCGACACTTCCGTGCTACTTTTTGGATATAATAAAAGGAATAAATAGCCACTTATGAATATAGAATTAGACGTGCATACGCACACCATTGCAAGCGGACATGCCTTCAGCACCGTTCAGGAGATGGCGCGTTCCGCTTCTGAAAAAGGGATAAAGCTACTGGGAATCACCGAGCATACGCCCGGTATACCCGGCACTTGCGAACTGATATACTTCAGAAATCTCCATGTGGTTCCACGCCAGATGTATGGCGTGGAACTTATGCTCGGAGCTGAAATAAACATAACAGATGCCAAAGGCACTCTCGACATTGACGATGATCTTATGTCGCGTCTTGACCTGCGCATAGCCGGCATCCATTCCCTGTGTTATAATCCCGGCACCACCGAAGAGAATACAGGCGGCATGATAACCGCGATATCACATCCGCATATCGACATCATCTCGCATCCCGGCGACGGCACCGCCGACCTTCTTTTTGAGCCGATTGTGAAAGCGGCGAAAGAACACCACACGCTGCTTGAGATTAACAACAGTTCGTTGAAGCCGGTCCGCCACAAGGAATCAGCGAGGGGAAACAATCTTGAGATCCTCAGGCTTTGTAAGCGATATGAGGTGCCTGTGATCCTTGGAAGCGACGCCCATATATCGTTCGATATAGCCGATTATGGTTATCTTTATCCGTTGCTTGCAGAGACTGAGTTTCCTGAAGCGCTCATTATGAATAGCGACATAGCCCGGTTTAAGTCTTATCTTCGACGCGTTCCTTAAAAATTGAGTAACGGGCACATAACAATGGACGGGAATCTGAAATTTCAGATTCCCGTCCATTGTTATGTTTGTATAGGAGCAATCGTTAGGTCATGGCTTATTTGTCGGTGGGCTCGGTCCAGGAGTCAGTGCGGAAGGGGATGAGAGGTAGGAAGTTGCCGCCATGGAGTGTGCCGGGGAGGAAGTCGCGGAATCCATAGCGCACAGCCACAGGCTCTTTCACTTTTTCGCTCGACACCACCATCTCGTTAGTCTGCCAGTGGAGCCAGACAGAATCGGCAGGATGGAACACTTTGTCGGGTCCTGCAATCTCGAATCCCCGTATGTCGTAGTTGCGGCAGATGCCGTCGTTGGGAGAGTCTATCGCCACCCACACGGCACCGTCCTGCACGCGGTGGCTCTTATAGCGCGGACTGCCGGCCGGGAATTGCTTTTTGCCGTAGGTCTTGTTCAGGGCCAAGTCGCACAGGCGGTTGCCTGCGTCTTTTTTGTTTCCGGGGTGTATATTGAACCGTTCATAAGGTTTGACAAGATCGTTAATGCATATCATGTCGCTGTTGGGAATCATTTCCACAGCTTTCCACTGCGCCTCTCTCAGGAATGGAGATTTGCCGGTTTCGTTAGGGTCGCCATACTGGTAGGGAGCTATCTCCACAGCGTAGAAAGGTATGTCGCCTTCTCCGATTTCATCACGCCAAAGCTTGACCATAGTCGCGAGCCTGTCGGCATAAGTTTCCCACGACGACACGTTGGAACATCCCTGATACCATATGATGCCGTTGTAGGAATAATTCTTTATAGGGTTGAACATCGCGTTATACATCAGCAGCGGCCGCCAGTAGTGCACCATAGGTTCTATATCTTTTGGATCGAGCGACACGTCGGGATACGTCTCAAGGATATCGCGCGAAGTCCAGCTTTCAACCTTTGCACCGCCATATGCCGCGCTGACTATGCCGACAGGCACGTCGAGCACGTCTGCCATCTGGTTTGCGAAGTGCCATGCCACGGCACTGAATTCGGGGGCAGTCTCAGGCGAGGGCACCACCCATGTTGCGTTGACGGTGTCGAGCGGTTCGTAGCTCTGGGAGAGAGGCACAGTGTAGAAGCGCACCTTGTCGGCGCTCTTTCTTGACGAGGCTATCTCCGCATACCCGTTGTCGAGACAGCAGCCCGGGAATCCCTTAAGCGGCATCTGCATGTTTGACTGTCCGGATGCAAGCCATACTTCGCCGATAAGGATATTGCTCAGCTTAATCGGCTCTCCATCGCTGATAGTGAGCGAATAGGGAGTATGGCTTCCGGCAGGGGTCTTCACAGCCAGCGACCAGTTGCCGGTTTTGTCGGTGGTCGTCGTGTAAGCTTTATTGTCCCATTCCGGGGTCACTGTGATTCTTGCGCCCGGGTCTGCCTTACCATAGATTCTGGCATAGGAATTCTGTCGGAGCACCATGTTGTCGGTGATCAGAGACCCCGGGGTCGCTTTTGCGTTTGCACTCAGCGCCAATAGCCCTGAGGCAGCAATCAGTAATAAATTTTTCATGAATGAAGGTTTTTGTCTGAATCTACAGACGTTTTTTCAAATGCAAATTTAATTAAAAAGGGTAAAAAAAGCGGAAATGATAAAAAAATAATGAAACAGTTGTTAGATTTTATAAAATTTTATAATTTCGCGGTCAGTTATACATGTTATTCTTCATGAATCCGGAGTCAGGTTAGGCTGACTACGGAACACGGAAGGAACCGATAAATATTATTATATTTTTTTTAACGGCTGCATATGCGGCAGTTTTATCAGTGAGCCTTAAGGCAACGGATCGTCGGGAGACCGGCGTGTGTTGTTTTGGGACTGTGTCTGATATAGATGGTTGTGCCGGATGCCGTGGTATGGCATATGGTATAATTAGCCTGGATAAAATCAATAAAATAACTACATAATAACAACTACTTATTTCTACCTGACAGATGAAAAAGTATTTATATCTATCGTTTGCAGCGCTGCTTATGATCATGACAGGCTGCTCAAATGAGGACGTTGACGGAGCCATGAATGGTGATGGCTCGACCGACCGCCGAAGCTATCTTGCAGTTACCATCGCACCCAACGTGCCGGACACAAGAGCCGAGAACTCTGATGCGGAGAATGAGGACAAAAATAATTATGAGAAAGGCTCTGAAGCGGAAAACAAAATCACTTCAGTGAGATTCTATTTCTTTGATAGTGAAGGTGGCATAGCCAAAGTGAAGCGTAATTCAGAAGGGGAAATGGTCAATTTCCTTGATGTAAACGTAATTCCTGGCGATAAAAATGAAGACATGCCGAATGTGGAGAAAGGACTTCAGGCCACACTTGTAATCAACACCGCGCAGGGAGATGAACGTCCCGCCAGAATACTCGCAGTCTGCAATAGAAGCAACCGCCTTTCAAATGCTTCAGCAGATCTCGCTACTGTTAGGAATACTATCTATGATTACGCTGGATTTGCGCAAAACAGCAATCAGTTTGTGATGTCGTCGGCAGTATATGCATCGGCAGACAATCAGGTGGTCTCTGCGGTGACAATCCCGGAAGAATGCTTTCAGGATCAGGAAAGCGGTGCCATGCTCAATCCTGTGGTGCTCTATGTTGAAAGGGTAGTGGCTAAGGTAGAGGTAAAACTCGATGCCGAAAAATTAGGCACTATTACAGTCAAAGAAGGTGAAACCAACTATATATTGGTTCCGTTAAAGAAAAAAAAGAATGTGGATGGAGGTGAGGCAGTGCCGGAAGATATTATAATCGACGAGAAGCAGGTATATGCCAAATTCCTTGGTTGGAATGTTACCGCTGCCACCGTGCAGAGCTCTCTCAGCAAGCATATCAATCCGGCTTGGACAATTTTCCCTGCTTGGAACTATGCTCCATTCTTCAGAAGCTACTGGGCACGAAACTGTGAGGGTGCCGGCACTCGTTATATGCCGTTTATGCAGAATGAAAGCAAAGCAGACGAAACTTCTAACGAAAACGGTTATGCTGTCACCAAAGGAAAAGAGCTGACAACAGCATTTACCCAAATGTATACCAATGAGAATGCGGCGGCTTATATGAACAATACCACAGGAATCGGAAGGGCGTATCCCTCAACCGTGATCATGGCTGCCCAGCTTTGTGATAAAGACGGAAAAGCGATCGACGTGTACCGTTGGCTTGGACATGTGAAGCCAGGCGGAGAAGATATGGTGACAGAGATTCTTAGTGAGCTTGAGATAACCGACAATCTTATTTATTATAAAGAGTCAGGAGCGGAAACTTCCATCAAAGCTATAAGTAAGGAAGATATCAAGCTCGTGACGGCCGCAGCAGCCGGTAAGGCTCATATTTCTGAATCTTCTTCAGGTCGTTACAATACTTATGCCATTCTTTCTGTAGCCGGAGAAGGTAAGGCATGGTATAGCCGTGAAGACTGTAAGGAGGAAGACAGACTTACTGTGACACAGGTAAACCAATACCTGAACGACAAGATCGGACCCATTGAGGTGTGGAATAACGGTTACACCTACTATTATTTCCCGATCCGCCACATCGGCAAGCTCGGAGAAAATGGTGAGAACATGGGTTATTACGGAGTGGTGCGCAACCATATTTACCGCACCAATATCAACAGTATATTTGGACTTGGCACACCGGTCTATGATCCTTACGAGACAATCATTCCTGAAAAACCGGACAATTCCAACACATACGTTGCAGCGCAGATCAACATCCTCTCTTGGCGTGTTGTTGCCAACGATGTGGAACTTGACTGGGACGAATAAGCCGTGATGTCATTATTGTCTGAATCACAGATGATACGAAAGTTGCGAGGTTTCGGATTCATTATCATTTCTGCGGTGATGTCGTTTCTGATGTCGTCGTGCGGAATGATAGATGATCCGGAGCCGGACGACTGCGTGCTCAGCTACCGGGTCCGCTTCAGATACGACCGCAACATGAAGTTTGCGGATGCGTTTGCGGCTGAGGTGGAGGAGGTGACATTGCATCTTGTCGGGAAAGACGGCAAGGTGGTGTGGAGAAAGACAGAAAAAGGGGATGCACTTGCAAGAGAGGGTTATGCCATGGACGTTGATGTAGCTCCCGGCACATACTCTCTGCTTGCCTGGTGCTCATCGAAGGAGCCCGACAGTTTCACCGCCGGGTATGACGGCACTCACACCGGGCTTCAGGTGCATTTCGGCACAGAGGTGAAAGACGACAGCAGTGAGCACATCTCAAGGGAGATTGACCGTCTGTATCACGGATTTGTGGCAGACGTGGAGTTTCCTGACGTGGAGAGCGGAGAGTTTGTGTATGTCTTGCCTCTCACCAAGGATACGAATCATTTTGTGATCACACTGCAGCAACTGTCGGGTGAGCCGATCGACCATAATCTTGTGGAATTCGATATCACCGACGACAACGCCCATCTTGCCTGCGACAACGAGCCGATAAAAGGTAGACCGCTGACGTATCACAAATGGTATTCCACAACGGTGAAGGCAGATATTTCCACGCGGGCCGACAACTCCGTTTTTGCTGGAGCGATTGCGGAACTTACAACATCGCGGCTTCTCACCGACAGCGATGCCCGGCTCCACATATACCGCAACGACACCGGAGCCACAATCGCCTCGATTCGTCTTATCGACGCCCTTTTGCTTGTGATGGGACAGGAGAACACCCGTCGCCTCACCAAGCAGCAATATCTTGACTATAAAGACGAATACAACCTGACATTTTTTCTTGACGAAAACCATCGCTGGCTTGACGGTCTGCTGCAGATAGAATCCTGGCGGGTGGTGTATGGAGATAAAGAACTGGATTGAAAAACAAAAGGGGATGCCCGGATTCCTGAAAGAAATATTATTCCGTATTCTCTTGCCGGTGGCAATGCTCTTGCTTCAGTGTTGTTCAGACAGTGAGGCAGAGATTGATGTGCCGTTCCTTGAGTGGGAGGGCAGACCGGTGCTCAATATGAGCATGCGTGTGCCATTGCCTGCCGGGTCGAGAAGTTATGCCGACGGGAATGCATTCGAGAACCATGTGGATGTGGAGAATAACGACTACAGGATTTATTTCTTCGACTCCTCCAACCGGTTTATATCGGAATTCAATCCGGTATTCATAAAATCTACCGACGGCAACGGATATAAAGACTATTCTTTCACCGGCAGGACTTCGGCTGTGCTCGCCGATCATTCCGAATTCAAGGTGATTGTGCTTGCCAACTGGGGCAGATATGCTTCAGACATGACAGCCGGTGTCACAACGATCGACGATATATGCAACAGACAAGACGCAGTGTTCAGCCGTCTGAAGAAGTTTGCGGATCTGACTCCTGCCACGTCTCCCCTCATCCCGTTTTATGGAATATATCATTATTCCGGCATCAATCTCAAGGCGGGCGGGGCCATCGACCTTCCGGCTCCGGTTTCGCTCATGAGAGCCATGGCGAAGGTGGAGGTGATACTTGACACGGGAGCTGACGGCACTGTGCTTGAGGATGTGGAATTGTCGGGATATAACGAGAGGGGATATTGCGGACCATCGGGAGTGTTTTCCCACAACGACTACGGAGAGGCTGTTGACTGGACCTACGGTTATCTGCATTCGCTCCATCTTCTCGGCGACAGAAATGACACCGGGGCGGGAGCTAAAAAGCTGAAATTCGAGCGAGACGGCACTGTAGGAATATCGGGGAGCGAGAGATGGATCTGTTATGTGCCCGAATACCGCAACGTTGACTCTGCAGGCAAGGAATTCGGAGAAGACACACGGTCACGCATAAAGGTGACTTATAAGGGGAGAGTGTCGGGCACGCAGTATATCGATTTCAAGTATTATTCGGATCCTCCTTCTTATGTAAGTTCCATGAAGAAGGGAGATTTCTTCGATATAAAACGTAATTATCTTTATTCATTCAGAGTCACTAAAAACAAGGAACGACTTGATGTGGAGGTGGATGTGATTCCCTACACTTCCGTATATCTTGACGTCGACTATGGCTTGAAAAGGGATGAGGAGACGGGATGGGTGGTTATTGATAAATATGCCCCTGATGTGTATTATTATGATGACAAGAACTGGCGTTATTATGATTCCGGACACAATGAACTGACAAGAAGGCTTGAGCAGCTCGACAACGGTCTTTATCTTTACAGATCGCCCGAAAACGGAAGAATGATCTACACATATGATGTCGACACTGGTCTTCATTACGTCGACACCGGGCGGAAGGTGAGGCTCACGTCTCCCTCGCAGCTCGGATTCCGGACCACATCCGGTGGGTTGCAGATTATCCGGACAAACGACTACGGAGAGGCCATATATTTCTGGGATCCGGTAAACAACATATGTCTTGACGAAAACAAATCGGTTGTGCCTTTGCCATGTTTCGGCTATGCCGCATATCCGGGCAAGGAGGGATATATGGTGACTGAATATACTGATATCGGCAATTACCGTGTGGTTTACCAGTTCTCGACCGATAAGTATTTCAGAGTGTCAGCCGACGGCACGCTCACGGAAATGAAGGCGTTCCCGCCTAAATGACAATTCCGCTTATATCATAAGGAAATTCTCTCTCAAAAGAAATCAAAAATGAATCGTATCATTCCTCATATCAGACCATATTCCGGCATGTCCGGGCTGTTTGCTGCTGTCGTGGCATTATTATTGATGATGGCATCGTGCAGTGACGATCTGTTGTATGATAATGAAGAACCCGGAGAGGGTATAGCCGGAATCAAGGCTGAGGTGAGGTTCTCTCCGATGGTTGTGCAGGAAGTGGATCAGACAGAGGCGCCCACCCGTTCCGACGGAATGGTTTTTGCCGGAGAGGAAGGCGTGACGAATGGAGACAACACTGTGGCTCCCGCCGGCGACGCCATGGACAACATCCGCAACCTTGTGATTCTGTTTTATGACGCGCAGGGTAACCTTTCAACGAAAATGTTGCCTGTGACGGTGGATCTGACGAAGTATCAGCCTAAGCTTGAAGAGCGGGAGGGTGGAGAACAGACTTATTGCGTGAGTTTTCCGCTTGACGTGAAATATGGTGATTATAAAATATTTGCCGTGGCTAATGTGGCAGATCTGCTCACGGCCCATTCCGATGAGATTTCTACTGCCGACGGACTTAGAAATATAAAGCTGAAATGGGTGGCGAACAACATTGGCAGCAACTGCGAGATGTTCGGGATAATGACGGCAGACAAGTCAGACACAAGGGGGATGAATTTTGAGACGGATCATGTGGTCTCGGTCCGTCCCGGCGTCACGATGCTTCATTCGTGGGTTAGAAGGGCTGTTTCAAAACTGACTATAGATTTTGACGGCACAGGATTGCTCGACAATGTTTACGTCTATATAAAAGAGGCGAAACTGTATGATATAGCCGACGGGTGCTGTCTTGGCAGGTACAGCTGCGTTGGCGACGCGCCCAAGGGTTCGGGCACAACCGGAGGATTTGGAATAGCCGGGTCGTCACACCGACTTGTGTATGGCAAAGGGACGGATTATAAGGGATGGCCCGTAGTGGTGAAAGACAGCAAGCTGAGTTTTTACAAGAAAGGAGAGACGGAAATAAATTATCATGATGACCTGGCGTATTGTCTTCCCTTTTATGAGAACATGCAGGGCGACGGAAAACTGAAATATCAGGACAGCGACAGAAACGGAATGGTGGATTATCCTGATGCCGGAGATTATACTCTGGAATCGGACGGGACAAGGAAATGGCTTCATGAAGAGGCGAAAGACTCTAAGCCGAACGGCACATATGTGGAGGTGACAGGCTATTATCGCTCGGAAAACGCGAATTATGTTTCTGAAGGCCCGATCAAGTTCAGGTTCATGCTCGGCAAGAATGTAGACGACAATTATGACTGCGAAAGAAACCATCACTATAAGCTGACGCTCAATTTCAGGGGCAACGGCAATGACGCCGACTGGCATATAGAATATAAGGATGAGAAGGGAATCTATCTTCCCAAACCTCTCTATATCTCATATCTTTACAATCATGAAATGAAGCTTCCGCTCAGAATCAACACGGGAGGGGCGAAGGTGAAAAACATAAAGATAAAAATCAAATCCAACAACTGGGCTCCACATATCCCGAACTATGACAAGGAACCGTATAATTATTACCGTCAGATAGATATAAACCAGGGTTTCGGTGTGAACGCGCCTTACAACGGTTTCCTGTCGCTGATAAAGACTTCCGACACCATGATTGCGGGGCCTGGAGGCGATGCCGATTACACATACAACAAGGTGTATTATGAAAAAACAATAACGGATCCCGACGGATATGAGATAAACCGTGGAGAGCGCATTTATAATGTGGACCCCGGAACGCATGGCGACGACAAGGTGGGAGAATACACCATAAAGAGGGGAAGGAATGTGATAGAAGCTGTGATTCCGCTCTACACAAGGGCGAAGCAGATGGTGAGCCGGACGGGCTATACCGGCAACAACCCTTTTGAAAATTATGAGCGGAGGGCTTTGATTGAGGTGACGGCGGAGCTTGAAGACGGAGAGGAGATTCCGGCGGCGCAGACTGAGATTTTCCAGGTGCGGAGGGTGGTGAATCCCAAAGGTGTCTATAGGAAGAACAGCAACTCCACACCGTTTGATGTGACTCTCATGGAACTTCATGGAGAGTATGCCACTAAATTTGACGAGCTTAAATCGCACGGCTCATGGCGGGCGTATGTGATAGCCGGCGATCAGAATTTCATCAATCTTGACGGAAAGCAGGAAGTGGAGGGGAACACCAATACGACGGTGAAGTTCCGGATCAATTTCAACGGCACCTGTGATGCCGATAAGTCGAGATTTGCCATTATACGTGTGGAATATCATAATTACAACTGTGTGCATCTCATATTCGTGCGTCAGGGAGATTCCCCTGTATCGATGTATAAGGATTCTCCGCTTTGGCATACATACAACATGCGGACGCAGACAGCCGAAGTGGTCTCACCCATCGACGAGGGGTCGATGTTCAGGTTCGGGAACTGGACACAGCCGATCGATGCTTGCAACAACAAGTATACGCATAAGGCGTATTGGGTGAACATTTCTCCATCTGATTTCAGGGAACAGGGTCCGTTTAAGATTGCCGGCAATACAAAAGGAACCGGAGTGGCATGGACATCAATCACGAGTAAGGCAAGTGACGGTTCGTTCGACAATGTGACATTAGGCGGGAAGAGTGTGGAGGTTGCCTCTATGAGCGATTACACCAAACTGCGCGATAATACAGAGCAAGGCTACGGTATTCTTTATGGGGATGAGGCGGTAGGAGTTCAGACAGACCTCAACAAGGCATACGGTTATCAACGTGATGAGAATGGAGATGCAGATCCTACATATGGAATGCGTGGATGTTTTGCATATATAGGCTACAAGCAGGGAAATACGACAAATCCAAAGGCGGAACACCTGTTTTTCCCGATCGGGGCATCCGGCTACGGACACCGGAAAGAGGGTGGCGTGCATGGGTTTGGTGCTGAAGAGATCGGAAGGGGGATTCTCCGATATGCGGCTGGACGAGTGGATTATTACTATTTGGGCAACGGACCGCTCTTCTATGACCTTTTCAAACGACAGGGAGCCGTGTATTGGGCAAAACAGAAGACGAGCGAGGGTATGGCGCTTGACATCAATTATTTCACATTCGATTTCAATGTGCTTCCACCGGGTAATCTCTACGGATATAAAAACACGGGCGCCAATTATTCCGATGCCTGCTTTGTGAGGTGCGTGACGCGCTAAGAACGCTTTTGAATTATAATTTCACCATTATATCCTTGCATAAGGATATAATGGTGAAATTATATCCAAAAGTTTGCAAAAACTGATAAACACACAAAGAGAGAAGTCAAAAATTGATATTGGGGTTTGGAATTAAAAATTTTTGTTTAACTTTGCATCAACCTAAGTGAGTGTCGGAACAAGACACGCGAATACCAAGATCCTGATGTAAGGACGTGAATGCTCGAATTGACAGACCTATCTGACAGATTTCCTACTACACTCCGGACCATGAAACCATATTGCCAAGATATGTCAGGCTCGATCGGTTACACTACTACAACAAACGAATAACCTGTAATATTAACCTAAAATCATTAAAGTATGATTAAACAATTACTATCAGCAGCTGCTGTCGCAGCCCTCTCGTTCGGATTCACAGCAAATGCCGACACCCTCGACATCCTTGGAGATTTGGGCTCTTGCGGCTGGGGAAACACTTATGACAAAGAAACCCATACTGCAACTTTCGAAGGCTCATGGAAAGGCATCGGTTGGTGGGTAGACGGTGATAAATATGCAGCTTACGATCAGGTCATCGTTGAGTTCGAACCTGTTGACTTCACCGTTCAAGTCGTAGTGGAGTATGCTAAGGATCTTGGCGTTACGAGCACAACAGCACAGGCTCAGGCTGGCGATTCTTCTGTGAAAGCTGTTTTTGAACCGGAGTATAAAGATCAGATCACTCAGATTTATGTTCAGAATGCTGCCGAAGGTTCTATCACATTTACCGGTGCTTATCTTGAGAATGGCGTTGAAATCGATCCCAATGTGCTTTGGGAAGGTGAAGTCACTATTTCCGGATGGAACAAGGCTGCTGAATTCCCTGCTTCAAAAGTTAAAGCAGGTGATGTTGTTTGCTATACTTTCACAGAGCCGGGCACTGGATCTCAGGTTCTTGTAAAGGGAAGCGACTGGAATAATCTTCTTGGGACTGCCAAGATTTCTGATGCAGACATGGCTAAAGGTGAAGTTTATTTGGGCGTTACCCAGGATATGCTTGATGCATGCGGAGGCTCAATCTTCATTCAGGGTGATGGCGGCTGTGTTGTTACAAAGGTATCAAAGACTGATAAGACTTTTGATCCTGCCGGAGTTGTAGCATATGGCGAGAGAACACTCGGTTCAAGCATATATGCAGTTCTTCCTACAGATGCAACAGCACTTGTGGTAGAATTCTCCGCACAGCCGGAATGGTCACAGCTTTGCAATAGCAGCTGGATAGATCTTGAACTTGAAAGCGCTGATAACGAGGATGGCACAATCCGCACTTATACACTTACAGCTGAGGCTATCGAGGCTTTCAATGCGAAGAAGGAGTTTATCATCAATGGCGCCGGGGCTGAGCTTGTAAGCGTAAAGGTTATGACTCCTTCAGGTGTTGAGAATATCGAGGCTGTTGTTGACGAAAACGCACCTGTAGAATACTTCAACCTTCAGGGTGTGCGCGTTGCCAATCCTGCAGAAGGCGGCATCTATATCCGTCGTCAGGGCAACAAGGTTAGCAAAATCCTTGTGAAATAATAATTCAAGAAATTAATAATTGATTCATTCATGAGATTCTCCCGGCAGGTCCGCTCCTGTCGGGAGAATTTTATTAAGGGTCGGGAATTTTATTTTGTGAAAATGTGGTGAATAATTTTGGGGAATAGAAAAAAAATATTAATTTTGCAGTCGAAAACCCGCAAGGGCATCGGGGCGTAGCGCAGTCCGGTTAGCGCACCTGCTTTGGGAGCAGGGGGTCGAAGGTTCGAATCCTTTCACCCCGACAACAACAAAAGGAATTGATTTTCAGCAATCTATAAAGCTAAAATCAATTCCTTTTTCTATGTCAGACCTCAAAAAACAAAGGGTAAACAAGGGTAGGGTAATTTGAATTTGCAAAAGGAGGACGGGTTTATTTAGAGCACGTCCTACAAATGTACGACGCGCTCTTAGAAAAAGAGGAACCTTTGCAACACCGCATTCCATAGCCGCAGGCATGGTTGTGAACGGGAGTAAGGGTCAGGAATTGTGGCGGATTCGGTAGGAGTGCTCGGATTGGGCGATGCGGATGATGTGCGGCTCGATTCCCAAGTCTTCTTTTAATATCCTGTAGGCATCCTCCTCATTTTTTTCGAGAGTATCAATCACTGTCTGATATTCTTTTTCGGATAGCAGACGTCTGAAATCTGAAATTTTATCTTGTTCTGCCCATTGCGAAAGATGTGAATAGACCGTCGCTACAGATACATTCTTAAGTTTGGCAATGTCGTCGGGTTGCATTCCTGAGTTGAAAAGTATCAACGTCTCTTTCTGACTTGTGCCAACCGGAATCGAAGCTCTTCCGGTTTCAAGTTTGCGTATGACCTGGATAAACGGTTTGCCATATTTCACAGCCTTGATTTCTCCAACTCCGTGAACTTTGAGGAATGATTCGATATCAGTGGGCTTGCGTTCCACCATATCGGCAAGCGAGGCATCGCTGAAGACCACGTAGGCGGGGATGTTTTCTTTCGTGGCGATTTCCTTTCTCAGTTCTTTCAGTTTCGCCATAAGTTTCTCTTCCGGTGATAATTCCACTGGTGCAATATTGACATCCTTCTTGCGCGGAGCGCGTGAGTATTCTTCGAACGCCGAAAGCTCGATGCGTTGTTCCCCTTTCACAACTTTCAAGCCAAGGGGAGTGGGACGCAGATGGAAATTATCCTCATATGCGATTTCAAACAATCCCAGCTGTATCATCTGAAGGAGATAGTTGTGCCATTGTCTTGAACCGAGGTCACGCCCGGCACCGTAAGTCTTGATGCGGTGGTATCCTTTCTGAACGATATCCGCACGGTTTGAGGCGCGCAGAATATCGATGACTGTGTTCATCGCTTCCTGAGAGTTTATTCTTATCACAGCACTCAGTGCTTTCTGAGCAAGAATCGTGCCGTCGAACTTAGGACGCGGTTTGCGGCAGTTGTCGCAGTTTCCGCAGTCGTTGACAGCCTCTTCGCTGAAATAGCTCAGCAGAATGCGCCTGCGGCATACGCTTGCCTCCGCATAACGCTGCATGAAATCGAGTTTTTCACCGTTGATTTCCTTTTGACCGGAGTCGTCGACGAAATTCCTGCGTGTCATCACGTCGGCAAAATTATAGAACATAAGTGCTTCAGCCGGCATCCCGTCGCGTCCAGCCCTCCCTATTTCCTGATAGTAGCTCTCGATGTTGCCGGGCATATTGTTGTGCACCACCCACCGGATGTTGCTCTTGTCGATTCCCATCCCGAAGGCCACGGTGGCGCACACCACCTGACGTCGCCGTTCACGAATGCTTTCTGCGCGGCAGTGCGCTGTTCCGCCGTCATCCCGGCATGATAACACACCGAGCGGAATCCCATTTCGGTCAGGGAACGGTGCATGTCTTCTGTTTTCTTCCTGCTCAGACAATACACGATTCCGGAATCCATGCTATGTCGGGAAATAAGATCGGCAATTATTGCCAGACGATTCTTTTTCCCCGGATCCGGAACTACAGAAAGAGAAATGTTGGGACGGTCGAACGAACCGATCCATGCGAAAGGATCTCTAAGTCCGAGAGCTGAGGCTATGTCGTTGCGGGTGAGGCGGTCGGCAGTTGCCGTGAGAGCCATAACGGGAGTTTCGGGAAGAGTTTCCTTGACTGTCTTGAGGGAAGTGTAGACCGGACGGAAGTCATGTCCCCATTGCGAGATGCAGTGTGCTTCGTCGATGGCAACAAGACTGATGGGAATATATTTTACGATTGCATCCAGATCCGCGATAAACCGTTCCGGAGAAATGTAGATGAGTTTGAACTCACCCTGCGACGCCCTGTTGAGGTAATCCCTGTTGAGCGCCTCGTCCTGGTTGGAATGGATGGCAACTGCCGGAATTCCGTTTGCCTGCAGACCATAGACCTGGTCAATCATAAGGGCGATGAGGGGGGAAACTACTATAGTGCATCCGGGCAACATGAGGGCAGGAATCTGATAGCACAAAGATTTTCCTCCTCCTGTGGGCATTAGCACAAGGGTGTCTTTCCCATTCAAGGCATTGGAGATTATTTCCCATTGACCGGGACGGAAAGAGTCATAACCGTAATATTTCTTCAGAAGGTAGAGAGCATCCATAAGCATAAGAGTGATTATCCGCAGAAATCCTGCATCAGAGCTTCGGCAATCAGCCAGTCGGCGGGGGTGTCGAGATCTACAGAGCGAGCGGCATCCATGGGAGAAGGCACAATCTTGCGGAAAGAAGAGAAAGGTCCTTGGCGGAGAGCAGTGACGGATATCACGTAGACGGCACCGTTATATTCCCACACTTTCGGTGCATCCTGCCGCCGGGTGTAGTTGCCGTCGCCTTTCGATATGTGGAGATATCCGTCGGGTCCTGCCTCGAAAGCGTTGTAATAGGGATTTGTCTTAGCCTCGCACACAGACACCACCATGTCGACGTCGGGAGTCCATAGCATCACTGCATCTTCAATGTCGGAAACAGAACGCAGGGGAGACGTGGGCTGGAGGAGCACCACTTTTTCAAACGTTCTGCCGAGCTTTGCGAATTCATCAAGAGCATGGATAATCACTCCGTAAGAGCCGGCTTTGTCGGAAGCAAGTTCATCGGGGCGCATGAAAGGAACCACATCCCCGCACGTGAGTGCTGCGTCTCTGATTTCTTCGGAATCAGTAGATACAAAAACGGTATCGTTTTCCCCGCTGCATTCAAGAGCCTGGTCAACGGCGCGGCAAACGAGCGGTCTGCCGCAAAACGGTTTCACATTCTTGCGTGGAATTCCCTTGCTGCCCCCGCGGGCAGGAATCAGCCAAAGAGTGGAATCAGCCTGCATTTCAGAAAAAGGATCAGTTGGCATCATCCTGTTTGAAAAAGATAGCCTCTTTGAAATAGCGTGCCATCAAAGTGCCCGACGCCCAGTCTGAGCAAGGCGACAGTTCCACGCCAAGTGCCTCACCGATTATGTAGTCAGTGATCGGGGCTCCGGCATATATCGAGCATATCACGCCCCCTCCGAGCCTTGGATTCACCTCCATAAGGAGGTATCTGCCGGTGTCGAGGTCGTGAAGGAACTGGATGTTGACGGGTCCGCGAAGCTTCAGTTTCTCAATTACTTCCCGGCTCAAGGATTCGAGAATCTCATTGTGGCATGTGCGGGTTCTTGTGGATTCCCCGCCCATTATCTCAAGCCTCTCGCGCGGCACGGTCACCAGAATGTTGCCTTTGCTGTCGATGTAGCTGTCTACGGTATATTCCTTACAGTTTTCAAGATATTCCTGAAGGAGATATTTCTGAAGATCCTGCAGATGCATAAGATCTTCCATATTTCTGAAAATATGTATACCCCTCGAAGACCCCCCCTTTCTCGGTTTTGCAATAGCCGGAATCTCTGCAGAAAGCACAGAGTATGTGCGGGGAGTGGGCAAACCGGATTCCTTGAACACTTTCGCAGCCTCAGCCTTGTCGAAAAGGGCGCTTGATATTTCAAAGTCAGTGACAGGAACAAACACATCTTTCATCCGGTCTTTGCATTGGGATGCAATCTCGATCGCTCCGTTCACGAAGGGAAGTATCACGTTGACACCGTATTCCTTCACCACGCGTTCGATATCATCCACGACACCGGGGTCTGACCATTTCAGACCTTTTATCACTTTTCCTTCCAGGGAAATAGGAATCTCTTCAGTAAGATCGTAGCTCACTATGTTGATTTTATAGCCTATGCGGCTGCCCGATCTTTTCAGAAGCTGGGCGAGCGAAACTCTTCTTGCTCCTCCGAGCAACATTATTGTGAGCTGCTGATTTTTCATCTGTTATAGATATTGGGTTTATATTTTTTTAAATTGTCGCCGGATGTGACCCATTCAATGGTTTTCCGGAGTCCTTCTTCGAGCGACACTCTGGGCTGCCATCCTGTGAGCCTTCTTATTTTTTCGTTTGAGCCGAGCAGCCGGAACACCTCGCTCGACGACGGGCGAAGCCTGTCGGGGTCTACAGTCCATTTCACGTCTGCATCCATCAGTTCCGCGATGGTCTTCAGGGTCGTCTCCATGCTCACCTCCCTTTGTGTGGCGATATTGATCTCTTCGCCAGCCGCATCTTCGCAGCGGGCGATAGCAATGAAGCCTCGGCAGGTGTCGGCCACATAATTGAAGTCGCGAGTGGGGCTTAGATCTCCCACCTTTATGGTGCGCGCTCCGTTGGCTATCTGAGAGATGATGGTGGGGATGATGGCTCTCGCGCTCTGTCGCGGACCGTAGGTGTTGAACGGACGTACCACCGACACGTTAAGCCCAAAAGCATTATGAAAGCTGAGGGCAATGGCGTCGGCACCTATTTTAGTGGCGGAATAAGGGCTTTGAGGCTGCTTGGGGTGACTTTCGTCGATAGGCACGTAGCGGGCGGTGCCGTAAACTTCTGAGGTGGAAGTGACGAGCAGGCGGGGATTCCCTGCGGCCTTTACCGCCTGACAGATGTTGAGTGTGCCTTTTATATTGGTGTCGACATAGCTGTCGGGAGCCATATAGCTGTAAGGGATGGCAATAAGTGCTGCAAGATGAAACACCGTGTCGGCACCTTCCACAAGAGTACGGCAGAAATCCGGGTCGCGCACATCTCCTGTCACCACTGTGAGTGCGGGGTCGGAAATACCTTCGAGCCATCCCCAGTTGTTGAAAGAATTATACTGGGCCAGAGCCTTTACTTCGCATCCTTCGCGCAGAAGGGCTTCCGTGAGATGACTTCCGATAAATCCGTCGGCTCCGGTGACTACAACTTTTTTCATTTCAGTGATATATGATTAGTGTAATACTGATTCAAAAGCGTCGCCGTTTTCCATGAACGTGTGGATGTGGCGTCTTTTTTTCTCTTCAAAGATCTCTGAGATCTTGAAGAAAATGCCGGTCTCCTCAACTTGTCCGAACTCATGGTTTATGGCAGTGCCAAACACTTTCATAGTCGGGGAAAGCGACATATATGCGTTGACCAGGGGAGGAATGTTCTGACCTTTCTCCCTGACTGCATGATTCAGTATCTTATAGTCTTCCTTAAACGAAGAGCCGGTGAAAAGCGATTGTACCGCTTCGCTTCTTGCATTGGTGGGAAGTTCCTCTATTGGCGTGACAAGCCCTTCGGAGTCAGCAAAATACTTATGCAGGAACCCGAGGAGCATATCACGGCATTCTATGCCGTAGTTGGGATACATCGTGACTTTTCCGAACAGATACTTTATCTGGGGATACACCACTGTCAAGGCTCCGAGCCCGTCCCAGAGATTGTCAAGAACATATAGTGCCTTCGGGTGGGATTTGGTGCTCTGATAGTTGATCGCCACAAAAGAGCGTCCGAGCTCGAGGGTGGATGGAAGAAGTTCGTCGATAAACTTCCGGGAGAAACGGAACATATGTGAAGTGGCGATATTGGGTACGCCGTTTTTCATCGTTATGTCTTCCCCAAGAATGAATCTGTATCCGCCTACGATTTCCTTGTCTTCAGGATCCCACACAAGAAGCTGACGGCATGGGGTCGGCATGGTGTCGAATTCGTCGATGTCGCAGGCCAGGCCTGTGCCGCCTCCGGCGTCCCGGAAGGCTATTTCACGAAGTCTTCCGATCTCACGCATCGTGTTGGGCGCGTTGAACGCGTCAACGACATAAACCTCATTGACGCCTTTGTTGGCATGTCGCAACAGCTTGTCATGAGTAAGTTCGCTCATGATAAGCTCTCTATCGACAGGATCAATTATTTTCTCCATGTAAGATTGTTTGAATGAACGCACCCTGATATTAAAGGTGCGAGCCGTAATTTTTGCAAAATTAGTAAAAAAAACAATAGACAGCAACAAAATATTGGTAACCGCACCTTAGGACAGTGTAACAAATTTCAGTCGGGCAGGTCATATAATAAGGTGATATGTGCCAATAAATAATTTTGTGGGTTTTGAAACGTTAAACTAAAAGCGCCGTCAGAGCGTCATATATAGAAAAACGAAATGAAAAGAACACTTGGAATAACTTTTGGAATTGTGCTGGCAACCGTGCTTTCTGCCGCATCGTTTGTCGTTATGGCAGGCGGGAATGAAAAGGGGACAATGAAATTTGAGGAGACCATCCACGACTTCGGCAATGTGAAGGAGGATGGGGGACCGGTGACGTGTGAGTTTCCGTTTGTGAATGAAGGGAACGCGAATCTTGTGGTTATCTCAGCCACTGCCGAATGCGGATGCACGAAACCGAGTTTCCCGAAACAGCCTGTTGCCCCCGGCAAGAGCGGAAAGATTTCCGTGACGTATAATCCGATTGGCAGACCGGGCGCCTTTTCAAAGGTGATTACAGTCAAGACCAACGGAAAACCCTCGAAAGTGAGACTCAAAATCAGAGGCAGCGTAATTCCGAAACGTTAAGAGCGCACGCCAAGCGTAATATAGTAAAACTGTTTTGTTATGAGAATGTCGACTTTTGCCATGCGCTTTCTTGCCGCTGTTGTACTTGCCTTTGCGTCAGTTCCGGCTTACGCCGAGATTGAATGGCTTTCGAAGGAATACAATTTCGGAGCATTCCGGGAGGCTGAGGGCCCGCAGACCGGGGTGGTCCGGTTTGTGAACAAAGGCCCCGGCTCCACTTTTGTGGGAAGGGTCAGACCAAGCTGCGGCTGCACGGGGGCGTCTTACAGCGAGGAGATGATTGCTCCGGGCGACACTGCCACGGTGACGTTCACTTATGATCCCGCCGGCAGACCCGGACGCTTCAATAAGTCGATTAAAGTGTATGTGGGAGAAGACAACGAGCTTTATACTATAAGGATAACAGGGACGGTGATAGGCGCGCCGTCGTCGCTCGACTCGACATTCCCGGTTGAGGCTGGGGCTCTGAGATTTGAGAATCTGATGGTTCCTGCAGGAGAAATAAAGAGAGGCAGTGCGCGTCACGTTTTCCTTAACGCATACAATCAGAGCCGGGACTCCGTGGCTCCGGGATGGATAAATGATAATCCGGCTGTGGAGATGGGACTGAAGCCGGCAGTGATACCGCCCGGAGAACTTGCCACTTTCAGTTTCTACGTGAAAGGGTCGGAAGAAGAACAAAACGGACCGGTGGAGCATCAGATCAGGATTCTTTCCGACAAAGGGAATCCGGAAGCCGGCAGTGCTGACGTGACGGTCAGTGCCGTGATAGTGGCGGATATGGATAAGCTGAGTGTGGAAGAGATAGAGAATGGTCCCCGCGCGTATGTGATTCCGGAATTTCTTGATTTCGGAGAAACAGAGGGTGGAAAACTTCTTGATTTTGAATTTAACGTGCTCAACGACGGCAAGAGTGCGCTGAATGTAGAAAGAGTCTATTCCGGCAGCGAACTTGTGAATATCGTGAAAATGCCGGGGAAAATAAAACCCGGGAAAAGAGGAGGCGTGAAAGGGAAACTGAATCCTTCGGGGCTTCCCGAGGGTCCATTCAGAATCAAGATAGAGGTTCTGACCAACGACCCGTTGCATCCGGTCAGAACGGTAAATCTGGTCGGGATAAAGGGATAGATGAAATAAATAATTGAAAACAAATACAATCTGAAATCTAAAATCAATGGAACATCCGGAAAACAATAATGAATACAAAGGGCTCCAGGTGAATTCGGGAGTCGGATCGCAGCCTATAACAAACCCATATCGCACAGCCCGTCGTCCACGTCCCCGCGCGCTGAGCGTTAATGATTATGTGGAGGGGATATTGAAAGGGGATGTCAGTGTGCTTGGCAGGGCTGTGACACTTGTGGAGAGTCTTTCGGAGAGTCATCAGGTTGTGGCGCAAGAAGTTATTGAAAAGTGCCTTCCTTATTCGGGAAAATCGAGGCGTATAGGCATCACCGGAGTGCCAGGTGCCGGCAAGTCGACATCAATCGACGTTTTCGGGCTTCATGTCATAAATCAGGGCCATCGCCTTGCGGTGCTTGCCATAGACCCGAGCAGTGAACGTACGAAGGGAAGTATTCTCGGCGACAAGACAAGAATGGAAAAACTTTCACAGAACAAGGACGCGTTTATCCGTCCTTCTCCCTCGGCGGGTTCGCTTGGAGGTGTGGCGAGGAAGACGCGTGAGACAATCGTGCTGTGTGAGGCAGCCGGATATGACACAATCTTTGTTGAGACTGTGGGGGTGGGACAGAGCGAGACCGCTGTGCATTCGATGGTTGATTTCTTTTTGTTGATCCAGCTTGCCGGAACCGGCGATGAACTGCAGGGGATAAAACGAGGCATCATGGAGATGGCCGACGGTATTGTAATCAACAAGGCTGACGGCGACAATGTGGAGAGAGCCAAACTTGCAGCCGCTCAATTCCGCAATGCTCTCTTCCTTTTCCCGCCATCGCCGAGCAAATGGAAACCGGAGGTGCTCACCTACAGCGGTTATTACGAGCTTGGAATTGATCTTGTGTGGGACATGATCGACCGCTATTTCGAATATGTGAAGAAGACCGGTTATTTTGAGCGCAAGAGAAACGAGCAGGCGAAATACTGGATGATGGAGACCATCAACGAGCAGCTTCGCAATCATTTCTATCATACTCCAGAAATCAAGGCGCTTCTTGAACAGAAGGAACTGCGTGTGCTCAACAACGAGCAGTCGTCGTTCACAGCTGCCAAAGATGTGCTCGACTTCTACTTTAATTTGAAAAACTGAGATAATACAAATCAGTATTTTAAGGAATGCGCTATAACGGAGCATTCTGAGGCTGAGATTGTTTTAAAATGGAAATAAAATGGCATTTCCTGAATAATATGGAGGGAAATGCCATTTGTGTGTTGTGGCGATAATAAGTTGTGGACTATTAAGTTAAATTTGATTCGGCATGATGGGGAGTTGCCGATGTATCTGATACTTAAAAGCTGTTAGTTATTTTTAACTAATAAGCGTAGCCGTTTTTGCATAAATTTATTGCAAAAAATATAAAAAAATTAATTAACTTTGTCAATGTATGTCAGAAAATTGGGATTGATTCAAATCATATTTCCATTTTGTTTTGGCATTCTAATGAGAATAAAACAGATTAACTTGACATAATGAAATGTGCTGTGGGGTAAAGGCTGTGAAAAGCTGTAGTCCTTGCTGCATAATGACACTAACATCAAACAAAAACTCATATAGCTTATGATTAATTTTACAAGACTGGCAGCACTGTCGGCGTTGTCGCTGACAGTGTTGTGCAGCACGGATGCAAATGCGCTCAAGACGGTAGAGAGTTTTGATCTGCACAAATATGCATTTAAAGGAAATTTGGCGAGACAGGCACGTAAGAACAAGGCAGAGATGCCGGCAACGCCTGTCAGAGAGAATCTGGGGAACGGAATATTCAGGGCACCGGAGGCTGTCATGCCTACCCCCGCGTTGTCTTTGCCCGCTTCAGAGACGATAGGCGACATTGATGGCCCTGACGGAACGTTGTGGTTCTATACCGGCAATTTCAAATATGAATATATTCAGGAAAGCGAACACTATTCACAGCCTGTGATGCAGGAATATGAGTTCGATATCTATGATTCCCGAATGAACCATGTCGGCACTATCAGAGACAAGGTGAGGTATAAGGAGGGGGAACTGGCTGTTCCCCTTGCGGAGCTTGCTCCTGTGGTGACTAAAAACTACTTTAATACAGACGACAAATATGAGGTAGTTGTCGGATTGTATGTGAACACCACTGTCTATAAGAACAATGAGTATTCGATAGTATACTCGATAGGCGGAGAAAAGGAAGACGGGTATGACAAACCGATCATGGTGAGGAACGACATGATTGGAGACGTGCTTAATGCCTCTACTCCTGACGAAGAAAAATTCTTCATCACTTTTATGAAGGATGACAATGAGGAGCAGCCTGGAAACGGCGAGACTGATCCTGACAATCCCGACAAAGACGGCTATTGGGCAATGCTTATAAGCCAGGGTCTGAGACTTGAGACCTATGCGAAGGTTGATGCCTCGGGCAATCTTGTGAAGATATGGGAAAAGAGACTTCGTCTTTGCGACCTTCCCGGCGATCAGCAGAGTTCTCCGTTCTTTATCACATATGTGCACGACGGAAAACCATATTTCGCTTTCTCCAAATATGAGGATTCATTCTTCAATCCGTACTACGAATATACGGAAGAGTCGACCCAGAGAGAGAACAACGACCTGATAGTGGAACTTTACTCTATAAAAGACAACAACACTGTTGAGCTTGTGCAGAGCGCGAATATCCCCACAAAGCTCAACACGGAGATTGAGGGAGTGCTCTATTCTTTCTATTCGGTCGGTTCGTTCCGCTATCGCGACGACATTTTCTATACCAAAGGGAGTGATAAAGCTGAATTTATTGTAACCCAGCAGGATTATACAAAGGCAAGCGACGATAATTATATCAATTCCTATTATAAGCACAATGCTGATGGAAGTTTGAAAAGCTTACTATTTCAGTATGCTTACTCTCACTCAACAATGTCGGATATTCCGGGACTTGATCCGATGGAGATGTTTGTGGCTCAGAATATTGTCGGCGATTTTGAGTTCCATTTTGTGAATCTCACCACTGGAGAAGAGGAACTGGAATTCAACAGTCTTTATGAATTAGACGAATATTCCGATCCTGAGCAGCTCACATCCAATCTTGACAGAGTGGCGGTGGGAGACACATACAAGTATGCGGCAGAACTTAGGAATCCGAGTCAGGATGAAAACGGCAATGACTTCATGCGCATCATCTGGATCAACAAAGACGGAAGTTTCGACCGCATAGATGAAGTGGCTATGGGCACCGGCATATATTATGCAACAGTCCTGATCGAGGGCTCTGTGCTTGACAACAAGCTATTCGATGATGACGACGAATATGAATATCTTGTGCTTGTGAAGAGGGGATATGAACAGGAAATGAAAAAAGAGGAGGTGATAGTGGGTAAGGCGTTGTCGATGGCTTATCCCGAAGGAAAGACTCTTCTTTATCTCACCCCGGATGAGGAAAAAGGAGAATTGAGAAATATAGCTCCTTATTCATATGCGTATACCGACACTCCCTTGCTTATTATATCATATTATAATCAGGGAACAAACAGAAGCAGCGAGGATTTCTATAAGCTTCCGCTTGTGACGGGCAATACAGCAGTAGATATGATTCCTGTGGCAGGTGCAAACGGGTCCGGACTTCAGTTCAACGGTGAAAGTGTGTTTGCAGAAGGTAAGATTTCAGTCTTCAACGCACAGGGTGCCAAGGTGGCGGAAGCCGAGGATGCACTCAATGTAGGAACTCTGCAGGCAGGTCTTTACATTGCCACCTGCAATGGCAAATCTTTGAAAATTATGGTTAAGTAACTAACACATCCGGAAGCGGGAAAGATCTGATCAGATCTTTCCCATAATCCGGAAAAACAACCAATATTATGAAACAATTTTATCTCAGACTGATGTCTCTGCTTGCATTGTTTGCGGTCACGCTCGGTGCAAAGGCGGCAGACGATTTTTCTTACACTATCGAGTGGAACAATCCGGGTTCCGTGACTGTGGTTTTGGGCGGAATCAGTGATGCTCCGCTGAGCCTTGACGCGGATGCCACAAGTTATACTGTGAAGCAGACAGGATATGTGTATATCCGTCCTGCGGCTGGCTATATCATCAAATCGGTGAAAGATCAGGCAGGCAACATCTACAAGACTTCCGGTTATCAGAACTATGGCGGACAATATGCAAGTATCAGCTGCTATGATTCCAAAAACGGCTATGTGTTTACTGTAGAGACGGAGAAGCTTGTGAAGACCGGAGAGATTGAGATCGATGTTGTAAACGGTGCGGAAAGGCTTAACGTGTATCTTGAAAACAAAGGAAACCTTTCCATGTCGACATTCCATACCCCTCAGATTGTGAAGGGCGTGCAGAAGGTTGACCTCACAGCGTATGACAATGAGCTCGTGATTGAAAAGACAGACAATTCGGGCGAGGCATTCTATTCAATCAAGAAAAATGGACAGAATGTGGCGGCAAGCACATTTGCCACCATCGACGTGGCAGACGGTGACAAGATCGAGATCCGCACTTATGAAAATGAGATTGTGATCGAGAAAGTAGACGTAGAGTTTGTGTTTGAGGATGGTGCTGACGGCTGCCTGTCGTCGGTGTTTAACAGATCTTCTTCGAAGATGATCACTATGGATGCAATCCGTGCAGCCGGTGGAAAGGTCACATTTGAGAAAGGCCAGGAGCTGCAGTTCAACTTCAACGAGGATTTCGATATTCTGTCGGTAACAAGCAATGGGAAAGCACTTGATATCCCTGCTGAAGGCACTGCAATGAGAACTACTGTAAATGAGAATACTGTATTCAGATTCTCGGCTGCAGCCAAGGTTTATACTGACATAGAGTCAGTCATATATATTTCCGGACCGGTTGAGGGTATTGTCACCCGCACAGGCATAATGGATGATGACGTAGATATCCCGTTGAGCGGGGGCGAGACCATAACTGAAGATGTGGTGTTCTCTTATTCCAATGGCAAATCATTCAGAATCAAAGCCGGCACTGCAAAGAAATACACACTTATGGTTCCGGGCAAGAGCAAGAAATATTTCTATGAGGCTAAACCCGGTTACTGGATTTCAGAAGCAATACTCGGAAATCCGATAGATCCGGATTATAACTATGCATCTGCAGCGGTAACTGCTGAAGAATCACCGCTCTTTATTTCTGTTGAAACTATCCAGAGCAACACACATGCGATAGTATTCTACGACGGCGAGGATAGTGCCGCGCGTTTCTATGCCCAGAACACCTCTGTGGCAGGCAGAATCGAGGTGGAAGGACTGGAAGGTCAGTATCTGCCAAATGGCTACACCGAAATTGGCTTTGACCCCGGCTATCATCAGTCGTTCTCCGTTGGAAAGGCCGGTGGCATCGACACCAATGAGATTGTGGCTTATCTCGACGGACGCAAGCTTACTTATGACGAAGACAACATGGCTTATACAGGCATTATCCTTAAGGAGGGCAGTGTTCTGAAAGTGTTCAGTGTGAAGAGCGGTAGCAATGCACAGCTTCATACCGTTAAATTCACTGCAGATGCCGGACTGACAGCCGATGTGACCTATGACATGGTTAAGACCCACGGTAGCCTCAGCCAGTCGCTCCAGTGTATCGGCAAGACGCTTGTGTCTGTGAAGCCTACTGCCGGCGCGGTGGTTTCTCTCGATGGAGAGGCGCTTGAGGCTAATGCCGACGGATGTTTTGAGTTCATGACTTCAAAGAGCAAACATACCGTTGCTATCACCACTGCCTCCGGAATTGAGGAAATCGAGGGAGAGGCAGCTCAGGATTCAAGAATCTACAACCTTCAGGGAGTAGAGATGAAAAAGGATCTCGACTCACTCCCCGCAGGAATTTATATCCAGGGTGGTAAGAAAATCATAAAAAAATAAAACTGACAACGCATTTAAAATATTCCGGAGACTTTATGGTCTCCGGAATACTTAACATTTTAGTACATATTACATGAAGAAACATCTACTTTATGCTTTTGGGGCTGCTGCAGTAATGGCAGCCGGAGCCTACACTGTGGCTGAGGAAACTGGCATGCCGGAAGAAAGCAATGCCACGATCTCGATTTTCAGTAATCCGGAAGACGGGAGCACGGTAAAGGCGATTTCTACAATCAATCTTATCATCCCTTCCACGGGAGAAACATTATGCAGTCCGGTCATTGACAAACTTTCCGAGATAACCTTGACCAAGGAGGGAGGAGAACCTGTGAGCGCTGCTGAATGGGGAGAACCGGAAATGGAAGGTGAGGAAGAATTGATACTTCCGGTGGTTTTTGACGTTGTCTCAGAGCCAGGAACTTATACCCTTACAGTGCCGGAGGGAGTGATAGTGGAACAGGATTATAACGGAGTGGAGACAGGATACTATAATATGGAGTATTCCGCCACATTCACTGTCAATCCGGATATGGCATCAAAGCTTGATTATTATTCACTTAAGCCGGCTTCGTATGCAACTTTAAACAAGATTTCCTATCTTCAGATAATGTTTGACGAATATTCGTTAATGGATGGTTATATTCAGACTGACGACGAAGGGGAACAGCCTACAATTACAAAGGGAAATACCACTTATGAGCTTTATGTGGGAATGGACTGGAACGGCGAGGATGCCCAGACTTTTAATATGAATCCGTATGATGTGGAATCTGATGAAGATATTATTATCACTGAAGCCGGAGTCTGGACTCTTAACATACCTGCCGGATATTTCACATTTGGTGTAGAGTCTTCTCCTGCCATCACAGCTACTTATGTGGTGGATCCCGATTTCGTCCCTGAATATACATATGAGGCTACACCTGAAAACGGTTCGGCTTTGGAGTTGCCCAATGGCAGTGATTTCAGCATAATGTTTACGTTTGACGGTGTTGACGAAATTGGTTTTGATTCATATGAAGGAGAACTCGCTACATGGAGCGTGACATACAATGGAGAAAGCGTAAGAAAAGTAGAAGAGTCTATGGGCTCCGGAGAGGCAAACAACGGATGGTCGTTCAGACGTTATTTCGGAGGCAACCAGATGATCATTTGTATAAACCGTCAGGTGTTCGCAGCTCCCGGAGTTCTTAATATCATAGCGGATAAGGGCGCTTATACACTCGATGGCAATGCCGGCACGGCAATCGATTATACACTCACATTCGGCGATGTGAAAAATTATAATGCTGAAATAATTCCTGCATCCGGCACTGAAGTGAATCTGTCTGATCTCAAGGATATTACTATTTCTTTCCCATCAGCGGAGACCGCGGAATATGATGCTGACAAAGCAGAAATCATGCTTCAGGTTCCCGGTGGCTACTTCAGCCGTCCCGAGGTGACAAAGGTGGAGGGTGCCGCAGTGCCCACGTTCAACATTAATTTTGCAGATGTGGAGAGTGCCGAATCACAGGCAGGAGGCTCGGCACGTCTGACTATTTATAAAGGCACCTTCATGCTCGACGGCACACAGGAATCCGCAGATATCGATGCTTCATGGAAGGTGAAGAGAATAAGCGAGGTTAATACAAGCTGGCTGCCATCTCCTGAAAACGGATATGATATCGTGAACTCCGGCTTTGGTATATATGCAGCTTTTGTATTTGATGAATATGAGACTTTGAGAACCACATCAGAGTTCTATGATAACGTGATTGTGAAATTCCAGGGCGAGACTCTTGCTGCTTCAGACTATGAGATTATGATTCAAGAGGGTTATAAGCTTCTGGTGAACTTGTATGAAGGCAGATTCGTCGATCCGGAACTCACCGGAGAGCTTCAGGTGATTATCCCTGAGGGATGTCTGACGGTGTCGGGAGTTACAGTTCCTGCCATAGACTACACATGGAACGTCATCAAAGCCAAAACCTATACCTGCATTTTGACTCCATCGTCGGGCGAGACTGTCGGCTCACTTGCCGAGTTTACAATCGAATTCCCTGAAGCAAAGACCGCCGAGTTGTTCAGAATCAACTTCATTTCATTGAGCAGTGACGATTATTTCACTTACGGCGTAACAATCCCGTCGTCGGTAGAAGCAGCAGAAGACGCAGAACATCCCACATTCAAGGTCACATTCGACAAAGCTCCGACTGTGGCCGGAGATTATACTTTCAAAGTGGATGCCGAGGCGTTTACGCTTGACGGCAGCCAGGTGTCGCCGGCAATCGAGGCAAACTATAAGTTTGATCCTACAGTTTCCGGAGTAGACGGAATCGAATCCGGGAACGACGGCACGGTTACTGTGATCACAGTCGACGGACGAGTAGTTCTCAAGGATGCAGCCGCATCAAGACTCTCTGAGCTTGAAAAGGGAATCTACGTCATCAATGGCAAGAAAACTATCATTAAATAACAATTAAAGAGGTGGAGGGTGATAGGATACACTCATCCCTATCACCCTCCATCAATAATTCCGCACGACATGCGTGTGCGTGTCGAGAAATTTATTAGTGGTATGACAAGAAAACTAATTTTAACAGGATTGGCACTCTCGATGGTTGCGGGAGCGATGGCAGACCCTATCACACCGGAAGAGGCGTTGATGCGGGCAGGCAAATCGGGAATGCCAGGAACGAGAGGAATAGAGGCTTCTGCAGCTCCTCAACTTTCTCTGACAAAAATGACGGATGCCGGTTCGCCGGCGGTGTATGTGTTCAACAATGAGGAAGATGGCTTCCTGATATTGAGCGCTGATGACGTCGCTTATCCTCTGCTCGGATATTCTGATTCCGGAAGAATCACGCCAGAAGAGGTGGAATTGAATCCGGCACTTGAATGGTGGCTGTCGGAATATGCGCGCCAGATAGAATATGCTTCGGCTCATAAAATTCCGGCAGGAAGCAATTCCATAAAGATTCCATCGACAAGAGCAGGACGTGAGCCTATAGCTCCAATGATCAAGACAACATGGGACCAGGGAGAACCATACTACAACCAGTGTCCGCTTAAGGGCGTGGACCGCACCTATACCGGATGTGTGGCTACTGCTATGGCTCAGGTGATGAACTATTGGAAATATCCCGAAGTGGGACGCGGACAGATAGGATATGACTGTGAGGGTTTAGGGAAACGCCTGTCGATGAATTTCTCAAGACAGAAATTCGACTGGGACAATATGCTGCCATCTTATAGCGGCAAATATACTGAGGCGCAAGCTGATGCAGTGGCTTATCTGATGAAGGCTTGCGGATATGCCGTAAAAATGGAATACGGCACAGATTCGTCGGGTGCGTTGGCTATGAATATCTCCAACGGACTGAAGAAGTTTTTCAACTATGATCCCAATATGCTCTATACATTGCGACAGTATTATCATTCGTCGCAATGGGATGAGATGATATATGACAACCTAAAGAATGTGGGCCCGATCCTCTATGGCGGAGCGTCGATGCTTGGAGGGGGACACTCATTCATTTGTGACGGATATGACGGCAATGGTCTTTTCCATTTCAACTGGGGATGGACGAGCATGAGCGACGGCTATTTCTCACTTGATGCCCTTAATCCTGAAAGCCTCGGAGCCGGCGGAGGTAGCGGCGGCGGTTACAACTTCACACAGGATGCTCTGTTCGGTATTCAGCCTCCTACAGGACTTCCGGAAGAGTACCGTCCTGAGTTCTTAACCCAGATGGGATCGCTTGGAGCCTGGATTGATGAGAAAGAGAAAGGAATTTTGCATTTCCAGCTTTGGGGCGAAGAAATGGCTATGTGGGTGAATTATAATCCGTCGGTGGTTAGAGTGGGATTCGGTGCTATCATCGAACCTCAGGGAAACACACCAGGTGAAGTTGTCAAAATGCCGGTGTCGGATGCACGTTATGAGATGAGGCCCGGTTATGGCACCTCTACCGAATATTTCGATCCTTCGATCGATCTTTTGAAGCTCGGTTTGAGCGATGGTGTCTACAAACTGACATTTGCTACATACGACCTTGATGAGGAGAACCCGGAGTATGTGCCGGTGAAGACAAGCTATAACTATTTCAACTATGTCACTCTGAAGAAGACTGGAGAGAAGTTTGAAGTGGTGGTAGACGAAATATGGAGTTTAGGAGTGGAAGATGCAGAGATTGTAGGAGATTTCTATTATGGCTGTCCGGTGACTGTCAGAGCGAAGATTAGAAACAATTCCGATATAGAGCTGACCAGCGGTGTGGCTCCCTGTTTTGCCATTAATACAGAAGAAGGTCCTGCTATGGCGTTCCTTGGAGAAAGCATTCTTGTGACGCTGCCTCCCCATTCAAGTGTGGAAAGGGAATGGACCACTTCAATCTATAATCTAGCTGGTGTGAAAGTTACGGAAGATATGAATGTCATATTCTCGTTTTTCGATGAGATGACATATGTTATCTATCAGAATGACTTTGCAAAGACGGTGACAATGAAGGCAAATCCGGGCCCGCCGACTCTTGATTATGGAACGGCAGCCCCGACCATTGCCCAGACGCCGGTTATGAATGAGATTTCTCCGAACGGCAACAAGATTGCGGTTTATCAGGTGCCGGAGGCTGAGAAGAACAACATAAAGGTCAGAGCCAACATAAAGCTTAAGAGCGGTTACTGCAATTATCCCATATATGCGCTTGTGCTTACACCGGCTCCCTCGGAAGAGGAATCCGGCAGAATGGCGATCGAGTACTATAACGGCGAAGTGATGCAGCTCGAACAGGGTGTGCGCAAACGTTTCTCCACCACACTCAACTTCCAGGCAGGCAAACCGGATATTCTTTATTCTATCGCACTTGGATATCTTTATGATAATGGCATAGTGCCGATCAGCGGACCGTGGGCATACATGCGTCTGATTCCTGACCTGACAGCAGTGGATCAGATCACAGGCGATTCAACCGCAATAGAAATAGATTATGACAAGGCTTCACAGTGTGTGACGGCTGCGTCGGCGGCAGGAATAGCCACGATAGAGGCATATGACATGCAGGGCAAGAAGATTGCCGCATCCGCAGGCAGTGAGACGCTTTCGCTTACCGGATTCTCCGGACTCGCAGTCGTGAAGGTGCTCAACAATGACGGAGAGACCAAATCGCTCAAGGTGATGCTCTAAATCACAAGTTAAGGAAAGGTCAGAGATAATTCTGACGAGAAAAGAATTAGGGTAAAAGCCCTTAATATACGACGCCGGGTGCATAGCGCATCCGGCGTCGTTGTTGCACGATTGGCTGATAATTGAGCAATGTGTGTGGCTGTTACACAAAAAATTGTTAACTTTACACCCGATTTCGACGTTTAAGAGTTAAAATCATAAAAGTAAGGTAACTTTGAGATATTAGTCCTGATGGCGAGTAAAAAAGTTACTGGTTACGCATTTTGAAAATTGCTTATGGCGAATAGGTTAGTAGAAATAATTCCCGCACAGGCCAGACGTTATGGAGAACGAGAGGCTTACCGTTTTTGCTGGCGCAAGGACGGGGAATGGCAGTCGACGTCATGGAACGAATTCAACGCCCAGGTTGACGTGGCAGGCAAGGCTCTTGCAAGAATGGGTCTGATTGAAAAAGACACTATAGCGATATGTTCTCCAAACACGCCCCAGATATTTATCACTGAATTGGGAGCGTTTCAAAATCGTCTTACCTCCATCCCGTTGTATTCAAGTTCGTCGCAGGAACAATACAATTTCATAGTCAGGAACGGAGGCGCGAAGGTGCTGTTTGTGGGAGATTCACATCAGTATCCGCTTGCCTATAACTACTGGAAGCAGAATCCGGAAGCCGTGATGAGAATTGTGGTCTTCAAAAACGATGAGCTTCAGCTAATGCCTGACGACGATATCACGATTTTCTGGGATGATTTTGTGAGATATGGCATGGAAGCCGGCGACGAGGTGGCTAAAACAGTGGCAAAACGTATGGACGAGGCGCTGCCGGAGGATATGGCGACTCTGATATATACGTCGGGCACCACGGGAGAGCCAAAGGGAGTGGCGATAACGCATGCCAATTATGATGCGGCAATCGAGGCACACCTGAAATTACTCAAGCAGGTTTCAGACAAGGACCTTTCGATGGCTTTTTTGCCGATGAGCCATATTCTTGAAAAGGCATGGTCGTATTTCTGCCTCACCAAGGGGATAACAATAGCCGTGAATTATGATCCGCGGATAATACAGGATACCATACATACGGTTCATCCAAACATAATGTGCTGCGTGCCTCGTTTCTGGGAGAAGGTTTATGCCGGAGTAAAGGAAAAAATTGCCGGAATGAGCAAGATGCAGCGCCTTATGGTGGAGCGTGCGCTTAAAGTCGGTAAGAAAAGGAATATCAACTACGTGAGAGTTGGCAAGAAGGCTCCGTGGCTCCTTGAAAAGGAATACAATTTCTGGGATGAAAGGGTTTTCCGGAAGCTTAAACATGCCATAGGCATACCCAATCCGAATATGTTCCCCACGGCTGGTGCACCGTTGAGCGACCGCATTGTGGAATTCATGAGATCGGTTGGAATAGAGGTGGTGATAGGCTATGGGCTCAGCGAAACTACAGCTACTGTAAGCTTCTATCCTCCCATAGATTATGAAATAGGCACGGTTGGTATCCCGTTGCCCGGTCTGCAGGTAAGAATAGACGAAAACGGAGAAATACTCGTGAAAGGAGATACCGTTACCCCGGGATATTTCAAGAATCCCAAGGCAAATGAGGAAGCCTTCACCGCCGACGGATATTTCCGTACAGGCGATGCCGGATATTTCACCAAAAACGGAGCCCTTGTGCTCACGGAGAGGGTGAAGGATCTCTTTAAGACTTCCAACGGCAAATATATAGCTCCGCAGATGCTTGAGAGCCGTCTTGCGGAAAACAAATATATCGATGAGGTGGCGGTAATCGGCGACCAGCGGAAGTTTGTGACGGCCCTTGTGGTGCCTAACCTTTCACAGCTTCGCCGTTGGGCGGAGGAGAAAGGGATAGATTATGCCGATACTGACAGGTTTGTCGGTAATCCCGAGGTGGTGGCGTTTATGATGGAGCAGATCAACGGAGTGCAATCCGGCCTGGCGGAATATGAGAAGATAAAAAGGATCACGCTCCTTCCGCATCACTTCTCAATCATGCATGGAGAGGTGACAAACACCATGAAAGTGCGACGCTCGATAGTGGCGAAACGCTATTCCAAGGAGATTGAGGCGATGTATGCTTATTGACATATGAATCACTCAATGGCGAAAGATAAACAAGAAAAAATAATCCACAATGATAACACAAGAACAACTTAAAGAGACACAGGAGCGTTGCGACGCGCTCAGAAAGTATCTCGACATCGAATCTAAGAAAATCGAGGTCGAGGAGGAAGAACTGCGCACCCATGTTGCCGATTTCTGGGAAGACCGGGAGAAAGCCGAGGCCCAGATGAAAAAAATCAAGGAACTTCATTTCTGGATTGATTCCTACAGTGATCTTGAAAAGCAGGTGGAGGAACTTCAACTCGCCTTCGATTTCGTGAAGGATGAGCTTGTAACCGAGGAGGAGGTGGATGCCCAGTATGCGAAAGTGATGGAGGCTCTTGAGAAGCTCGAACTCCGCAACATGCTCCGTCGCGAGGAGGATAAACTCGGCGTCGTGCTCAAGATAAACTCCGGAGCCGGAGGCACCGAGAGCCAGGACTGGGCACAGATGCTGATGCGTCTTTATCTGCGTTATGCAGAGAAACATGGTTACAAGACTTCTATAGCTCAGCTCCTTGAGGGTGATGACGCCGGAATCAAATCGGTGACAATCAATATCGAGGGTGATTATGCCTACGGATTCCTCAAAAGCGAGAACGGAGTGCACCGTCTGGTGAGAGTGAGCCCTTACAATGCACAGGGTAAACGTATGACATCATTCGCGTCTGTATTTGTGACCCCTCTTGTTGATGATACTATTGAGATCAACGTTGAGACAGCGCGAGTGTCATGGGATACTTTCCGTTCGGGTGGAGCCGGAGGTCAGAACGTGAACAAGGTTGAATCTGGAGTGCGTCTGCGCTATCAGTATAAGGATCCCTACACCGGAGAGGAGGAGGAGATTCTTATCGAGAACACCGAGACCCGCGACCAGCCCAAGAATAAGGAGAACGCCATGCGTCAGCTTAAGTCTATTCTTTATGAGAAAGAGCTCAACCATCGCATGGAGGAACAGGCCAAGATCGAGGCCGGCAAGAAGAAGATCGAATGGGGTAGCCAGATCCGTAGCTACGTGTTTGATGACCGTCGTGTGAAAGACCACCGCACCAACTATCAGACTTCAGACGTGAACGGCGTGATGGATGGAGACATCGATGCTTTCATCAAGGCTTACCTAATGGAATTTGCCGGTGAAGCCGAAGCTTGATAAGAATCTTAGGAAAATATAGAAAAAACGAAAAGTCTTTCTGACATATAAAGAGACGGGATTCAACTGAAAATGAATCCCGCCTCTTTTTTGCCGAATGTTTTGTCACGTTATTTACGTTCTTTCACGAGTCCGTGGCGATATGCGTAAAGAAGTTCGCGCAGCTCGTCGATCTGTCCGAGTAGTTCCTTTCCTCTGTCGGTGTCGCGCACGCGCTGACGATGCGAGCTGAGCTCCACAAGCCGGTTGATTGATATGATGTCGGTGCCGTTTTTTACGGCTTCCTCAGCGGAAGTGAAAGGCTCATGCTGCACAAGTTCAAATCCGCGGCTGTGGTAAACGAGAGTATAGCCGGCAATTCCTGTTGTGTCGTGATAGGCTTTGGAGAATCCGCCGTCAATCACCATCAGTTTGCCGTTTGCCTTCACCGGATTTTCCCCTTTCCCCACTTTCACCGGCACATGACCGTTGATTATATGACGGTGTTCGCCCTCCACTCCGAAAGAGTCGAGAATCATGTCGCATATTTTCTCGCTGTCGCGAAGATGATAATACCATCCCTTCTCTTCGTGGTGGGTCTCCTTGTCGGCTATCAGATAGCGTTCGAAGGTAGCCATCTTAGCTTTGTCGAAGAGAGGAGATTCCGGACCGCACCATGCATAGAGGTAGTAATCGATTGCGTTTTTCTTATCTTCAGGGGGTGTATCGCTGTTGATGGCTGAGCGCATAAGGAGCTCGATTTGCTGAAGGAGCTCACATCCCTTGTAAGGTTTGCCATTCACACACACCTCCTTGAGACTCCCGTCTTCGTTCAGAGGCATCGAGGCGTGGAACAGAAGATTTGAATTGTGCACGGCGAAAAGGCTTCCATGGGAATAGAATAGGGCTATATGGCTTTTCAGTTTGTCGCTGACACTGAAAGAATGCGAAAGTTTGTCCATAAGAATCTTCTCCTCTTCTGAAAGCTCATATGGGTTATCCGGATCTACGGTTGGAAGATTCGAGTCGATCAGCGGATATGTTTTTCCGTTGATTTCAATGGTGCCTTTGTCTCTGTCGATGAGATGGAGAAGTCTGCGGTCGTCCATTTCCCATTCAGGATGACGGGCAATAATCTGTCCTTCAAGTTTGAACTGAATCACCGTTATAGCTTTGTGCATTTTGGCTATGAGGCGTCTGTTTTTATCGGAGAGAGGTTCTTCCACAGAAGAGTCTTTGGGCATGAACACATCGCAGCAGTCATCTCCATATGTTTCCATGGCAAACGTGGCAAGAGGCACAAGATTTATGCCATATCCATCTTCGAGAGTGGTCATGTTGCCATAACGGAGCGATATTCGCAGCACATTCGCTATGCACGCCTCGTTTCCGCACGCCGCGCCCATCCAGAGCACATCGTGGTTGCCCCACTGTATGTCGTAGTCGCGATATTTCATAAGGGTGTCGAGCACAAGGTGTGCGCCATCTCCACGGTCGAAGATATCGCCGAGTAAATGCAGCTGGTCGATGCTGAGGTGCTGTATCACATGCGAAATGGCACGAATGAATTGCTCCGCCTGTCCTGTGGAGATTATTGATTCTATGATTCGGTTGTAGTAAGGCTGCTTGTTCTCTTCCGACGGAGACTCATGCAGAAGTTCCTCGATGATATATGCAAATTCCGGAGGCAGGCTTTTTCTCACCTTGGATCGGCTGTATTTCGAAGACACCGACTGGAGCACCTTTATGAGCTGGTGAAGAGTGATCTGATAGAAATTGTCAAGATCTTTCTCGGTAGTTTTTATCAGAGCCAGTTTCCTTTCGGGATAATATATGAGAGAGCAAAGCTGGCGGATATCATCTTCGCGCATGCTTGTAGAGAAAATCTCGTTGACTTTCCGCTTGATATTGCCCGACGCGTTTTTAAGGATATGCCGGAATGCCTCGCTTTCACCGTGAATGTCGGCGATGAAATGCTCCGTACCTTTCGGAAGGTTGAGGATAGCTTCGAGATTTATGATTTCAGTGGCGGCAGCAGAAATGTTGCCGAAATTCTGCGACAGCAGTTCAAGAACTCTGCGGTCGGCTTCGATTTTTTCTTTAGTATAGACAGGCATGGGCTTCAGTCATTATGTCAGGGAGAGTGTCAAATCCGGGATAACGCGCGATGAATAATGTATTGAAACGATAGAAACATTTATCTTATTATTCACTTAACTTTATAAATAACAAAACAGTAGGGTTGAGTGTTATTATATAGAAGTGGCAGTAGGAAACGGAATGGCAGACACGACGTTTCTATAGCTTCCTTCCGGGATGTGAAATATGGCGTTCCGGTTGCTCCTCTCTTATATTAGATAACGTTAAAAATACGGAAAAGTATGAAGAAAGTGATAATAATGGGGGCTTCTTCCGGCATGGGATATGCAGTGGCAGAGGCGTTGGCATCAAGAGGTGTGAAAGTGGGTATCGCAGCACGCCACACCACCACCATGAGGGCTCTGAAGGAAAAGTATCCGGACTTTGTTGAATACGAAAGCATTGACGTGACCCACAGGGATGCAGGGAGCAAGCTTTATGACCTGATAGAAAAGGTGGGCGGTATGGATATCTATTTCCATGTTGCCGGAATCGGATATGAGAACGTATATCTTGATCCTGAGCGGGAAGTGGAGATAATCAACACGAATTCAGCCGGTTTCGCCCGGATGATATGTCATGCCTACCGTTATTTCCGCGACAATAAAAAGAAAGGACATATTGCCGCCATCACTTCAGTGGCTGGCACCAAAGGGATAGGACGCCTGTCAGCTTATTCGTCTTCCAAGAAGTTCGGGCAATACTATCTTGACGCACTTGAGCAGCTTGCTCATGCCGAAGGGGCAGACATATCGTTTACCGACATACGCCCGGGCTGGGTGAGGACACCTCTTGTGCCCTACGACCGTAAGTTCCCGATGGAAATGACGGTTGACTATGTTTTGCCGTTTATAATCAAGGCAATAGTGCGCAAGACGCGTGTGGCGGTGATCGACTGGCGGTGGAATGCACTTGTGGCAGCCTGGAAGGGGATTCCCAATGCGGTGTGGACCAAAATGAAAATCAGGATAAGTGATCCCGACACCCCGTTGCCGTCTGAAGCAGCACAGCTGAAGGAGACGATGGAAGAGAATGAAAAATTGTAAAGCAGACTCGCAGATTCTACCTGCAAGTGCAAAATTAGGCAATACTTATTGGAATCTTTGACTGGCACCTTGGCTAAAATATGGCAGCAATTATTTTGATTTAAAGATAATTGCTGCTATATTTGCATTATATAAGTAAGTTTTATCTAAATTCGTATAACCTGAACACCTTGAAACTTCATGAAAACTAAAAGAATAATCATCTCATCGTTAGGACTTTTCCTATCGGCGACAGCCTTCGGTATGAATCCCTATCTTCCTTTGTGGGAACATATTCCCGACGGGGAGCCGTATCTCTTTGATGATCCCGACAATCCAGGAAAAAAGAGGGTATACATCTATGGGTCGCACGATATGCTCAAGGAGCAGTATTGCGGCACAGATCTTGTGGTGTGGTCGGCAAGTCCCGATTCTCTTGAAAACTGGCGTTATGACGGTGTGATATTCGAGATAAAGACAGATGGAGACGGGAAGAAACTGCATTCCGACGGCAGAGGGGATGTGCTTTTTGCTCCTGACGTGGCAGTGCGTAATCTTCCAGACGGAAGCAAGGAGTATTTTCTTTATCCAAACAACCAGGGAGGGGGACGTAACGGCATGGTTGCCAGATCTGACCGTCCTGACGGACCGTTTGAGGTGATAAACTGGAATCCGGCAAACCCGAAGGAGACAATAGGTGTGCTTGGTTTTGATCCTGCCGTGTTTGTTGATGACGATGGCAGAGTCTACGGCTATTGGGGTTTCGGGGAATCGTATGCCGCTGAACTTGACCCGAAGACCATGGCGACGGTCAAACCCGGAACAGAGATTGTGAAGGATATGATTTCAGGTCAGGACCAGGAGGGACAGGGTCGTTTTTTCGAGGCGTCATCGATCAGAAAGATAGGCGACAAGTATGTGTTTATATACAGCCGCCACACCAGAGACGGAGAGTGGGGTCTGCCGCATTCCAACTATACCCTTGCCTATGCCTACAGCGACAATCCGCTCGGACCCTATACCCTTGGCGGAACGATAATCGACGGCAGAGGCCGCGACACTGATGCATATGGCAAGACTATACCTACAGCCACACCAAATGGGAATACCCATGGAAGCATACTGGAGATCGACGGACAGTGGTATGTGTTCTACCATCGCCAGTGTGGCACAGACGAATATGCGCGTCAGGCAATGGTAGCTCCTATAAATGTGGAAGTGGAGCCCGGCAAAGGTGGTAAGGTTACAATTACAGAGGGTGAATACACATCGGAAGGTTTCGAGACCGGAGGTCTTGACCCGTTGAGGAGGTATCCGGCTGCCATAGCCTCACATTTCACCGGGCCGACGCTTGCTTATCAGACGTATCCGGTCATGCATTATTCGGGATCATATTTCCAGCCTACCTATGTGGAGAATCATGCGGTGAAGAATCCTTATGACGAGAAGATCAACATGAACCCGGTTGTAAACAATACCGATGGCTCAACGCTCGGCTATAAATATTATAATTTCGACAAATTGAGTGGGAAGGGTAATGTGGAACTTGCCCTTGACATTATTCCTGAAGGGATTCCCGGAAAAATTACGGTCTATACATCGGCTCCATGGAAAGGCAATCCTAAATCTTGCGGAGAGTTTGTGCTAACTGGAAAAGAGAAGAAAGAATCTGTAAGAGTAAAGGCTAAGCTAAAAGGGATCGGTAGTCTGAAAGGGAAGCATCCTCTCTACCTTGTGTTCAGCTCGCCTGAGAAAGGGAAATCAATCTGCACGGTGAATTATCTGCAGTTTGTTGAAAAATAAGAAATTAAATGAATTAAAAAATAAGCCCCCCTAAACAAGGAGGGCTTATTTTTTAATTCAGAATTTTCGAAGTGTCACCGTCGTGTCGCCGTCGCGTATAACCATCCTCTTTCGGTCAAGATGAAAAGAGTGCGATTTGTGAAAAATACAATATAGTATGTTTTAAGGAATGCGCTGATCATTAATACACGAAAGAATACCGTATTGATGGCAGTTTTGTGTATGACGGTATTTTTTTGTGCCTATTAGTTGGATATATCAATTCGTATAGTTAACTTTACGGAAAAGAAAAAATCATGATAAAACAACTGATAGCACGACAGCGCGAATGTGCGGAACTCCGAAAAGCACTTGACTCTGACGAATCGGAGTTTGTTACAATTTGTGGCCGCAGACGAATAGGCAAGACATTCCTTGTTGAACAGTTCTTTGACGGGAAATATGATTTCAAGTATGTTGGTGGACACAATAAGAGGACAAGAGACCAGCTTATTGCATTCGCAAGAGCCATTCGTATATACAGTGGTAAACCGCAACAGCAATTCTCAGACTGGTATCAGGCGTTCAACGCTTTGGAAGATTATCTGTCCACTCTCGGCAACAACCGAAAAATAGTGATTTTCATTGATGAAATGCCTTGGATGGACACAAAGAGGTCAAATTTTGTCACCGCTCTTGAATCGTTCTGGAACGGGTGGGCTGCCGGAAGACGAAACATACTGCTTGTCGCCACGGGGTCTGCAACATCATGGATGACTGACAAACTTCTTAAAAACCGGGGAGGATTATACAACCGTATCCGCAGCCGCATATACATACGCCCTTTCACTCTTAAGGAAACCGAGGAGTATCTTGCTGCCAACTCATTCTCATGGGACAGATATCAGATACTCCAGAGCTATATGTTCACCGGTGGCGTTCCGTTCTATCTTAAAATGCTTGACAGAAAGCTGAGCCTCGCACAGAACATTGACATTCTTTGCTTCAACGAAAACGGTCAGATGAAGGAGGAATTCGATGAACTATACAACGCAATATTTCCCGGGGCAGAATCCTATATTGCAGTTGCAAAAGCTCTCGCGGAAAACAGGAATGGCCTTACAAGAAACGAAATATCTGCCAAGACCCGACTTAGCGGCGCATTTTTGACAAGGGTGTTGAAGAATCTCGAGCGGTGCAATTTTATTGACAAGACAAATCTGTTCGGCAATCGCAAGACGGAGGCAATCTACCGAATGGTGGACTATTTCACATTGTTCTATTTCAAATTCATGGAGAGTAACCTTGCAAAAGATGACTACTGGTGGACACATCATATAGAATCAAGGAGCATATCGTCATGGATGGGTCTAACCTTCGAGCTTATATGCATGGGGCACCACAATCAGATAAAAAAGGCTCTTGGTGTGTCGGGAATGGCAACCTCAGTTTCTTCATGGCGGTGCAAGCCTGATGATGACACCGGAACACCGGGGGCACAGATAGACCTTATCATTGAAAGAGCTGACCGCATAATTCACTTGTGTGAGTTGAAATTCAGTCAGGAACCTTACGGACTTACGAAAGATTATGCTGAAAAGATCAGGAATCGCGGCTGGCTTTTCAAAACAAAGACTTGTACACGGAAATCAGTAGTAAATACATTCGTGACAACCTTTGGTCTGGGTTCCGGCAAAAAACACAGTATCGTCCACAGTGAGGTCATAATGGATGATCTTTTCAACTAACCCATACCTGAAGCGGGAAGCATCCTCTCTACCTTGTGTTCAGCTCGCCTGAGAAAGGGAAATCAATCTGCACGGTGAATTATCTGCAATTCCTTGAGAAATAAAAAAGAAAAACTAATATAAGAGTCTGCCTTTCGGGGTGGACTCTTATATTATTAGAATTTGCGAAGAGTGACGGTGGTGTCGCCGTCGCGAAGCACCATTCTCTTACGGTCGAGATGAATCACCTTAAACGCCACTGGATTGCTGTTTATCCCATATTGATGCAGGGCATCTATGGTGTCGGGCGCGTCGGCATTCGGAAACTGAAGCCAGAGCTCATCGTCTTCAAAACGCATGTTGCCGGAAATCCATACTCCGCCGTAGATTGAAAGCTGCACCACGTGTAGATTAAAGTTGTAATATATGCTTGAATCGAAGTGCGGATTATCCACTTCCGGCTCCACGCTCATCACCTGCCACATCCCGTCGAGATTGCCGTTGATAGGGCTTTTCTGGCAACCGGATACTCCTGAAAGAATCAGGATTAGCGATATGGAAATAAGGATGCGGGTCAATATCGCGTTGATATGTTTTAATGATGATTCAGTCATTTTTTTTGTAAACTTGTAGTGATTGAGGGAATGTGCCTATTGAATTGTTTCAGGGAGTGAGATTCTTATCTTTTCTTCCTTTTTTTATTGAAATCAAACAGACCGGTCTTGCCGATTGTGAGCGAAAGGCCGATACTTTTGCCGAGCAGTCCTCCTGCATCGGCGGCTACACCGGCAGTGCCATACCATCCTTTAAGCCCGCGCGGTTGCCATGACACTTCGAGGAGTCCGTTATAGCTGTTTTCGACTTCCGGAAGAGGATGGTTGTATGTTCCCCAGTTGCGCGAATAGGAGAGTAGCAGTCGGTAGCTGAGTTCTGAAGTCGGTTCTCCTGCTATGCCTAAATGATAGCCAATCACGCGCGTGTTCATGAAATAAATCATGTGATTGTCGTTGTAGACAGGTGAAAGCATCATGGGGTTTCCGATCCCCATGCCCCAATGTTGCCATCCTGTATAGACCGAATGGTTATAGTAGTTGTCACGGCCGCTGACCTGCTCAGGGATTCCGGTGTTCACATCGTTGTTCACAGGTCCTGTCTGGTCTTTGCTGTATAGATATTCTGCCACTATTGTGCTCACATAAGGATTTTTAGGAAGTTCTACCTCAATCCCCCAGAGTGCATCTTTCCAGCCGTATTCAAAAGTCATCTGTGAATGATCTTCGAAGTAATGTTCAAAATATCCTTTAATGCTCCAGTCTGCGAGAGGAGTCCAGGATAGAGCGATATTATATGCTCCAACCATATTTCCGAGCACACTCATCTGTTCCCCGTTGAAAGTGTCGCGTGCTGTTCTTGTGGGGAAAAATGCACGGATAAAGTCTTTGAGCGAATGCCCCATCTTCACAACTTTTCCGTCGCGATAGGCAGTCCCTCCGAACTGGGTTGCCATTTCGATTCCTACTTCGGCTGTAAGAGGAAATTTTGAGGGATTTCCGCCACGTAGCCACATCCCCTTGGAATGGAATAGCACGTCGCGTGTGCGTTTTGTGCCGGGAGCCGCCCATGATTCCTGCCAGTTCGAATCTGTAAACATGCCGTATGAGATGTATCCTTTTACAGAGAACCATCCGTTTGTTCCCCAGAAAGGAGTGTAGTCGAAGATACCGGCTCTTATCTGAGGTATTGGCATGGCGTTGCCTGAAAACAGTAGATTTCCGGAGGATAGTTTCGGGTTGTTGTATTCGCCCCATATTTCCTTGCTGCCGACAATAAGACCGAGAGAACGGTATTTTAGTTCACCATAGAGCTGATGAATGCTGAAAGGGGCGGTCATATTCCAGCCGCCGATAAGATCTACTCCCGCGCCCCATGAGAATTTCTTGTCCTTCTCTATACTCTTGAAAGCGGATGCCCTGAGATAGCCGTTGTTTTTCTCTATAGATCCGAGTCCCTGCAGATTGCTGACCAGCCAGAAAGGGGTGTTCTTTCCGGCTGAGAATGTAGAATGAATCGATACGTCATACCTTACTGAATCAAGACCGGATGCATCGGCATCAGGTGCAAGGCAAAGCAGCAGGGTTAAAAGTATTGAGAGTATAAAGCTTTTAGAAAGAGCGGTCATATTGAATGTCTGAAATTCCTGACGAATAATAACTATTATATATAAACGCTTTAAAAAGTAATAAATTATATTGGATAAAACCCATGTTGACAATCCTCGCCTGGTAGGTAAAGAAGTGTGACAACCGACGGATTCAATAAAACAGAGAAAAAAACGTTTGAAAGATAAAGAACCCTTGAATTGTCAGGCTGTCACGTGATATGATTGCTAATATCATGAAGCTTAGATATTAAATGCTATTTGGTATGATTAATTTTACGGTAGGGCCGGTGATGTCCAGTGAGGAGATCCTTTCCATTGGAGGAGAGCAGGTGCCCTATTTCAGAACCCAGGAGTTTTCAGACATAATGTTGGAAAACGAGAGTTTGATGAAGGAATTCGTCAATGCTCCGGCAGATTCCAAGGCGGTTTTTATCACTGGTTCCGGCACAGCTTCCATGGAGGCTGTGGTGATGAATGTGTTTACATCAGACGATAACCTGCTTGTCATAGACGGAGGTTCGTTTGGTCATCGATTCACTCAACTTTGCGATATACATAAGATTCCATATGTTGCTGTCAAACCTGAACGCGGACATACGGTGACGGCGGAAATGCTTGAACAGCATAGAGGGAAAGGTTATACAGGATTATTGGTGAATATCCATGAAACGTCGACCGGTGTGTTGTATGACCAGGATTTGCTTGGAAAATTCTGTAAGGAAGAGGGTATGCTTTTCGTGATGGATGCGATAAGCTCATTCCTTGCTGATCCTATCGACATGACAAAATGCGGTGCGGATGTTGTCATAACAGGGTCGCAGAAAGTGCTTGCGTGTGCTCCGGGGATTTCGATAATTGTGCTTGGTCCCAATGCCTTGAAGCGGGTGGAGGTCTCAGAGACAAAAACAATGTATTTTGATCTTAAAGACGCGTTGAAAAATGCAGAACGAGGTCAGACTCCTTTTACTCCGGCAGTCGGTATTCTCCGACAGATAAATGCCCGTCTGCGTCAGATAAAGAGAGACGGCGGGGCTTATTCAGAGATAGCTGTGATAAAAGCACAGGCTGAAGATTTCCGTAAAAAAATCAAGGGACTTCCTTTTGAGATTGTGTCGGAATCGATGTCGAACGCGCTGACTCCACTTCATCCCACCACGGCATCTGCATACGATATTTTTTTGAAGCTTAAGGATGAATATGGGATATGGATATGTCCTAACGGAGGTGACATGAAGGATACTGTTTTCCGTGTCGGACATTTCGGAGCTCAGACCTCCGGAGATAACGATACTTTGATTTCTGCATTCAACGACCTAAAGAATAAAGGTTTGATATGAAGATTAATCCCGGACGAGTAGGCATTGTAAGCTATAACATGTATGGCAATTTCACCAATTATGGCTCAGCTCTGCAAACGTATGCACTGCATAATGCCCTTGACAGAATTTGCCCTGAGAATCTGGAATCGATTGTGGTGGATTATTGCCCGGATATTCTTGCAGACAAGGATATCCTTAATCCGATGCATAACATGTGGGACACAGACAAGGAAGCAAGAGAGCGATGCCGGCTGAGCCTGCCTGCCATAAATGTGAACTACGAGAAATTCAAAAAATTCTACAGGACCTATTATTCGCTGTCGTCCAAGAAATATACATCCGGCAATTTCAATGACAGCCTGAATGATGAAAAGCTTACAGGCTACGTTTGTGGAAGCGATACAATATTTGCTGTCCCTGAATTTGGGTTTGATGATGGTTATTACGCCAATTACGACGCGATGAAAGGACGCTCGGTCGCTTATGCGGCAAGTTTTGGAGATTATGATATCCCTGAAGATAGCTTATCCTTATTGAGAGACCGGCTTGATAATTTCAACTCTATCGCACTCAGGGAGAACGATAAAATACCTTTGGTAAGATCGCTTTACGGGAAACCATTGTATAAGGTTGTTGATCCAACTTTGCTGCTGTCACCTGAAGATTATGATCCAATAACCGAGACTCCTGCGAATGACAGACCCTATCTGTTGCTCTATTCCCGCAGAAGAAATGTGCAGATGGATGAATTTGCTGAAAAATATGCATCCGATCATGGACTTGAGATTGTGGAGATCAGTCTAAATGCAATGAATGCCGACAGACATACCATGAGATATGATGCGGGTGTGGAGGAGTTTCTTGGGCTTGTGAAGAACGCTTCCATGGTTGTGACCAATTCATTCCATGGCATGATATTCGCTGTGCAATTCCGTAGACCGTTCTATATATTTTCGAGGAAACTGTGTGATATAAAGATTGCTGAGATGCTTGATCAGTTTGGAATAGACGGCAGATTGATAAATTCATCCGTAACACAGGAAGCTCCTGAAATAGATTATGACAGAGTTCATGAACGCATCGCAGATTTGCGGAAAGAGAGTCTGGATATTCTCAGACAGGAGCTGACAACTGTTTTATAACCATTGCTGAAAGAAGATTGCATGGCAGACAAAGGATATCTGATTACGGGAAACAAGAGTGAATGTCTTGGATGTGAGGCATGTGTGCAGGTGTGCGCGCATGCAGCTCTTGTCATGAAAGAAGACAGCGAGGGATTCCGATATCCGGTTTTGGACAAGGAGGCGTGTGTGGATTGTGGATTGTGCCATCGTGTCTGTCCGATAGAACAACCGGTTGAAAAGAATAATACGGCTCAAAAAGGATTCGGAGGATATGCACTTGATGAGGAAACAAGATGCGCATCAACATCGGGAGGCGCTTTTTCTTGTATTGTTGAGTCATGGTGTAAGGAGAATTATGTAGTTTTCGGAGCGGTGGCAGACGGACTTGACGTATATCATACCTATGTGACAGATAAGAATGGGATTGGAGTATTCCGGAAATCAAAGTATTTGCAAAGCAGGATAGGAAAAAGCTATAGAGAAGCCGCAGAATTTCTTAAAGAGGGTAAATATGTATTGTTTTCAGGCACTCCGTGTCAGATAGCCGGGCTTTACAATTATCTTTTGGCAAGAAAAAATGATGTTTCAAGACTTTTGACAGTTGAGGTAGTGTGTGAGGGAGTTCCTACTCCACTATATGTCAGGAAACTTGATGACGGCATGATGGAGAAATATGGTTCGCGTATATCGGATCTTGACTACAGGTTTAAGGATGGGAAGTTTGATTATAATGCGGAAAAACAGGGCGTAAGACGTAAGGGAAAATGGGATTTTCAGGTGATGCGTGTCGTATTGGAAAACGGTAAGAAACTGAAAAAAGACAGATGGCTTAATCCGTTCTGGAGCATATGGCTCAATCATCTTATCAACAGACCTTCATGCTATGAATGTCCGTATGCCACAAGAAAAAGGGTGTCGGATATCACATTGGGAGATTTATGGGGTGTTCACCTTTATTGTCCGGAATTATATGGAGAAAACGGTGGAGCATCGGTATTGGTGTCGAATACAGAAAAAGGAGAGTCTGCAATGCAGGAAGCCGAAAAGCATATGTATGGACATAGCCTCGACATGGACGATGTGGTAAGATATCAGGGTCCGATGAGAAAATGCGTTGCTTTGAACCCATTGAGAGACAAGTGTATGGCAGACCTTAAGGATCCGGCTAAAAGCTATTCAGACATTGTAAGGCTTTGGGCAAAGCGACCCGGATTGAAACTGTTGTATTCAAAATACGTATGGGGAAACCGTCAGAAGGTTGCGTTCTGGAATTTAAAGAAAAAAATATTTAGGAAATGAGAAAGGTAATAACCTACGGAACATACGATCTGCTCCATTACGGACACATAAAACTGCTTGAGCGTGCCAAGGCATTGGGAGATTACCTGATTGTGGGTGTTACCGCTGATGATTTTGACCGTACAAGAGGAAAAATCAATGTGCGTCAGAGTCTGATGGAACGTATAGAGGCGGTTCGCCAGACAGGGATACCGGATGAGATAATTGTTGAGGAATATGAAGGACAGAAGATAGACGACATCAAGAGATATGGAGTCGACGTTTTTACTGTCGGTTCTGACTGGAAAGGAGTATTTGATTATCTCAATGAATATTGCGAGGTAGTTTATCTTGACCGGACCGAAGGGATTTCGAGCACGGAATTAAGATCCCGTAAAAATGAGATAAAGCTTGGCATCATTGGAGAATCGACTGTGATTGAGAAATTCGTAAATGAAAGCAATTATGTGAACGGACTGGAGATAGTCGGCATATGCAGTGACAGGAAGATATGGGAAGGGAATGTCAGGGAAACTGTGGGTTTGATTACGGATGATTATGAACAGCTTTTGTCGAATGTGGATGCCGTGTATGTGGTGTCGCACCCATCCTGTCATTATGCTGATGTGAGGAAAGCGCTTGAATGCGGGAAGCATGTGTTGTGTGAATCTCCTATAGCTTTGAACCCTGAGGAAGTAAAGGAACTTTTCACGATTGCTAAGGAGAACCGGCTATCGCTGTTTGACGGCATCAAGACTGCATACTCTACTGCTTATTCGAGAATGATACTTCTGGCAAAAGGTGGAAAAATCGGAGAAGTGGTTTCCGTTGATTCCGTCTGCACGAGTCTGCGAAATATAGATTATGCAGACGAGCAGCAACTGAATAAAACATGGAACAGTATCACCTCCTGGGGACCGACGAGTCTGCTTCCTGTCTTTCAGTTGCTTGGAACCGATTATACATACCATAGGATGATATCCCGAATCGGAGATAAAAAACATGCGTATGATGAGTTTACGAAGATTTCGTTGGAATATCTCGCTTCGGTTGCATCTGTAAAGGTGGGGAAAGGGGTGAAAAGTGAGGGGGAATTGATTATCTCGGGGACAAAAGGATATATTTTTGTTCCTGCTCCATGGTGGAAGACAGATTATTTCGAGGTCAGATATGAGAATCCGGCGGACAACAAAAGGTATTTCTTTCAACTTGACGGCGAGGGAATCCGGAATGAGATGGTGTCCTTTTTGCGGTCGATAGACGACAGCGGGATTTCAAATATCAAGACGGATGTTTCGATCGCCATAGCGGAGATTATGAAAAAATATAAAGAAAACACGGTCTTTATAAAATCCTTAACTTAAGCAAGTCGATAAATTTTATTTCATAAAGAACCGTAATTTCAATAAATTGCAATTAAAAACGTTTGAAGAATAGTGGACCATATTCCGGTCTTGACTTGCTTATTGAGTAGATATCTTGTTCATGTATCGAACATTGAGATTATTCATTAGGAGTCAAAAATATATAAAAATACAGGATTCTTTGATATAAGATATGAAAAGATTAATTACTAAAGTCTTGAAGATTACAGCTGTAGTTGCGGTTGTGCTTACTGTGTCAAGTTGCCATACTCCTAAGGATGTGACTTATTTCCAAGACTTGAAAGATAATGTGGTAATCAGCCCTGCAACATCTGGGGCTATAAAGATTCAGCCTAAAGACAAACTCAGCATAGTTGTCAAATCAAAGGATCCTGAACTTGCCAACCTGTTCAATCTTACAGTTAATACAGACCGCACAAGTGGTGGAACATCTGCTTCTGCCACGGGAGTAAAGACTTTAAGCTATTCTGGATCAACAGAGGGGATGTCGAATTATACGGTGGCACCAGATGGAACTATAGATTTCCCGGTTCTTGGAAAACTTAAGGTCACGGGCATGAACCGAAGTGAGCTTGCCGGTTTCATCAAAGGTGAACTTATGGGTAAGGATCTTGTAAAGGATCCTGTTGTGACAGTTGAATTCCTGAATACCGGATTCTCGGTTCTTGGTGAGGTGAATCGTCCTGGACGTATTGATATGAATGTGGATGAACTTAATATTCTTCAGGCTCTTGCTCTTGCGGGCGATCTTTCCATACAGGGACAGAGGGAGAATGTGGCAGTGATACGTCAGGAAGCAGACGGGATGCATACCTACAGGATGGATCTTACCAATATGTCGGAGCTGTCTAAATCTCCTGCTTTTTTTATAAAACAGGGAGATGTGATTTATGTGGAGCCAAATGATATCAGGAAACGCCAGACCACGAACAACGGCAATAATATAATGTCGGCAGGATTCTGGGTTTCGATAGCGTCGCTTGCGGCTTCAATAGCAGTGCTTATCGTAAAATAGAGCCGGGATATAAAGGATTTTATACGTCAACTAAAGAAATACGAAATATAAGATGGATGCAGTTTCCACTAAAGTTGAGAATAAGAATGAAATGCCGGTGTTCTCTATCCGGGATTTTTTAAGGACATGCATACAGAAATGGTATTATTTTGCAATCTCGTTTGTAGTAATACTGGGAATTGCTGTGTTGTATATAAAACGGCAGGAACCTGTTTATGAAAGAAGCGAGCAGGTGCTTGTCAAGGACGGGGATTCAGGTGGAACCATGGGTGCCATATCAGGTGCTTTTTCGTCATTCGGACTTGGCTCGGGAAATGCCGGAGTGTATAATGAGCTGATATCAATGACCTCTCCTGCTGTTATTTATGAGGTGGTGAAGCGTCTTGACCTTGAAATGAACTACAATCAGAAAGGGAAGATGCATCCGGTCACGTTATATGGCAAAAATCTGCCGGTGAGTGTGGAAATGCTCGATATTGACGAACAGAGATCAGCATCATTGTTGATGAAATTAAATCCAGACGGGAGCATAAATCTTACGGAGTTTTCATATTCTACGGATGATGGCACGGAGGAATTTGATGGAGAGGTTGTGGTTGCGAAAGGGAAGAACCTTGTAGCCACGCCTATAGGAAAGATTAAAATTGAACCGAATCCGGCTTTCGTTGGAGCAAAGCTGGAAAAAACTGTCGAGATAGAAGTTTCAAAACAGCCTATGCAGGAGGCTGTGGAGGCATATGGGGGCATGTTGAATGGAGAACTTACAGATAGAGAGGCGGATGTGATAAGCCTGTCAATCAGGGATGTGAATGTGGAACGGGCTGTCGATGTGCTTAACACTTTAATCGATGTCTATAATGAATATTGGATAGAAGACAAGAACAAGATGGCTTTGGCAACGTCAAAGTTTATAGACGAAAGATTAAAAGTGATCCAGCAGGAATTGGGCGATGTAGACAGCAATATAGCAAAATATCAGGCATCTACAGGAACAACAAGTCTCAGTGCCACCGCTAATATGTCGCTTCATAAGGAAGCGGAACTTGAGTCGGACATTGTCAGCTACACGAATCAGCTGAGCATGTCGGAATATATGCGTGATTACCTTTCGAATCCGGATAACCGGTTTAACGTGATTCCTCTTAACATAGGAGTTGGGAGCACCGGGATAGAGACGCAGGTTGCAAATTACAACACGTTGTTGCTGACGCGCAACAGTCTTGTGGAGAATTCATCGGCAAACAATCCTATTGTTGTGGATTATGACGTTCAGTTGAAAGGAATGCATGAGTCTCTCGTTAGCAGTATCTCCACCCACATATCACGTCTGCAGGCGTTGTTGAAGAGTGCGAAAACAGAACGTAGCAAGGCGGAATCAAAGATGCTTTCCACTCCGTCAAAGGTGCTTCCTCTTCTTTCGGAGGAACGGCAGCAGAAGATTAAAGAAAGTCTTTACCTCTTCCTCCTTCAGAAACGGGAGGAGACAGAAATAGGTCAGCAGTTCACGGCAGACAATATCAGGATAATAACTCCTCCTATGGGATCGTTGAAACCTGTATCTCCCAGAAAGAAGTTGATCTTGCTTGTTGCATTTGTATTTGCGGTTGCAATTCCAATTGCATATCTATATATCACGGTGATATGTGACAGCAAAGTGAGATCTAAGAAAGATCTTGATAGAGTCCGTATGCCGTTTGCAGGTGAGATTCCTCAGGTTGGCAAGAGACAGAACCTCAAGAAACTTGCCAACGCCAAGCTTGGCAGGAAGGAGGATAAGGCCCCGATTGCTGTGGTGGAGGAGGGTAACCGTGATGTCGTGAACGAGGCATTCCGTGTGATCCGCAGCAACCTTGATTTCATGGCGGGAAAGAGCTCAGGATGCCGTGTTGTTGCATTGACTTCGTTCAATCCCGGTAGTGGCAAGTCGTTTATTTCCTACAATCTCGGCATGAGTTTCGGAATAAGGGGAAAGAAGGTGCTTTTGATAGACTGCGACTTGCGTCACGGATCTTCGTCAATGTATGTAGGACTGCCATCTAAAGGACTTTCCACTTATCTGAGTGATCAGACCGACAATTGGAAGAGTCTGATTGTTCCGTCTCCTGGGAATCCGAATCTTTCAATTCTTCCGATAGGCAAAATACCGCCTAATCCTGCGGAATTGCTTGAAGGAGACAGGTTGAGAGCTTTGATAGATGATGCGAAAGGGGAATATGATTATATCTTCCTCGATTGTCCGCCGGTGAATATAGTGGTGGATACTCAGATTGTCGGTAAGTATGCAGATGCCACATTGTTTGTGGTTCGTGCAGGACTTCTTGATAAGAGTGCGGTTGCAGAACTCAATGAACTATACGACGAAAAGAAGTTCAATCATATGAGCCTGATATTGAACGGTACGGATGCAGTTCATAGCCGTTATTACACATATGGCACTTATCAGAGCCATGCGTAAAAAAATAAGAATTAAGAATTTAGAATTAGAAATTAAACAGCTGTGTGAGTGAGTATTTCAGTTGTAAGTTTTCAGTTTTCAGTAGCCGATGTGGTTGTTTAAGAAGAAAGTAAAGAGTCTGAGAGAGTCGGGAATGTTTGAAGGATTCACCGACTGGCATTCTCATATACTACCCGGTGTGGACGACGGGATAAAGAATATTGAGGATTCGTTGGCAGTTCTTCGTGCCTACGAGGAACTTGGATTCCGGAAGGTGTGGCTCACGCCTCATATCATGGAGGATTATCCCAATACGACCGAAGGTTTAAAGGCTTGTTTTGAGGAGCTAAAGTCAGCGTGGAATGGAAATGTAGAGATAAAACTCGCATCTGAAAACATGCTTGACACCCTTTTTGAGGAGCGTCTTGAAGCGAACGATTTCCTGCCGATTGGAGATGAAGGGAATCATCTGCTTGTGGAAACTTCATATTATACTCCTCCGATGGGAATGGAGGAGACACTTGAAAAGATAAAGAGCGTGGGATATTTCCCGATTCTTGCCCATCCGGAGCGCTACCGCTACATGGAGGAGAAAGATTACCGGAAGCTGAAAGATATGGGAATACTCTTTCAAATGAATTTCGTGTCGCTGGTAGGCGGATATGGAGAAACTGCCCGCAAGAAAGCAGAATGGCTTCTTGCAGAGGGAATGATTGATTTCACCGGCAGCGATGTGCATAGACTTGCCTCAGTTATGGAACTGATAGAGAAATCTCCGGCAAAAAAGGATTCTCTTGAAAAACTTCTCTTGATCTGAAGTTGCAATCAAGTGTTCTGATCTTTCCCGGATGTTGGAATGTGGTTATGGATGCAACCTGAAAAGTGAAACATTTGTAAGGTTCCTCGGTTATTATCTTTAGATTAAGATACTTTCTTAAATAGAAAATAATATGGAAAACTCATGGAAGACCCGGATATTAAAAGCCGGGGTTTTTGTCATTTTGATTATTATGGGATTTGGTTATAGCTTTGCCGTAGAAAAGAAGACGGACAAATCTCATGTTCTGACAAATCGTCCTTATATATCTCCTACTCCGGGAGAGTTTCCTATTATGGCATCGGCTTTGAGCCTGATGGGGCAGGTTCCTACCCGTGAAGAAGTAAAGGGATTTGCCGATTGTGGATTCAATGTGTTAATTCAGGATAATAAAGAGGAATTGTATGATTCGATATTCATGATGCTTGAAGGGAGCGGTGTGAAACTCATTGCTTCGGCTGATGCTTTGCGCGGACCATCGAAAAAGAAGTGTATGGATTTCATGAAAAAGTATAAGGATAATCCAGTTCTCGGAGGATGGGAGTTTAGGGATGAACCTCAATTCAAAGATCTGGATATGTTTTCCGGACTCTTTAAGGTGATGACGGCAACCGATCCCAGGCATATAATTCATTTGAATGTGGTGGGAGAGATGGCAAAGCCATTTGTTGGAGAAAATACTCCGGATATGTCTGCTTATATAGATACGCTGCAGAATAAATTTGCTCCGGGAGTATGGTCATACGACTTGTATCCGATAAAAATAGTAGACGATAACGGAATTATAATAGTTGATTATGACAAGTTTTATTCGGATTTCGAGGCATTCTCAAAAATAGCTAACAGGACTGACAGACCATTCTGGGCATATTGCCAAGGAGTTGGATTCAGGCAAGGGAGAATTTGTAAGCCGGTTCCAAAAGCTGAGTATCTCAGATTTGAAGCGTTTTCTGCTTTGGCGTATGGAGCACAGGGTATAATTTATTGGACCTATAGGCAATGCCGTAATGTGCCCTCTATCAATTTCGAGTATCTTGACGGTCCGATAAACATTAAAGGTAAAAAGACTAAAGTATGGTATGCCGCAAGAAAGGTCAACAGTGAAATAAAGAAATATACCGATGTGTTTTTGGGGGCGAAGCTGTTGGATGCTGTCCATACCGGAAAAAACCTATATAAGGATACCCGGAGAATGTCGGCATCCGGATTCGGTCCGTTGCAGGATTTTTGGAGCGGGGAGACAGGTGTGCTTGTCACACATCTAAGGAATGGCGAAGAAGACTACTATGTGATTGTGAATCATAGTGTGGAGAAAAAGGAGAAAGTTTCGTTTAATGTGAAGAGAGGTAAGCGTCTGAAGTCGCTTACAGACGGTAAAATACTCACTTCAGAGGGGCAGCGAAAAGGGATAACGCTGCAGGCTGGCGGTTATGCAATATTGAAAGAGATGAAATGACCTTTAAATACCAAGGGAAACGCTCTAAGAATCATTAAATCTACCCTTAGAGCGCGTTCCTTAAAATTTCGAGGGCGTAGAGGCGGCGATTTTTGAGCAGATTTTTCGAGTCGAAGAAGGAGCGATGCGAGCATCGTGACTGATGAGATCTCGGGAAATATGCCAAAAAGCGCCGGTCGGTGGTAATTTTATTTCCCGGAATAACACACGCTTTGACATTGACATATTCATTGCCGGGATATATGTGCGATGACCCTGTGCCGCCA
>JAAGKN010000595.1_pt1 | contig 55299 bp, 53 predicted proteins | sample 6206371 | NCBI WGS metagenome assembly JAAGKN01 (sample SAMN11533720, study PRJNA540317) | gut metagenome | isolation source: fecal pellets from male and female animal of same cohort | host: Peromyscus leucopus | place: USA:CA | collected 2017
TTTTCTACTAATAAAATACTTTGTTTACATTCGAATTCTTCATTCAGAAAATATATTTTTTAAAATACAATATTAGCGAGAATAAAGACAATAGTTCTCTTACATAAAAAATTTTAGTTTATATAATATTTCATTTTTATTCACACAAATAACAATTTATATGTGAGGTGATTTATGAAAAACAAAAAATTTTTGATTATTTTTGTTTTTATTTGTAGTATTATTTTTTGTATTTTTTATTATATTTTTTCTGTTTCTGGTAATAATATCAATAGAAGTCAAGAACAAATTGTTGAAGATGTTTTAAATGAATTTAATAATTATGAAGCAAATATTGAAGTAACAGTAAAAAGTAATAAAAACGAAAATAAATATGAAATAAATCAAATAGTTAATAATGACTATAGTAAACAAGAAGTAATTAGTCCAGAAAATTTAAAAAATATGATAATTGAATTAGAAAAAAACAAACTAACAATATTAAATTCTAATTTAAATATGGAAAAAATATATGAAAATTATAATTATGTATTAAATAATTCATTATTTTTAAATACATTTACTAATGATTATTTTAATAATAATTCAGAAATTTATGAAGAAAATGGAAAAATAGTTGTAGAAATTAAACTCTCCAATAATCTTAATACATATATAAAGTACAAATATTTATATTTAAATGCTAAAACTTATATACCTGAAAAATTAGTAATTAAAGATATTAGCCAAAATCCATATATAAGCATAATATATAATGATATAAAAATTAAATAATTTTTATAATATAAAAGATGTATAAAATTTTTCAACAATTCTATTCTATATGCAATTTTAATAGGAGTGAATGATATGGTAATAAAAAGAGGAGATATGTTTTATGCGGATTTAAGTCCAGTAATAGGATCCGAACAAGGAGGAGTTAGACCAGTTTTAATTATACAAAATGATACTGGAAATAAATATAGTCCAACTGTTATAGCAGCTGCAATTACTTCACAAACAGGGAAAAATAAATTGCCAACTCACATTGAGATTGGTTCAGATGATAATGGATTAAAATCGGATTCTGTTGTTTTAGCAGAACAAATCCGTACAATAGATAAAAGTAGACTCAAGGAAAAAATAGGACACATAGATGACAATTCTGTTATGAATAAAGTAAATAATGCAATAGGAATTAGTTTCGGTTTGGAAATTTAATTTATATAAATAAAATTTGGATATGCATAATTTATTTCAATTTTGAGTATATAAATAATAAAAGCTACTATATAAATTTTTTTAAAGTTTTGCCAAATATTTGTTGAATTCTTCAGCAAAATTGGTGCCCGCCATTAAGGCCCCGAACTTTTAAAAAATTATATAGTAGTTTTTATTTATAGTATAAAAAAATAACTGAAATAAATTGCACATCTCCTAATTTCATATTGATATATATTCTTTTAAACTTTCAAATTTTTTATCTCCAATTCCATTAACATTTTTTAAATCATCAATTGATTTAAAATTTCCATTTTCTTTTCTATAATTAAAGATTTTTTCAGCCAAAGAATCACCAACTCCAGGAAGAGTTGTTAATTCTTCAATACCTGCTTTATTTATATTTATTTTAGAACTACTTGAAAGGGTATTTGGATTTTCGATTATATTAGTTCCATTATTAATAGAAATATATTCAACTGGCTCATTATCATATATACTTGGTATATATAATTTTTGACCGTCTTCTAGGATAAATGCTAAATTAATATTTTGTAAATTTGCATCAAGTGTTAAGCCACCAGCTAGATTAACTGCATCTTCAATTCTGGCACCTTCATCTAATTCTAATACACCAGGAGAATTTACTTGCCCAGTTACATATACTTTTATTTTATTTATAATTTCTTGTTTTACTATATTTTCGGATGAATTATTTACAATAGATTCTAAGCTATTGAATTCCTCAGAATCATTTTTTAATATAAAAAAATTGTATATAATAAATACTAAAATTATTAATATTATAATTATTTTTATAAAAATGTTTTTTTTATTTTCCATAAAAAACACTCCTTTCTTATATAGATAAAAATTCTGTATTGAATTTTGTCGTATTTTGATATATCATAAGTGACATACTTAAGAAATAAAATAGTGAGGAAATTATGAAAATTAAAAAGAAAATATTATTGTTACTGATGTTATTAATTATCAGTATACAAACTATTTCTTTTGCTGATGAAGTTTCTATAAAATCTAAAGCTGCTATTTTAGTAGAAGTTAGTACAGGAAGAATTCTTTATGAAAAAAATTCTACAGAAAAAATGTGGCCAGCTTCTACAACAAAAATAATGACTGCAATTTTAATTATTGAAAAATGTAATTTAGATGATATAGTAACTGTAAGTGAAACTGCTATTAGTAATATTCCAAGTGGATATGTTACTTGTGATTTGCAGGTTGGAGAAGAAATTTCAGTAAAAGATTTATTAAATGCTTTAATGATAAAATCTGCAAATGATGCAGCATATGTTTTAGCAGAACATGTTGGAGGAAGTGTAGTAGGATTTGCAGATTTAATGAATCAAAAAGCAAGAGAATTAGGATGTACAGGAACACATTTTGTTAATCCTAATGGTGTTCATGATGATAGACATTATTCAACAGCATATGATTTATACTTAATTGCTACATATGCTATGAAAAATCCAACTTTCAGAGAATTAGTTGCTCAAACAGAAGCCGTTTTACCTATAACTAATAAGTATCCAAATGAAGATAGAATTTTGAAAACAACAAATGCTTTAATAAATCCAGAAAGTACAAATTATTATAAAAATGCAATAGGAATAAAAACAGGATATACTTCACAAGCAGGAAATTGCTTAGTTTCAGAAGCTTCAAGAGATGGATTAGAATTTATAGCAGTAGTTTTAAATGGAGATAGATTCCCAGATTCAGTAAAATTATTTGATTATGCTTATGATAATTTTACATTAACAAAAGTAAAAGAAAAAAATACTGTTGTAGATACAATTGAAATTGAAAATGCAACTAAAGAAACTAAAATGCTAGATTTGCTTATAGATGAAAGTATTACAGTAATAAATAATAAAAGTATTGATGTTGATCAAATTATTCCAGAGATAAAATTAAAAGAAGAACTTTTAGCACCAATAAAAAGTGGGGAAGAGATAGGAACAATAAAATATAAAGTTGATGATATCGAATATAGTGCTAACTTAGTGGCTAGCACCGATGTAGAGGAACAAACATATTATAATGTAGCTATTTTTATTGGGATTGTATTGTTATTAATTGCATTTTTGATATTGTCTACTAGGAGAAAAAATAGAAAAAAGAAAAGAAGAAGATAAAGTGAATATATTATAAGGGCTTGTAATGTAAATTGCAAGCTCTTTTTGTAGTTAAAATGATCTAAATTGAGTATTTGTAAATAAAAAATACTTGCTATTATATAGTAATATATATTATGATGTTTTTAATAAAGAAATTATTATTAAAAATTAACTAAATTAAGTAAATTATAGATATAAAACTAAGTATGGATGCAAAGGAAAATTAATAAATATGAAAAAAATTGAAGAAAACTTATATAAAAATGAACATATTTCTGAGGAATTTAAAAAGTTAGCCAGTAAATCTTTTCAAGAAATGTTTGATATGCTTGGAAGAGAAGGATTTAAAAAATGGATAAGATTTCAAGATATTTTAAGAGATGTAAAAACTTTAATATACGAATGGGCAGATGCTCAAGAGATGTCTAATGATGGCAAATCTGGAGATTATTCTCCAATAGATAATAAAATAAGAATTAGTAAAGGGATTACTTCATCTAAAAAAATTTTAGGGGTATCTAAACATGAAGATTTTCACTTTTTTACAAGAAATGGCGACTTACAGTTCTTATCAACTTACCTTAATGAGGGAGCTACAGAATATTTGAAACATTTAACAGAAGACTCAGATGAGGAGTATAGTTATAAAGAAAATGTAGAGGTTATTACGTTTTTACGTGAATTTATGGGAGATTCAATTATACAAACATATTTAGAAGGAAAGAAAAAGTATTTTTTAAATGATTTACAAGATATTCTTAAAGAAGAAATAAAAACAGAAGATGAAAGAGAAAAAATAATATATAATTTATTAGACAGCTTAGATGAAAGACATTCTTATTTATATGGAAATTGGGAATATGATGAGGAGGAAGTTGAACATACAGCAGAAAAGATAAATGATTTTTTTAGAAAAATTATTTTATGCAAATTTAGACAAATGGCAAAAGATAGAATGTTTAATCGAGATGGACATTTTGATGAAGATCTGTTGCAAGAAGTAATAAGTGAAAAATTAAGAAATATAAGATTTGTTGGTGAAGAATATATTTGGATGGATCAATCAGAGATATCAAATTATGTTTTAGAAGAAATGACTAACAAAATACTTTTGGTAGCTGAAAAAAATTATAATCCTAAATCAGAAATTATGTTTACATGTGAATTTGAAAAAAAATTTCAAGAAAGAATGGGAGAGGATAGATATTCTATAAATGAAGTTTTTTCTGAAGTTTTTAAAGGAAAAACTCAGATGTCAATTATAGAATTTTCAGATTATATTTCAAAATTAGCTTCTGAATTTAATATACCTGAAAACGAATTAAAAAATTTATGTGAAAAATATGCCTTTCCATGCTATGAAAATGAAAGAAAAGTGGAATCTATATACTATTTGATTGCAAATAATATTCCTAGAAATGCAGCTATATTTAACTTATTATCTAAAGAAATTACAAGTACAGAACCTAAATTTAGAAAAATTGGAGATTCGGAATATGTAGAACAAAAAGATGATCAATTTGTGTACTTAAAAATTGATGAAGATGGAACTATCTATAAAGAAAATGATTTAAAAAAAGTAAAAGATATTTTTACAATAGGTAATAATTTAGAAAGTATTAGATTAGTAAACCGTGAAGATGATTATAAAGGTTTAGGTATTCTGGATGAACATAAATTCCAGCAAGTTGAAATGGTACACACGATGACTAATCAAATTTTGTATCAAAGAAATATAAATTTAGAAGATGTTGTAAAGAATATGAATGTATTAATAGAAGACACGCGACTTTTGAGTCACATAACTGAAACTGCATTGCAAAAAAGAACAAGATTACAAGTTATGAATTTGATTAGTGTATTAAAGAAAGAAGAAATAGTAGAAATTTCGAATGAATTATATGATGAAGCAATAATAAATTCAGGAATAAGAGATATTGAACATAAAGATGAATTAAATCAATATTATAAAAACTTATATGATTATAAGAACAAAGAAGATGATGGAAGATAAAACAAGATGTGAGCAATAGGTTAAAATTGCCCACATCATTTTTATAATTTTATTTAAATAGTTCAGATACAACTTTTTTGGTTTCTTTTTTGTCATGTATAAAAAACCATAAATTATTGCATTTTTTGGATTCACCAGGAAGTTGAGTATTTACTATTGAACTAAAATCAAACTCGGAAGCAGCTGGAATATAAGGAATACAGTCTTCTTTTTTAAATTTGTTTCTATATTATCAAATACAGTATTAATTATTTTTTTTGCATTTTTTAAATTCTTTAAAGTTAAAGTTTGTTTTATTGTTTCTTGTATAAATTCACGTTGAGTTCTCATTCTTCCATAATCATTATCACCATATGAAGATGGATAAGATGAACCATCATTATTGTGTCTAAATCTTAATAATTGTTCTGCTTTTTCACCATCTATTTTTTGCATACCTTGTGATAAATGAATATGCAAATCTTGTGTTGGATCATCATAATCCATATCTATAGGAACTTCAAAGTTAACTCCACCAATAATATCAACTATTTTTATTAAACTACTAGTTTTAACAACAATATAGTAATCAATATCAACACCAGTTATGTTTGTGACTGCATTAACAGTTTTTTGTACATTTTTAGCATATAAAGAATTTATTTTATCAGATCCTTTTGCAGTATTTTGATTTTTACCAATAAAAGTGTCTCTAGGAATAGAAAGCATTGATGCAGATTGATTTTGAGGATTATACGTACACAATATAATTGTGTCTGTTAATTCGGTTGTTATATCTTCACTAACTCCAAGAACAAGAATATTAATACTTTTTAGATTTTCTAAATCTTCCACAGATTGTCCAAAAATTGTGCATAACGTACCTTTTATTCCACCACCATTTTCTTCAACTTTTTTATAAAATAAAAATCCAACAATAATTATAAGTAAAATTAGTAAAAGAAAAACATTTCTTATAAACTTTAAAATGGGATGTTTTTTCTTTTTTGGTAAATTCTCCTTTTTTGACTTTTTTATATTGTTAGGAGATTCTTTTTTATTTTTGGAATTTTTTTTCTTTTTATTATCTAAACTACTATTAATTCTATTCAAAAATTTCACATCCTTTTGAAAATTAATACTACTATTATACCATAAATTTACAATTTTATATAAAAAAAGCGGACAATAATTATGTCCGCATATATTTGATACTACTATTTAATTAATAAATTTATTATTATGTTATTATTATACATTCTGCTACCTAAAGTTGAATCGTCAATAGCTCCAATAATACCCCATTTACTAATTAATGGTGAAGCTAAAGAGAATACAGCAAGTATTAGATATATAGTAAAAAATCCTTTTATTAAACCAAATACTAAACCACCAGATCTATTAAACATTTTTATAAATGGTAAGTTTGCAATTAATTCAGCTGCAAATCTAATAAATAATAAGAAGAATCTAGAAACTATAAATAAAATTAATATTGTTCCAACTCTTATCATAAAGTATGCTAATTGTATAGAAACATAACCAATAGGATCGATTTCATTTTTTTGTAGAGCTTCAGTTACAAATGATTCTATTAAATCATAAACTCCATCTGAAATAGAATTTGATTCTTGAACCATATTACCTTCTACTGTTAAGATTGTTCCAGATAAACTTGTTTTTATTGCATTTGCTAATTTTTCATCTAGCTGAGTATTATTAATTATTGATGTTGCTACTGGTTTATATAGAAGAAATACAATAATTAAAGAAATAAGAAATGTTAAAAATTTCATTAATACTGCAACAAGACCTCTCCTATAGCCCCAATAAGTGGTAGATATTATAATTGATAAAATTACTAAATCAACTAATATTCCACCAAATGCTACCCAATTTATTACTCCCATTTTGTCCTCCTATAGATTTATAATTTCTATTTTATTTTTATATACAATTCCAGCAATACTATTTCCTAAAACAATATTACTAATTTGTTTTGAAGAAGTATATTTTTTTAATAACCAACCATTTGAATTAACTATTTGAACTTCATTACCTAAATTTATAGCCATATTGCTTCCAGATACAAGCAATGATTTTGGAAGGTCACTATTTAAAATATATAAATTTTCAGATGAATTAGTTTGATTTTTCATAGATATTTCGTATTCGTATGAGAATAATCCAGAAGATTGTTTATCTATAATTGCTATATAATCTTTCAAATTTATATCAATAAATAAGTCGTTATTTGTTATGTCATAAACTCTTTCATTAGAGTCTGGTGTTACCTTTTGAATATAAGTATTAAACATGCAAATTACAGAATTTTTATCTTTATAACTTACATTTGTAATAATTTCTCCATTTTCAGACTCATAAGTATAAACAATAGAGTGTTTTGGATCTGACTGAGCAAGTTCTACAGAAACTATTTTTACTTGAGATTTTATAATTGTTCCAGAATAATCAACTTCACCAATTGCTAAATAAGTATTATTTGTTGAAATTGAAGTACATGTAACATAGGTTGAAGATAAATATGTTCTGAATAATTCTTTTCCAGACAAATCAAAATAAATAACTACTGATTTATGAATAGTATTTTTTATAACAATACTAACACATCCATTTTTATTAACACTAACTTGAGAAATTTGGCCTTCAACAGTATTTTCCCATAAAATATTTGAACCCGAAATTAAATAAACTGTTTTTCCATTTTTTTCTGCCATAACCATATATTTTTCATTTGAAGCAACAAGTGGAACAGAAATATTAACATCAAGTTCTGCAACATTTTTTCCATCAGATGTATATTCTGTAAGTTTATTTTTACTTAAAACAGTAATATATTTATCATAGGCATATACAGAAGGGTTGTAATCAGAATTAATTTCTATTGTATTAAGGTTTGATTCTGATACTTGTTTTCTTAATAAGTTAGTGTCTATATCATATCTAAAATCCTCATCTGTTGTATATCTTGCAACAGTAAAAACTATAAAAATTCCTACACAAATAAGAATAAGAATTTTTGTAGCTGAGTTTTTAGCTTTTAATTCTATATCATTTTTCACGTGCTTATCACCCATAATTTTTTTTCAATAATATCATAACAATTAAATGTTTTTTTTGCAAGTGCAACTTCAAAATTGTTGACAAATTGAATTTGGGAGATTATAATTAGTATGTTATAAATTTGCACTCATAGCTTAGCTGGATAGAGCGTTCGGCTACGAACCGGAAGGTCGGGGGTTCGAATCCCTCTGGGTGCACCAAAAGTGATAGTTATAAAAAACTATCACTTTTTAATTTAGAAAAATAGATTCATTGGGATTCGAAAAGGAGGATTAGAAAACAGTCTGGTAGACTGTTTTCCCGACGCGGCTCGCCGAAACCCTCTGGGGGCACAAAAAGAAGGCTATTTAAGAAGCTTTCTTTTTTTTATTTAATTTTGCAAATAGTATCAATTATTTCATCAAATGTAATATTTTCAGTATAGTTATGTTTTTTTGAATAACTTTTCCATAAATCTTTAGTAAAACTACTTTCTTTAATCATAGAAAGCATATTTTCTATATCATCTAAACTAGTATTTCTTTTTTCAAAAGTTTTAATTATGGCATGTTTTAAAGTTTCTTTTGAAAAGTCTTTATATGTGATTAAATAATACAAATCATAATAATCTTTCATCCTACTATTAAAAACTCCTCTTGATATTACAGTTTGAAACTTTTCTGCAATTATACTTTCTATGTTATATGTAATTATTTGTAATTCTCTATCTTCAAATAGCATTTTATAGTTGTATTCAATTTCTTGAGGAGTGATTATATCTCCTGTTGCTATATCAATGCTTAAATTAACCTTTAAATTGTCAAATGTAGCTAAAATATTGTATTTAAGACCACCATAATCATCTTCTGCTCTTATCGGTTCTGAATTAATTATTTTGAACTTTACATTATCTTTAATATCTATACTTAAAATTTCATTTAGAACATTGTATAAGTCTTCATCAGACAGAGTTAATCCTTTTATACACGTATCCATATCCATTGTTGTTCTAGTATTTATTCCCATTATTGAAGATAATAAAAGACCACCTTTTAAGATAAAATTAGTTTTATATTTTGAAATAGATAATCTTTCTAAAATTCTTTCAAACATATAATTCTGTAAAATTTCGTTAGGAGTAATATTACATTTAATAGCTAAATTTCTCGTTTTAGCCATTAAACTTTGTGCATTTAATATCATATAATTGCCTCCATATAATTCTTTATTTTTTCGTATATTTTCATTTTTTTGGCGTAATCAAACATTTTATTAGGATTAAATTGCTTGTTTTTAATACAATTTCTTATAGCTTTATTTGCTGTCTCTATGTCTATGTTAGATTTATTATTTATAACATCACATACTGTTCTTTCTAAATTATATGCATATACCATATTTCCATAAGGAGTAGATACTCTAATCTTTCCTAAGTCTAATATATTTTGATTTACCCTATATAAATTAATTCTTTCTTTATATAATGCCAGATTTGTGTTTCTTTTAGTTGTGACATCCATTTTAGAGGGGGTTCTTTCAGTCATATTTTGAAAGTATAGTGCTGTATTATAGGAAAATACAATATTTTTATGTTTTAATTGAAATAAATAATATTCATCATATACAAACTTGTCTGTAGAATATACTCCATAATCTATTCTTTTTATATAACCATTATCTGTCATCTTCTTTAACATTGTCCTAGATATTCCTTTGCTTTCAGCATCTTTGGCAGTTATTATTCCACTATTTTTGTTTATGATATTAATAAATTTTTCGTACATAATACACCTCTTTCTTTACACTTTTACCACATTTTATCATTTTGTGGTAAAAGTGTAAATGTATTTTATACATTTTATTAAAATTTATTCAAAATAATTTTAAGGAAATAGTAACTTCAAAATTTATTAGTTATGATTTTTCTTATTTATTGGGCGTTCGGCTACTAACTGAGAGGTCGGTGATTCGAAAAGGAGGAAAAGAGAACAGTCCATTGGACTTTTATAAATATGTGTGATATAATATATAATCGTACAGTAATAAAATTATATATTATAAATCTTAGTATTCTAAGAAAAAAGGAGATGATAGGTTAAATCTAAGTGGTAGGAGTGTATGTATCAACGTGACAATAAAACATTACGTGAAAGGGGAATTGATATGACAACTTATATGCCAATATTATGTGCTTTACAGTCAGGTAAGCTTAAACAAGAAGATTTTGTAGATTATGTACCAGATAGATCAAAAACTATAATTATGCCAAGTATAGACATATTTGGAAGGGAAGAATATACTACTGAATTTGATCTTGGCTGGCATGCAGTTATTTATAAAGGATATGGAATACTGCTTGTTTCAGATCAATTGACTGAATCAAGTATGGAAGTTATGGAATATGGCATTGGCTGTGATAAATTAAAAGAATATACTTATTTGTATGAAAATAATCAATTAGAGAGTATATCAGTAGTGCCAACCAGAAAAAATTATGAAATGGTTCCCGAAAATTTGAGAAAAAAAGGTGCCTGTATTTGCTCTAATAAAAATCAATTCGAACTTATTAGAGAATATAAACAAAGAACACCATATATAAGTCATTACGATTTTAATAGACATATGAGATCTTCTGACTCAATATATTGGTTAGAAAAAGTGCAACCATTACTAATTATTCCACCAGATACTATTGTAGGAATCGAAGAAAATGATGAAGCAGGAAAATGTAAGGAAAAAGCTTTTAAGTTATATCCGAGAGGGTCTAAGGAAATTAATGTATCTACGGATTTTTTGAATGAATTTAAAAATCCAATCTGGGTTCCACTTATGGAAGCTATGTCAATAAAATATATTCGCCCTACGGATTTTATTGAATATATTTCAGATAAAGAAAATGAATTTTCTATTGAAAGAGTAACATACTGTAACAAATTTCCAGAAAGTGAGGAAGGTTGGCATCCGCAGTTAGTTCCGGAGGATGATCCTTTGCATGTGCAAATAGTTTCTAAGAGTTGTAAACAATTTTGTTTAGATGTGTGTCCTGACATTAAATCTGGAATTGTTAAATTAGATGAATCAGGAGAAATTGATCCATTTACGTTATTATCAACATATGTAAGATTAGATCAAAAAGAAATAAAAATGGTAGTAAGACTTCCAGATAATATTATGGTGCAAGTTAATAATCCAGAATATGATGGAAGTTCGCTGAAAAAAGCATATAAATTAAAAGTTAAACAAGATTAACCTAAAAAGCTCGCAATTATTTAATTTGATAATTGCGGGCTTAGTACTTTCAATAATTTTCAAAAAAATAAAAAAATTTAATTCAATAGTTGACAAATAATATAAACTGTGTTAATATTATTTATGTCGTTTGGATCAGTAGCTCAGTTGGATAGAGCACGCGCCTTCTAAGCGCGGGGTCAGGGGTTCGAATCCCTTCTGGTTCACCAAAAGAAAGTTGGAATATGCTTTCTTTTTTTATTTTGTTTAAGAAAATATAATAATTGGGATTCGAAAAGGAGGATTAGAAAACAGTCTAGTAGACTGTTTTCCCGACGCGGCTCGCCGAATCCCTTCTGGTTCACCAAAGTGGTAGTTTTTATAACTATCATTTTTTTATTTTGTTAAATAAAAATCCTGCCAGGTTACAACCTAGCAGGCAGAAACTTTTTTTGTACTTCAGTTATCGCAAAATAGCAAACAGGCTGGTAAAAAATAAAAGATCCATCATCTTCTCGAGATGTGATTCTTTCTGGCTCGCAGCCAAGAAATTCTTTCTTAAAATCATAATCTAATTGTGTAAGACATGGCTGTTTATACCATCCCATTTTGTGGAACCATAATCCTGTTACATTATCCCGCCGAATAAAATGAAAATCACCTCTAGCCAAATTTATACTTCGTGGAGCGTAAAAAACTTTTACTAAATATTCATTTTCGTGCAATTCAGTGTCTTCATCAAGCTCTATACGTCTAAATGGTATTTGAAGATTATTTAAGTCTATTGTTATATTTCTTACTAATTCAAGTGGACTTATTCCTTCATAATACTTTCCTGCAGTATAGCCTGGAACATGATTAACCTTTTTTGATTTGTTATACATGATACCTAAAGAATAGGCATAGCAGTTAATAGATTCGACATTCCTTGACGAAAGTGGTATAGGTTTTGTGTCTCTTAATAAATTGGAGCTACAAACTATACTTCTTCGCACTCGTCTTAAAGTTATTTTTTGTGTAATCCGAAGCAAATGTTCACCTCTTTCTAATGTTCTTCAATTGCTAAGTATCCGATTGGGTAATAGGTATAAGAAAATCCATCATTGTAATTTGAAATTAAATATCCAGGCTCTTCTCCTGGTATATTGTCGTCATCGTAGCCAGGATCTGAACGAATTATATCTGGCTGCCGTTCCCAACCAAGTTTATGAAACCACATTCCAGATTCTTTATCCTGCCGAACAAAGTGAAAATCGCCATTTGGTATCTTTATGTTAGGATCTGCCAGATAAACTTTTACTAAATACTCATTGCTTTTAAGATTAGCATCTTCTACGGTAGATACTTCACGATAATTGATACCGAGATTCTTTAAATCACTTTGAATCTTACTTAATAGAACTTCAGGAGAATCTTCTTTTTGATAATTATTGTGCTCTGTAAATCCAGGACAGTAAAATCCTCTTGCTTTTGTAAAAAAGTTATACATGATTCCCATGGAATATGCATAACAATTAGTGGATTTTACAGTTATTTCATCAAGGGTTATTGGAACACCGTTATTTAATAAGCTACTTCCCCGAACAATGCTGCTTTTTATAGCGTCAATCGTATCTGTAGATAAAGTTTCTTTATTAGGCATAATTAGACCTCTCTTTCTTAAAAAATTTATTAGTACATACCTTATATTATATCATATATAAGATTTAAAATCTAGTGTTATGTAAATCAATTCTTTCTATCCATTGTTAAATCTAAGATTTTTTTCTTCTTTTTTTATCTTTTGAACATAATATATATTATTGCTTGTAACTGGTTAAACTATATGATAATCTATGTAAAAGAAAGGAAAATTATATGGTAAAAAGAACTATTATGTTGATTATTGTTGCAATAATCATTATAGGATGTTTAAATATTTTAAGTAATAAAAAAGAATATATAGATGCAGAAGATAATTTTGAATGGCAAGCTAAATATATATGGACTGAAATTGAAGAATCACAAGTAAGCAATAAATGGGTATGCTTTAGAAAAAAATTTAATATAGATAATAAACAAGATATACAAAATGTAATTTGTAGAATTGCAGCAGATTCTAAATATTGGTTATATATTAATGGTGAAATTGTTGTAAGAGATGGGCAGCTTAAACGTGGAGAAAAAGGAAATTCTATATATTATGATCAAATAAACATAGATAATTATTTAAAAGTTGGTGAGAATAATGTTTCAATATTAGTATGGCATTTTGGAAAAAGTAGTTTTTCTCATATTGATTCAGGACAAGGTGCACTATTATTCCAGACTCAAATTGGAGATAATATAATTATTAGTGATGAAACATGGAAAGCTATTCAAAATCCAGCATATTTAAGAGATGATGAAAATAAAAATGCAAGGCTAAGTGAATCAAATATATATTATGATGCTAATTTGGAACTAGTTGATTGGTATACAAACGAATATAATGATTCTAATTGGAATCAAGCAGTAGTTTGCGGAGAACATAATAGCGAAAAATGGGGAGAACTAATTAAAAGAGATATACCATTTTTTAAGTATTCAGAAATAAAAGAATATGAAAATGAAATATTTAATACTGAAATATTAGAAATGAAACTTCCATATAATATGCAAATTGTTCCATATTTGAAAGTAAAGGCAGAAGCGAATAAGACAATAATTATTTCAAATAATAAAGATTTCGATAATCATGAACTATATGGAAAAGTAACTTATATTACTAAGGATGGAATTCAGGAGTATGAATCACCAAGTTGGATAAATGGAGACAAAATTTATTATTCTATACCAGAAGGTGTAGAAATAATTTCAATTGGATATAGACAAACAGGATACGATACAGAAATGAGTGGAAAATTTGAATCTAATGATGAAGATTTAAATACTTTATGGACAATGGCAAATAGAACATTGTATGTAAATATGAGAGATACTTATATGGACTGCCCAGATAGAGAAAGAGCTATGTGGATTGGAGATGCAAGTGTCGAAATGGAAGAGGCAATGTATGGGTTAGATACTTCAGCAAATAGCTTATATGAAAATTCTATAAAAAAATTTATAGGATGGAGAATCGAAAATGCTTTTTATACTGTTTCACCATCTATGGTTTCGTATATGCAATTACCAATACAAAATTTACTTGCAATATGTTCAATGTATGAATACTACCAATATACTGGTAATGAAGAATTTTTAGAAATGGTCTATCCAAGTGTAGTAGAATATATGAATTTATGGGAAGTTGGAGAAGATGGATTAGTAGTTGGAAGAGGAAATTACTATTTAAACTTGTGGCAATGGTATGATTCACAAGGTACTACAGATTCATTTATATTAGAAAATTCATGGTATTATTATGCTTTAAAAAATGCATATGAAATGGCAAATGTTTTAGGTCATAAAATAGATGCAAGTAAGTATAAATCTCAATTAAATAAGATGAGCGAAACATTCAATAAAGAATTTTGGGATGGAAATGGATATAAAACATCTGAATTTGAAGGATATGATGTAAGAGTTAATTCACTTGCGGTTTTATCTGGAATTGCAGATGAATCAAAATATGAAAAGTTAATAGGCACAATAGAGAATAGTTATGATAATTCAACAATTATGGAAAAATATATTTTAGAAGCTATGTCTGAAATGGGAGCAATTGAAAGTGTTCAAAATAGAATAAAAACCAGATATAAGGATATGATTGAAAATCAAGATTATAGTACAACTCTATGGGAATATTGGAGTAATACAGTAGGAAGTAAAAATCATGCATGGTCTGGAGGACCACTTATTATAATGTCAAAATATTTTGCAGGAATTCAAGCCTTAAAACCAGGGTATTCTGAGATATTAATAAAACCGGATTTTGGAACATTAAATAAATTAAAAGCTAAGGTAAATACGGTTAAAGGCACTATAGAAATGGAAGCAGAAAAAGCTGATACAAATTTGATGTTAAAAATTGATGTACCTGAAAAAACATTAGTGGCGATTGAAAAAATATCAAAGGATTGTAATATTGTAATTAATCATAGAACAATATATAAAAATGGAGATTTTAAGAAAAATAACCTATCAAAATTTGAAAAAGAAGATGATAAGTATGTATATGTTTATTTGGAAAAAGGTAAATATACTATAGTATCAAATTAATAAAACAAGAAAAAGACCTAATTACTTAGGTCTTTACTTTTATTTATACTAGTTATTAACAGCATCTTTTAAAGCTTTTCCTGGTTTGAAAGCAGGAGCTTTAGAAGCAGGTATTTTGATTTCTTCTCCAGTTTGTGGATTTCTACCTTTTCTAGCTGCTCTTTTTCTAACTTCTAGTGAACCAAATCCAACTAATTGAACTTTTCCACCTTTCTTTAGTTCTTCTGACATTACTTCTACTAAAGCATCTAATGATTCTTCAGCTGCTTTTTTTGTTACGTTTGTTCTTTCAGCGATAGCTGCAACTAATTCAGCTTTGTTCATAACAAATTCCCTCCTTAAATTTCTTTTATTATTATCTCTTTTGTATTGAAACTAATCTATCAAAAAATTCCAATAAAGTCAAGAAAAGTAAACAAAATTTAATATTTTAGAAACATTAGTAGTCACTTTTTTGATAATTGCAATTAGTTTTGATAATAGATTATTCATCTCACATGCCATTACTTTACCAAACTTGCTAGCCAAAGTCAATAATACTAATGAAAATGTATTGAAATTGTAAGAAAATTATAACTTTTTAGTGATAATTTGGTATAAATATGATAAACTTACATTTAAGCTAGGGGAGAAAAATGGAAAAACGATATATTCTTATAAAAGAAAAAGAAATTTATTATTATTTAAATAAAAAGAATATTAAAAATATTAATATTAGAATAAAACCAAATGGAGATATATATTTATCTTGTCCATTGAAAATGAAAACAGAAGATGCCGAAAAATTTTTAATTCAAAAGGGTAATTGGATATTAAAACAACAATGTAGGTTGCAAGAATATTCATTTAAAAAAGAAGAATTCAAAAATGAAGGAAAAATATATTATTTAGGTAGTTTGTATAATTTAATAATAGTATCTGATAAAAGTAATTTTGTGGAAATAGTTGATAACAATATAAAAATACATATTAAAGAAAAGTATATTCAAAATAATGATTATATAAAAAGATATTATGAAAGTTGGTTAAAGGAAAATGCATATGAGATATATAGAAATTTAGTATTAGAATACCAAAGTCAGATGTCAAAATATGTAAAGACTTTTCCACAGATTGAGGTAAAAAAGTTGAAAACTAGGTGGGGAAGTTGTATGCCAACGAAAAATAAAGTTACTTTTAATTTAAGTTTAATAAAAACACCAATTGAATGTATTGAATATGTTGTTGTACATGAACTTGCACATTTTAAACATCAAAATCATAGTAAAAATTTTTATAACCTAGTTGAAATTTATATTTCAGATTGGAAAGAAAGAAGAAATTTATTAAATAAGAAGTATAGCATTTTAGTATAATAAATAATTTATTAATTTATAAATTTTAGCTTGATATTTATTTTAAAAGATGTTAATATCATTGTATTAAGATATTGAAAAATATCTTAATAGCTTGCAAAAATAATTAGATATTTTGCAAGATTCCCCAAAATTAAAATGGTTAAAATGGCTCTTTTAAAGAGTCATTTTAACTATAGTGGAGGTAATATGAGTTATTATGAAAATTTAAGAAAATATATAGGTCATGATGCAATTTTAACAGCTGGAACAATATTAGTTGTTTTTAATGAAAAAAAAGAAGTATTAATGCAACTTAGGTCAGATTATAAACAATGGGGATTCCCAGGTGGAGGACTTGAATTAGGAGAAAGCTTAGAAGATACTGCCAAAAGAGAATTAGAGGAAGAAACAGGATTAATACTAGAATCTCTTAAATTAGTAGATATAGTATCTGGAGAAGAAACATATAGAGAATATCCAAATGGTGATAAAGTTTATGATGTTACTGCTGTTTATGAAGTTACAAGATATCATGGAGATTTAAAAATAAATGATGATGAGTCGTTAGGATTTGGATGGTTTTCTTTCGATAATGAACCAGATAGCATGCCAGAATTTATGAAAAAATATTGGAATAGAATCAAAAAAATTTATAAAAATTAAATAAAAAAATGAAACATAGTAATTTTTACTATGTTTTTTTCATTTATTATTAATTTTTTATTGACAAATTAGAAAAATCTTTATAAAATACACATATTAACATTTTATGTTTACATAAATTATATAGGAGGTGGCGTTTAAAATTAGATAATACAAGTTTTAGTAACTAAATAACCCTTTTTTATAACCAAAGGAGGTAGTATTATGTCATATCATTTTGATGGAACAGCATTATATGCAATTTATTCAGCATGGGAAATCTCACATCAGGTAGGATTACCACTTGTACCAAAAGAAACTCTTTTTACAGTTCTTTCTGGAATGCCTGAAACTCCGGTTTATAATTACTTTATTTCTAAGGGAATAGATGTTAAAGAAATCGAAGAAAAACGGCTGGAACTGTTTAATGAGATGTTGGTAGGAGAAAGACAGTACTATGCAATTCCTTTCCAGATTGCAACCACAGATCCGAGAAACCCGGATACACTAATGATTGATAGAGATGTCCTGAAAATCTTAGATAAGGCGGCAGAAATTGCTGAAAAGCAATATGCAACAAAAACTGTGGGAATAACCCATATAACAGCAGCGTTTTCAGAGTTGTATCCGGATGAATTCATGCATATCATGAAAACTTATATTCCTACAATGGGAATACCGAATACACTCAATGAGTTAGGAGGTAAGATTATGAATGATTATTTTGAATTACCACGGGAGTTATGCAGCTTCTTAACTGTACTGAATAATAAATATTCTAAGGACAGTAAAGAATGTCACATCTGCGGCAGAGATGAAGAGACAAAAGCACTGGTAAGAATTCTTATGAAAAAAACAAAAAGAAATGCTGTGCTTGTTGGATTTGCCGGAGTTGGTAAAACAGCCTTAGTAGAGAAATTTACATGGATGGTTGTTACAGGAAATTGTTCGGATCAGTTTAAAGATGCCATTGTTCTGAGTCTGGATGTAAATGCTATTGTGGCAGGTACTCAGTATAGAGGCTCGGCGGAAGAACGTTTCAGGAAGCTAATTCAGTTCTTGGAAAGTAATCCGAGATGCATTCTGTTTATTGATGAAATTCACTTGCTGCTTGGAGCAGGAGCTTGCCGTGACGGCGATCTGGACTTAGCAAATGCATTAAAGCCAATGCTTGCACGTGGAGATACACGAGTAATTGGAGCCACAACGGAAGATGAGTATCAGAGATACTTTTCTAAAGATTCGGCTTTAAAACGAAGATTTGAGCCAATTGAAGTTCGTGAGCCGAGAGCGGATGAAGTTTATGATATGATTAAAAATCAGATTAAGCTTCTTGAAGAGGCACATCATGTTAAAATATCGAGAGAACTGGTGGATGCAGTTATTTTTAAAGCAGCATGCTTTAACTTTGAAACGAAGAATCCTGACAGAACTCTGGATTTGCTTGATAAGACCATGGTATGTGCTGAACTGGAAGGCAGAAAACAGGTTACTGAGCAGGATATTTTGGAAAACTTCAAAGTTAATCAGAAGAAGTTTGATAAGATGAGCGATAAGAACAAATATGCAACTGCTTACCATGAAGCTGGTCATTACATTGCTCATAAATTCTCAACAGAGCTTATTGAGCATGTACTGCTTGCTGTATCCATTATGCCGGCAGAAGACTATCTTGGAGTAAATGTATTTGAGATAGATCCAGATATGACTCCTTCTAAAAACAGGGATTATTATATTCAGACAATCGGCTGTTTTCTTGCAGGAAGAGTTGCAGAAAGGATGTATTCGAAATCTTTAACTGCAGGAGCTGTTTCAGATCTTAGTAAAGCAACAAAAGTAGCCAAAGCAATGGTAACACAGTACGGTCTGGTAGAGGAATTGTCTCAGGACCGCGTGTTTATTAAAGAAGATAAGGAAATGCTCAGCGAGAAAATGATTTCAGATATAAATGATCATATGGATGAAATCTTGAAAGAAGCACGTGAATATACAGAGAATCTTCTTAAGGAAAAGAGAGCATATCTGGATGCACTTGCAACGGCTCTTGTTGAGAAAGGCATGTTGTCCAACAATGAGATTGAGGAGTTATTTAAAGAAGTAGAATCTAAATAAACGTAAGGTTAGATAAAGACCATAATTACAATTGGGAGGTACATAATTGTGCCTCCCGATTTGCGTTTAAGTATGTAATTATATTTACAAAATAATATTAAAAATGATATAATTTTAATAGGTATGTTTGTTTACCTAAATGTACATTCTCATCTTAATATTAATCTTAATTTATAATGGAGGGCTAAAAATGAACAAGATGAATCTGCCTATTGATAACTACAAAGATGCAATTGTTGAGGCCATTGCAAAAAACGATTTTCTTATCGTTGTAGGAAATACTGGGTGTGGTAAAACCACTCGGATGCCGCAGTTCCTGGTTGAAAGATTTTCCCAGGTTATCGTCACAGAACCGCGTATTTTGACGGTTAAAAACGCTTCTCACCGCGTTGCGGAAGAAATGGGGTTGACGGTTGGTAAGGAAATCGGCTACAAAACAGGCTATGACAAATGCTATTCGAAAGACAGTAAAATTCTTTTCTGTACGGATGGGCTTCAGCTCGTCAGAACTATCACAATGGCGGATGGCAGGAAAGAAAATGTTCTTGTTATTGATGAAATTCATTTATGGAACATCAATATGGAATCACTTGTTGCATGGTGCAAGTTTATGCGTAACAAATGGAACACTAAAGTGGTGATTATGTCTGCCACAATGGATCCCAAGCTGCTTCAAGCCTATTTGGGCAGAAAAACAGAAATCATTGAGGTTCCTGGCAGACTCTTTGATGTTGCTGTTGAGCATCGTAGGGCTTGTGATCTTATCCCAACTATTTTGGAGTTTGTTGCGGAAAAACGGGAAACTATGGTCTTTACATCCGGCAAAAAAGAAATGGAAAAGCTTATGTATGATGTTAAGAAAACTGGTTGCAATGCAGTTATCCTTCCGCTTCATGGAGAACTTGAATGGGAAGAACAGAAAAGGTGCTATCTTGAGTATGATGTTCCCAAAGTTATTGTCGCAACAAACATTGCACAGGACGGAGTTACAATTCCAAGGCTAAACATTGTTGATACTGGCAAAGCCAAAATCAATAATGCAGAGTCTGGTGTGGAAGGTCTGGTAGAAATCGAAATCAGCAAAGCAGATTGTAAACAGCGTGAAGGAAGGGCTGCAAGAACTGAGGATGGAAGGTATGTTCTTTGTTCCGATTACCCTTACGAGAAGAGGGACGATTACAATGTACCTGAAATTCAGCGTTCTATTCTGGATCGCATTGTTTTGCAATTGGCTGCAGCTGGTCTTGATGCTGAAAAACTGGAATTCTTCCACCAGCCCGATACTGATGCAATTCGGCTTGCTAAGAAAAAGCTTATTGCTTTTGGTGCTACCGACAAAGATAACAATGTTACAAAGTTGGGTGCAAAGATGGTAAAGATGCCGATTTCAGTTGAATATGCCCGTATGATTATTGAGGCAGAAAAGTATGGTGTAACTGAGCAGGTTATGACAATTGCTGCCACCGTAGAAATGGGCGGACTTCTGAAAAGAGGCAAAGATGCAGATGTTACTTACAGAGATTTCACTGCAGAAAACAAGAGTGATCTGCTTGCTGAGCTTGATGTGTGGAACAGGCTTAGCGAAATGAAGAACATCAATTTTAAGGAGGTCGGTGTTACAAAGAAAAGGTATAACCAGATTAAAACTCACATCCAGAAGCTTAGGAATGCAATTTCGGATCAGGTTGAAATCAAGAGAAATAATGACCGGAGAGCTATTCTGAAGTCTTGTCTTTCTGGTTTATCTACCAACTTATTTTTTGACAACGGATATGATGAATTCTTTGGCGATGATGGTGTTGGTCGGCGGATTGATAACAGCTCATGTATTTCACATGGTTATTATAACAGGGTGAAGTGTGTAGCTGGAACGCCTAAAAGTTTTCCTTGCAAGAACAGATGGGGAGAAACTTATCAGATGAATTTGGTAACGTTTGCCACAGTTGTTGAGCGGGATATGATAGAAGAACTTGTTCCGGATAAGATTAGGGTCGAAACCGATTGCTATTATAGTGCTTCCGAAGATGCTGTTGAGGTATATACTACGAAGTATTATAGAGATTGGGAAATCGGCTCAGATTACAAAATTGATTATAATCATCCGGAATATGAAACTCTTAAAGCTGACTATGAAGAAGAGCAGAGAAGAATTGAAGAAAGACGTGCTCGAATTCTCAGTAACAGCAACAATAACCACGATTACAGTTATAGTTATGCAGAAGTGCGTAAGCCTACAGTAACAATTGATGGAAAAGAGTTTTGTGTTTCCTACAATTATTATTCTAAGCCATATATTTATGTTGATGATAAGACATTGTTCACAACTGAGGTGAAAAACGTGCAGTTAGATGACGGCACGAAAGTTATCCTTAAGAGTGAAAATGTCTATCGTAGAGAAACAGAGAGTATGGTTGAGCTGCGGAATATAGTAGAAAACCAGCGTGTTAATGAAATTCGTGATACGAAGAAAAATGCATATATGCGGATTCAGGTAGATACTTTGCAGGATGCTCTGAAACATGCCGATAAAATTGGTGCCATTGAGCTTACCATGAATAACGGCGGTTACGGGGATGAAGCAATTGTTGCGTATGGATGCATTACTCTGAAAAAGAAAACAGTTTCTTTTGAACTGTTGGAAGATGAAGAAAAGGCTGCAGAAAATACGCGGGAAGCTTTGCAGTATCTGTTCATGAAGATGGTTGAGAAAAACTATCCAATTCGGTGTTTTAGTGCACAGAAGGGTAAAAAGAAAAAAGTACTTACTCCAAAAGAAAATGAGGTGAAAATGCAATTTGATTCTCTTGTAAGAGAGTTGCTCGCAGATCTTACAGTTGACAATGCAACAGAAACCTTGGAATTCCTGGATGAATATTTCCTGGAACTTACCGAAGGAATCAGAAAAGCAAGTTAACTTATAAAGAAAGCGAGAAAGAAAAAGAAGGTGCCTAGCGACTGCTAGGCACTTTCTTTTTTTTGGGAAAACTCAAAAACATCAGAAAGTTATAATTGAATTAAAAGCTGTATATTAGTCTATTTCTTAAATTTTCAATGAAAAATTCAAAAAAATAAAAATTTTTAAAAAATTTACAAAAAGTATTGACATAATTTTAAAACCGTGATAATATACGGGACAGAGTTTTATTGCTAATTTATTTAAAAGAGTGAGTTAGTGATAGGTGGTTTGTAAGAAAATGTAAACAACAATGTGAAAGGAGACAATTTTATGGGAACTTTTCTTGCAAATTACGGTTTATTCATCGGTATCGGAGTGGCGGTTATTGCTGTTATTGTATTTATGGCATGCATCTACCGGGTTGCGGACATTGATAAGGCGTTGATTGTCACTGGTGGCAAAGAGCCGGTTATCAAAGTGTCTGGCGGTTCATTTGTAATTCCGATTTTCCGGAAGGCCGACTACTTTGATCTGTGTATGCTGACTGTACGTGCCGACAAGGATGAAATTAAAACTTCTACGGCAGTACCCATCATTGCAGACTGGACTGCTCAGATTAGACCTTGTGTAAATGATGAGAAGAAGCTTAAGACGGCAATTATCTCTTTCAAAGAGAGAGGTAAAGATGGTATCATCGATGACGTAAGACTTACCCTTATGGGTGCGGTTCGTAACGTCGTAGCTTCCATGACGCCTGAAGACATTCTTAAAGATAAGGATGCTTTCTCTCAAAAGGTTCAGGAAAATGTCGCAGATGAAATGGATAACATGGGACTTGAGCTTGTGTCTTTGAACATCCAGGACATCACAGACAATAACGGTTACTTCGACAACATCGCAGCACTTGATGCCGCTGATAAGAGGCAGGCTGCTGAAGTTAAAGAAGCACACGTTGACAGAGAAACCCGTGAGAGAAAGGCTGAAGCAAAGAAAATTGCTGAAGTTGCTGAGGCAAATGCAGAAAAGGAAACTGAGCTTGCTCGTATGGATGCTGAGTTAACCCAGAAGCAGAAACGTAAGGAAACAGACCTGCAGCTGGCAAGATTCAAAATCGAGACTGATACTGCTAATGCCGATGCAGAAGTCGCTTCTGAACTCCAGAGAACGTCTCGTTTGAAGGAAGTTGAGCAGAAGAAGGGTGATGTAGAAGTCATGAAGGCTGAGCAGGCAAACCTGGCTGCACTGAAGCAGAGAGAGGTTATGATTACAAGAGCAGAATCTGAAAAGCAGAAACTTCAGGTTGAAGCAGAAGCGGCTGCACAGGTACAGACCATTGAAGCAGAAGCAAAGATGAAGGTTGCAGAGCGTGAAGCAAATGCATCCAGAACCGCTGCTCAGGGTAATGCTGATGTAGATAATACAAAAGCTGTTGCCCGTGTGAACGTAGCAGAGCAGGATGCCAAAGCGCTTAAGATGACTGCTGAAGCAAACGCAGAAAAGATCAAAGCAGAAGGTCAGGCTGAAGCAGATGTTGCAAAAGCACAGGCTGTTGCAGAAGCAGAAGGTTACAAAGCAAAGCAGCTCGCAGAAGCAGAAGGTACCAAGGCTAAGCTTCTTGCAGAGGCCGATGGTATTAGAGCAAAGAAACTGGCAGAAGCAGAAGGTGAGAAGGAACTGGCAGCTGCACGTGCAGCAAATGAAAAGGTTAACTTCGAAATCGAAAGCTTGAAGATTACGAAGAATGCTGAGGTTCAGATTGCTACTGCAACTGCACAGATTATGGCGAATATCGGTGAGAAGGCCGAGTTTGTCAACATCGGTGGCGGAACAATTCCGGGTATTGCAGGTGGCCAGGGCACAGGAAATGTGCTGGTGGATACACTTTCACAGATCCCTATGCTTATGAAATCTCTGAACACACAGAATCAGGCTCTGAACGGGCGTGACGTATCTGAGGAAGTAAAGGAGCTTTCTAAAGCAGCATTGTCCGGGCTTACAGCTCTGAAAGGCGGCGAAGAGACAACTGCCGCAATCGAGCAGGTAACTGAGGAGTAAGAAACAATAAGATCCACAATGCATAAAACTCTTAGTAACAAGTAAACAAACACAAACTACCATAATATCACTAAACAAAACTCTTTTAAGCCCCAGGGATTTCCCTGGGGCGGTTTTTTTATTTTATAATATTTTGCAAAAAAAATAAGAGAGTTTAAAAACTCTCTTATATGGTCGAGGTGACAGGGATCGAACCTGCGACCTCATGGTCCCAAACCACGCGCGCTACCAACTGCGCTACACCTCGATATCTTTTTCAGACATCGACTATTATAACTCGATATGAATAAAAAGTCAATACTTTTTAAAAAATAATTTTTTATTAATATAACATTGCGTTTAAAGTATAATTCTCATGTATTGTATTCATCTAAAATGTATGATATTATTCTCATATAAATTAAATAAAAACGTAATTATGTGAGACACTAAGGGAGGAAAAATACAATGAATAAGAAAAACTTAAAAATGAAAGAAGTTGGAAACGAATATATGGAACAATACAACTCTCTTTTAAGATATGTTTTTCAAGTAACAGACCAGGAATTAAGCTCAATAGATTGGGAAGAAAAAGAAATTATTCGAGCTAAATTTCCAACATTTAAAAGAGCAGATGTTATAGGATGGTTTGATAATGATACTCTTGTATCACAAGTAGCTGTCTATCCTATGCAAGTAAGAATTTTTGGTAAAACATATAATATGGGAGGACTTACAGGAGTAGGAACTTATCCAGAATATTCAAATCAAGGATTAATGCATAAACTATTGGAAACGGCTTTAAAGAAAATGAAGCAAAAAGGTCAATACATCACATATTTATTCCCATATTCAATTCCATATTATAGAAGAAAAGGTTGGGAGATAATTTCTAATAGAATAACATATGAAATAGCAGATTATCAATTACCAAAAAATCATCAAGTTGCTGGAGACGTTAGACGTGTTAAATATGATAGTGATGAACTAAAAGAAACTTATACAAGATTTGCTATGCATACACATGGTGCAGTATTAAGAGATGATTTGGCTTGGAATGAATATTGGTTATGGGATCCAGATGATATGATGGCAGCAATTTATTATAATAAAAATAATGAGCCAGATGGATATATTATATATTGGATTGCAGAAGAAGTATTTCATATTAAAGATATGATATTTAATAATGAAGAAGCTCGTGTTGGGTTATGGAACTTTGTATCTGCACATTTTTCAATGATAGATAAAGTTGAGGGGAATACTTACACAGATGAAAAACTATCATTTTTATTGGAAGATTCAAGTATAAAAGAAGTTGTTTCACCATATTTTATGGCTAGAATTGTAGATTTTGTACAATTTATAAAAGAATATAATTTTAAAGAAAGTGACTTAGAGAAAAGAGTTTGGAAATTTGTTCTTACAGATCCAATGCTTGAAGAAAATCAAGGAAATTTCTGTTTAACAATTGATAAAACAGGAAAAGCAACAGCAGAAAAAATATCTGAACATTGTGATGATGAAATTAGTATCCAAACAATGACTACAATGCTTATGGGATATAAAAGACCTGAATACTTGTATAAAATTGGTAGAATAAAAGCAAATAAAAAAATAGTTGATATGCTTGAAAATTCTATTGGACAAGATGTTCCATATATATCAGATTATTTCTAAAATGAAAGGATATGTATAATAAATTAAATAATTGTTATACGGGATTTTAATGAAGTTTGTAAAATACGAAAGTAAAAATGAATTTTTAAAAGATAATTTAGATATTCTTTTAAAAGAAGAAGCTAAAAATGAACTTATGCTTGGAATTATACTTCAACATGATGATGATAAAGTAGGAACTTGGCTTCTTGGTAGAGTTGAAGTTAATAATGATGTTAAAATAATATTTCTAGCAGATGATGATAAAAAAGGATTGCTTTTTTACTGTCCTTTAGAAAATATCACAGATGATGAGTTAGAATTTTTAGTGGATAATATCGCTAAAAGTGATTTTAATTTAAATCAAGTATTTGGAAATAAAAAATATTCTTCAAAAATAGCAAATATGTATTCTAAAAAGACTAATAAACAAATTCAAGAAAATAGTCATATATATACATTAGCATTAGAAAATATAAAACAAGAACATTTTCTAGATGATAATGAAAAATTAATTAAACTAAATTGTGAAAATGCAAATATGGATAAAATGAGTCAAATTGTTAAAGACATTCATACAGATATATCTGGAGTAGCAGCATGTTCAGACGAAGAGGCTTTAAAAATTGCAAATATTTACTTAAAAAAAGGACTATATATTTTAACAGATAATAATGAAGAGAATATATTTTGTCATGCTGTATCTGTTAGAAAACAAATAAATGGATGCACAATAGGAGCAGTAATTTCACCTAAAGAATTTAGAGGAAAAGGCTATGGAAAAAAATGTATTCATGCTGTTTCTAAAAGATTATTAGAAGACGGAAATAAATATATTGCACTTCATGTTTTAGCCACAAATGATGCTGCTAGAAGTGTATATGAAAAAGTAGGCTTTGATTTTATAGAAGAAACAGAAAGATTTGTATTTAGTAATTAGATATTGAAATATTACTAATATTCTTATATAATACTTGCAGATTAATTATGGAGGAATACTTATGGATAGTGTTATAATTAAAGATTTATATAGAAAATCAGAAAATTATTATTCAAAAGAAATAAAAGTATCTGGATGGGTTAGAACAGTTAGAGATTCTAAAACATTTGGATTTATTGAAATTAATGATGGTTCATTCTTTAAAAATTTACAAGTTGTTTTTGATAATACATTAAGTAATTTTGATGAAATTTGTAAATTAACATTAAGTTCTTCAATCACAGTAGTTGGAGATTTAGTAAAAACAGAAAATGCAAAACAACCATTTGAAGTTAAAGCAAAAAGTGTTGAAATTATTGCTCTTTCAGATCCAGAATATCCATTACAAAAGAAAAGACATTCAATGGAATATTTAAGAACAATAGCTCATTTAAGACCTAGAACAAATACATTTAATGCTGTATTTAGAGTACGTTCAGCAGCATCTTATGCAATACACAAGTTTTTCCAAGAGAATAACTTTGTATATGTTCATACACCAATAATTACAGGAAGTGATGCAGAAGGTGCAGGAGAAATGTTTAACTTAAATACATTTGATTTACAAAATGTAGATAAATTAGAAGATGGAACAGTTGATTTTTCTAAAGATTTTTTCGGAAAACCAGCACATCTTACAGTTAGTGGACAACTTAATGTAGAAACTTATGCTTTCGCATTTAGAAATGTTTATACATTTGGTCCAACATTTAGAGCTGAAAATTCAAATACAGTAAAACATGCTGCAGAGTTCTGGATGATAGAACCTGAAATTTGTTTTGCAGATTTAAAAGATGATATGGATTTAGCAGAAAATATGCTTAAATATGTTATAAATTATGTACTTAGAAAATTGCCCAGAAGAAATGGAATTTTTCAATAATTTTATAGATAAAACATTACTTGAAAGACTTCATAATTTAGTAAATTCAGAGTTCGGAAGAATTTCTTATACAGATGCTGTAAAAGAATTAGAAAAAGTAAATGATAAATTTGAATATAAAGTATCTTGGGGAACAGATCTTCAAACAGAACATGAAAGATATTTAAGTGAACAAATATTTAAAAAACCAGTATTTGTAACAGATTATCCAGCAGAAATAAAAGCATTTTATATGAAATTAAATCCAGATGGAAAAACTGTTGCAGCAGCTGACCTTTTAGCACCTGGAATTGGTGAAATAATTGGTGGAAGCCAAAGAGAAGATAGCTTAGAAATTTTACAAAACAAAATTAAAGATTTAAACATGGATGAACAAGATTATTGGTGGTATTTAGATTTAAGAAAATACGGAAGTGTTCCTCATAGCGGATTTGGTCTTGGATTTGAAAGATTAATAATGTATATTACAGGTATGCAAAATATCCGTGATGTTATTCCTTTCCCAAGAACACCAAAAAATTGTGAATTTTAATAAAATAAGGTAGTTATTCTTGAAATTTGTACTGAACCAAAATTTTTGGACAATATAAATTAAGTAACTAACATGGAATGTTCTTTGTATTTTACAGGGGACATTCCTTTTTGTTTATTCCTAAATTTTATTTTCTTAATATATGTACCCCAATTCACTTCCGTTGACATAATACTGAATTTGTGATATCATATACAGCGAAAATTGAATATTGTATGTGTTTTAATGTAACTAGTAATTAGTCTATTAAAAGGAGAAGCTTAATATGAGAGAAGAGAATGTACAAGTATTTCAAAACACAAGACGGCTGTGTAAGAACAATAAATACTTAGCAGCTGCAATAAGAGAATCAAATTCCAAACAATATGTTTTAAAAGAGGAAGATTATTTTGAAACTCCGAAAGAACATCGTTTCAAAGAGCCGGCTGAAATTGTGGTATCAAAGCGAAGAAGCTTAGAAGCAGCAGGGCGATATGCGGATAAAAAAGTATGTGTACACAACTTTGCATCTTCAATAAGTCCAGGTGGCGGTGTTTTAAGAGGGGCTACTGCTCAGGAAGAAGCAATCTGTAGGTGCAGCACATTATACTTCAACATTAGTAATTCAAATGTTGTTAGAGAATTTCACGATTTCCACAGAAATTTGATAGAAAGTGGAAAACTTGATGTCATTTATAACGATGACTGTATTTATACACCAGGAGTTGTGGTCTTTAAAACGGATAATGGTATGCCCGAAAAACTTCCAAAGGAAGAGTGGTATTATGTGGATGTGATTACATGCGCGGCTCCCAATCTTCGTGCAGATGCAAAATTACATGAAAACTATCCCAAAAGAAAGATTAGTAACGAAGAATTAAGAAGAATTCATGTAAAAAGAATGCGTAGGATTCTCGATATTGCTAAAGCAGAAAAAGAAGATGTAGTAATCTTAGGTGCTTTTGGGTGTGGTGCATTTTTAAATCCACCAGAGATAGTGTCAGAAGCAATGAGGATTGTAGTGGAGGAGTACAAATACGATTTCCAGACTATCGAATTTGCAGTTTTCTGTACAGAAAGAGATATGAGAAATTATATCGTATTTAAAGAATATCTTGACAAGACAAAGTAAAATAAAAGTATTAAGCTATGTATAAGAAAAACAAGAGAAGTGGAACGTGTTTCCACTTCTTTTGTTTTTTTAGATATAAAAATATTTGTTTTTATTGCAACTTTTACTATTTCAAAATTGTATTATAATTAGTAATAATAAATTATATTCAAATGGAGGAAAAATGGAAGAAGACAAAAAACTATATAGGAGGTTCTTAAATGGGGATAAAGAATCGTTTGAACGTATAGTGGACAAGCATATGGAAAAAATAATTTATTTTGTTTATGGATTTGTAAAAAGAATGGATGTAGCAGAAGATCTGGCACAAGATGTTTTTGTTTATATTCTTACAAATAAGGAAAAATATGATTTTAAATATTCTTTAAGAACTTATCTTTACACAATTGCAAAATGCAGAGCAATTAATTATTTAAAAAGAGAAAATAGAATAGCTTTTTTGCAAGATAACGAGTATATTTTTTCTGAAGAAGAAATTGAAGATATTGTTTTTAGTAAAGAAAAAAGTAAACAAATGAAAGAGGCAATAGATAAGTTACCAGAGCCACAAAATCGAATAATTTATTTAGTAGATATTGAAGAATTATCTTATAAAGAAATATGTGAAATTTTTGATATGTCATTATCAAGAGTAAAAACATTAATACATAGAGGGCGAAAAAAACTGAAAAGTATTTTAGAAAAGGAGGTGAAAAACTATAATGAATAAAAGTATAGAAGAAAAAAGAAAATATTTTAAAGATTCGATATATTTAAAATATAAAAATCAAGAAAATGTAAAAACTGAACAATTTATAGACGAATATAAAAATAAAAAGCATAGTTTACTAAGTAAGATGCAAAAGATAGCTGTTATAATAGTTATATGTGCAGTTGGAATGAGTGTATATGCTGGAGTTACAGAAAAGTTAAATTTAGATGGCTTAGGCTTGCTAAAAATAAATCAAAATTATGAAAGCAGTAAAGTAGAAATTAATAAATCAATAGAAAATGAATATTGTAAAATTACTTTAGAAAGTATGGCAGGTGATAGTTCATATATTGTTGCTCAATATAAAATTGAATTAACAGAAAAAGCTATAAATCAGTTTGACGAGATAACTAGAAATGAACGTGGTGATTATGATTTTGGATTTTGCAGTACAATTTATATAGATTCTAAGGAAATTTTATATAATATTCCATATATAGAAAAAATCTCAGATACAGAGTATATTGCGACTCAAATAATAGAAGTGATGGAATTAGATAAAAGTAAGTTCAATTTAGAAATAGATATAGAAAATTTATATGTTGGAACTTATCCAGGATACAATAATAATAGAGCAGAGATAGGAAAGAAAATTCAATTAGAAGTAAATTTAAAAGAGGTTGCTAAAAAAGAAATTATTGCTGAACAAAAAATAGATGAAAATACTCAAATTATTGTTGAAAAAGTTGCTAATACTAACTTTCAAACATTTATTAAAGTAAAAGAGATAAGAAAAAATTTAAAATGGTCAGATTATAATTTAATGAAATATACAAGTTTTTTAATTACAGATGAAAATGATAAACAAATACAATGTGTTGTGTATGGTGGACATCTTACAAATGGAACAATATATGTACATGGTGATAATGAGGTTAAAAATAAATATAGCGTAAAAGATACAGATATTGTTGACTTAGAAGAGGAATATTTAATTTTAATAGGATTAGAAGAAAATATAGATAAAATTAAATTAATTCCAACAACAAACTGGTGTTACAATGGATACAGAGAAGTTAAAATATATAATGAAAAAACATGGTATCCTATAGTTCCAGGTGATAAAAAGTATTCTGAAACAGATAATTTAGGTGGAACAATAGAAGTAAATAAAATAGAAGTTGATGACGAAAATATTACGTTTTATTATGAAGAAGAAGGTATTCTTGGTATAGAAACAAGAGTAATAATTAGAGATAAAAATCAAAGAAATAAATTTAATTATTCGCACCCAACATTAGAGGAAATAGCTGGAATAAATGGAAATAAAAATAAAGCAGTATTTTCTCGAACTAGAAGAGGATCTGGAATAAATCAAAACCATGAAGTATATGACGATATAAGTAATTTAGAATTCACATTATTATATGGAACTAAAACAGATATAATAGGTGAAATTATGGAAATTGATATTCCACCATTAAAAGAAGATATAGCCGAGTTTAAAAATATAAATATTATAGATATAAAATAAAAAATATGTTATTATACTTCTATAAAAGAGGGGTAAAAAAATGTATTATGTTTATATGTTAAGATGTGAAGATAACTCTTTATATACAGGTATAACAACAGACCTAGAAAGAAGATTTGAAGAACATCTTACAAAAAATAAAAAATGTGCAAAATATACTTTAAATCATAGTGTGAAGAAAATTGAAAGTGCTTGGCTAGCAGAGGATAGAGTATCAGCTTCAAAACTAGAATATCATATAAAAAAGACCTTATCAAAACCAGAGAAAGAAGAGCTAATAATAAAAAACAATTTAGAAGAGTTATTATCACATAAAATAGATGTTAGTAAATATACTAAATTTAAGTAAAATTTAAAATGTAAGGTTTAGTTGACAAATATCAAGCCTAAAATGGTAGAAGTAAAATTCGAATTTAGGTATAATTTAATTATGAATTGCAAGTCATAATTAGATAAAAAGAAGGTGGTACAAATGAAGTTAAGTGAGAAATTAATTAAGTTGAGAAAAGAAAAAGGACTTTCTCAAGAAGAATTTGGAAACGAAGTTAATGTTTCAAGACAAGCAGTTTCTAAGTGGGAAAATGAAGAATCTAAACCAGATATTGATAAGATACAAGAAATAGGAAAAAAATTTAATATAAGTTATGATTATTTATTAAACGATGAAATCGAAACTATGGAAGAAATTTCTAAAAAAGAGTGTAAAAAGCATAAAGGAAAAGTGGTACTAAAAGTAATACTAGTTATATTGCTAATATATTTATTAATTTGTATATATAAATTTATAGCTTTTTATAGATTTTATTTAGTAGCTAATAGTTTTTCAGAGGAAAATTACTCTATAGACCATAATTTTAGAACGATTGATGATTTTTATGGAAATGCAGAAACTTGTTGGAGTACAAAAAAGTATGGAAATCAAATAAAAAAAGAATCATTTTCATACAATAATGAAAATAAATTTAATGATGATGATAGTAGATATAATTCATATGATATAACATTTATAGATAAAGATAAGAGAACATCATATATATTAATTTATGATGAAGAACAAGAAAAATACAAATATATGGATAATAAAAATAATATAGAGAATGAAGAAGAATATTATGATAAATCTGAAAATATAGTAAAGGAAACTACTTTTGGATATATACCTTCAAGTTTTAAAGAAATTTTCTTAGCATCAATAGATCCACGAGTTTACTATGTATCTATTAGCAAACGAGAGTTTCAAACATATTCAATTAGCAATGATTTCAAATTAAGAGTACAATTAAATAATGATTATTTAGTACAATCTGTAAATATGAAATCAGAAAGAGACGGATATAGTAATACATCAACATTTAGTTACAATTATGTACAGGAAAATATTAAAGAAATAGAAGACCCACTTGAAACATACAAAGATAAAATTATATATGAAGAATAAATAAAAAAGAGAAGTACTATTTTTAAAACATAATACTTCTCTTTTTTCAACCTTAAAATTATTATAAAAATAAATTATTTTAATAAATTCTTAATATGAATTTTGATATAATAATAGTATAATTACATAGAGGAGGAATTTGTTATGTCAGATTGGAAATGCATAAAATGTGGTAATACAGAATTTGAAAAAGATCAATTTCAAGCAACTGGAGGAAATTTTGCAAAAATATTTGATGTTCAAAATAAAAAGTTCGTTACAGTAAGCTGTACTAAATGTGGATATACTGAAATTTATAAAACAGTAACAGATGCAGGAATGAACATATTAGACTTTTTTATGAATTAATTTATTAATAAAATAATATAGAGTTGTAAAGTAGATAATTAAAAGTTATCTACTTTTTTTGTAAAAACTCTTGACTTAGAGCAAACTCTAAGTGATATATATTATATATCGAAATAACAAAGGAGGAAAATTAATGCTTTACAAAGAATTTAAGGATTTAAAATTATCAAGTCTAGGATTAGGAACAATGAGATTACCTACAAAAGAAGTAAATGGTAAAACATCAATTGATTCAGACGAAACTGCAAAAATGGTGGAATATGCAATAAATAAAGGCATAAACTATTTTGATACAGCATGGGGATATCATGATGGAGAATCAGAACTTGTTATAGGAAAAGTTTTGCAAAATTATCCAAGAGAAAGTTTTTATCTAGCAACAAAATTTCCGGGATATGATTTATCTAATATGAATAAAGTTGAGGAAATCTTTGAAAAACAATTAGAAAAAACTGGAATGGAATATTTTGATTTTTACTTAATTCATAATGTTTATGAAAGAAATGTTGATCCATATTTAGATCCACAATATGGAATATTAGAATATTTATTAAAACAAAAAGAAAATGGTAGAATAAAACATTTAGGATTTTCTATACATGGAAGTTTTGATGTAATGCAAAAATTTATGAATAGTGAATATGGAAAACATATGGAATTTTGCCAAGTACAATTAAATTATTTAGATTATGAATTTCAAGATGCTAAAGCAAAGGTGGAGTTCTTAAATGAACACAATATTCCAGTTTGGGTAATGGAACCATTAAGAGGTGGAAAACTTGCGAATCTTTCAGAAGAAAATGAATCTAAATTAAAAGAACTTAGACCAGATGAAACAGTACCAGCGTGGGCATTTAGATTTTTACAAACACTTCCAGGAGTTACAATGGTACTTTCAGGAATGTCAAATATGGAGCAATTAGAGCAAAATATTAAAACATTTGAAGAAGATAAAAAATTGAATGATGATGAAATGAATGCATTAATAGAAATGGCAAGAAACATGGTAAAAGGAAATACACTTCCATGTACAGCTTGTAGATATTGTACTGCACATTGTCCAAAAGGAATTGATATTCCAAAGATTTTATCATTATATAATGAACATGTATTTACAGGTGGAGGATTTATAGCTCCAATGGTTATAAGTTCACTTCCAGATGATAAAAAGCCAAGTGCATGTATTGGATGTAAATCTTGTGAAGCCGTTTGCCCACAACAATTAAAAATAGCAGAAGCTATGTCTAATTTTACAGATTCATTAAAATAATTTTAGGAGGAATTTAATATAATGGAAAAAGTAGAAAGCGTAAAGAAAACTAATCATTTAACAGAAGTATTGTCAAATAAAAAGGTTAAATATGCTGTAGGAACAGTATTATTAAGTGGATTAGGAGTTGCCATTCCTAGAATATTTCATGTTATAGCAGGAGCTAATATTGGAGCAACATTTTTACCAATGCATATTTGTGTATTAATTGCAGCATTAACCTTTGGAACTATTAGTAGTACAGTTGTTGCAGGAAGTTCAATTATATTTAGTTATTTATTAACAGGAATGCCAGGGATAGCGAGACTTCCATATATGTTAATAGAACTTGTTATATATGCAATTCTTTTAAGTGTACTTAATAAAAAATTCAATTCTTATGTATCTTTAGTTACTACAATTGTTTTAGGAAGAGTTTTTTATGCAGGAGTTTTATTCTCAGCAGTTAATATTTTAGGATTATCAAGTTATGGAATATCAGTAATGGAAAGTGTAATAATGGGAATTCCAGGAATTATTTTACAATTATTATTTGTTCCAATTGTAGCTAAAGTTATAAAAAAAGGAATGAACATAAATGACTAATTTAGAAATAGTAAAAGAAAAATTGTACAATAAAAAAGCAAGTCTAGTTGTTTTATATGCAAATGGAGAATGCAAAGGATATTATCAAAATAGAATTAATGATATAAAAGAGATATTAAGAGAGAATAAAGAATCTTTAAAAGATGCAATTATAGCAGACAAAGTAATAGGAAAAGTTGCGGCTTCTGTTTTAACAGTTGCAGGAGTTAAAGAAATTTATGCAGATGTTATGAGTAAATATGCTATTCCTGTGTTAGAAGAAAATCATATAAAATATGAATATAAAACATTAACTGAATATGTTATAAACAATAGTAAAACAGGAATGTGTCCAATGGAAAATAAATATAAAGATGAAAAAGATATTCATAAAATTTATACTGAAATGATAATTTAGATAAAAATAAGTCGAATTTTTTCGGCTTATTTTTATATCTTTTTATTATGTATATGATATAATTCATTTACGTTTAATAAATGAAGAGGTGTAATTTGAAAAAAGAATTTATAAAATCAAGAGATGAATATAATTTAGAACTTCATATATTTGAAGTAGAAAATCCAAAAGCTATTGTACAAGTTATACATGGTATGGAAGAACATCAAGAAAGATATGAAAATTTTATAGAATTTCTTAATAAAAATGGTTTTTCTGTAGTTAGTTCAGATATGAGAGGACATGGAAAATCATGTAAGGAGTTAGGATTTTTTAAAGAAAAAGATGGATATGTAGAACTTATTGAAGACCAAAAAGCTATTACAAAATATATAAAAGAAAAATTTAAAAATATTCCAATTTATATATTTGCACATTCAATGGGAACAATTATAACTAGAGTACTTCTTCAAGAAAATTCTAATGATTACAATAAAGTTGTACTTTCAGGATATCCAAATTATCAAAGAGGAGCATATACAGGTATATTTGTGGCAAATATAATAAATGCTATTCATGGACCAAAATATAAATCAAAATTTATTTCATATTTAAGTGTAGATACATTTAATCATGGAATAAAAAAACCTAAAACAAATTGTGATTGGATTTCATATAATGAAGAAAATGTTAAAGCATATATTGATGACCCATATTGTGGAATTGGATTTACATGTTCTGCATTTAAAGATTTATTTAATCTAGTAATAATGATGCATAAATCTAATTTATATAAAAATGTAAATAAAGATATGGAATTATTACTTTTAAGAGGATTAGATGATCCTTGCGTTGGAGGAACAGTTGGAGCTAATGACTCATATAAAGTTTTATGTAATGCAGGATTTGATAAAATAGAAAGAATTGATTATCCAAATATGAGACATGAAATACTTGCTGAAAAAGATAATAAGAAAGTTTATAAAGATGTAGTAAATTTTTATTGCTAAAATTAAAGCCTTAAATAATTTAATAAGTATAATAAATAGTTCATAATAAAGTAAATAAATTTTATTATGAATTTTTTTATACAAAATTATTTTAAGATTTTTTGAAAAAACTCTTGACTTGGAGTTAACTCCAAAGTATATAAAATATATAGATAATAAATGGAGGAATAAAATGACTATAAATGAAGTTTCAAAAAAAGTAAATATAACACAAGATACACTTAGATTTTATGAGAAAGTTGGTCTTATAGGTCCAATAGAAAGAAGTAAAAGTGGATTTAGAAATTATAATGAAGAAGACTTAAAAAGAATAGAATTTGTTAAGTGTATGAGAAATGCAGAACTTTCAATAGAAGTGTTAAGAAAATATATGGAATTATATGATGAAGGTGATGAAACAAAAGAAGAAAGAAAAAAGCTTTTAATAGAGCAAAAAGAAATATTAGATAAAAAAATAAAAGATATGCAAGAAGCATCAAAAAGATTAGATTATAAAATAAATCTTTATTATGAGGGAAAACTAGATGAATATTTAGCAAAAACAAAATAGTGAAATTTCGAAATAAGGAGGAATTAAAATGGAAAAACAAACAGCTGGAAGAGAAAATTTAGGAGAATTAGCTCCTAAATTTGCAGAGCTAAATGATGATGTATTATTTGGAGAAGTATGGTCAAGAGAAGATAAGCTATCATTAAGAGATAGATCAATGATAACAATATCTGCATTAATGGCACAAGGATTATTTCCACAATTAAAATCACACTTTGTTTTAGGAAAAAAACATGGAGTAACAAAAGAAGAAGCAGTTGAAATAGTAACACAAATTGCTTTTTATGCAGGATGGCCAAAAGCTTGGAGTGCATTTACATTAATAAATGAAGTTTATGGAGATGAAAATATAAAAGAAACTCATGGTGGAGCATTTGGAATGGGAGCTCCAAACGATGCTTATGCACAATATTTTAAAGGAAATTCATATTTAAAACCATTAACAGTACTAGGAGAATCAGTAGTATTTTTAGCAAATGTTACATTCGAACCCGGATGTAGAAATAATTGGCATATACACCACAGTACATCTGGTGGTGGTCAAATGTTAATTTGTGTTGAAGGAGAAGGTTGGTATCAAGAAGAAGGCAAACAAGCACAAAGTTTAAAAGTAGGAGATGTAGTTGTTATTCCTGCAAATGTTAAACATTGGCATGGAGCAAAAAAAGATTCTTGGTTTAGCCATATTGCTGTTGAAGTACCAGGAGAAAATACTTCAAATGAGTGGTGCGAAGAAGTTTCAAACGAAGAATATAATAATCTTTAGAAAATAAAATAGGAGCTGATTTGCTAGAATTAGAACCGCTTATTCATGTTTCAGATGACTATGATGCAGTCGTTGATGAATGGCAAAATAATAATATAAAAAGAGATGTTGAAATAAAAACAATTTTGGATTGAAAAACTATAACTAAACTATATCTAGTGAATAATAAAAGAATTGAATAATTAATTGAAAAAACAACCAAATTATTATATATTATATTTGAAAATAAAGCGAAAGGAATGGTTAATTATGAGAAAAAATATTAAAACAACAGAGGCAATATTTCCAATGCCTGTACTTATGGTTGCAACTTACAATGAAGATGGAAGTGTTAATGTAATGAATGCAGCATGGGGAACAATGAGAGAAAGAAATGAAGTTATTTTAAATTTAACAGAAACACATAAAACAGTTAAAAATATAAAGGAAAGAAAAGCATTTACAGTATCAATAGCAGATAGCAAACATGTTGTTGAAGCAGATTATTTTGGAGTTGCATCTGGAAATAATACACCAAATAAATTTGAAAATAGTAAATTAACAGCAACTAAATCCGAAAATGTAGATGCTCCAATTATAAATGAATTTCCAATTTGCATGGAATGTGAATTCATAGAATATGGAGATTGTGGAGTAATTGGAAAAGTTGTAAATACATCAGTAGATGAAAGTGTAATGGATGGAGAGCAGGTTAATATTGAAAAAGTTTCTGCAATAGCATTTGATCCATATACACATGGATATTATACAGTTACAAAAAGAGTTGGTAATGCATTTAAAGATGGATTACAATTAAAAAAATAAAGTGGTAATATTTATAAAGATAATGAACTTGATTATCATAATTTACAAGAAGATATTAAGAAATTAGTATCTTCTTTTTTTATGAATATGACAGATTAATATTCCACTTGTTAAAGATTGATAACTTATTTTATTAATGATATTATTAGAGCATAAATGGTTTGTAAAGGAGTTCAAAAATGAGTATAGAAAATAAAAAAACACTCGAAATATATAATACAAAAGCTGAAACATATTTAAAAACTACTATTGAACATGATAAGTTAGATCCAGATAAAGCAAAACGCAAACGTGAGAAATTAGAAAAATTTTTAAAAGTAAGTTTTGAAATATTACCACATGACGCAAAAGTTTTTGAAATTGGTTCTGCTGATGGTACAAATGCAAAGTATATTGAAAAATTAGGATTTGATGTAACAGCAAGTGATGTGGCAGAAGATTTTATTAATGCAACTAAATTAAAAGGATTAAAAACAATAAAATTTAATGTATTAGAAGATGAATTCAATGAAAAGTATTCTGCTGTTTTTGCTTGGAGGGTTTTTGTTCATTTTACAAAAAAAGATGTATCAAAAGCTTTGAAAAAAGTATATGACATACTTGAAAAAGACGGTTTATTTATTTTTAATGTGATTAATAGTGAAACTAGAAACGTAGCTGAAGAATGGGTTGATTTTTCTAATGAATATCATATGGGAGCAGAACGATTTTATAAATATTTTAGTGAAGAAGAATTAAATGAAATTATTACTAATATTGGATACAAAATTCATACATTTCATAAAGAAGGCGGAGAAAATAATAACAAGTGGTTGGTTTATGTTTTAAAGAAATAAATCCAATAAGAAAGGAAAAAATCTATGGACATAGAATTATTTTTCCAAGCAATAATAAAATTTACATTATTGAATAAATAAAATATTAAAGGAGGTTCTATATGGAAAGAAAATTAGAAATAATAAAAGAGAATTGCCCTCAAAATCATAGGTGCCCAGCTGTAAAGGTTTGTCCAGTAGGAGCTTTATCACAAAATGAATTTGAAGCACCAAAAATAGATTATGAAAAATGTATAAAATGTGGTAAATGTTCAAATTTTTGTCCTAAAAAAGCATTAATTTTAAAATAACAAATTTGGTGAAAAAATGAAAAATAATTATTTAAGTAAATTAGAATTTTGGAATAAACTTAACTTGAAAGAACAAGAAGAATTAAATAGAAATTCAGTAATAAAAGAATATAAAAAAGGAAGTATTATTCATAGTGAAAATAATGAATGTTTAGGTATGATGATTATTATCCAAGGAGAAATACGAACATCTATTGTTTCAGAAGAAGGTAGAGAAATAACATTATTTAAACTTTATGAAAATGATGTTTGTGTATTATCGGCAGACTGTGTAATAAAGCAAATAACATTTGATACAGTAATGATAGCAGAAAAAGATTGCAAAGCTTTGCTTATTAATGTTAGTTATTTTAATGAATTAATAAATCAAAATATATATGCTAGATGCTATACATATGAACTAATATCAGAGAAATTTTCAAATGTTATGTGGGTAATGAAAGAAATATTATTTGATAAATTTGATAAGAGGCTAGCTTCATTTCTAATTAAAGAAAAACAAAAAAGTAATAATTTAAAAATCAAAATTACACAAGAACAAATTGCAAAAGAACTAAACACTGCAAGAGAAGTGGTATCAAGAATGTTAAAAAGGTTTGAATTAGATGAGATAATTGAAATTCAAAGAGGTGGAGTTAAAATATTAAATTTAGAAAGCTTAAATAAACTCTCTTTTTAAGAGAGTTTTGCTATATTATAAATTTTTTTCTATATGTGACTTAGTCACAGAAATAGAATTAATATAAGTGATAAAATATATTCAAGATAAATATTAGGAGGTAAATATTATGGCAGTAAAATTAAATGAGGATAAGGAAATTGTAAAAACGGTTCAAGATGGATTAAAAAGAACAGGTGGATATTGTCCTTGTAGACTAGAAAAAACACAAGATACAAAATGTATGTGTAAAGAATTCCGTGAGCAAATAAAAGATCCAAATTTTGAAGGATATTGCCATTGTTTACTTTATTATAAATCAAATTAAAAGGAGAATATATTATGATAGAAATTAATTTAACAGAAAAAAATTTTGAAGAAGAAGTGTTAAAAGAAGAAAAATTAGTATTAGTAGATTTTTGGGCAACTTGGTGTGGTCCTTGCAAAATGCTTGCACCAGTATTATCAGAATTTGCTGAAGAGCACAAAAATAAACTTAAAGTAGGAAAAGTAAATGTTGATGAGCAAAGAGATTTAGCAATCAAGTACAATATTACAAGTATTCCAACATTAATATTATTTAAAAACGGAGAAATTGCGAATATTTCAGTAGGATTTCACTCTAAATCTGAATTAGAAGAAATGATAAATATTTAATATGATATGTATTTGTCATATTTTCGTTTTTTGACTTATAATCTATTTTAGAGGAGAAAATAGTTATGAAATAGATATAACTAATGAAAAATTAGTATGCATTGACAATTTTGATTTTTCATGCTACTATTATAATAGTTTAAATAAAGTGAGGTGTAAAAATGATTATTAATTCTTTAAAAAACAACTAAATAAATAGCAGAACCTAATAATGGTTTAGTTTTTATGTTTTTAAAGAATTATTATACATTTTTATTGCAATTAAAGAAGAATGGTAATTTACAAAGTAAATTACTAAATTCTTATATTTATATAATGGATTATTTTTGATGCACAATAACTAAATCAAAATTAGTTGTTGTGCATTTTTTGTATTCTAATAAATATAAGGAGGTATTATGCTAGAAATAAAAAATTTAAATATTAAAACATTAGATAATGAAAAAGAAATTATAACTAATTTAGAATTAGCCATCAATAAGGAAGATAAACTTGCTATAATTGGTGAAGAGGGGAATGGAAAGTCTACACTATTAAAATGCATATATGACGAAAATTTAATTAAAAATTATACAATAGTAAGTGGAAAGATAATAAAAAACAATTTAAAAATAGGATATTTAGAACAATTCCTAGATAAGGATTGGAATATACAAACAGTTGATGAATATTTTGTAAAGAGTACTCCTAATTCTGAAGTTGATTATGAAAAATATTCTGAAATATATAAATTAAATGAGATATTTCAAAGATTAAATATTAATTATAATAATTTTGAAAATAAAATAATTGGAAACTTAAGTGGTGGAGAAAAAGTAAAACTTCAAATAGCAAAAATATTATTCAATTATCCAGATTTACTTTTATTAGACGAGCCTACAAATGATATAGATATAGAAACTTTAGAATGGTTAGAAGATTTTATATTAAATTCTAAAATTCCAGTTATTTTTATATCACATGATGAAGTTTTACTTGAAAGAGTTGCAAATGGAATTTTACATTTAGAACAGATAAATAATAAAACAAAAGCAAAATATACAATTGAACATATTGGATATAAAGAATATGTCGAAAAAAGAAAATATTTAATAGATAGGCAATATCAGATTTCAAGAAATGAAAAAAGAGAGCAAGAAAAGCAATTAAATAAATTAAATGATATGTATAATAGCGTAAGACATGATTTAGAAGGCGTAAGTAGACAGAATCCAGGAAAAGGACGTCTTTTAAAGAAAAAAATGAAAAATGTTAAAGCAATGAGAGATAGGATGTTTGATAGAGAACTTACTGAAGCACCAGATGTAGAAGAAAAGATATTTGCCAAATTTCATAATGACGATGAAATTCATAATTCTAAAATTATTTTAGATTATTATATAGACGAATTAAAAATAGAAAATAATATTCTAAAAAAAGATATTCATATTCAAGTTGTAGGGAAAGAAAAGATATGCATTATAGGAAAAAATGGATGTGGAAAAACAACTCTTATAAAAAATATTTATAATCACCTAAAAGAAAGAACAGATATAAAACTAGGATATATGCCACAAAATTATGATGAAATATTAAATTCAAATATTAATTGTATAGAATTTTTAAGAATGGATAACAGTAAGCAAGAAGAAACTTTAATTAGAACTTATTTGTCATCAATGAAATTTACAAATGATGAAATAAATTCTTCTATAATAAATTTAAGTGGAGGTCAAAAAGCAAAACTTTTTATAGTTAAATTAATACTAGAAAAATCAAATGTATTAATTTTAGATGAACCTACTAGAAATTTAAGTCCACTTTCAAATCCAGTAATAAGAAATTTACTTAAAAATTTTGATGGAACAATTATAAGTGTTTCTCATGATAGAAAATATATATCTGAAGTATGTTCAAGAATTATAGATTTTTAAAGATAAAAATTTTGATTAAGCAGATGTAATTGGTATTGTTTTATCATGTACTTTAGTTGCAGTATTATTTAAGAAGATGAACACAAGTAATTCAAATGCAGAAGGAAAAGAATCATTATTTGTGAATATATAAATAAAGTTAATAAATAAAACGTAAAATAGCTATGAAAATATCATAGCTATTTTTTTATCAATTACTAAATTATATGTTATAATACATACATATAAAAATTGATTTTATAAGGAGAAGATATTGATAAATTTAATTTTAAAGATATTCCAATGGATTATAGTAATTATTATAATAATCTTTGACATTGCATTAATAGAATATATAACACGAGCAAAAAGCAAGAAACCAACTAGAAATTTAAGAAAAAATACAATAATAAGAAAATATAAAATAAGTAAAAAAATATTATATGAAATAACACCAAAGGAAAATGTAAATAACAATTTTCATATTCTTTATTTTCATGGTGGAGCTTATACAGGTGGATTAAATAAAACGCATTGGAATTTTATTAATAAATTAATTAAAGATACACATGCAAATATTTATGTACCAGATTATCCTCTAATTCCTAAAAGTAATTACAAAGATGTATTTTTTATGACAGATGAAATTTATGAAAAAATTTTACAAGAAAAAGATTTTATTGTAATGGGTGATTCAGCTGGAGGCGGTATTAGTTTGGCATTTTCTCAAAAACTTGGTATAGAGAATAAAAAATTGCCTGAAAAAATTATATTAATTTCACCATGGCTAGATATAACGATGAAAAATAAAAAGATTGATAACATACAAGAAAAAGACAAAGTTTTAAATAAAAATACATTGAAACTAGCAGGAAATTTATATTGTGGAAAGGAAAATCCAGATAACTATTTAGTTAGTCCTATTAATGGTCCAACAGACAAAATAAATAATATAAAAATTTTTACAGGAACATATGATATTTTAAATCCAGATGTAAATATTTTTAAACAGAAAATAAAGCCAAAAGAATTATATATTTATGAGAAACAAGGTGCTCAACATAATTGGATTCTAGAGCTAGATAAAAATAAAGAAGACTATCAAAATTTTGTTAAAATTTTACTAGAACAAGGAAAGGGAAAAGGAAATGCCTAAAAGAAGAATAAGGTGGAGAAAATTAGATAATTCAGCTAAAATTTTTCCAATGGTCTCTAATAAGAAATTTACATCTGTTTTTAGAGTGTCAGTTTTATTAAAAGAAAAAATAAATGCAGAAATATTACAAGAAGCATTAAATGAAGTAATTGAAAATCAGGTATCTTTTAAAGTTAAATTGGTTAAAGGTGCTTTTTGGTATTATTTGGAAGAAAATACAAAAAAGCCAGAAGTCAAAGAGGAACATGACTACCCATGTAGATTTATTGACTCCGATACAAATAATGGTTATTTATTTGATGTAACTTACTTTGAAAATAAAATAAATTTAGATGTATTTCATTCATTAACAGATGGAAATACAGCAATAAAATTTTTACAAGAAATTGTATATCATTATTTAGATATAAAAAATAAAATTATAAAAAAAGATAATATAAAACGAAAAAGCATTCTTTCAAATAACATAGAAGATAGCTACTTGAAAAATTATAAAAATAAAAAATTAAAACGAGAAAAAAGTGAAAAAGCATACATTTTAAAAGGAAATAGACTTCCTTTTGGAGCAACTGGAATTGTTCATAATTTTATTAACTTAGAACAGCTAAAAAGCGTTTCAAAATGTGCAGGAGCAACTATAACAGAATATTTAACAGCAGCTCTTACTTATTGTATTTATACAGAAAATTATCAATCTACTAATTCAAAAAGACCAATAAAAGTATGTATTCCAGTTGATTTGAAAAAATATTATCCATCCAATACGATTACAAATTTCTTTTCTTATATGTCAGTTGATATTAAAGTTAATGAAAAAGAAAAATATTCTTTTTTAGATATTTTAAATTTAGTAAAATTGGAATTTAAAAAGAAACTAGAACCAAGTGAAATTGAAAAGACATTAGGTGCTAACATAAAAATAGGAACTAACTTTTTTATAAGAATAGTTCCGCTATTTTTGAAAAAAATTTTGGTTAGTATTAGTTATAAGGAAATTAGAAAATATTTTACAACAACTATTTCAAATTTAGGTAGAATTGATGTAAAAGAAGAATATAAAAATGAAATTGAAAATTTCTTATTTTTATTGTGTGCTGAATCTGTTGAAAAAGATAAAGGCGCTATTGTTTCTTATAATAATAACTTAGTATTTACATTTACATCAATTTTAGAAGATAGTAAAATTGAAAAAGCTTTTTATGAATTTATAAAAAGTCAAAATATTGAAATTCGTACAGAAGGAAATGGGGTGTATGATGCTATATCCTAATATTATAAATATTAAAAAAAGTTATATAGCAATTAAAATATTAATTGGTATTTCACTTGCAAGTGTATTAATTTGCATTTTAATTAATAAATTTGTTACACCACAACTAAAATGGTCATTTTTAGTTGCTATTGGAATTTTGTATGTATGGATTACAGTTTTAAACTCTGTTCGAAGAAACGTTAATGTTGCCTCACATGTACTATTACAAACCATTGTAGCACTTATAATATTATATTTAATTGATAAAATTGTGGGATATAAAGGTTGGTCAATCAATATTGGAATGCCAATTGTAATTTGTGTTGCCAATATCACTATGTTAATTTTAACTATTGTGAGCAGAAGAAAATATTTTAAATATAGCTTTTTTCAAATTTTATTATCATTATTGAGTATTATTGTGATTATATTATTAATTACAAAAGCAAAATATAGAATTATTTCAGTTAGTATAACTAGTATTGTAACAGCTATAACTCTTAGTTTATCAATTATTTTGTGTGGAAAAGATTTAAAAGAAAAGCTTTATCGTATGTTTCATGTTTAGTTAAAATATTAAAAATAAAAAATAGAGAGGTAAAATATGGGATTTACATTTGAAAGAAAAATTAATTATTACGAAACAGACAAAATGGGAGTAGTACATCATTCTAACTATATTAGATATATGGAAGAGGCAAGATGTGCTTGGCTTGAGAACATAGATATGCCATTTGCTACATTAGAAGAAAATAGTATTACAATTCCTGTTTTAGGAGTGAATTGTGATTATAAATATCATGCAACTTTTGGAGATACAATACTAATAAATGCATTTGCAAAAGAATATTCAGGAGTAAGAATGACAATTGGATATGAAATAACAGATAAGGAAACAGGCAGATTATGTCTTACTGGAGAAACAAAACATTGTTTTACAGATAAAAATTTAAAACCAGTTAATTTAAAAAAATATAATCCAGAGTTTAGTAATAAATTTCAAAGTATGTTGGTAAATCAAAAATAATTTACACTAGGAGATATTCACATCCTAGTTCAAAAAGCTAATAAACTAAAAACTACAAGATATAAGGTAGGTGTAAAGTGAAAAAAGATTTAAAAACTATACCAAATGTTGGAGAAAAAACAAGACAATCATTATTAAATATAGGAATTACTTGTGTAGAAGACTTAAAAGGAAAAGATCCAGAAGATTTATATATTAAAGATTGTATAAAAAAAGGTTTTAAAGTGGATAAATGTCAACTATATCTTTTTAGAATGGCTGTGTATTATGCAGAAAATACTACTTGGGAAGAAGAAAAATTAAAATGGTGGTATTGGAAGGATAAGAACTATTGATTTATTTATAAACTTGTGATAGTATATTATGTAAATTTGATATATTTTTTCTAAATGTAAAAACATACAAGGGGGTAACAGCATGAATAATCGGTTTAGAAAGGGAATGTATATTTTAGCTGTTTGTATATGTGTAATTGTTTTCTCTTTTTCCACTGTGTATGTATTGTATAATATGTATGCAGATTTTCAAGAGGAGCAACTGCTAAGCAAAATTCAGACAGAAAAGCAACAAGAAACGCATAACCAACAAGTTCCTGAAGAGAATAAAGATTTATATGATGAAAATGATAATCTTTATAATCCAGTAGAGCAAGAAAACCAGCCCAAACAAATTCTTGAGGAATATAAAGAGTTATATGAAGAAAATAATGATCTTTATGGTTGGATAGAAATAGAGGGAACTACAATCAATTATCCAGTAATGTTCACACCTGATGAGCCCAATTTCTATATAGATAAAAATTGGAACAAGGAAATTTGCCCAAATCGCGTGGGCACAAGCATATATATTAGTGGTGAAACTACACTAGATAGCGAGAACATCATAATATATGGTCATAATTTTAAAAATCATAAAATGTTCGGAGCGTTAGGATTCTACAAAGACGAAACATATTATGAAGAGCATAAGTATATACAATTTGATACACTATATGAAAAACAAATATTTGAAATAATTAGTGTATCAAAAGGTGTGGTGTATTACAATGAAGTGCAAATTCCAGAAGGTGCGTATCTATTTTATGATCATATCGAATTAGATACGGAGGAAGAGTTTGATGAATATGTAAGCTATATGAAAGATAATGCTTGGTATGATATTGAAACAACAGCGGAATTTGGAGACCAATTAATTACATTATGTACTTGTGATTATTGGACAAAAAATGGAAGGTTAGTAATAGTTGCCAAAAAGAAAATCTAAAATGTACAAAAGGGGTACCATGTTTTGGTACCTCTTTTTGTATGAATTTTTTATAAAACGATTGACTTTTTGCACAAAATATGATATAATACAGCCGTAATGCGCAACGCGCAAGATACATTGACAATTTTATAACTAGAAAAGGAGGGCAAACAACATGAAACAAAGAACCAAAAGAAATGTCCGGAGGATGCTATCTATTATTCTGATACTACTTATGTGTATCAGTTTGGCGACGCCAGCTTTTGCAGCAGAAGGCTCACCAGGTATAGATGAAAGCATAGCTCTTGGACAATTGTCATCTGATGGAGAAGATTCTGCCAATAGTGATGGAAATCCTATTCAAGCAGAAATAACTACTGAAGATGAGGAGCAACCTGAGGGCAGTAGCGAAACTGTTGAACTGGAAACGGGTACCGAAGGTGAGAAACAATCTGAAGTTGAAGAATCGGAAAAAACCGAAGGTGATGAACAGCTTAAAGACGAAATTTCTACTGTGATTCAGGAGTTTCTGGATGCAGTTGAGGCTGTGCTTAACTTTGGTGAAGTTGCCGATGAAAACGCAGAAGAGTACCATGCTCTGTACGAAGCAGCTATGACCGCTTATGAAGCAGTAAAAGCCGAAGAACTGGAAAATGATGAGAGAGTTGTAGCAGCGAAGGAACAGTTGGAAGAAAAAGGCGATGTACAGCCAAAAGACGATGGTTCTGAAATTCAGGAGAGCGAAGAAACTAATCAAACTGAAGGTGAAGAATCGGAAAAAACCGAAGGTGATGAACAGCTTAAAGATGAAATTTCTACTGTGATTCAGGAGTTTCTGGATGCAGCTGACGCTGTACTGAACTTTGGTGAAGTTACCGATGAAAACGCCGAGGAGTACCACTCTTTGTACGAAGTAGCTATGACCGCTTATGAAGCAGTTAAAGCCGAAGGGCTGGAATCTGACGAGCGTGTCGTAGTAGCGATGGCGGAGTTGGAATCGAAAGGCGATGAACAGCCCAAAGACGAAGTTCCTGCTATAATTCAGGAATTTCTGGATGCAGTTGAGGCTGTTGTAAACTTTGGTGAAGTTGCCGATGAAAACGCAGAAGAGTACCATGCTCTGTACGAAGCAGCTATGAAAGCTTATGAAGCAGTTAAAGCCGAAGGGCTGGAAAATGATGAGCGTGTAGTAGCAGCTAAAGAACAGCTGGAAGAACTCTTAGTAAAAGTGGAAGAAAACAGTAATACATTCGAAGTTAGCAATATGGAAGAGCTGGCTGATGCTATTGCTACGATAAATTCTTCTGCTGAGGGCAGTTACACGATTAGTCTTAAATCAAGTTTTGCCATTAGTGATTCTATTGCTAATGGTAATGGTAAAAGACTTGCGTTTGGGCATGGTAGTGGTAGTGTAAAAAGAGATATTACAATTTTAGGAAATGGCAACACTATTACTTTTTCTACTGCAATAGCTGTTAATTTTGAAGTAGAAGGCAATGGTACAGTCTTAAATCTCGGAAATGGTTCTGATAGCTTAATCATCCAAGGCACCAATGGAGTACATGCTTCTACTGCAATCTTTACAGCATATAACGGTGGTACCATCAATATGTATTCCAATGTTGTTTTACGAGATTCTTCATCATTATCATTTACTGGTGGCGGTGGTGCAATAGCGCTTCAATCAAACGCAACTTTCAATATGTATGGAGGAACAATCTCTAATTGCAGTGCGAATGCTTTACCGTATGGTGGCGGCGTATCTGTTGACGCTGGAACTTTTAATATGCATGGTGGCGTTATTGAAAAATGTAGTGTTAACGGTTATGGCGGTGGTGTATTTGTTTGGCCAGAAGGCACTTTTAATATGAGCGGAACAAGCACTATTAAGGACTGCAACGCTATATACGGTGGCGGCGTGTTTATATATGAAGGTGGCCGTTTTACCATGAACGATAGCGCAAGCATTACCAATAACAACGCAGATTGTGGTGGTGGTGTATGTTTAGGTTCAGGTAGCATAGCAAATGTTACATCGATTTACAATAATACTGCAAGAGAAGCTGGAGATGACATTTTTGCAGAAAATTCTACAAATCTCACTTTATCTCTTGTTGGCACAAACTGGATTTTGAATTCGACTGGTCTACCCATTACCAATTGGTATTACGATGGTTATCGGGAAACAGTTGATGACAACGGTGAAGCTGTATGCGATGAAACTCGTTGGAATGTGAGTGATGTGGAAGAAGAATGCTATCTCTATGAGTATACAACACCCGCTAACAATGTTACTGTCGCTTTGAAAGCTGCTCATGGTATCGCTGGAAAGGTAACTGTAACATATAAGGACGCTGAAGGTAATGTAATTGGCGAGCCTGAAACACAGATTAAGGGTAGTGAGTTCACTGTCAAAGCCGCTCTGGAATCCACCGCGGATAAAGAGTTTGACTATTGGTCTGGCGATGATGGCAATACCTATAAGCCTGGGGATACAGTTACTCCTGAAACAGATTTGGTCCTTACCGCAGTTATGAAGGCAAAGAAATCTGACTATACAGTAGAGTAGTGGGAAAATGGCAGTGAAGAAGCCATGAAAACTGAAACTCGAAATGCAAATGTTGGAGATAAGGTAACTGTGACGGAAACAGATAAGGTGGTTGAGGGATATACATTCGATGCTACCAATAAGGATAACATCCTGACTGCGACTGTTGCAGAAGACGGTTCTACTACGTTGAAGTTGTACTTTACCAAAGATCCAGTGGAAACTACCTATATGGTAGAGTGGTATGATGCTGATGGCAAAGCCATTAAGGAAGCTGTTAAGCGTGATGCTAACGTTGGAGATAAGGTAACTGTGACGGAAACAGATAAGGTGGTTGAGGGATATACATTCGATGCTACCAATAAGGATAACATTCTGACTGCAACTGTTGCAGAAGACGGTTCAACAACGTTGAAGTTGTACTTTACCAAGAACTCTGTTCCTGATAAACCGGATGTTCCGAGCAAGCCAAAGGAAACTACCTATACGGTAGAGTGGTATGATGCTGATGGCAAAGCCATTAAGGAAGCTGTTAAGCGTGATGCTACTACTGGAGACGAGGTAACTGTGACGGAAGCAGATAAGGTGGTAGAAGGATATACATTCGATGCTACCAATAAGGATAACATCCTGACTGCGACTGTTGCAGAAGACGGTTCTACTACGTTGAAGTTGTACTTTACCAAGAACTCTGTTCCTGATAAACCGGATGTTCCGAGCAAGCCAAAGGAAACTACCTATACGGTAGAGTGGTATGATGCTGATGGCAAAGCCATTAAGGAAGCTGTTAAGCGTGATGCTACTACTGGAGACGAGGTAACTGTGACGGAAGCAGATAAGGTGGTTGAAGGATATACATTCGATGCTACCAATAAGGATAATATCCTGACTGCAACTGTTGCAGAAGACGGTTCTACTACGTTGAAGTTGTACTTTACCAAGAACTCTGTTCCTGATAAACCGGATGTTCCGAGCAAACCAAAGAAAACTACCTATACGGTAGAGTGGTATGATGCTGATGGCAAAGCCATTAAGGAAGCTGTTAAGCGTGATGCTACTACTGGAGACGAGGTAACTGTGACGGAAGCAGATAAGGTGGTTGAAGGATACACATTCGATGCTACCAATAAGGATAACATCCTGACTGCAACTGTTGCAGAAGACGGTTCAACAACGTTGAAGTTGTACTTTACCAAGAACTCTGTTCCTGATAAACCGGATGTTCCGAGCAAGCCAAAGGAAACTACCTATACGGTAGAGTGGCATGATACAAATGGAAACATCATTAAGAAAACCGAGACGAGATACGCCAAGGTTGGAGATGAGGTAACTGCGATGGAAGCAGACAAGGTAGTTGCAGGATATATATTTGATGCTACCAATAAGAATAATATTCTTACTGCGATTGTTGCAGAAGACGGTTCAACAACGTTGAAGTTGTATTTTATCAAGAAGTTTGTTCCTGGTAAACCTGATGTTCCGAACAAGCCTGATGTTCCAAGCAAGCCGAAGGATACTACCTATATGGTAGAGTGGTACGATACAAATGGAAACATCATTAAGAAAACCGAGACGAGATACGCCAAGGTTGGAACTGAGGTAACTGTGATGGAAGCAGACAAGGTAGTTGAAGGATATATATTTGATGCTACCAATAAGAATAATATTCTTACTGCGATTGTTGCAGAAGACGGTTCAACTACGTTGAAACTGTATTTTACCAAGGAAAATAGTGATCCAAACGACAACGATACAATAACTCCTGTTCCCACTACACCATACGAAGATACAACACCAAATAATCCGGATAGAAATATCCCTAAAACTGGTGATAAGCCTAACTATGCGCTGTATCTTATGTTGGCAAGCGGGTTTGCCCTTATTGTGCTGCTTTTAGCCAAGCGCAAAAAGGACAAGTAAAAGTTATAAACACAGCAACTCTCTAAAATAAGAGAGTAATTGAGTAAAAACTTATATCTAAGTTTTCCCCCCTGGCTCTTTCGAGAGCTAGGGGGGATTTCTATTTTACATGATAAAAATTTCCTAATAATATTAGGAAATTTAATGAAAACAGATAAGATAATAGAATCTAAAGTAGTTTACTATTTCATTGCATTTCCGAGTAATTTAGTATATAATAAAACAAATTGGAGGAGATGTAATGAAAATATCAACAAAAGGTAGATATGCATTAAGAGTAATGATTGATTTAGCAATAAATAGTAATGGAGAATATGTTCCAGTAAAAAATATAGCAGATAGGCAAGAAATATCAAAAAAATACTTAGAGCAAATAATGACAATGTTAACTAAAGCAGAATTAATTGAAACTACAAGAGGAAATATTGGAGGATATAAATTAACAAGATGTCCAAAAGAATATAAAATAGGAGATATATTAAGAGCAACAGAAGGAGATTTAGCACCATTAGATTGCTTGACAAATGATAATACTTGTACTCGAAAAGAAAATTGTAAAACGTATTCATTTTGGCTAGGTTTAGATAATGTTATAAATGAATATATTGATAGTAAAACATTAGAGGATCTGATTAAGTAACTTATAAATAGTTGCTTAATTTTTTTTTACATCTTATTCCTATTGACATGCTAGGAATAAAATGCTATAATTCCTACTAAATTGGTAGGAGGTAAAAATGAATAATATATATTTTGATAATGCAGCAACAACAAAATTAGATGAAGATGTTTTCGAAGCAATGTTACCATATTTAAAAGAAAATTATGGTAATGCTTCTTCAATATATAAATTAGGAAGAGAATCTAAAAAAGCTATTGAAGATTCAAGAGAAAAAATTGCAAATGTATTAAATTGTGATCCAGACGAAATATATTTTACAGCAGGAGGAAGTGAAAGTGATAATACAGCTATAAAAGGAATAGCACATAGTTATAAAAATAAAGGAAATCATATAATAACATCAAAAATAGAGCATCCTGCAGTTTTAGAAACTTGCCAAAAATTAGAAAAAGAAGGATTTGAAATAAGTTATATTTCGGTAGATGAAAATGGGATAATAAATTTAGAAGAATTAAAACAAGCTATAAAACCAACAACAATTTTAATAACAATAATGTTTGCTAATAATGAAATTGGAACAATACAACCCATAGAAGAAATTGGAAAAATAGCAAAAGAAAAAAACATATATTTTCATACAGATGCAGTACAAGCTATTGGTAGCATAAAAATAGATGTGCAAAAATTAAATATAGATAGTTTATCTTTATCAGGTCATAAACTTTATGCTCCAAAAGGAATAGGTGCATTATATGTAAAAAAAGAAGTGAAATTTGAAAAATTCATTGATGGTGGGCATCAAGAAAAGAATAAAAGAGCAGGAACAGAAAATATTGCTGGAATAGTTGGTATTGGAAAAGCAATTGAAATAGCTTATAACAATTTGGATGAACATAATAAAAAGATAAAAGAATTAAGAGATTATTATATAGAACAAGTTAAAGAAAAAATACCATATATAAAAATAAATGGAGATATAGAAAAAAGATTACCTGGAAATAGTAATATTTCATTTAGATTTATTGAAGGAGAAGGACTACTTTTAAATTTAGATTTAAAAGGTATTTGTGCATCAAGTGGAAGTGCTTGTACTTCTGGTTCACTTGATCCATCTCATGTGCTTTTAGCAATAGGATTACCACATGAAATAGCACATGGTAGTTTGAGAATATCAATTGGAAAATATAATACAAGAGAAGAAATAGATTATTTGGTTGAAAGCTTAGTAGAAATTGTTAATAGATTAAGAGATATGTCACCATTGTGGGAGAAATTTGTTGAGGAGGAAAATAAATAATGGAATATTCAGATAAAGTAGTAGATCACTATACAAATCCAAGAAATGTAGGAAAAATAGAAGATGCTTCAGGAATTGGAGAAGTTGGAAATCCAGTTTGTGGAGATATAATGAAAATGTTTATAAAGGTAGAAAATAATATTATAACAGATGTAAAATTTAAAACATTTGGGTGTGGAGCAGCAATAGCTACAAGTAGTATATCAACAGAAATGATAAAAGGAAAAACAATAGAAGAAGCACTAAATTTGAAAAATGGAGATGTTGTAAATGCATTAGATGGACTTCCACCAGTTAAATTACATTGTTCAGTTTTAGCAGAAGAAGCTATACATGAAGCTATTGCAGATTATTTAAGAAAAGAAGGAAAACTTACAGAAGAAGAAATAAAAGAAAAATGTAATTTAAAAGAACATCATTGTGAGCACTGTGTCGAGTAGGAAGAATTATTTTGTAATTTATATAAGAAAGTATCAATATAATTTATATATATAAATAAAAGACAGATAGTATAGGTTTAAAATAGATATGTCAC